>Ga0114933_10000940_pt1 | contig 33969 bp, 24 predicted proteins | sample 4SBtaG_FD_89691 | JGI IMG/M metagenome (GOLD analysis project Ga0114933, IMG submission 89691) | Deep subsurface microbial communities from Kolumbo volcano to uncover new lineages of life (NeLLi) - 4SBTROV12_W25 metaG | ecosystem: Environmental > Aquatic > Marine > Volcanic | place: Kolumbo... | reverse complement strand
AGGTAATCGGGGAATTAACACACCGTTGGGCGAATATCATGGTGAAATGGTTGCTGCGACGTTACTGCCCACCGGTACGACATTGCCAGGAATTCAGGTTTACGAAAATATGCGTGCGGCGGACTACTTGCAGTCTCTTTCTTACGTGCAATCGGAAAATCTCGGGATAACTGGCACAAGTGGTGGCGGTAATCAGACGATGTATGCAGGTGCGCTCGAGGAGCGGTTTAAATGTGTGGTTCCGGTTTGTTCGGTCGGGAATTACCAGGCATACCTCGGAGTTGCGTGCTGTATGTGTGAGCTCATGCCGGACGCACTTGCTTTCACCGAGGAGTGGGGCGTCTTGGGCTTAACTGCTCCACGTGGATTGATGGTGATAAATGCAACCAGAGACGGCATTCAATTCTCAGTGGCAGAGGCACAGAAGTCACTTGCTGCTGCTGGTGAGTTGTATGAAGTACTGGATGTCGCAGGAAATGTACGGCACGTAATCGTTGATTCGGGCCACGACTACAACCAGCCGATGCGGGAAGCCATGTACGGCTGGATGACGCGGTTCCTTAAAGGTGAGGGCGACGGCAGCCCGATTGCAGAACCGAAAATCGAGACTCGCGATCCGGAGAGTGTCCGCTGTTATCCAAACGCTTCACGTCCAAAGGATCATGTTTCGGTTCCGATGTTTGCTGAGCGACTGGGACGGTATGCCATTAGCCAACAGGCATTTGACGATCATGAAATGGCGCTGCGGACAGACCTAAATGTTAGGAAAAAACAACTAGCCGACAGACTCGACTATGGGGTTGATCCTGCGTCGTTGAGCAACGAGATTAAGTCCGCGATAGATGGTAATGGTGAAAAGGTTGCGTTTAGCTTCGAATCCGAACCGGGATTGGAAATAGTTGTTCGCTATAGAGATGACCTTAGTGACGAGAAGAGTGAAAGGGTTGTGCTAATGCTGTCACTCGCTGATCGTACGGATCGTCAAGAGGCGGCCATCGCGGATATTCCGGATCCGGTACGGTTTTACGAATTGCAGTTACGCGCTACAGGAGACGCATTTCCACAAGGAGATCTCATAAGCCGAGCCGTAGGACATAATTCGTTTCAATGGGGAGCGCTTGTCGGGCGACCGTTGATTGCACAATGGGTGTTTGATATTCGTCGCACCATCGAGGTCTTACAAGAGCAGGGTATGCTTGGCAAGGAATCAAGACTTTCCATTCTTTCAACGGGAGAGGCTGGCATTGTTGCGTTTACTGCCAATGCGGTATTAGAAGACATTACGAGTGTCGTTGCGATTGACGCGCCACATACGCTCGTTCGCAGAACTCCGTTTGAGAAGTCTCATGTCGGCGTCATATTGCCTAACATGTTCAACCTCGTCGGAGATATTGCTCATCTGATTGGTTTGTCTGTTAAAGATAAAGACACGGTGCTGCTATATACGGATGACGAAAGAAATCCAAGCGTCGGAGATGTCAGCAACGCGCTTAAGCCAGCGTTGAAGGTTAAGGAGATCTTAAAGAGTCCGAATGACGTGCTTGTAATGATGCAGCCGGAATAAATCCTACTAGAGCAGTGCAATGCCCTTTCGAAAGCGTTATCCTAACTGATGTACGGGACGTAACCTGAAGCTAAGTTGAGTTCAGGAGTTTCCAAATGCACCTATTCGCGACTTAGGAGTCGAATCATGAAACGTCTAATTGGAATCTGTTTGCTTAGCGCTTTAGCCGTAACCATTTCTATATCCGTTGCTGGCAACAGCGAAACGGTAGCTGCTGAGAAAAAGGCGAAGCCAGTATTGGAGAATATTCAGTCCGGCAGTGTCGAATTCAAACGGATTGGCCGCATGAGCTTCGGTCCCGACGGAGTTCTATTAGTCGCGGATGTTGGCAGTGCATCAGTTGTAGCGATTCAAACCGGGGACAGTGGGCCGATGAAAAAACTGTCAAAGAAAGTGGAAGATGTCGACAAGAAGCTGGCAGCTTTACTAGGGGTAAGTGCGGAGGACGTACAGTTGGTTGATATGGCTGTGAATAAGAAGAGTGGCACAATATACTTGTCGCTCCATCGAAAGTCTGATGGCGTTGGCGCTATTGCAACCGTGAGTGGTGACGGTGAGTTAGCCCTGCTGTCATTGAAGAAAGCCAGTTACGTGCGAGTGCCATTGCCGGTCAAAGAAGGTACGGTAATTCGCAATATCACAGGTGTTGAGTTCACCAACGGCCGCGTACTTGCAGCCGGACAATGCAACGAGGAATTCGCAAGCAAGATTTACTCACTGCCGTTGCCGCTAACGCATGGTAAGTCTGCTGAGATCTACAGCACTGAGACTTATCATGTTGCACACGGTCGTTGGGAAACACGTGCACCCATCCAGTCATTTGTGCCGTATGTGGAAGACGGAAAGAACTATATCGTAGGTTCATTCTCATGCACTCCGATTGCAAAATTCCCGATTGACGACATCGAATCCGGTGCACAAATCAAGGGTACGAGTGTTGTTGAATTGGGTAGCGGCAATCGCCCGGTTGATATGTTCACTTACGAGAAGGATGGTAAGCAATGGTTGGTTACGAACACCGATCGATTCCATCACTCGCGCCGTCCGCTTGGCCCAAGCCAGTATTGGGGTGTGCGAGTGGATATGTCATACCTAGATGCAAAAGATATCAACGAGGATGCAGCAAGACGAGACGTCTCCCAACAGGCTGGACCTGATGGTATCGAAGTTGTCGAATCGCTGTTCTTTGCTAAGCATGTCGCCAAGTTGAGCAATAAGGAGATGGTGGTCCTGCGAGATGATGAGGGTGCATTGGACCTTGAAATTGCGCCACTTCCATAATTGCCTTTCGGTTCTGATCCTGTTTTGTTGCCTGTGCGGTTGCTCTCAGGAATCGGATGTTGATGATAAGCTGGCTGGGCCAGTTGCGCGTATTGACCAAGCTGAAGATGGGATGGTTGAGGCTGCGCTCTTAGAGATTACTCCGAATGGCGGCGACGATTCGGATGTAGAGGTGCATGCCACGATTCCCGTTGAGCTGGAGTTGTCGGAATCGGATGTCAGCTCATCGCTTCTTACATTCGGTCTATTGGATGAAGCGGGCGAATTCATCGGTGCGATGGGTGGTGAATATGCGGTAGGTAAGAATTCGATTGTATTTACACCGGCATTTTCATTAGTAGCGGGAAATGTCTATATGGCGATTTTAGACCTTACACGTGTTGGTGGAGGTCTACACCGATTGGAGTGGAGTGTAGCGGCGGCTGCCGTAGATCCGCCACAGCTAGAACAGATATTTCCCACCACTGGCGAGTTACCGGCAAATCATCTGAAGTTTTATTTGATTTTCGACCAGCCGATGCGGCAGGGTGACATCTTTAAGTTCTTTAGTCTGTGGTGCGTCGACAAAGAGGAATTTGTGGGGAGACCATTTAGGCATACAGAACTGTGGTCAGAAGATGGTAAACAGCTGACATTGTGGTTTCATCCGGGGAGGCAGAAGTCCGGTGTAAATCTCAACGTGGAATTGGGTGCAATTCTTGAAGAAGGACTGGAATATGAATTGCGGGTGGATGACCAGTGGTCATCTCTTGAGGGTGCGCCATTAGGAGAAACGTTCAGGAAACGGTTTCGGGCCATTGCAAAAGACTATGTTCAGCCGAATCCGGCAGATTGGCAATTCGAACTACCACACCAACATAGTAGTGAACCGCTACTAGTCATGGCGAACGAACACTTAGACTACGCACTATTAAAACGTGGTTTAACTGTAAAGCAAGCTGGAAACGAAGTGCTCGGTCGTATCGAGATTATGGCTGATGAACGAGGCATGCGTTTCCACCGTGCAACCGGACAATGGTCTGATGGCAGGGTGGAATTAAGTGTTAACCCAATGATCGAAGATTTAGCTGGAAACAGTCCGAGTCGGCCGTTTGAGGTCGATATTAACGAAGTAGCAGAAGATAATAAGAAAGTCTCATTTTCGTTTGAGCTTCCAAGTCGATGAGCCGTCTTTTGTTATTGATGTGTATCGGTGATCTTGCGAAAATTAGATCATTAACCAAAGTCGTGATCCGTTTTACACATATTTAAATTGAATGAGTACTGAACCTCACAACTTGAACCGGCGAAGTGTGCTGCAGATCGGTGGTGCATCGACCTTGGGATTGACGTTGCCACAGTTACTAGCAGCTCGCACAGGAGCCGCAGCGGGTCCACGCGATGTTGGTAAAGCGAAGCAACTAATCATCCTGTTTCTTCATGGCGGCCATCCTCAGCAGGAGACGTTTGATCCTAAGCCGGCTGGTCCAGCTGAAACCCGAGGTGAATTTGGTGCTGTTTCCACAGCGATACCTGGGATCCAGTTTTCAGAATTGCTGCCTAAGTGTGCAACGCTTGCGAATCAATTTGCCGTTGTCAGAAGCATGTCACACGAGAACACGAATCATGTGCAGGCATGCCTGCCAGCGCAAACCGGTCATAAACATCCTGCTAGTTTTAGATCAATGGGTGACTTTCCTCCGTCCGACACCGATTTCCCACCGGTCGGGGCGGTCGTGGATCACCTATATGACGGTGAGAATAGGCTACCGAATTGGGTACGCATCGGCCCTCTAATGAGTCGCAGCAACGGCACGACTGTACATGGTCAGACACCAGGCTTTTTGGGTGCAAAGCACTCTAGCTTTGCGGTTGATCAACCACTCATTGGCGAGGATGTGAAGATTCAGGCTGTGCAGGGGCGGACAGGCCTTAACGATATTCGCTTGAGTGGTCGCAATAACCTGCGAGCAGAGTTCAATAAACTAAGTGATCGGATTCAACGCGAAACGGCGATCGAGCAATTGAATGAATTCTACGGTCGTGCCGCTGATCTGCTAGGAAGTTCCACCACTCGTCGTGCATTTGATATAAGTACCGAGACGGTTGAAACACGTGAGATGTATGGTAGCACGGAATTCGGCCAGCGATGTCTGTTGGCACGACGCCTGGCGGAAGCTGGCGTTCCGGTGGTAAATATTAGCTATTGCCACAAGCCGGGCGATTCGTGGGATACTCACAGCCGTCATTTTTCGAAAACTAAAGACAAGCTTGCACCAGATCTTGATCAGGCGTTTTCAGCTTTGATTAAGGATCTTGATCAACGAGGTATGGCTGATGACACGCTGGTAATCGTCAATGCCGAGTTTGGCCGAACACCTAAAGTGAATGCGAATGCAGGTCGCGACCATTGGCCGTTTGTATATTCACTGGCTTTGTTTGGGGCAGGAATCAAACGCGGTGCTGTGCACGGTGCATCAGATAAGAGTGCAGCATATCCACAGTCAACACCTATCAATCCAGCAGATATGGCAGCAACGCTGTACCACTTACTTGGGGTCGATCCTGATACTCGCATTCTTGATAGCAGTGGTAGGCCGCACTCTCTCATTGTTGGAAAGCCGATTGAGCCGATTCTCACTTAGTGCGGCGCAGATCTCGAAACGCCATTGTAAAGGAATAGTTATATGAACCCAGCAGCCATTACAGGTGTACGCGCCAAACTTAAGGCCGGTGACCCGGTTATTGGAATGTGGGTAACGTTTGATGCTCCCGCCGTTACCGAGATCGCTGTGTCGATCGGAATGGATTGGGTAATTATTGACAAAGAACACGGCTATCTGGATTGGGGCGATGTGGCAAATCACCTGCGGTGCGTTAGTCGCAGTTCAACAATGGCGTTGGTCCGAATTCCAGAGCTAAGTGAAGAGAATGTGAAACGCGCCTTGGATATCGGCGCTGACGGTATCGTCGTACCGGGTTGTGATTCGGCTGATAAGTTACTCGAGGCGGTAGAGTACGGGAGATATGCACCGTATGGCAATCGTGGCCTCGGTGGAGATCGGGCTACTGGCTGGGGAACGAAGACCGCGGATCATGTGCAGATTGCAAATGAACACACGGTAATAATGCCACTGTTTGAATCGGTGGATGTGATAAAGAATCTCGACGACATTCTTAAGGTTGCTGCTGAACACGATGTGGATATGTTCTATTTTGGTCCGGCAGACCACTGTGCATCGGCAGGCGAGGCTGGGCAGTGGGATGTGCCTCAGGTTGCAGACGAGATCCGCGAGATCGTAAGTCGATTACGTGCCGATGGTCGTTATGCGGGTGTGATCACGAAGGACAACGCGGATTTAGATCGAAGAGTCGGTGAAGGTTTTCAAATTATCGGCCTGGGTATGGAGTCGTCTCTATTGATTGCGCAGCTGCGTGATCGTCTCACACACCTCGGAATGAATGACGATATTACGTTGCCATAGGCAGCGGAGAATTCGTTATCAAATTTCTGGCGACCAGTGGATGTCGCGTTAGGTTGTCGAGCAGCTGAAAGTTGTTTGTGTCCCTTCATCGTCTTTGTCGAACTCCTGGATGTGCGGATGTGCCCCTTTATTTGCTTCAACACTTGTTATATAGATGCAAGCCAAATGGAAATTTAAAAAAATAGGGTTTTTGGCGCCCGCTAAGGGCTCTAATAGTATCTGTTTAATTAGTGAAGTTATGAAAACCTGGCACACAACGGCCGGACGGCAAGAAAAATGTACTAACAAGAGGGAAACAATGGCAATTCTAGTAACCTGCGGGGCATGCGAAAAACAATTTGAAGTTCCAGACGAATTAGCAGGACAGACGGGAAGTTGTGAATGTGGGGCAAGTGTAGATATTCCAGGCGGGGCAGAGCCGGTGGCCGCGGAGAGCAATCCGTATTCGGCACCTGAAACCGCCGTGGAAGCTGCCGTGGCGCCCGCAACAGGCGCTTACGACGCGACAGAGTTGGCAGGGCTGAAAACCTGTAAGTCGGGTATTGGCCTCATGTATACAGCCGTCTTGGTTGCATTGGTTGGATTCGTATTGTTTGTCATTGGTCTTTTCAGCGCAGGTAGTTCAGTTGGGGCGGGGGATGCAAGTGGAGCTGCTTCCGGTGGCTTAATGATGCTTGCGGCAATGGGGGCATTTGGTATTGGCGGACTGCTGCACATCATTGGCAGCGGAATGCTAATGGCAGCACCGGGTAGGTCAGAAGCCAAAGGCCTTTTCCAACTGTCATTCTTTTCCTATATCGGAGCCTTGCTGTTGCCTTTTTTCGGCATGGATATCATGGGGCTAGCTCAAGGTGGAGAGGGGTTAGGCATTTTGTCTGCGCTTCGTACGATGCTTGGAATGTTTTTGGCCGCCATCGCGCTGCAAGTGACTTGGTTTGTCGCATGGGCTGTTGGAACCAGTCGATTATCGACGTTTATCAACGATGCGGTAAACGCTGCCCGAGCGAAGTTCGCGATTAAGCTCTTTGTGACAATAGTCGCGGTGTTTGCAGTAGGTGTTGTTGCTGCAGACAGCGTACCTCTATTGGCACTTGTTGTACCGCTCGTACTCCTTGTTTTACAAATCGTACTACTAATTGTCATGATTCGATGTTACAAGGCTGGTAAAGACTCAATTGGTCGTATAACTGGCTGATCAGTTCACATTTTTGCAGCTATTCATCGAGTAATCCATGAGATGCTAGAGGTGTGTCGTTCCGTTATGATTGGGATCGGCGCACCTCTTTTTTTACCGGCGAGATATAAACTGGCGACGGTGTGTTGGCTTGAGAAGCATGGCAACAAACCATGGGTGTTTTGTAGAATACTCGTAGAGTTCTTGCCTGATGGATCTGTGAAAATGACGATAGCTGTCTCCTGTACAAACTGTGGTGCTGCCTATGAGATGCCTGATAATCTCGGAGGTCAGATTGGTCAATGTACATGCGGCGCGAACTTTCAAATCCCGCATCAGCTTGCCGCGATTGCCGTTGCGGCCACGGTGGTGGGTGATGAGTCCAATCCCTATGCGGCACCGGTTGCTGATGCAGTGGCTAGCGGGGTACCGCCAACGCAACACGGGCTGAGTAGTGTTGAGGTGTCGCAAATTGCGAAATGTCGCACGGGAATGTCATTCCTGTATGCATCGGTGATCCTAATCATCATCCTGTTTTTTGGTGGGGTCATGGTTGGGATTGCCGGAAGTAATTCGCCTCGTGAATTGGGTGGATTAGTTATTGGCGTGGGGTTGCTTGGGCTTGTGGCGTTTATCTTTAGCCTTATTGGAAACGGGTTTTTAATGTCAGTTCCAGTTCGGTCGACTGGCCAAGGGCTAATGAAAGCTGCGTTTGGACTTCAGATAGGCGCATTGGTGCTTTCGTTGTTTAGCAACATCAACGCAATCGAACAATTAGGCCGTCGGGCCAATATGGCTAGTACAGATCATCTTGCACTAACACTAGTAGTGCTTGGGATGCAGCTTGCCTACAACGTTTGTTGGTGTCTGGGAATGCAACGTTTTTTTGGTTTTCTTAATGACCCTGCAAATTCCAGCCGTGCGTCACTGTTGTTGAAAATGATGGTGACGGTTATCGGGCTCGCAATTCTCTCGCCCGTTTTGGGGATTTCATCACCAGCGTTCACGGTGATTGGTGGAATTAGCATTTTTGTTTTCGGAATTATCACGATCGTGGTTTACGTGCGTTTAATAGAGCAAGGACGACGAACGTTACGCAATATCACAGGGTGAATCGACGCGAGTTGAATCGATTCGGGGAGCTTTAACCCTGGACGATCCAAATGGCATATGCGGAAGTCACAGGACGTATGAAGCGCCGTCGTTGGTGATTACAGAAATCATCGAGAGCGATTTTGGCACTGAATGATGCTGACGGTACACGGCTTTGTGGCGTTTTTAAGGACAGCAAGAGTGTTTGTCGCTCAAATTACAATTGCAGAAACTTGTTGACTCTCGTTGTAATAGACAGATGTCGTGGAGCGACGGTGTTTTGACTCCTAGAGCATATCGGGAAGAAAACACTGTTGTGCACCGTTCCTTGTGAATGACGGACCAATGGCATTGCGCGACATCGTCGGGGCAGTGCATAAAGACTAAAGGTAAATAGATATGACGATCAGCGTAACGTGTTCTGAATGTGGAGCGTCGTATGATTTGCCGGATTCCATGCAAGGGCAAACGGGGGAATGTGAATGCGGTGCCACGTTTCTGATTACGCTTGCGTCCAAAGAAGAGGGTGCATCTGAGGAATACAGCCCAGACGCAGTCGAACATACTTCAAATAATGAAGCAACAGAAAATGCTTTTGCGGCTCCTCAGGTTGCAGAGGTATCAGAATTGGAGTCGGTTAAACTCAGCGAGAGGGATATGCTCGGGCTGAGACGATTTATGACAGGATTAAAACTTCTAGTCTGGATCCCTGGAGTTGCAATTATTGGAGTGGCTGTATCCTTTCTCATTGGAATGGCGATCGGCGGTTGTGATGGCCTTGGAGCGTTTATTTATTTGGTGATGACAACTGGAGTTGTCACAGCTTTCGTTGCCTTTCTGGGTTATATATATCTGGCAATGTTGCCAAGCGAGTCGGGCGGCCGGCCATACATTCACGCGGCCTTTTGGCTGCCCGGTATCGTTCTGTTTAACGGCTTGGCATGGATATCGCATGACTTATTTGGATTCGACGACGAGGTGGCACTCTTTTTTGGCGGGATTTGCGCCTTTGCTTTTTGTAGTGGCGTGGGAGCATCGGGAATTATAAAAATGGCTAAGTATCTCAATTCTCCGAGTATGCAAAAAAGCTGGGAAACGTTTCGCTTAACGTGTCTGATTACCAGTGCAGTTACTCTTATACCGTTTGTATTAAATCCCAATGTCGATGAGTCTGTATTTGGAATGGTGATGACGATCGGGGGCATCGTTGTTCTAATTTCTGGCTGGACCTTAGTGTTCTCTACGCATCGGACGATAGTGGAAATGCTAATGGGAACTCAAACGGTTGCGGCTGAGGCAGCACAGCCATAGCATTAGAGGTGCATGAACGAGCACACGATAGAGAATCCATTTGCACCACCGGAGACGCATGAAAGTGCGCGTCAGGTACTTGTCATACATGAAAACGTAGAACCAAATGATCGTGCAGGCCTTAAGCGATGTGCGGCAGCCTTATATCTGTTTGTATTGCAAGGGTGGTTATTGTTCGGCGTCTTTGTGTTTTGGGTTGCACATGAGCATGTGTTCTCTGACGAGCTAGGTTTAACCCTAATGCTATTTGCAGGTGTTGCATTAATGCTCGCCTACGCGTTAGGCGTTATCGGGACGGTAATTCTAACAAGTGCACCGCGTAATTCATGTTCCAGAGTAGCATTTGTGCTCGCTGCGGTGCTGATGCTTGTGCCAATTGTGAATAACACCTTGATCTATTTCGGATTCGAGTATCCCGAGTTGCCTCAAGCCAGTTTCCCACCGCTCAACGCTATGCACGGACTGGATCAATTGATCACAGGTTGCGCTTTGTTTTTTGCTGGCATGGCTAACGTGCTTGGCATAGGACGAGTGACAAGTTTTGTCAGCGTCGTAAGTAAATCACCGATGACGGCATTTGTTTTTGGGATTCAGTGTATGATTCTCGTGTTTATGGCGATCAGTTTCCGGATTGGAACAGCAGGTGGAGATGTGTCTGATATCCTACGGCATGCAGTAAACGTGTTGGCGATTATTGGTGTGATGGCATATTTCGTTATAGCCTTTGACTGTCGACGACGCATCTTGCGAGGATTGCATAAGAAACCGTAGATTATGCGTCATGTGAGGAAGAAAGTAAGTTCCGTTTTACAGAGAGTTCAAATGAGAATTGCGTGTATTACCTTGTTATTGATTTGCGTCGTTCCTGCTGTGAAGGCGACGTCCGCTGACAGACCCAATGTTGTTGTGATTGTCACTGACGACCAGGGGACGCTTGACGTCAATTGCTATGGTTCCAAGGATCTAAATACACCGAACATGGATGCGATTGCGGCAAATGGCATTCGGTTTACTCAAGCTTATGCCCACAGTGTCTGTTGTCCGGCGCGCGCTGCCTTGATGACTGGTCGTCATTCCCAGCGAGTAGGGATCAATTCATGGTCTCAGCGGTCTATACATGTGGATACCGAGCACAACATGCATGCGGATGAAGTCACATTGGGCGAAGTATTCCAATCAGCTGGTTATAAAACAGCTTTATTTGGTAAATGGCATCTGGGAGCTCATCGAGATCTGGGACCCAAGAAGCAAGGTTTCGATGAGTTTTTTGGATTGCGTGACGGATTCATTGATAACTTTGTACATTTTCACTTACATCGTGACGGCTTCCATGATTTGTTTGAAGGCACACGGGAAGTCTATATGCATGGCCGCTATTTTCCGGAATTGATGGTTACCAGAGCTGAGAAATTCATCAAGCAGAATAGGAAACAACCGTTTTTACTTTATGTCGGTTTCAATATTCCGCACTATCCGGAACAGCCCCTACCGGAGCATGCCAAGCTTTATGAAGGGATGGAGGAACCACGCAAGCTGTATGCTTCTTTCATAACGACTACTGATTACTACGTCGGACGTGTGATGGCACAGCTTAAGAAGTATGACCTTACAGAGAACACGATCGTACTATTCCTAAGTGACAACGGCCATTCGGTGGAAAACTATGTCATTGAGAAAGATGATCATTCAAGTGGATATCCAAGGGGATATAACTATGGCTCCAATGGTGGTGGCGGCAACACTGGCAAATGGATTGGAAATAAAGGGACATTTCTCGAGGGAGGGATTCGGACTCCCGCGATGATAAGCTGGCCTGATCATATTGCCCGCGGTGAATCGCGAGGGGCTGTGGTAACTGCTCTCGATTGGCTTCCGACTCTTTGTGACCTTGCCGGTGTTGCAAAACCTGATGCCAAGCTCGACGGACACAGTGTCGTACCGATTATTAAATCACCTGATGCGGCATCAAGACACGAGGCGCTGTTTTTTCAATGGCAGGAGAAATGGGCTGTACGAGAAGCGGATTGGAAGCTGATCTATATGCCTGACGATAATGGCGGTACGCTGAGCCTTCACAACCTCGGCGACGAAAAGCCTGAAGTGCATGACTATGTTTCGGAAAAGCCTGACGTTGTCATGCATCTTAAGGGCTTGTATGACGCATGGGCTGCTGACGTCTTTGCGCCGCGTCCTTGACCACAGATCTCTTTGATTCGCCTCAGTATTGGCCGGGTGAGTGGAGGTCGTGTTAATTGCTTTCTGCAATAAACACCAGGTCCATGCGGCGCACGTCCATAACAGCCACTTTGGCTTTCTTGATCGGCCGAACTGCGACTGTATATATGCCCGCCTCGTTGAACTGGAATTCTCCGATGTGTCGTTTCTTGAAATTTTGAAAATGACCAGTATCTTCAACAAAGAATTTCAGTGATTGGTCTGCTGAGACCACCGCTACCTCACTACCGCCATGTCCTTTGCCACAACCCTGATGGATATGAACTTCGTACTTGCCGGGCGTGTGGATGTGGATGTTCCACTGGCAGAAATCGTCTGGATTGGTCCAATATCCGACGGTGTTTTTGTGGGGTTGTGGTTCGTATCGCAGGTTTTGTCCGAACACCTCGGCGTCATAAGCCATCAATGTAAATCCGCTGTCGCTGCTACTCAGGATTTTGGGCAAGCGGCTGAGATTGGCTGAGTAGACTGTCGGAATATGAATGGAGGCCGGTGCACCGATATCATTGGGGATCTTAAACTGCCAGGCTTCCAATTGCGGTGACAATGCAATCTCTGACTTGTGATTATCAGCAATGAGAGTCGCTTTACCAATCGTGGTTGGGTATTGGGGGACCGTGATAATGCGGTTGTCCGGGATAGTTAGCAAGTTGAGTCGCAAGCCTGCGGGTAGACGAATGATTTTTCCCCAATCCGCGGTGTGAAACGTTTGGTTCTGGTATGGAGGTAATTTGTATTCGAATGTTTTTGAAAGAATAGTCGATATGTCATCAATCATGGAGTCGAACCAGGGGTTGCGATTCCAGCACCCGTGTTGTCCGTATTTGTATACGATTTGGCCCGTCGGCACGCCGTGGAGCCTTAATTTGCTTAGAGTTTTGTAGTTTAACGCGACGTTATCGTATTCACCGGTAAGAAAGTAGGTTGGTGGAGTATCATCTGATATATGTGTGTAGGGTGATGCCTTTACAAAGATGTCTTTGTTCCTGGTGATATCGGTTCGGAACCAGCGATTTGCATTGGAAGCGTCGGGTTCCTTAATGGACTTTTCTGCTATCGGGCCGAATGCCAGTTGAAATGGGCCGGCAAGACTTATCACGGCTTGTAACGCACTTGAAGTGTCATTATTGCCACCGTCCCCCTGAAAATCCTTCATGTTCGGTGCGGTACCCATCAGACCGACAAGGTGACCACCAGCCGAGCCGCCAATGGCCGCGATTCGTTTTGGATCCAACATCAGGCGAGTTGCATTGGCACGCATCCACCGCGTTGCGGCGTTGCAGTCTTGAATAGCCGCAGGAAACGGGGCTTGGTCGGCCAGCCGATAGCTGATTGTGGCTGTGACAAAGCCACGGTGTGCCAACTCTTCGGCAATTCTCGCGAACTTTTGACGAGTACCACTATGCCATCCTCCACCATGGACGACGATTACACCTGGGACAGGTGATTCAATTTCCGCAGGTGAGTAGAGGTCAAGTTGAAGCGACTGGTCTCCATACTGAGCATATGAAATGTCTTTGATTGCTTTGACGCTCTTATATTCCTGAAGTATGAGTGAAGATTGTTTGAGCCCAAGCTCGGTCAGCGAATTTACAATCCCTTCTTTGGAAGACGGTAGCGGTACTTCAGCAAAAAGGGGCGAGTGTAGAAGTATGAGTGCGAGGGCCGTAATGATGCGCATGATGGAAATCCATGAAAAGAAGCAACGAGATAGCCGTCAATATAACAAAACGGGTTAGTGGTGGTGGTCTTGGAATAGCTATACTGATGACACGAATAGACTGTGCAGTGCACCCCCGGACGGACAACAACTACATGCAGACCCTTTCAGCTAGTGACGGCAAACGCGGATTTCGTGCTCTTAACATCGTCCAGTTCCTTGGTGCCGCGAATGACAATGTGCTGAAGCAATTCATAACTTTTGCTGTGGCTCTTGGCGGAATTTGGGCGGCTGATATTGGTTCCGGCGGCAAGACGATTGCCGGATTATGCCTCACAATTCCATTTGTGCTGTTCTCTGGATTTGCCGGCCAGTTTGCCGATCGCTACAGTAAATCGAAAATGACCATTCTAGTGAAGCTGGTCGAAGTTCTTGTAGCGATTCTGGCCACGGCAGCGCTTGTGACCGGCAATGTTCTATTCGCATTAGCAGTTTTGACAGTACTTGGGCTTCAAAGTACGTTTTTTGGCCCTGCGAAGTATGGCATGTTGCCCGAACTTGTTGGTGAGGAAGGTCTTAGTAAGGCGAACGGCGTCTTGAGCATGTTGACTAATATTGCTGTGATCCTCGGAGCATTCGCCGCTGGGCCGTTATATGACAGTTTTGCATCGGATTGGAGTCCGGTAATCGTGTTCCAGACGGCAAGCGAAGTAGAAACTGAGGCGATGATCGGATCGGTCGATCCCGTTTCGATACGAGAGCGATTGGTGTCACTCGGTGTGGACGGAGATTCGGGGCGTGACGAGGTGTTTACCGCGGTAACGACCCAAGAACTGGGTAGAGCACCTCTGAAACCTCGCGTGATTCTATTCGCAGATGACACATATGTTTCGCAAGTACAGGACCAAGTGAACAGAATTGGCAGCGGTTTGGGGGGGATGATTGAATTGCGGCAGGTTCCTCGCAGTGACTATACCGAGTACGCATCTAGAAATTCAACAACTGAAATCACGACGTCCGGCTTTGTATCAAAGTGGCTTCCTGGAATTGTAATGTTAATCATTGCTGTGACAGGATTAGCAGCAGCGTTGAAAATGCCATACTTACGACCGATGAAAGCAGACTTACCGGTCAAGAAGCAGTTTTTGCGTTTCTATCTTGAGTCGATTAAGTCGACAGCGGGGACTCCGTTACTTGCCGCGGCTGGCGTATCGTCAGTTTTCTATATTATTCCCGGCGTGGCCTTGCTCGCTTTGTCCGATTACGGAGAGATTCTTGGTATATCACGAACCAAGGCCGGCTATCTGCTAGCGATTTTAAGCGTAGGGATTGGAATTGGCGGTGTATTGGTAGGGCTGGTATCCGGCACGCAAATCAAGCCAAGATTAATCCTATATGGTGCGATGGGTATGACCGTGGCGTTTGCAGCACTGGGCTTAGTTCCGAATGAATTTGCACCAGTGGCGATAGCAATTGCAATCGCGGGCGTCTCAGCTGGATTCTTCCTGATTCCACTATTGGCGATTCAACAGTCGCTCGCGCCTGACAACGAGCGAGGTCGATTCCTGGGTTTTGTCAACGCCGCGCAGAGTGCAGGGTTTGCGGCGGGTGCTGTCTTTTTCTGGGTGCTGAACGAGCCATTGGGACTGGCTTCCAATGAGACCTTTTTCGGGTGTGCAGCGGTTACTCTTCTATTGCTAGCACCTTTACATTTGCGATGGATTCCCTGGTTTAGCCGATCGCTGAATCAAGGTGATCTGGACGCAACTGCTGATCCTATTTCCACGGAAACCGAATCGTAGGCTGATTTACGTACTGGTTTAACTCGGCGGAAATAGTTGTACCGCAACCGGGCTCAAGAGTAACCGTAAAATATCGGGAGTTGCACGCTATCTTGTCAGTGCCGAGGGTTACCTGTCCGAATTGGTGTTGGCCGTATGACCCAGCTTGAATAGTAACTTCCCTTGAACGTGTTTGGCTGGTATTCACTAGCTGCAGTGAGACACTCTCAGCAGTGAGTCCGGTTACCAAAGCGGCAACATCATCGGGAATGCCGGCACGTTGTGCTTCACGATCATAATATCGGACCGCGGCATATAAAGGCGAGCCGCGATGTCCCGGATGGATACCACCAAGCATTAGTGAAATCAATGAACGAACACTTGCAGGGTTGATGGCCATTGGGTCATCAGCAAGTCGGGTGTCAGGAGTTGTGTCATCATCTCGCAGGCGTTTGGCTCGCAATTGAATATTGGCGAAATCCGCGCTGAGTGCCTGAGCAGGATAGTTGTCATTATTCCCATCCAGATAATCGAGCCAGGCATTTGGCCCAACCGCGGCGCGGTCCTCCGGCTTTTGGCTGAGGTAATACAATTCCAAGGCATTGTGTCTGTACTGGGCGGGTTGGAAGTTGTACCAACCATCATCACCAAACATGGTTGGGTATAGCATGGTGCCATCGACCATTTTTCCTTGAGCATTAATCTTCTTGATTTGTTGTCGCCATGGATCGAGGTACTTGTCATCGCCTGTAAGCAGATATGCGTTCATAAACCCGGTGAACCCTAAATAGGTCGTGTTGCGATGTGCCATCGAGCCGTCCTGAGGTACTTCAACGGAAAATGCCCAGCCGTATACACCGCCGTACCATTTCCCATCGGTTGCGGAACCTATTTTGCCATCGAGTCCAATGTTGGATGGAATGATGTAATCGTTTTCGATACAGCGTTCTCGCCAAGCGTTGATATACTCGAGAACCCAATCGCGATATTTGTCTTCCGCGGTCATCATGTAAGCATTTACACCTAACGATGTAGCGAGAAGATTCTGTGGCAGATCACCGATGATGTCGTTGTAATCTTTGAAGTGAAAAAGCATCTGCTCGTAACTCTCTTCGCCATGACCGAGCTTGAATCGGTTTTTGACTTCGATCGGATCGCCGGCCCAGTCCACGGCAGTGGCTTTTCTCATCAACGGTCCGCGGCTGCCGTTAAACATGCTGCGGATGATTTTGTGCTGTGCGTCATAATTCGGTGCACCGGGATCCTCATTCATATAGAATCCCGCGAAGCGGCGTGTGCGTTGGTGAAAGTTTGCATCGTACGGATCGGAGAGTCCTTGAAGATTGAAAACGGTCAATCCTTCTCCGTTATGAAGCCAGTCGAATGTGACTGGGAATTCCTTGTAGTACATGCCATCACGAGCGAATGGTACGTGCGTCGTCTTTGCGAGAGTGTACTGACGCAAGTGGCCCTCCCATGCATGCTTATACATTTTAAGAATGTTGGCATCGGCCCCGAGTGCGTGAAGGATAGGCCAATCATTGCAATTCTCAATGGCGTCATCGGGCCCATCGTCACCGCCCCAGCGTTCGACGCATAAAAGAAATCCATTTCGGTCGAAGTACTTTTCGAAAAAGTCTTGGCAGGCTTTTTCATTCGCATCAAGAAGTGCACGTTCCATAAGAGACCATGCCGGCGGAGCGACAGGTGTGGAGACAGAATGCACCGGGGTTTGTGCCTTTGTGAATCCTGTTGTGAAGAGAGCAAGAAAGGTGATTGCCAGAAGTGTGCGAAATGGAGTCATCATTCGGCCGTAAATTGCGGGTGTCTCGGTTGTGCTAAACTGTTAACTCCTATCATCGGCCGTTTTACCGGTGGATGCAAATCACTTGCGTTTATTGGCAGCAAAAACTGAGTACGAGTCGTCGCATGAAAATCAAAGCCATAGAAGTGTTGGATAGAGAAATTCCGTTGAAACCGGAATATCACATGGTCTCAGCACTTGGGAAGTGCGCGAGCAACCGATTTGTTGTCGTGCGCCTCTTTGTTGATGCGGGCATCGAGGGGCTAGGTGAGGCGACGGTAACCGCACGCTGGAGCGGCGAAACGGTTGCCTCTGTGACTGATGTAATCAACAACTTGTTATTCCCAGCCATTAAGGGCGTTGATGTACACGATATTCGCGAGATTAATCGCCGGATGGACTTTGGATGTAAACACAATTGGTTTGCAAAGTCAGCGGTGGAGATGGCCTGTTGGGATATTATGGGTAAGGATGCCGGTAAGCCGGTTTATGAACTGCTTGGCGGATTGGTTAGACCACTCGGTTTCCGCTCTCGATTCTCTATGGGTGCATACGATGTGCCGCGCGCGCAACAACGCGCACAGGAATTGGTCGACATGGGATTCACGACGATCAAGGTAAAGGTCGGCGGCGTTGCCGAGGACGACATTGCCCGTGTGAGAGCGGTGCGTGAAGTGATTGGTTTTGACCTTGATTTGGTAATCGATGCCAATTGCGGTTGGGATGTTGAAACAGCAATTCACTGTGTCCAGCAGCTCGAAGATTCAAGGGTCGATCTCGTAGAACAGCCGACTCCTGACGGCGATTATGAAGGCATGGCCAAATTGCGACGCGAGACGGGTGCCAAGGTATTAGCCGATGATATTTGCTTTAACTTAATACATGCCCAAGAGCTAATCCGAAATGAATGCTGCGACGCTATAAGTGTATACCCGGGAAAGAACGGCGGTATTCAAAAGACAATTGACATCATTCAATTTGCCGGAGAGCACGGGATTCCATGCACGATGGGATCGAATATTGAGTGGGACGTTGCGACGGCAGCCATGGGGCATGTAATTGTCTCGCAAAAGAACATGGCCATCGAAGATATCCCTGGGGATGTATTGGGGCCAAGTTATCACGAGCAGCGAGTGGTCAGTGCCCCCATTGATATTTGCGGACCAATTACGACGATCAACGACAGCCCAGGTTTGGGCGTGGGCGAGTTAGTTATTTAAGATGTGACCGTGTGAAAATGCGGAGAGTCTCTAATTCATCATCGCAAAAGAAACGGTTTTTGTTTCGAGGTAGACGTCCATGCCTTCGATGCCATTTTCTCGCCCCAAGCCGGACTCTTTGAGACCACCGAATGGAGCTTGAGGGACAGCAGGGACGGTGTCGTTAATGCCAATGGTGCCGAATTCAAGGCCTTCTGCCATCTTGAATGCGACGGACATGTCATTAGTCAGCACGTATGCAGCGAGTCCGTAGACGGTGTCGTTTGCTTTTTCGATCACTTCGTCGATGTTGTCAAAATCCATAATGGGCATGATGGGTGCAAATGGCTCTTCGGTCATTAGGTTCATCTCGGGTGAGATGTTTGTAAGGACCGTTGGCTCATAAAAGAATCCGCGTTCGAATTCAGATGGACGGGCTCCGCCTGTGGCACACAATGCACCTTTAGAAATTGCATCTTGTACTAAACCTTCAGTTTTCTCAACGCCCCTCATTTCGAACATCGGACCGATATTTACATTTGGATCCATGCCGTTACCGAGCACGAGTTTTTTTGTCTCTGCGATGCAGGCTTCAACAAAGTCGCTTTCGACTTTCTTCTGTGCGTAAAACCGCGTTGGGCAAATGCAGACCTGACCGTTGTTACGGAACTTTCCGATGACCGCAGCTTTGGCCACTGCTTCGATGTCGACATCAGGAAAGACGATTACCGGTGCATGTCCGCCGAGTTCTAAACTCAGGCGTTTGACTTGCTCTCCAGATTGTCGAATGAGATCTTTACCAACTTCGGTGGATCCGGTAAACGAAATCTTGCGGCAAATACGGTTGGTCATGAATTCTTCCATGAGCTTGGTGGCCGGTCCGGGAACACAGTTGACCGTACCTGCAGGCAGACCAGCCTGTTCGAACAACTCAAACAGTCGGATCAGACTCAACGGTGTTTGGCTCGCGGGGCGACTGACCGTTGTGCAACCAACAGCTAGTGCTGGCGCCAGTTTGCGTGCTTGAAGAACAATTGGGAAATTCCATGGCGAAACGGCTGCAACCACTCCAACCGGATGCCGAACCGTGAAGATTCGTTTATGTGCGGCGCTGGCAGGAATCGTACGGCCATAGGCGCGTTTCGCTTCTTCCGCGTACCATTCAAACGTTGCTGCAGAAGCCATGATTTCGCCCTTGGATTCCGCTAATGGCTTACCTTGCTCCATGGTGAGTGCCACGGCCAGATATTCACATTGTTCACGCATCAGGTCAGCAACGCGTTTGAGAATCTCGGCACGCTCGTATGCGGTCTTCTGTTGCCAGGGCTTGAGTGCTGAGGCGGCGGCCTTGAGTGCGTCTCTGGCATCGTCCCTTGTGCCGTATGCGATGGATGCAAGTGTTTCTTCGGTAGCCGGGTTTATCACGTCATATGTGTCACGGCCTGACCCATCACGCCATTCACCGTTGATAAATAGCTGGGTGGTTTTCATGGAAAAGGGTTCAGATACTGAAGTGGTCATCGGCTCGCCCGGTGTTGCAGATTGTGGTGATATAAGGAGTCAATTGTAGCGGAGGAAAAGTTGGTCGTCATGATTGTGAGCAGGGGCGTTGGCTGGAGTTTAATCTCGCGGCCGGTCAGAGTGAGGAGTTTAGGTGACGATCGCGCGGATGGTAAATGCTGCGGGTAATCTCTTTACAGGGCATCTCGCAATAGTTGGGCTGTATTGTCTAGAGTCATTTGCCGTGGATTGGTTGCTGCACAGTGGTCGATTAGTGCAGCTTGCGGGATGTGCGATAGGTCGGAGTCAATCACGCCCATGTCGCCGAGTGAAGGTGGCAGGTCCAAGTCATCCAGCAAACGATTCAGGAAGGTGCAAAAGCTGGCCGCTCCGGATGAAAGACCGAGTGCGTTGGTCATGTCATCAATACGTGATTCAATGCTCTCGACGTTGAAGCGAATGACGTGGGGCATGAGTACTGCATTCAACGTACCGTGATGAAGACGTCGGTCCTCCAAGGCTCCGAGAGGATGGCTGACGGCATGGACGGCACCGAGTCCTTTGGCAAACGAAAGGGCTCCCTGTGTGGCGGACATCATCATTTCACATCTCGCCTCAAGGTTTGAGCCATCATGGTACGCGGTTCGGATGTTGTTCACAGCACGAACCAGACCATCGATGGCGATGGCGTCCGCTACCGGGTTGTAACGTGGGCTGCAATACGTTTCGATGCAGTGCGATATGGCATCCATACCGGTGGCAGCTGTCAGTCCCGGCGGCAATCCTAGTGTGAGCTCCGCATCACAAATCGACCAGTTGGGGTAGAGATGTGCCGAGACAATAGCGAGTTTAGAGCCACTCGACATCGTAACGAGTCCGGCCCGGCCGACTTCGGTGCCGGTGCCTGCGGTTGTTGGGATCGCAATGAGTGGCGGTTTGTTCGCAGTTATTTTCTCATTCCCACCGTGAGCAAAGGCGAATGATTCAAGAGTACCTTCGTGCGTGGCAAGTAGCGAAATGCATTTTGCACAGTCAATTGGTGAGCCACCTCCCAGAGCGATGATCCCATCACAATCATGGGCGCGGAAAACATCCAGCCCAGCGAGAACGCTCGCTTCACTTGGGTTTGACTGGATGCCGGAAAAGACCGCCGAGGCTGACCCTGGTAGTTGCTCTGGGATTCCTGCTGCTATGACACCTTCATCCGTCACAAGAAGTGGCCGGGTGATGTTTAGCTGGCTCAGGAGTTCAGGAAGATCTTCACGTGATCCCGGACCATATTGCACATTACATAAATAGGAGATCGTTGAATGTTTCATAGAGCTTTTCTTCGAATATGTTCTGCATTTGAACACTCAATATATGGCAGTTGTCCTGTAGTACTAGTGCACAAACTGGGTGTTATGAAGTAGAACACGAATGAGACAGCAAATGATGAAAATCCTAAATACGGAGCAACCAAGATGAAAGCAACGGAAGCCAGAGAGCGGCAAGCACCTCTAAAGGAAAAGTACAAAAGTGATCCTCAATCAGCATGTGTCACTTTTTCAGTCTCTGGCGAGGTAGTCCCTGATGAATTATCGATTCGTATACCAACCCACGTAGGGGAGTTAGTTTCAGGTTTGCATCCTGCCGCTGGCGGAGACGGAACGGAAGGATGTTCCGGGGATATGTTGCTCGAGTCATTGGTAGGATGTGCGGGAGTTACCTTTCAAGCAGTGTCCCATGCGATGGGGATAAAAGTTAGATCAGCAAGGATAACCGCCGAAGGAGACATGGACTTTCGAGGGACGTTAGGCGTGGAGCGTGAAACTCCTGTAGGAATCACCTCGATTCGGCTAGGCTTTGAGATTGATTGTGACGCTGATGATGAGGCGATTGCCAAATTGCTATCTCTCACAGAGCGGTATTGTGTGATTTACCAAACATTGATAGGTGGGATAGAAATCACTACAAATTACGATAATTCTGGCCTAGCCTCTTAGAAAAACCCGAATTGGAGCTTTCCTGAACGAATTGAGTCGTATAATAAACACACGCTTATGCGTCTGGCCATCTAAATGCACGGCATTTGAGTGGTGGTTGGCTTTTCCTGTTTGCAATTCGCAATTCAATATATGGTTAATGGTTTTGATAGATATGATGCGTCGTAAATCGGTCATTGCAGTATTTCTGGGGATCCTTGTTTTAGTTCACGGCAGTGTGGTTGCGCAAAGTAAGCCTGTTCCTAAAGGTGTTCAGAAGAAACCGAATCAGAACAAACCACAGAACGTACAAGAACAGATCAAGAGCAAGTTGCCTCATCAGGACGGTAAGTCTGCACCGCAAATCCCAGTCAAGCCTGTCAATCCAAAGACGAAGAACGCAGTCAAGCTTGCGGCGACTCAAATTGATGCCATTATCGAGAACAAGCTAAAGGCAGAAGGTCTGCGCCCCAATCCGATGGCCAATGATGCACAGCTCAGTCGAAGGCTCTATCTGGATATCATCGGCACGATCCCAAGCGGTCGGGAATCATTTCAAATCCTCAGTTCTTCACGTAGTGACAAAGTGGAGGTGTTGATAGATCATTTGCTCAATCACCCGGGTTATGCAAGTCACGCCTTCAATTACTGGGCAGACGTCTTGCGAATCGTGGACCGCTCTGGCGGAAACACGTACATTCGGCCGTGGGCAGACTGGGTAAAGGGAGAGCTCAGAAAGAACACAGCATGGGACAAAATGGTGTATCAGATGCTGACGGCCCGAGGGCAGGTTTATGACAATCCTGCAGCAGGCTACAGACTGCGGGATTTTGGAATGCCGCTTGATCATTTGAATAATACGATCCGTGTATTCCTAGGCACACGAATTGGTTGCGCTCAATGTCACGATCATCCATTTGATAAATGGACACAGCGGCAATTCTACGAATTGGCGGCCTTTGATGGCGGTGTGCGAACATCGTTACCTCGCACTGAGTGGGGGCAAAAAAACATGAAAGACACACTTAAAATTGTCGGTGAGCGAAGTCGGGAAGCTGGCAAGATGCGGCAGATCGAGCGATGGAATCGATATGGTGTAACGGAGACAGCCGCCCAACTTAAGTTTCCGCACGACTACGTGTATGATGACGCCAAACCTGGACAGCTTGTAAAACCATCCGTGCTGTTTGGTTCGCTTCCTGAAGCAAAAGAAGGTGAATCGCGCCAAGAGCAATTGTCGCGTTGGATTGTATCAAAGGACAATGATCGATTTGCGAAAACCCTTGTGAACCGCTTATGGAAACGTGCTTTCGGGATTGGTATTTTTGAGCCGGAAGATGATCTGATGGCCGACACGCCCATCTCTAATCCAGAGCTATTGAATTATTTGACAGCAAAGATCAAAGAGCTGAATTTCGATATGAAGGAATTCATGCGAATCATATATCACACCAGGACCTATCAGCGGCAAGTAACATACGGTGATATAGATCTCACGCAACCCTATTATTTCCCTGGGCCGGTATTGCGACGGATGACGGCGGAGCAGGTGTGGGATTCAGTTATGGTAATGATCATGCCGCAGCCCCATCTATATCAACGACCTGATGAATCAGCTTATCTGGTTGCACTAAATATCTCGCCGGATCTCTCATCGTTGCAGTTGCAAAATGCTGTGGAGCAGGTGTTTAAGGCAGAGGCAGACGTCCGAGCGGCCGACAGGGTTGAGTCTTACCGAGGACTCACTTTGCGTCGTGCCTCAGAGTTGCCACAACCACTTCCGCGACGTCACTTTCTGAGGCAATTCGGCCAAAGTGACAGGCAAATTATTAGTGACAGTACCGTGGACGGAACAGTGCCACAATTACTAGCGCTGTTCAATGGTCCTGTCACTCACATGATCCTCGAGGCGGGTAGCGTCATGCACCGGGAAGTGATTGGGTCACGCGGTACCAACCAGTTGCAAGTGATATTCCTGAGTATCCTCGGGCGTTATCCAACCACATCGGAGCGAAATCTTGCGTTACAGGAAATACAATACAACGCAAAGAATGGTGAAGGCCATCTCGGGTACGGAAACGTGATTTGGTCATTGCTTAACACGCGAGAATTCTTGTTCATTCAGTAGGGACGTGCTGTTGTATCGCGTTTAGCAGATTCATCGACAGTAGAGAAAACAGAGAGATGAGCTGAGTTAGGCTTAGGAGTATCAAAATGAAAACGAGTTTGGCAACAACGAGCGGATCTGACAGACGTCAATTCATTCAAATGGCCGCAGGTGCGCTACTAGGCGTAAATGTTTTGTCCAGTGAAGAAGCATTCGCCGCAGCCTCAAACGGCAAGGCAAAGCAGATTGTATATCTGTTCATGGCTGGTGCAATGTCGCACATTGACACCTTTGATCCTAAGCCCGGCAGTAAGAACCAGGGGCAGACCGGGACAGTCAACACCTCCATAGCTGGCGTGAAATTTGGTGAGAGCTTCAAGAATCTCTCAAAACTCACAAGTGAGATGGCGGTCATTCGCGGATTGACACAGGAAACGGGCGCACATGGCCCGGCGCGATATCTCATGCACACCAGTTACAAGGAAATCGCTACGACGCAGCATCCGGGGATTGGGTCCTGGATACAACTGCTGGATGGTCGTATTAGTAAGACTTTGCCGTCGACCGTGCACGTTGGTGGCGATGGCGAGGGGCCAGGTTATTTAGGGACAAAGTATGCACCGGTACCGATTGCCGATCCGGCACGCGGACTCGAGGACACTAAGGGACCTGCTTACCTAAAGGACTCGCAATTTAATCGTCGATTGAAATTGAGCCAAGGCTTTGATCGTAACTTCCGAAACGTCACTCAAAATAATTCAAAAGTCAACGGCTATGACGCTCTATATCAGGAGGCCGTGACGCTGCTTAAGAGTGAGGACATCAAGGCGTTTGATATCAACACTGAATCTGATGCGGTGAAGGAAAAGTACGGTGCCAATCGGTTCGGACAAGGGTGTTTGTTGGCCAGACGATTGATTGAATCCGGTGTGCGGTACGTCGAGGTTCAGTCGGGCGGATGGGATATGCACCGAGATATCTTTAATACAATGCCGACACGTGGTGGAGAATTGGATCAGGCGGCTGGTGCACTCATCAGTGACCTGAGAGAACGGGGTTTGCTTGATCAAACCATGGTCGTGATCGGAACGGAATTTGGCCGCAAGCCCAATATTAATGTAAACGCCGGGCGTGATCATCATCCGGCAGCGTTTTCCGGAATGTTAGCCGGAGCGGGCATCGCAGGTGGACAAGTTTATGGTTCCACTGACGGAGATGCGTTTTACGTTGAAGATGAAGTCATGAGTGTGCAGGAATTCAACGCTACGATTGCCGCTGCAATGGGATTGCCGTTTGAAGATGAGATATTCTCTCCGACCGGCCGCCCGTTCACCATCGGCAACGGCGCCGGGCCGATCGAAAAGTTACTCGCATAGCCCGTCGCTAATTGTCAAAACAATGAGTGACGATTTTGCTATCGCCTAAGTCGCGGAAATGGCAACCAGCCAGGTCGTTTTGTTCTTACGCTGTGAAGATTTCCGCCAGCGGTCACATAGAGTGTCCGCAGGTCTTCGCCGCCAAAGGCGCAATTGGTCGTCTCATCGTGTGGAATTGGGACGATCGTTAGTAGCTTTCCGTTCGGTGAGAATACATAAACTCCGGCAGGATACTTAGTGTCTTCATAGGTTGGGACCGCTTTGTTTCGACCGCCGGCAACATAAATGCGGCCCTTGTCATCTTGCGTCATGCCATCCGGCCCACGGCCTGATTCCCAATCGAATAGCATCTGTTGGCTCGATAGATCGAGTGAACCATCTGAGGCAATCTTGAATTTCCACAGTTTACGTGAGCCACCGATGGTGTTGTTATTGTTGTCTGCAATAAACATGTGGCGTTGATTTGGGGTGATGATCAATCCATTGGGACGATCTACTTCGTGTGCAATAACCAGGGTGATTTTGCTCGGAGCATCAATTCTATAAACACCTTCGATTGGTAATCCGTTGTCGTCACGAATGTCGAGATCCTCTCTTGGCCCGTATTTGGGGTCTGTGAAATAGATGCGACCTTGTTTATCGATCGTCAGGTCGTTTGGTTGATTAAATGGCTGCCCGTTAAATGTCTCGGCTAATACAGTAAGCGTTCCGTCGAGTTCAAAACGAATCACTCTGCGTTTGGAAGGCTGGCAGCAGACTAATCTGCCTTCCCAATCAAACATTAGCCCATTTGTGCCGAGATTCTCTTTGTAGATGCTGTGATTACCATCCTGATACCGATAAACATGTCCGAAACTAGTGAGAAGCCCTAGTTCCGGATGATACGCGGGGCCCTCACCAGCTCCTTCGGTCGTTAGATGCATTACCTCGGCACCCGCTTCGAATATTCCACTCTCTTGCCACTGTGATTGGGCATGCGTTTGCGATGAGACGAGAAACAAAAGTGAGATTGGCAGGAATGCTCGAATCAGATGCATTTGTTGTCCTTCGGGATACAGAGGGTACAGGGGAATGAATTCGATCTATGATTTGCTAGAATACGTGCTGAATGACTGAGTAACAACTGTCCTTGCGAGAATATTGATGAAACTGAAGTCCCTTGTTATCGCTCTTCTTTCGATTTGTACGCTCGTACAAACAACGACTGCTCAAGATACTGATGTGCGTGAACAAAAGCCTGTAGTGGTTGAATCACAGGTTCACAAAGGCGGTGAGTATGACAAGATCCTTGGTCAAACCAAGGAAGAACCCAAAGGTGACCGCCTGACTGATAAAGGCCCCAAGGCAAGTTGGATTTGGCCTACGCGTGAAAGTAAAAATGGTGACCGATGGTTCTTGTTCTATGAATTCGAAGGTGCCAGTGCACAGGCAGAGTTGTTCGCCAGTTGTGATAACAAGATGACGGTGTACTTGAATGGACAGCGTGTTGCCAGCAGCAACGATTGGGCACGTCCTGTAATACTCGACGTGCAAAAAAATCTGAAACCGGGTGTGAATAAGCTGATGGTAGATTGCAACAATGAGGGAAGTGTCGCCGGGCTGATTCTGAAGCTAGCGTTGCAGGATAAGGCTGGCAAGGTGCGTTATGTCCTTAGTGGTAAAGATTGGAAGGCAAGTCGCACGGCGGATGGCAGCGATCTGCAGTCAGTGATTGCCCATGGAGAATATGGTGTAGGCCCATGGGGCGACATCAAGTCATCCAATAAAGCATCGACCACATTGCTTGCTGACATCCCTCGCGATGTATTCATGGTGCAGGAAGGATTCCAGATTGAATTGCTTTACAAGGTTCCTAAAGGCGAACACGGAAGTTGGGTAGCGATAACGTTTGATAACAAGGGACGTTTAATTGCGAGTGATCAAGGAAATAAAGGGCTATATCGTATAACGCCAGCGGTGGTCGGCTCAGATCAGGCAACCAAGATTGAAAAGCTAAAGACACCCTACAGCGGTGCTCAAGGTCTTCTTTATGCGTTTGATAGCCTATATGTTTCCATAAATGGAGGCATCGGAAGTGGTTTATATCGGGCGCAGGACACCGACGGAGACGATCAATTTGACACGTTTTCTAAGCTCAAGGAATTCAGAGGCGGTGGAGAGCATGGTCCACATTCACTGCGATTGAGCCCTGATGGTAAGTCAATCTACGTTATCGCGGGTAATCATACAGATCCGCCTGGGTCTCCGGATGCGAGCCGTGTACCCCTTAATTGGTCAGAGGATCATTTGCTGCCGCGTCAGTGGGATGCGCGTGGTCATGCCAGAGGTAAACTCGCCCCTGGTGGCTGGATAGCCAAGACGAATCCTGAAGGTGACCATTGGGAGATGGTCAGTATTGGATATCGCAATCCCTATGACTTTGATATCGCACCCAATGGGGAAATGTTTGCCTATGACGCCGATATGGAATGGGACATGGGTACACCATGGTACCGCCCAACTCGCGTTGTTCATGTGACAAGTGGCAGTGAATTTGGATGGCGCAGCGGTACCGGTAAGTGGCCTTCCTATTATGAAGATAGCCTTCCTGCTGCAGTGGATATCGGGCCAGGCTCGCCGGTAGGAGTAGTGTTCGGGACAGGCACAACTTTCCCGACAGATTATCAAAAAGCATTGTATGTTCTGGACTGGACGTTTGGGACGATCTATTCGCTTCACTTCACACCAAGTGGTTCCACTTATACGGCAGAGAAACGGCAGTTTGTCTCTCGTGCACCGTTGCCACTTACCGATATCGCCGTAGGCCCGGATGGCCACATGTACTTTACAATTGGTGGTCGTGGAGCCGAGTCAGCTTTGTACAGAGTTTCTTACCAAGGCAAGGAATCAAAGGCCGAGCCTAAGTGGGATAGTGACGCAAACAAGCCACTCCGTGATCTGCGGCATCAGCTCGAAGCGTTTCATGGTGTGCAGGATCCAAAGGCTGTGCCCGTTGCGATAGCGGCACTGGGTAGTGACGATCGTTTTATTCGATATGCAGCACGAATTGCATTAGAGTCACAACCGGTTGAGCAGTGGGCTTCGCGTGTTCTGGCTTTGAAGGAACCAGTCGCTGTAATCAATGGCGGAATTGGAATTGCACGCCAGGGCAGCGAGAAATTTCAGGGCCAAGTAATCGAGAAGTTGTCAGCGATCGATATGGGAGAGTTAAGTAAGCAAGGGAAACTTGCTTTATTGCGAGCCTACGCACTGACGTTTGTGCGACTGGGTGATTCATCCATTCCAGTTAAGTCAGCCATTGCGAGTGCGTTGGAAGAACACTTTCCAAGTGGTGATAATGAACTGGATCGGGAGTTGAGTCGTGTTCTCGTCCATCTCGACTCGCCTGTCGTGATTAATGAGGCCTTGCGGTTGATGGCAGAGAAACCTGCAGCAGGGAACATCAACATACCTGAGTATCTATCTCGCAACACAGGTTATGGCTCCACGGTAGCCAACATGCTGGCAAACTCTCCGGAATTACAAAAAGTGCACTATGCATTAGTTCTCCGGAACATGAAATTTGGATGGACACTGGAGCAACGCCGTCAGTACTTCCAGTGGTTGGCAGATGCCAGTGCCAAGAGTGGTGGCGCGAGTTATACCGGGTTTCTTTTGAATATCCAGGCAGAGGCTTTGGCCAACGCAAGTGAAGCCGAGAGAGTCGCACTCGATAGCAGTGTGATCGCTCCACCACCAAAAGAAGAAGATTTACCGAAGGCTCAGGGGCCAGGGAAAGCCTGGGCAGTGGAGGATCTGGTGAGTCTTGTTGACGATGGTCTGGTAAATCGCAACTTTGAAAACGGTAAGAAGATGTTTGCCGCAGCAAAGTGTGGGTCGTGTCACCGATTTGCTGGAAATGGTGGTGCTACCGGTCCGGATCTTTCGAATCTCGCAGGTCGTTTTGGCCACAAGGAACTTGCAGAAGCGATCGTTGTACCGAGTAAGGTTATCTCGGATCAGTATCGAGCGATGCAGATACTGACGGTGGATGGGAACGTAATCACTGGCCGTGTCACCAGTGAATCTGGCGGCAAAGTCACCGTTCTGCTTGACGCGGTGGACGCGAACAAGGTAGCAGAATTGGATGAAGATGACATTGATGAAATAACGCCATCCAAACTATCGCTTATGCCGGAGAAACTGCTCGATACGTTAAATAAAGAAGAAGTGTTGGATCTGCTGGCATTTCTACTTAGTCGTGGCAATAGTGAATCAGCGATGTTCATAAAGAACTAGTTGGTGGTTGTGATGGCAGACTAACCTGGCTCGTAGTTGATATTGAAACTCTCAACTCGTGAAAACAAAGGAATAAGGATGCGTACTGCGTTGTTTTTGTTGTTATTGATCGGCATGCCAGTCCAAGCTGCTGATAAACCAAATGTGCTGTTTATCTTTGCAGATGATCAGAGTTTCGAGACGATACATGCGCTCGGGCATGATCGGATTGAGACGCCAAATCTGGACTCACTGGTAAAACGTGGTACGACATTCACACATGCTTACAACATGGGATCGTGGAGTGGAGCCGTATGTGTTGCCAGTCGCTGTATGCTCAATACCGGCCGCTTTATTTGGAATGCAAACGCGGTTTACGGTAAGACCGAGCAGGAACGCGTTGAGGGACGGTTTTGGTCGGAATACATGAAGGGTGCCGGATATAAGACGTACATGACCGGCAAGTGGCATGTACGGGCGGATGCGACAAAGGCTTTTGATGTCGCTGCTCATGTGCGTGGTGGAATGCCGAATCAGGTAAAGGAAGGATACTACCGTCCCAAAAGTAAAGACGATAAGACATGGCTTCCGTGGGATCCACAGTGGGGTGGATTCTGGAAAGGCGGCAAACACTGGAGTGAAGTCGTTGCGGATGATGCAATCGGATTCTTAGGTGATGCAGCCGAGCAAGACAATCCGTTTTTTATGTACATCGCGTTCAACGCGCCGCATGACCCTCGGCAATCGCCAAAGCAATACGTGGATAAATATCCTCTCGATACGATCGCTGTTCCTGATAACTTCTTACCGCTTTATCCCCATAAAGATGCAATTGCATTGGGTACCAAGCAACGTGATGAGAGTCTGGCTCCTTTTCCTCGCACCGAACATGCGGTCAAGGTGAATCGACAGGAGTACTATGCGATCATTACGCATATGGATGTGCAAATTGGAAGGATTCTAAAAGCCCTCGAGGAATCTGATCAACTGGATAATACATACATTGTGTTTACGGCGGATCATGGATTGGCAGTAGGTCATCACGGTTTAATGGGCAAGCAAAATATGTATGACCATAGTTTGCGTGTGCCGTTCATGGTGGTAGGGCCCGGAGTGGATGCAGGAAAGCAACTTGATGCACCGATCTTCCTTCAGGATGTGATGCCGACGACGTTGGAGTGGGCCGGAGTAGAGAAGCCCGAGCATGTTGAATTCAACAGCTTGACGCCATTTTTGGCCGGAGACCGTACGGAGTCCTACTACGATGCTATCTATGGGGCCTATTTAGGGGTCCAGCGAAGCATTACGTATGAAGGATATAAATTGATCGTGTATCCGACGATTAAGGTCGCGAGGCTATTTGATCTTGGTAAGGATCCATCAGAAAAAGAAGATTTGATTAACGATAAGAAAACGATCAGAATCCAAAAGAAGCTATTTGCAAAGTTGCTTGACTGGCAGGAGCGGACGCACGACGAATTGGACGTGGCGTCAGCCTTTCCAGGCTTAATGCCGTAACAACCACTGGCTGTATTACTTAGGCATCTGAGAGATGTAATACTCATACGCTTTTGCGGGCGAGTATTTACTTTGGTCAGAGTTGCTATGAATCATCACGCCGTAGTGCACCGTGAAGGCCTCGCCTTTCTTGAGCACCACCGATTGCTTTGGGTCGTTAAGTGGACCAAGCGGGTTGGCGGCTAACAATCCGTAATCCCGTGCGTGCCACCAACACTTGCGAAAACTGGCCGGGTTAGTGAAAAGAGTGATTCCCACCCATCGGTCGTTCTTAGTTCCTGCGTAGTCGACCCATTTGGACGACTTACCCCAGATTTGATCGCCGCCGTTTCTCCCTTCATCGTCGGTCATGGATGCTCCCGCGGCGACGGTCAGATCCTTGGACATGCGGACGGCTAAGCCCCCTTCTTCTTTGGATCCGAATACGGCTGATTCGGATTCGCCAGTGACCGTTGCTTGCAGTGTGATGAGAATGCCGAAAGGTGTTTTGCGAAACGTATACGTTGCATCTTCACGGGCGACTCTCGTCCTGTTGTCAGCGGCCAGGTAATAGCTTCGCGTCGAGAAGTATCCGATTTTACCGTCAGTCGGCTTCTTAAGAAAACGGTCATGTACCGTTTGGCCACGCATATGCCAGTAATCCACACCGTTAAGTTGTCCCCAAGTGAAAAATATTCCTTGATGGTGCGGATGGTCATCCGGATCGTCTTTGGTCGTTGGATGATTGCGAGTGACCTTCACATGGTCGCTCGTAAAAACATTGGAGATGTAAGGTCGGCCAACCGGAGATTCAGTATGTACAAACGTGGCAAACGGCGTTCCGTCCAAGTGGATCGTGGCGCCGCCGTCGTTTGCCTTGAAGCTGATTTCATCAGCATTCAACGGGCTGATAACAAGGATGCAAAATACTAGCAGAGATCGGAGTATCATTTCTTAATGCAGTAGAGGTGTGAAGTTGTTCGGATGTAAATCGCATCGTCGGCAACTGCAGGTGAAGCCATGCAACCTGCTTCGAGCTTGTTTTGGCTGACGACATCATACGCATCGCCAAGCCTAACCACAGTGGTTGTGCCATCGCGATCGAAGAAATAGATGTGTTCATCTGTAGCAATGGGTGAAGCACTGAACGAACCGCCAATGCGACTGCGCCATACGAGTTCACCCGTTTTTGCGGTTATGCACGAGGCCACGCCGGTTTTATCAGCGACAAAGTAAATCAATCCATTGACGACAGTCAACGATGGGGTGGATGGGCAGGACATGCTATAGCGCCAGCTGACGTCGCCATCAGCGAGCGTTCCTTTTGCTGTCGAATTCAGTGCCCAGATCTCAGGTCGGCCGAAATCGGTAATGACAAATGCGGTACCGTCGGAGAAAACAGGTTGCGGTACAGCAGAGAATCCACTGTACGCAATTTTCCATACTTCTTCGCCGGTATTCGGGTTATATGCATAACAACCCTGAGCAGCCGGGCTGACGAGCAAATCGGAGTTATTGATCTTCTGTATAGCCGGCGTGACAAAGGCTTTTCTCGCGTGATTGCCAACACCGGATAGATCGATCGAACGCTTAGTTTTCCAGACGGTTTCACCAGTCTTTTTGTTTAAAGCCGTAATGAATTGCACGTCATAGCCATCGCAATGGAAGATCAGTAGATCTTTGTACAAGATCGGCGACGATCCAGGACCTTCCTGATGATTTAAATTGATGTTCGCTCGCTTCCAACGAACCTCTCCATTGTCAGTCGCTATTGCGGCAACACCATAAGTACCAAAATAAACATATACGGTGTCATCTTCGATCGCCGGCGTCGGAGATGCGAAGCTGTTCAGTGCATTGGAGGCTTGCAGATCCGTCACCGTGAATAGCTTTACATTGTGTTGCAATTTGCCTGTTCGGTCGTAACAGACGGCGTGCAGCGAGTGGCCGTCGTCCATTGCAGTACCCATCCAGATTTGGTCTTTCCAAACCACAGGTGATGAGTGACCGTAGCCTGGAGTTTTTACTTTCCATTTGACGTTGGTGTTCTCATCCCACTTTAACGGCAGATGTTTGCTCGCTGTGATTCCATTGGTATTAGGGCCTCGGAAGCTCGGCCAGTTCTCGGCGATCGCAGAGGAATTGCTTATGAATAGAATAAAGCTAACGGCGAGGATCTGTTGTATACGGCTGAGCATGGAGGTATCAGTCCAATTCTAGTGAGCATTACAAGGATTCGGTCGCGAGCGGATTCGCATGCGGGTTGTGGGTCGTTATTATAACGCTTTGAAGAATGTATGCGGTGGTTGGAAGATAATTGGTGATACAAATGGCGATTGCAACGGTTGGTGGTGGATGTTTTTGGTGCGTTGAGGCCGTTATTCAGAGGCTGCGAGGTGTCATATCCGTGACAAGCGGATATACAGGCGGAGATACCGTAAACCCCAGTTACAAAGAGATTTGCACCGGCACGACCGGCCATGCAGAGGTAGTACAAATTGAATTTGACGAAGCGCAATTAGAATATGGTCAATTGTTGACGGTGTTCATGTTCACACATGACCCGACAACGCTCAATCGGCAGGGAAATGATGTTGGTACACAATACCGCAGTGCCATTTACTATCACGACGAAACGCAACAAATCGTTGCGAAGCAAGTTATTGAGGACATCGATGCGGCGGACGTATATGGAAGCCCGGT
>Ga0114933_10000933_pt1 | contig 34096 bp, 47 predicted proteins | sample 4SBtaG_FD_89691 | JGI IMG/M metagenome (GOLD analysis project Ga0114933, IMG submission 89691) | Deep subsurface microbial communities from Kolumbo volcano to uncover new lineages of life (NeLLi) - 4SBTROV12_W25 metaG | ecosystem: Environmental > Aquatic > Marine > Volcanic | place: Kolumbo... | reverse complement strand
GAAGAAACTACTGAAGAAGCAGTAGCTGAAGAAACTACTGAAGAAGCAGTAGCTGAAGAAACTACTGAAGAAGCAGTAGCTGAAGAAACTACTGAAGAGGAAAATAAAGACGAGTAATCTGACATGGATATAGAAGTTAAAAATATAAATGGTGAGAAGGCGGGATCTGTCACATTGAATGACAATATATTCGACGTGCCAATGAACAATTCATTAATCCACCAAATAATAGTTGCTTACCAAGCTAATAAGAGGCAAGGTACTGCTAGCACAAAAACGAGAGCACAAGTATCTGGAGGTGGTAGAAAACCTTGGATACAAAAACACACCGGCCGAGCCAGGCAAGGTAGTATCAGATCTCCTCAATGGAGACATGGTGGAGTCGTATTTGGACCACACCCAAGAGACTATCGTCAAAAAATTAACAAGCGCCACCGACGTGAAGCATTAAAATGCATGCTATCGGATCGTATTAGAAACGGAAATGTAATTTGTGTAGAACAATTCGCCGGGTTAGATGGTAAAACCAAATCCATGGTAGAAATGCTCTCGAATTTGTCCGTCACTGGATCTTGCTTGATAGTTACCAATGGCAGCAACTCCAATGTTTACCAAGCAGGAAGAAATGTTCAAAAAGTGTGGACATGCCCTGCCAATCTATTAAATGCCAATGAAATCATAAACAAACCTACCGTAATTATAGAAAAAGAAGCACTAATGACATTAGAAACTATGCTGGATTCAACCATAAACCGAGGCGTGAACAAGATCGCCAATGCAGAGAAGGCGGCTTAGTTATGAATTTGCATAATGTACTATTAAAACCGTCTATCACTGAGAAAAGCACTTTACTGCAAGAATCAGGGATATACTCATTTGAAGTGGCTATGAAAGCTAATAAGACGTTAGTTAAACAAGCTATAGAAACCGAATTCGGAGTAACCGTACTAAAAGTAAACATTACCAAAACCCCAGGAAAACGGAAGCGTTTTGGAATCAAGATAAAAAAAATGCCGGACACTAAAAAAGCAGTAGTAACGCTAAAAGCTGGTGACCGCATAGAAGTATACGAGGGATTCTAATATGCCTTTAAAACATTTAAAACCAATAACTCCTGGAATGAGAAACGCCGTCACTCCAAACTTTGACGATATAACTACTAGTCGCCCTGAAAAAAGCCTTCTTGAGCCATTAAGAAAAACTGGCGGTCGTAACAACAAAGGAAGAATGACAACTCGAGGCAGAGGCGGTGGACCCAAACGAATGTATCGAGTCATTGACTTCAAACGAAGAAAGGATGGAGTCCCTGCTATAGTTGCTAGCATAGAATATGATCCCAATAGGACCACTAGAATTGCATTGCTTAAATATCTAGATGGACACAAAAGTTACATATTAGCACCCATAGGCCTGCAAGTAGGAGACACTGTAAAATCAGGACCTGAGGCAGATCCGTCATTAGGGTGCAGTTTACCACTGAGAAACATCCCGACAGGAAGTATTGTTCACAATATAGAATTGACCCCTGGAAAAGGAGGTCAAATGGTTAGGAGCGCAGGAGGATCTGCTCAAGTACTGTCTAGAGAAGGTCGCTACGTACTAATCAGACTTCCCTCCGGAGAAATGCGACGAGTCCTACTCGAATGCCGAGCTACATTAGGACAATTGTCTAATCAAGACCACAAAAACGAAAACTTAGGTAAAGCAGGTGCTAAACGGCGACTTGGGAGAAGACCAAAAGTACGAGGCGTAGCGATGAACCCTGTTGATCACCCACATGGAGGCGGTGAAGGCCGCTCTCCTATCGGTATGCCTGGACCTAAATCACCATGGGGAAAACCCACCCTTGGATACAAGACACGTAGGAAGAATAAAGGGTCCAGCAAATTTATAGTAAGAGGACGTAAACGTTAATGTCACGATCAATCAAAAAAGGACCTTACGTCGATGCCAAATTGATGGCTAAGGTTAATAAAGTTCAAGAAGCCGGTGATAACACCGTGATAAATACCTGGGCAAGATCATCAATGATTATGCCTGAAATGGTTGGATTGACTATAGGGGTTCACGATGGGCGTAGACATGTACCAGTCTATATATCAGAAAACATGGTTGAGCACAGGTTGGGCGAATTTGCTCCTACCCGCACTTACCGTGGACACGTGGCGAGATCAGAAAGGACCAGCAGAGTAAGATAAAATGCCAGAAGTAAAAGCAACAGCAAAAAATATAGGGGCATCAACAAAAAGGCTCCGACCAATGATGGACCTAGTGAAAGGCCAACAAGTAGATGACGCTATAGCGACATTAGAACTACTGCCATCCCCTTGGGCTAAGGAAATAGGAAAAGTAGTACAATCCGCTGCTGCCAACGCTGAAAACAACATGCTTATGGATCGTAGACAGCTAAAAATTTCTCAAATATTTGCCAACCAATCTAAACCTGCAAAGCGATTTAGACCTAGAGCAAGAGGAAGAGTAGGGCGAATCACGAAGCCATTTAGTCACATTACCGTTATAGTCGACGAACTAGGAGAAGAGAATTAATGGGGCATAAAACACATCCATTAGGATTTAGATTAGGTATCATCAAAGACTGGAAAGCTCACTGGTACAGCCAAGGAGCTAGCGGATATAGTGCGCAAGTTAAAGAAGACCTCCAAATCCGAGATATAGTCAAAGATGAATACAAAACCTTCTCTGACGCTGGAATTGCGAAAGTCGAAATCGACAGAGGTTCACAAGACGGAACAATCAATATACATACAGCACGACCTGGTATTTTGATTGGTAGAGACGGAGATCGTGTTAAAAGTTTGCGCGGCAAGTTAGAAGCGGTAGCAGGCAAACGAATTCAACTAAATATAATTGAAATTGATAAGCCCGAGATTAATGCGGTTTTAATTGGGAAAAACATAGCCGAAGCTCTCAATAGAAGAGTAGCTTACAGAAGAGCCATGAGACAGGCGGCGCTGAGAGCCATGCAAGCTGGAGCAAAAGGCGTAAAAATACATTGTAAAGGACGTGTAGGTGGTGCGGAAATAGCTAGAGTAGAGAAGTTAATGATGGGGAATGTACCCCTTCACACTCTAAGAGCTGATGTTGAATTCTCTATAGCCGAAGCACATACACCAATGGGTGTAGTTGGAATCAAAGTATGGGTCTACACAGGAGACATATTACCTACTATCCAAGACCGACAAGAGGACGAACAGCTAGATACAATTGAATTAAACGTAACACCTACCAGTGCAGCTGACTTGGGTGTGAACTTAAACGAATATGGGGAATTACAGGAAGATGCTGATGCTCCTGACCCAGTAGAACCCCAGGAGGGCAACGATGTTACAACCTAAAAGGACCAAATTCAGAAAAGCTTTCCGCGGCAGGAGATGCGGTGCACCTACTGCTGGCAGTTCAGTGGAATTTGGAGAGGTAGCTTTGAAAGCAATGGCTGCTGACTGGATTACAGCTAGACAAATAGAGTCAGCAAGAATAGCTATCACTCGTCGTTTACAGAGAGGTGGCAGAGTATACATTAGAGTATTCCCAGACAAGCCAGTTTCTAAAAAACCTGCAGAAGTTCGAATGGGTGGCGGTAAAGCAGCCAATGAATATTGGGCAGCTGTAGTCAAACCAGGAAAAATCATGTTCGAAGTATCTGGAGTCGCACGAAGTGAAGCAGAAGCCGCACTTAAATTGGCATCGTATAAACTACCGATCGCCACGAAAATAGTGCATAGAGATCGAATCGGAACATTGATAGGAGGATAAGAGGACAACCCTCTCAGAATTGTGAATACTCAAGATATACGATCATTAGACGATCAACAAATAGAAGAAGAAATACAAAAGTCTTATCGGGAATTGATGAGCTTACGGTTCAAGTCCGCGACCAACCAGGTCACAGACACAAACGAGCCTAACAAAGTCAGAAAAACCTTGGCACGACTTATGACCATAAAACGGGAACGAGAAATCCTAGGAGAAATTGATGGCTAAAGAAATGAGAAAAACCAGGATCGGTCAAGTCGTTCGTCATAACAACGATACGACAGCAACCGTCGAAATGGTTTGGAGACAAAGACATCGAGTCTATAAGAAACAAGTACGTAGAGTTGCAAAGTTCTACGTCCATGACGCAAACAATGATTGTAGTGTCGGAGATACTGTGAAAATTGAGGAAACTCGACCAATATCTAAAAATAAACATTGGAGATTAATTGAGGTTGTAACACGGAAGCAAATAGCTGAAATTCAACCCAATGAAATAAACTAGAAATGATACAGACTTACACAAGACTACATGTAGCTGATAACAGCGGTGCTAGAAGAATCCGTCTGATGAACATACCTGGTGCATCAAAACGGAAGTATGCCAAAGTAGGAGACGTAATAGTGTGTACCGTTAGAGACGCGGCTCCAAACTCCCCTGTAAGAAAAGGGTCAGTGATAAAAGCCGTAGTGGTAAGGCAAGCACAACCGCTTAAACGAGACGACGGAACGTACATACGATTCGATGATAATGCCGCTGTGATACTACAGGAAAACAACATGCCCAGAGGAACGCGTATATTCGGGCCTGTTGCTCGAGAACTGAGAGATAAAGGATTCATGCGAATTGTATCTCTAGCTCCGGAGGTTGTGTAATGTCAGTAAAAACAGGAGACATGGTCCTAGTAATCGCAGGAAAAGATAAAGGTAAGACTGGCAGAGTTGAAAGACTCGTTACAGCGAAAAACAGAATAGTCGTGTCTGGAGTCAATATGGTAACCAGACATATAAAGCCTAGGCCTAATGTACGACAAGCCGGAAAAATAGAAATGGAAAATCCCATACACGTATCCAACGTGATGTTGATTTGCAACAAATGCAGTAAAGCCGTTAGGCCAAAATCTAGTAACCTAGAGGACGGTTCAAGAGTAAGGTTCTGCACCAAATGTAACGAGGTGATAGACGATGGCCAGTAATTCAGCTGCTCTGACAACCCCTAGACTCAAACAAACATACAAAGAGCAAATTATACCAGCCATGCAAGAAGAGTTTGAGTACGATAGTGTGATGGCGGTCCCCAAACTGATTAAGATATCCTTAAACATAGGACTAGGAGAAGCACTAACAAATGGACGTGCTTTAGAAAGTGCCATCAATGACTTAACAACTATTACGGGACAGAAACCCGTTACCACACGTGCTAGAAAATCCATAGCTAACTTTAAACTTCGAGAAGGTAATCCTATAGGATGTTCGGTAACTCTAAGAGGCGACCGGATGTATTACTTCCTAGACAGACTGATCTATACCGCTCTTCCCAGAATCAGAGACTTCAGAGGATTAGCTAGAAAGGGATTTGATGGAAGAGGAAATTACTCTTTAGGCCTACGTGAGCAGATCATATTCCCAGAAATAGATTACAATTCGATTGATAAATTTAGGGGATTACAAGTAACTATTAATACTACAGCAAAAACAGACGAAGAGGCGATTAGATTAATCTCATTATTTGGGATGCCTTTCGTTAGGCAAACAGGAGGTTAAGGTTTGGCTAAAAAAGCAATGATACAAAAATGGCAGAAAGAGCCAAAATATCCTGTAAGACAGTATAACCGATGTAACAGATGCGGTAGACCACGAGGATACATTCGGTATGTTGGACTATGTAGAATATGTTTCAGACAACTAGCACTCCTAGGGGAACTCCCTGGAGTACGAAAAGCTAGTTGGTAAGGAGTAACAATGGCAGTGACAGATCCAGTATCTGATATGTTAACAAGAATACGAAACGCCACTATGATGAATCATTCTGACGTAAGTATCCCTTCGTCTAAATTGAAAGTAGAGATAGCTCGAATTCTTTCTGAGCACGGATACATTGACAGATATGAAGTATCAAACGAAGGAACAATTAAAATAAATCTCTCCTACAAAACCGATAGAGAATCAACTATAGAAGGACTCAAGCGGGTAAGTAAACCAGGCTTGAGGGTATATGTCAAAAAAGGCGAAATACCAAGGCTCTATGGCGGATTAGGATTAGCAATTATATCTACATCACAAGGCTTAATGACCGGACGAGACGCTTGGAAAAAGGGCCTCGGAGGAGAATTACTCTGCTATGTCTGGTAATGAAAACATAACCGAATCAAGAACTCTATCAAGAATAGGTAGAAGACCTATAGCTATACCTCAAGGTGTCACTATAGAAATCAACACTGGTTCAATCACTGTTAAAGGGCCCAAAGGAGAACTTACGCAAAAGTATCATCCTGAAGTAAAAGTGACAGAAAGTGAAGGTCAGATCATAGTAGAACGATACAGTGACAAGAAATTCCATCATGCACTGCATGGGCTAACTCGTTCTTTAATACAGAATGCGATAGTAGGAGTCACAGATGGGTATACAAGGACACTGGAGCTAATGGGAGTTGGATACCGAGCCCAACAAAGTGGAGCTGGAGTAAGTTTAGCGGTTGGATATAGCCATCCTGTTGAAGTATTCCCTTTTGAAGGATTAACTATAGAAGTTGAAGGTAACAACCTGGTTCATGTAAGAGGTATTAACAAACAGGAAGTGGGAGAACTCGCGGCGCAAATCCGAAAAGTACGTCCTCCCAACGCATATAAAGAAAAAGGGATTAAATACCAGGATGAAGTATTAAGATTCAAACCTGGTAAATCAGCAGCACGAACTGCTTAGTTAATAGCAAGAGAATTATTATGGCAAAAGAAAAAAATGCATCAAGAATGAGAATTGTTAGACATGACCGGTTACGCAAAAAAGTAACTGGCAACACTGACAGGCCTAGACTATCTGTATTTAGAAGTTCACGCAATATATATGCTCAGGTCATAGATGATGTTAATGGTAAAACTTTAGTATCAGCATCTAGTGCTGAGGCGTCTATGTCAGGAACAACCAAAACTGAGACCGCTGAAAAAGTGGGAGCCAATATAGCTCAAAAATGCAAAGATAAAGGCATAACATCCATAGTCTTCGACAGAGGAGGGTACAAATACCACGGTAGAGTGAAAGCTCTAGCCGAATCCGCCCGATCGAATGGACTAGAATTTTAGTCGAGTAAGGAGCCTACTAAATATGACAACACAAACTGACAACCGTTCACAACAATATGGTAACAACAGGGACTCTGAATTCATCGAGAGAGTTGTTTACACGAGACGTATTTCTAAAGTGGTAAAAGGTGGAAGACGACTTAGATTTAACGCATTAGTTGTTGTTGGGGATCGTTCTGGTCAAGTAGGCGCAGGACTGGGTAAAGCAATCGCAATTCCTGACGCTGTTCGCAAAGCAACAGCAGAAGCAAAAAAGAACTTGGTTAAAATACCCCTTAAAGGGAATACATTGCCGCATGATATTACTGTCAAAAAAGCAGGCTCTATTGTAGTAATAAAGCCCGCTGGCGAAGGTACAGGAATTAAAGCCGCAGGAGTGATGAGAGCGGTGTTAGAGTTGGGTGGAGTCAGGAATGTCACTGGCAAATCCTTAGGTTCCAGAAACCCAATAAACACAATTCAGGCAACATTGGAAGCATTGAGGAAACTAAAATCCCCTCAAGCTTCTAGCGAAGTGTCACAAGAAACTACTTCGGAAGACTAAAGAGGGAACATGGCTGAAATAAAGATTACATGGAAAAAAAGTTGTATAGGTTTTCCTAGCAAACAAGAACGAATTATCGAGTCTTTAGGCCTGAAAAGGCTGCACCATTCAGTGATACATCAAGACAGCCCTACAATAATGGGTATGGTTAATAAAGTTATTCACCTCGTTCAAGTTGAAGAAGTTTTGGAAGGGACAAAACAACCCTCTAAGCAGCCCGCAAGAGCGAAAAGCACGACTCCAAAAACCACTCCGGCTGAAGAAAAAGTCGAAAGCGAAGTAGAAGAAATACAACCATCCACTAATACCGGCCAAGGAAGTACTATAGAAAGCCTTGGACTGTCTGTGAGAACTCTAAATATATTGAAGAAAGCAGACATATCATCCGTCGATCAAATAACTCAAATGACAGATGCAGAACTCTTGAGCATCCCTAGTTTTGGGGCGAAATCACTCGATGAATTAAAAGAAAAAATAGGAACTTCTAAGTAAGGAACTAAAATGTTAGAACACGATCTTCAACAAGCTGAAAAAGCAAGAAAAAATCGCAAACGAGTTGGAAGAGGAGATTCTTCTGGCAACGGTAGCTTTTCTGGACGAGGCATGAAAGGACAAAAGTCCCGTTCTGGTAAGCCATTACGCCCAGGATTTGAAGGTGGTCAACTGCCTCTTATCAAAGGGCTTCCAATGAAGCGTGGATTTAACAATATCTTTAAGACTCAATATTCAATAGTAAACGTTTCAGATTTACAAATCTTCCCTGAAGGCACTGAAATTTCTAACAAGACCTTATTTGAACACGGTCTTATAAACACCCTTAGACATCCCGTCAAAGTTTTAGGAAATGGGGAACTATCTAACAAAATCACAATAGAAGCAACCAAGTTCACTAAAACCGCCCTTGAAAAACTAGAGAAGTCGGGATCAACAGCTAAGGAGATTTAATATCTTATGATCCCTTCCGAAGCACCTGCGGGGAAGTTCCCTCGTTTACTTCAAGCTGCAATCGATGCGTTTAAATTCCCAGATTTACGCAATAAAATATTATTCACCCTAGGTATTCTCGCTTTATACAGATTCATAGCATACATACCTATCCCTGGTATTGATCAAGCTAGGTTAGACAATCTCTTCCAAAACAATGAGTTACTAGGATTTCTGGACTTGTTCAGTGGTGGAGCTCTAAGCCGAATGAGTATAGTGGCATTGGGAGTTTTCCCTTACATTACCGCTTCGATCGTAATGCAACTCCTCACACCTGTTATACCCACATTACAACAGATTTCAAGAGAAGGGGAATCAGGAAGAGCCAAAATGAACAAGATAACACATTGGCTCACTGTTCCTATAGCAGTTGCGCAAGGTTTTGGCCAAATAACTTTACTAAGGCAGAGTAATATTTTAGATGGGTCGACCATGGGAATAGCCATTTTAGCGGCTTTGGTATCTATGGTTGCAGGTACAATATTCCTCATTTGGTTAGGAGAATTGATAACTGAACGAGGAATTGGAAATGGTATTTCACTCATCATATTTGCAGGAATAGTAGCCGGTTTCCCTGGGTTAATCGGGCAAAGTTTTGTAAGCACTGCAAATGTGCTAGGAATCGGCTTCTTCGTAATCATTGGAATCATCATCATCGCTCTAATAGTGATGTTCAACGAGGCACATAGAAGAATCCCAGTACAATACGGCAGAAGTGTATTCAGAAGCGGCAGGATGTATCGGCAGAGTGGTTCATCATATCTACCACTCAGAATAAACTCGGCTGGTATGATTCCTTTAATTTTCGCTTTCTCTATAGTCATATTACCTGGTACTATCGCGAACTATCTAGCCACTAACTCAGGTATCGTAGGCAGAATAGCAAGAATATTTGCAGACTTATTTAATCCCGGAGCCCCTTTATATTGGGCTCTAGTATTCATCCTCGTAGTATTATTTACATTCTTTTACACAATGGTTGTATTTCAGCAGCAACAACTAGCAGAAAATCTCCAGAAAAACGGAGGGTTTGTGCTTGGAATAAGACCAGGACAACCCACTCAAGATTACTTAAACAAAGTAATCCTAAGACTGACACTCGGAGGAGCTTTATTCTTGGGATTTGTTGCCATAGTCCCGTACATAGCTTCACTGATTACTGGCGTTCAAGCGCTCACATTATCTAGCACTAGTTTACTAATCCTTGTAGGTGTCGCTTTGGACACCTTAAGACAACTAGAATCCCAGTTGATGATGCGAGACTACGACGGGTTTATGCGCTGATATGGATACATCGAACATCATATTAGTCGGTCCCCCTGGAGCAGGCAAAGGAACTCAAGCGATTATGCTTAGAGAAAAACTAGACGCCCTATACATAAGTACAGGAGATTTATTCCGTTCTCATTTGTCAAACGAAACAGACCTAGGTAAAGAAGCTCAAAAATATATGAGTGCCGGTGAATTAGTTCCTGATGCGCTAACAATAAACATGTTATCTCAAGAACTCGAAAAAAAATCTGATGATAACGGATTTATATTAGATGGCTTCCCTAGGAACGTAGTACAGGCAGACGCTTTATCAGAATTACTAGATCGCAAAGACTTATCGATAGATGTAGTACTATTTTTTAATGTGCCAAACGATGAATTAGTACGAAGACTTTCTACAAGATACACTTGCAAAGTATGCCAGGCTCCTCAAAACATAAACCAGTCCGAAGGTAACGTAACCTCTAAATGCAACCTTTGCGAGGGGGAACTTTATCAAAGAAGTGATGATGCACCAGAAGCCATCAAAAGAAGGCTAGATGTCTACGACGAAGAAACTAAGCCTATACTTAACTATTACGAAGAGCAAAACTTGTTAACAGAAATCAGCAGCGTTGGCAGCGTTGAAGAAGTCTTTACACGCGTGGAAGGAGCCCTCCAATAATGAACAATAAGCCAATTCAGACAGCGTCCAATACTCCGTCTCAGCATGCTGGAGGAATCCATATTAAGTCCAAACAGGAACTGGATCATATGCGGTTAGCAGGACAAATTACTGGAGCTGCCTTGAAAAAACTAAGAACCGCTGTAGTACCAGGAATCACTACGAAAGAATTAGACAGAATTGCAGAAAAAGAAATCCGAAGCTTAGGAGCAAAGCCTGCATTCAAAGGCTATATGGGGTTTCCTGGAACGATCTGTGCATCTGTAAACGAAGAAATAGTACACGGAATCCCCGGCAAAAGGGTTCTAGAAGAAGGAGACTTATTTAAAGTGGACTGTGGTGCGACCATAAATGGATTCATTGGCGACTCGGCTTTGTCTTTGGCTGTAGGTGAAATAGAACCTGAAGTAGAGCAACTTAGCAAAATTACAAGAGAAGCATTATACGCAGGAATAGCAGAAGCTCAAGTGGGAAATCGAATCGGTGACATAGGCGCAGCAGTCCAGGCAATAGCAGAAAAACATGGATATGGATTGGTAACAGGATACACTGGGCACGGCGTAGGACGCTTCTTGCATGAGGAGCCACAAGTTCCCAATTATGGACGGGCGGGACGTGGTATCATATTAAAGGCTGGGATGTGTATCGCAATCGAACCTATGTTTAACCTCGGAACTGCAGAAACATTAGTCCTGGATGACCAATGGACAGTAATAACTGCCGATTACTCAGTATCTAGTCATCATGAACACACAATTGCAATCACAGAAAACGGACCCGAAATACTGACTGTGAACGAATAAAAAACGAAAGAGAACGGATTGTATTTATGGCAAAAAAAGAAGCAATAGAAGTAGAAGCTCAAGTAAACGAGGCACTCCCTAACGGCATGTTTCGAGTGGAACTGCCTAATGAACATGAAATTTTAGCTCACGTATCCGGCAAAATACGTATGAATTTTATTAGGGTTTTGCCTGGAGACAGAGTTCTGGTAGAATTATCTCCTTACGATTTAACTCGAGGTAGAATAACCTACAGATTCAAATAGTAGAAGGAAGAAATGAAAGTAAGCGCATCCGTTAAAAAACGCTGTGATAATTGCAGGGTAATAAAAAGAAAACGAGTCGTCCGCATTATATGTGCGAATCGACGACACTCTCAAAGACAAGGGTAATAGGAGAAGACATATGGTAAGAATATCCGGAGTAGACGTTCCTGATAGAAAACGGGCACATATAGCTCTAACGAGCATATATGGAATAGGCCCTCGTATGGCTGCTGAGATCATTGAAAAAGCTCAGCTTGATCCCGTTACTCCTCCTAGAATGAATGAATTAGACGAGCTTCAAATCGATAGAATCAGAGAAATAGTAGATAAAGAATACTTAGTAGAAGGGGATCTGCGACGAGAAGTACAACAAAACATCAGACGATTGATTGATATTGGAACCTATAAAGGGTTAAGGCATCGAAGAGGTCTTCCAGTAAATGGGCAAAGGACCAAGACTAATGCTAGATCTCGAAAAGGTGTTAAACGTACCGTAGCAGGTCGTGGCCGGAAATCTGGTGGTAAATAAGGAGTTATGAGTAATCACAATGGCTAGACAACGAGCAAGAAGAAGAGAAAGAGGGTCAATAGCTTCAGGTAGAATCTATATATATTCTACATTTAACAACACGTTAATCACAGTGACCGATAACGAAGGTAATGTGTTGAATTCGGGAAGTGCTGGCACAGCCGGATTCAAAGGCTCTAGAAAAGGAACTGCATTCGCAGCACAAAGAGCAGCTGAAGATATCGCTAAAGCTGGGGTGGATCAAGGCTTGAAACAAGTAGATGTATTCATTAAAGGGCCTGGACAAGGACGAGAATCAGCAATAAGAGCACTAACAGGTATAGGCCTAACAATTAAAAGCATAAGAGATATTACTCCAATCCCCCACAATGGATGTAGGCCTCCAAAACGAAGGAGAGTGTAATGTCTAGATACATTGGACCAGTACAGAAAAAACTTAGATCTCTGGGGTTAGAATCTTATGGTTCTATAAGAAGAGACGAAAAGAAGAATGTAGCCGTCATGGGTAGGCGACGAAGAGTGTCAAACTATGGGCTACAACTAAAAGAGAAACAGAAAGCAAGATTCTTGTATGGAGTACAAGAGAAGCAGTTCAGGAAATACTATGAACGCGCTTTAAACATGGATGGTATCACTGGCGATAATCTAATGATTCTATTAGAACGACGTCTAGATAACGTATTATACCGTTCAGGAATGTTCTTAACTCGCAGACAATCAAGACAAGCTGTGAACCACGGCCATTTTCAGGTTAATGGCCAAAAAGTTGATATACCTTCATATCAACTTAAAACAGGTGATCATATTACTTGGACCGAAAAAGCTACTAAAAATTCCCTCTACCAGTTCGCTATAGAGAATTCAAAGACTATTGCACCTCCACATTGGGTCAGTTTAGATAGCAATGACATGTCAGTCAAAGTATCTACAGAACCAACTGGAGAAGATGGAGAAATAGTAATTGACACCGTCCAGATAGTAGAATTCTATTCTAAGAGGTAAAACATAAATGACAAGTTTTGAAACTTACATTCTCCCTCCTACTCCAACAGAAGGAGAGATGCCCACACTAAATCCATTGGTGAAAGTACTAGACACCGATGAGGTAAGCTATGGCAAATTTGCTTTAGAACCCCTCACCAAGGGCTATGGCATTACTATAGGGAACCCTTTGCGAAGAGTCCTTCTCAGTGCTATACCCGGATGTGCTATCACATGGGTAAAAATAGAAGATATCGTTCATGAATATGATTCCATACCTGGAGTCAAAGAAGAAGTCATGCAACTGCTTCTGAATATAAAACGAATCCGAATTAAATCCGAGACAGGCCGCACAGGGAAAATGAGACTTGAAATACAAGGTGAAGGTTCCGTATGTGCAGGAGATATATCAACTTCTTCTGATTTTCAAATAGTTAATCCAGAGCTTCATCTTGCAACATTAAATACCCCAGAGACCAAAATCTCCGTTGAATTCAACGTTGAAAGTGGAACAGGTTACATACAAGCTCAACAAAACGAAGAAGGATCAGGTATGGCTGTAGGAGTATTGCCGGTAGACGCCATATTTAACCCTATAGTAAAAGTGAATTATTCTGTTGAAAGAACCCGTGTGGGCCAAATCACAGACTACGAAAGATTAATTCTAGAAATTTGGACTGATGGATCAATCACACCAATGGACGCATTAAAAGATGCATCAGAAGAGTTAGTCAATCACTTCTTCATGTTTAAGACTATCAACAGAGAAGGCGATGAAGCATTAGCAAATCCAGCCACTTCAGTAGCTCCCGAAATCTTCCAAACCCTTATTGAAAGATTAGACCTTTCTCCTAGGACACTCAACTGTCTGAAACGAGCTAACATATCCAAAGTTGGTGAAGTATTAGAAATGTCAGATACAGATTTGCTCAAGATTCGAAACTTTGGTGAAAAGTCCTTACATGAACTTCAAGACAAATTAACCGAACTTGGAGTAGGCTCAAGTAGCGCTGAAGAGGAAGACAACCAAGAAGAGGCACCTGTTGCCGAAGAGGTACAAGAATAATGGCCAGTCATAGAATTGCAGGACGAAGATTAAGTCGCAAAAAAGACCAACGCAAAGCTCTTATGAGGAGTCAAGCAGTATCTTTGCTCACTAATGAACGTATTAAAACAACTCTATCTAAAGCTAAAGAAACCAGGATAATGGCAGAAAAGTTGATTACATACGGAAAAAAAGGTGGGCTACATAACCGTAGATTAGCTATAAAAAAATTGCCTAACAAAGTTGTAATCGACAAGATATTCGACAACCTGGCAGACCGATACACCGACCGTAATGGTGGCTATACTAGAATCACAAAACTAGGGACACGCCAAGGCGATGGTGCGGAGATGGCAATTATAGAGTTAGTATAACCAGCTATAACAGCTGGGAAATATGAACCATTTTGCATTAATAGTGGAATATGATGGTACCAATTACAGCGGATTCCAAAGCCAGCCTCAAGTCTCTACTATACAAGACACCTTAGAATCAGCTGTCACAAACCTCACCCGAGAAAATATACGTATAACCTCCGCTAGTAGAACCGATGCCGGAGCTCACGCCTACGGACAAGTTGTTAACTTCCAAACTGAGCAAAACTACCCACCAGAAGTAATAGAAAATGCATTGAACTACTATTTACCAAGCGATATCACCATCAAAAAAGCATATGTGGTGAGCGAAGAGTTTCATTCTAGGAAGTCAGCTTTTTCTCGAATTTATAAATATCAAATATTAAACCAAGATGTGAAACTTTCCATTTACAGAAATTATTATGCGCGAATAAACACCCCTCTAGATGAAAACTTGATGAACAATGCATGCCAAGATCTACTAGGGACGCACGACTTCAAAAATATTGCTAAACCTTCATACCCTGGAGGCAGCACCAAACGAGAAGTTTATAAATGGGAAGTCCAACGTCAAGCAAATAAAATAATAATCACATGTGAAGCCAATGGTTTCATGAGATATCAGATCCGAAAAATAAATGCGTTATTAACCCAAATAGGATCTCGGTCACTCCCTAGTAACACAATCCAGAGACTATTTTCAGAAGAATCTAATAACAATTTCCAATATTCTATGCTTCCAGCTTGTGGTCTGTTCCTAGTAGGTGTAAAATATCACGGTCCATTCTCATATATCGGTGAATAATTAAAAATGAAAAGATTAAGTACATATTTTCCTAAGCCCTCAGATAAACAGCAGGAAACTTGGGAACTGATTGACGCAGAAGGTCAAATTCTAGGGCGATTAGCCAGGGATATAGCCGTAAAGCTTCAAGGGAAAGACCTACCAACATATACACCTAGTAGTATAAATGGATCGTTCGTAGTTGTAACAAATGTTGAGAAAATCAATGTTACAGGCAACAAATACGAAGATAAAATGTACTACAGGCATAGCGGATACGTAGGAAACCTAAAGAGTTTTACATATAAAGAGATGAGTGAGACTAATCCTGAAAGAATATTGCGCTTAGCAGTTAAAGGTATGCTTCCAAACAATAAACTCGGAAGAAAAATGCTCACTAGACTGAAAATATACACTGGGGATACCCATCCTCATACATCACAACTCGGTTAACAAAATTATAAGGACGAGGCAGGTCAGAATTGGTTCAACAACAAGAACGTTACTACTACGGTACAGGTAAGCGCAAGACTTCGGTAGCGAGAGTAAAAATATACAACGGTGATTCTAATTCAATCATCGTTAACAATAAGCCAATGGAAGAATATTTCAACTGGCAGCCTTGGCAAGACACTGTTAAACAAGCCCTTAGTGTTAGCAACAATCTAAACAATTTCCGCGTTGAGGCAAAAGTATACGGTGGAGGCGTTAATTCCCAGGCTGAAGCGATTCGTCACGGTATCACCAGAGCATTAATTGCATATGACGAAAACTTAAAGAAAGAACTCAGACAAGCCGGACTTGTAACAAGAGACTCAAGAATTAAAGAGAGTAAGAAATACGGTCTCAAACGAGCTAGAAGAGCGCCTCAATACACCAAGCGCTAAAACTCTAACCCATAGTGAGCCAGTAAAATACTAGATAGATCCCTGCTACAAGTAGTAACACCACGGTTGCTTTATTCAGGAACGATCCAAGCAAATTGCCGCTGAACGCCAAACTTTTTCGTAGTAAGGCAGTTATAATGGTCACCACAAATATTATTGTGCCCATACCTAAACTATAGTTAATGTACGACATTAAGATACCTAATATACTCTGGCCTGCAAAAGTACTGGTTACTACAACCATAAAAATAGGAAGTGCACAGCCTACGGAGACCAGGGCATAGCTTACTCCAAAGAAGAAGTACCCACGTATAGTATCCGTTTGAAATATAGTAAACATAGATGACAGTCTAAATGGAAGAGAACTGTATCTGAATTGGTTAACCCCAAACAACAACAATCCAGAGATCGCTATCAATGCGATTCCGATACCCATTCCGAACCATGGTAACAAAGAACCAATCACTGACCTTAATCCGAAACTTACCAACGACCCAATTACACCAAACACAATTACGAATCCTAAAGTCATAGAAATAGTAACTTTTAATGCTCTTATCAATCGTATCGTCATCCCAGACGGCGAGTCCTTTTCTGAAAGCAAATATACAGCTACATATGACGGTAACATGACAAAACCGCACGGATTAACCGCGGCTATCATCCCAGCTCCAAATGCGAAACCTATGGGAAGGATCATAGATAAACTCGTTATGGAACCAGACATAAATCCAGATATAGACTCAAAGAAGTAATTAACGGTATCTGTTCCATTTTGATCTAGCAATATATATACAACAAATATTATCGATGTAAAAATCGCTATCGAGAATGCCAACACTTTTAGTGCTTGATTTTGCAAATATCACACTCCTAAAAAAGTACGTACATGATCTATCAAAGAGTCCACTGATTGTTGGCTATCGGATTCGCTGTATATCCGCAGTAGTGGTTCGGTACCAGAGAGTCTGTAAGCTACCCAACCAGCATCACCTATTAATTTCACCCCGTCTACTGTGTTTATTTGATTTATCTTAATTGGGAAAGTTTCAACAGGAATCAATGCAGCATCAAATAAACTTATCTTATTCCTTTGCTCTTCACTCAAAACTATATCGGTTCTAGAATACACATGCGGGCCAACGATATGATAAAGCTCTTCCAACAGATCTGAACAGTTTCTCCCAGTATTAGCTACAAATTCTAAAAGATACAATGCGCTCAATATTCCATCTCTTTCTGGTACACTGTCGCGGAATGCAAATCCACCACTTTCCTCTCCTGCTAATACAGCATTGGTAGCAATCATTTTAGGTCCTAAATTCTTAAAACCAACAGCCGTTTCATAAACCTCAACGTTGTATGCATTACACAATTTATTAATCATGTCAGAGTGAGTAATACTTTTCACAATTGCTCCACGATAATTTTTGTAAGCCAAAAAGTAGTAGACCAATAATGAAAAAGAATCCAGTGTAGAAATGTAACGACCTTGTTCATCAATAAGGCCAATACGGTCCGCATCCCCATCGAAAGCCAATCCTAAATCTATCATTACATCAGACTTAACTTCGTTCATAAGTTCTACTAGATTTTGCCTTATTGGTTCAGGATGGCCGATCCCTGGAAAACTTGGATTGATATTATTATGGATCTGAGTTATTTGTGTACTTGAACCACTCAATATATCAGTTAGGTAATCAATCCCTGATCCATACATGCAATCCACAATAACGTTGAGATTAGCATTCTTAACAGTAGTTATGTCAACTATTGTGTTTACATGATCGGTATACACATTCTTGGCAGGGATGTACTCAATTAGTTCGGTATTTTCCAGATCAACGAGATCACCTGATGGATTTGCAGAATTCGCATATCTTTCTATCTGATCGATAATTTCCTGACTCGCGCTTCCTCCGATATGAGACTTGAATTTAAACCCATTCCAATCATATGGATTATGGCTCGCAGTAATGATGATTCCACCACCTGCACCGTAATGAGTAATCATATAAGTAATAACAGGAGTAGGGGTGGGGGAATCAATCCAAAAAACTTTGATCCCATTACTTACCAACACTTGCGTTACTCTAGTAGCAAACTGTGCAGAGAGAAACCGGGTATCATAGCCCACCACTATCGATTTAGGTAGACCATCATTTTGGTTGATATATTCAGCCACTCCTTGCGCACATTTGGCCACATTCTCAAAGGTATAATCCTGGGCGATTAAAGCTCTCCAGCCATCAGTCCCAAAACTAATCATGTTCTACCTCTAATTTACTAAACTATCAGGATTTATAATCCAGCAGCCTTCTTCAAAGCTTCTGCTTTATCTGTCCTTTCCCAAGGCAAATCTAAATCTAATCTCCCAAAATGACCATATGCTGCAGTCGGAGAATATATTGGTTGTCTAAGATTCAAATCTTTAATAATTGCATCTGGCCTTAGGTCGAAAGTTTTCATAACCAAATCGTTAATAATCTGGTTATCAACATGATTAGTGTCAAAGGTCTCTACGCTGATAGAAGTTGGAGTTGCAACACCGATCGCGTAGGATACCAAAACTTCTGCTCTATCAGCTAAACCTGCCGCTACTATATTCTTAGCTACGTACCTAGCAGCATATGAACCAGATCGGTCCACCTTTGTGCAATCTTTCCCCGAAAATGCTCCTCCTCCGTGTCTGGCTATACCGCCATAAGTATCTACAATAATTTTTCTACCAGTCAACCCGGCATCACCAGCGGGACCACCAATTACAAATCTTCCACTTGGATTAATGTAATAATTGGTTTGTTCATCTAACATATCCGATGGCACAATTTTAGATATCACATGTTCTCTTATATCTTTATCAATAGTGCTATTATCTACATCTGGATCATGTTGAGTGCTGATCACAATAGTGTCTACTCTATAAGGCTTGCCATGTTTGTATTCGACCGTCACCTGTGATTTCCCGTCAGGTCGCAAATAGGGCAGAGTTCCATCTTTCCTAACCTCAGCTAATTGTCTTACTAAGCGATGTGACAAACTCACTGTAAGAGGCATCAATTCTTCTGTTTCATTGCAAGCGAACCCAACCATCATTCCTTGGTCTCCAGCACCTGTTGATTGATCTGCATCCCCATCTTCTCTTGTCTCTATTGCATTGCTAACACCTGCATCAATGTCAGTTGATTGTTTCCCGACACTAACGCTGACACCGCAACTATCTGCGTCAATTCCATAATCAGAGTTGGTGTATCCTGCTTTTCTGAGTGTTTCCCTAACAATTTCAGGGATATTCAAGTTCGCTTTAGTGGTTATTTCACCTATGACCATAACCAATCCATTGGTCATTGCGGTTTCACAAGCAACTCTTCCCATTGGGTCATCAGTCATAACCGCATCGATAACAGCGTCTGATATTTGGTCACATAATTTATCTGGGTGTCCTTCTGTAACTGATTCCGATGTCAATAAATAACTCGGAGATTCATTAAACAATAATGGCATTTTATACTCCTTTAGATTAGGTTCCTTCTTCCCAACTATTAATATATTTTTCTTGTTCCTCACTTAGGGTATCAATTGATACGCCTAAAGCAGCTAATTTCAATCTACCAACCTCATCATCAATATCTCTTGGAACAACATAAACACCATTTTCCATGGTGTTAGCATTAGCCATTAAGTATTCAAGGCTCAGAGCCTGGTTAGCAAAACTCATGTCCATTACCGCAGACGGGTGGCCTTCTGCTGCTGCCAAATTTATAAGCCTACCCTCTCCGAGTAGATATAATGTCCTTCCGTCCGGCATTTCGTATTCATCCACAAAATCTCTCACCGTTCTTTTAGCAACTGCCATATCTTCTAATGCAGGGATATCTATCTCAACATTGAAGTGGCCACTATTAGATAGTACTGCTCCATCTGGCATGACAGCAAAGTGTTCTTTCCCTAAGGTATGTAGCCCGCCAGTAACTGTAATGAACACTTCACCTACTGACGCTGCTTCTATTCCTGGCATCACTGTAAATCCGTCCATTACTGCCTCTAATGCTCTTATAGGTTGAACTTCAGTTACAATAACGTGTGCACCCAATCCTTTAGCTCTCGAAGCAACTCCACGTCCGCACCAACCATAACCTCCAATTACCACTTTTCTACCTGCCCAAAGTAAGTTAGTTGCTCTAGTTATTCCATCTAATGTGCTTTGGCCAGTTCCATATCTGTTATCAAAAAAATGTTTAGTGTCAGCTTCGTTGACAGCTATTATTGGATACTTAAGGGCTTTATCTGCAGCCATGGCATTAAGCCTAATAACGCCAGTAGTAGTTTCCTCAGTCCCTCCAATAACATCATCAATAAGATTAGGATATTCTTTGTGAAGAATACTCACAAGGTCAGCTCCATCATCCAATGTGATTTGAGGTTTATGTTCTAATACGGCCTTGATATGAGAATAGTATGTCTCATCATCTTCGCCTTTAATAGCAAATGTCGGTATTCCGTATTCTTGAGTCAACGCCGCTGCTACCTCATCTTGAGTACTTAACGGATTACTAGCACACAATACCAAATCAGCTCCCGCAGCTTTTATTGCGATTGCTAAGTTGGCTGTCTCTGTAGTGACATGCAAACAGGCGGAAATTCTAATCCCATCAAAAGGTTTCTCTTTCTCAAACCGCTCTTGAATCAATTTCAATACGGGCATTTCTCTGCCAGCCCAATCAATTCTATCAACACCTTCAGCCGCTAGACCTAAATCTTTTACGTGGCCATTATTTGTAGTTCCCAAAGTTATCCTCCATAGTATTATGCATTCTTATTTCTGATTAACGAGTAGTTGGTAGGCCTGCAGCTATCCAAGACGGGGTACCATCTTCAATGTTATACAACATTTCCGAATCGAACCCTAAACTAGCAGCCATTTCACACGCCAAACCACTTCTGACTCCGGCAGCACATATGAATAAAATCTTTTTGTCTGTAGGGATTTCATCAGTCCGATCTAACAAATCATCTACTGGGATATGTATAGCACCCGTTACATGACCTGTTTCCCATTCATCTTCGCGTCTAACATCGATAACAACGGTGTTATCTGGATCATCATTCAAAATATTGTTAGCCTCCGGTGAATCTACTCTGTAATATGGCTCTCCATTTTCTTTTCTAGGCATTCTTATTCTCCTAACATTTAATCTAAATATTTAGCCAATAATGGCCTTAACTTATTTCGGTTTTCCACACTGATTTGTGCAGTGTCGGAAATAATTGCAAATTGTAATGCATCGTTACATGGGCAATGCTCAACCTTGCCAGTTTGTTTTATTACTTTTGCAAGGATTTCTTTAGAAACACTTACATTGTGCTGAAGATTTTGAATAACTATATCAACCGACACATCTTCTTCATCTTCTCTCCAACAGTCATAATCTGTAACCCAAGCCATAGCAGAGTAACAAATCTCAGCTTCCCTAGCTAATTTGGCTTCTGGCAATGCAGTCATTCCTATGATATGAGCTCCCCAACTTTTATATAAGAAAGATTCTGCTCTTGTCGAAAATGCTGGGCCTTCCATTACTACCCATGTAGCATCTTTTTGTGAATTTATGTCCAGCCCTTCAACATTTTCATAAATTAAATCCGACAGATTCGAACAAAACGGATCCGCTAGGCTTACATGCGCCACTATCCCATCTTCAAAAAATGTTGACCTACGTTGCCTGGTCCTATCTATTACCTGATCGGGTATTACTAAGCTTCTAGGAGGCAATTCTTCAACCAAACTTCCAACGGCACTCACAGAGATAATACGTTTAACCCCAAGAGTCTTCAAAGCAAATATGTTTGCCCTATACGGCACTTGGGTTGGATTAATCTTATGGCCTCTTCCGTGCCTAGGCAAGAAAGCAACACTGACTCCATCCAGATTGCCGACCGTAACGCTATCACTTGGCTCACCGTAAGGAGTAGTGATATCTATATTTTGTACATCTTGTATTCCTTCCAAATCATACAATCCGCTTCCACCTATAATAGCTGTTTCTACAATCATTCCTAATCTCGCATGATTCCAGCGATAGAGTCCGTATATGGGGGTCTGCAAATCGCCTTTTCAGTTATTATTCCTGTTATATATCTAGCAGGGGTTACATCAAACGATGGGTTGAGAGCCGTAATACCCTCTGGCGCTATTATTTTTCCTGAATGATGAGTTATTTCTTGCTCATCTCTGTATTCGATTTCAATTTCCAATCCTGACTCTAAGCTCATGTCTATGGTGCTTGTTGGAGCAACGATGTAGAAAGGCAACCCATTCTCTTTTGCCAAAACGGCCAGCGAATAGGTCCCTATTTTATTCGCACTATCTCCATTGGCTGCTATCCTGTCCGCTCCTGTGACCACGCATCCTATTTTACCTTGGCTCATTAAGGATCCTGCAGCGGAATCCACTACCAGAGTAGAATCGACGCCTAATTTTTTGAACTCCCAAGAAGTCAGTCTAGAACCTTGGTAGAATGGCCTAGTTTCTGTATTGAACACTGAAAACTCCATGCCAGACTCTATCCCTGCCCTAATCACACCGAAAGCGGTGCCGTAACCTGAAGTAGCTAATGCCCCAGTATTGCAATGCGTCAAAACACTCGAAACATCTGCTAAGACTTCTTTTCCAATATCACCCATTTGTTTGTTTATTGCCTCATCACGGTGATGGATGTTCATTGCCTCTTCTAATATGACTTCGGCAGCGGTACTCAAGTCATCAATTTTCTTACATAGTTCTACCATCTGCTTAACAGCCCAAGACAAATTAACGGCAGTTGGTCTAGCAGCAATCATTTCTTCAGCAGCTTGTTCAAATAGGTTCATAAAATCTGGCTTACCAGCTATATTTTTGGCGGCTAACGCCATACCATAACCAGCTGCTACTCCTATCGCAGGTGCACCGCGGACCCTTAGTGATTGAATAGCTTCTATTACTTCCTCATAATTGGTCAGTTTCAAAACCACTTCATTTGCCGGTAGTTTTGTTTGGTCCAATATATGAAGAGTTTCATTTTCCCAACTAATTGGTATGATTTCTTCCAATCATTAGCTCCAAAAAAAAAGCTTCTCCGATGTAGAGAAGCTAGATTCAATTAGTACCTATATCCAGTACCCAGTCTACGGCATACAATTATCTCCGCTTGGGTGCATTTATGTCAATCATTTCCCAGCATTTTCAAAGACTATTTTGTAGAGCCCAAGGCTTCAATATTGCGTATAGAGTGCTGCATACAGGGGTAGGGACACCTAATTCCGATCCTAGTGCTACCACTCGGCCTGTCAGACCTTCTAATTCTACTGGCTTTCCTTCCAAAAAATCTTTCGCCATTGAAGCTTTACCTGTAGCAGGGAATCTATCTAATGAATTTTCTGCCCATTGCACAGAATCTTCCATGATTGGTTTGCCTAAAGCCTTTCCCACATTGAGCACTTCGGATATGCCTTGAATTATTAATGTTCTAGTTTCCGGATTACTTCGCATAGTGCCATAGTCTGAATGGCTAGCAGAACAAATAGATGCAGAAGCCACCAAATATGCAAATTTCTTCCATAAGACTCCTTCCATGTTTTCATGTAGTTCGACATCCCATGCAGCGTCTTTGAAAATTTCATTCAGCATGTTAGCTCTATCTGACAAACCAATGAATTGTTCACCAAAAGCTGCTATTCCCGGTCCACCTTGAGTTACGGTCCCTGGGCACTTAATCCGTCCTTCTACAAATGCAGATCCGATCATCACATTTTCATATGAAAATCTCTTTGACAATATCTCTCCATTATCGATCCCGTTTTGGATAGATAAAATAATCGTATTGGGGCCTACCGATGGCTCTATCACATCCATGGCATCTTCGTTTTGAAACATTTTTACAGAAAAGAGGATTAATTCTGGTATATCAGAGCTATTGGGAGCTTGCGTAGCTTCGCACTGCACAGTGAAATCTCCTTTGTTCGAGCTCTCTATATGCAACCCAGACGCATTTATTGCATCTAGATGCGCCCCTCTTGCAACAAATTTTACTTCATGCCCTGCGCGAGCTAGAAGACCTCCGAAATAACCTCCTACCCCTCCTGTTCCCATTACTAGTATTTTCACAATAAACTCTTTACCATGTATCCAAATTTACTATGATTGTAGACGCATTTCATTAATAGTCAATTTGCACTACGTACCAAGGATTCAAAATGAAAATATGTGTTTGTATTAAATATGTGCCAGTAGTTTCCAGAATCACTTTTGATAATGAAACTAAAACAATTAACCGAGAAGGTGTCCCCTCAGAGCCTAATCCATTTGACATGTTAGGTCTCAATCGCGCATTAGAAATTTGCCACGAACTAGGAATCCCTATCGATATCACTGCTTTAACAATGGGTCCTCCAGACGCGGAGAATGCACTAAAACAAGCCATAGGACTAGGAGCCACAAAAGGAGTGCTCCTAAGTGATCGTGCTTTCGCGGGTTCTGACACATTGATTACATCCAAAATTTTAAGTACTTTCCTACAGAATGAAAAATTCGATCTGATAATCACGGGGAGAAACAGTTCAGACTCAGAAACAGGGCAGGTTGGCCCACAAATAGCAGAATTTTTGAATATTCCTCACATAAGTAATGTCAATCACATGACAATAGATTCATCATTCTCCGAGGTTAAAGTTTCCAGAACCACGAGTAACGGTTATAGCATGTTTGAATGCCCTTTGCCTTGTTTAATAACTGTCACAGAAGGAGTAGCAGAAGAATCATGGCCGACCAAAGAACAAATGGAAAATGCAGAGAAAACAGGAATCACGACACTGGGATCCGGTGATTTAGGCCTAGAACCAGAAAATATTGGGGCGTCAGCCTCACCTACTTGGGTGGAAGATATACGTATCGTAGAAAATAACCGTTTAGGATTAGTTATCGAGAATGAAAATAGTGTAGAGAGCAACTGTGAGCAAGCCGTACTTCATATTAAAAACATCCTATCTAACATGAATGAACCAGAACAGGGTGAAGTTTCTAATAATTTTGTGAGAAATCCTGAGAGTGAAACGCAAATATGGGTGGTATCAGAAAGTGAAGAAGGAAAACTGAAACCAGTAAGTTTTGAATTATTAGGAAAGGCCCGTGAAATCGCAGAAAAACTAAAGGGCCAAGTCACCGCGGTCACTTTTGGAGAAAGCATACCAGAACACCAATCAAAGTTAGGCCGGATGGGAGCAGACTCTATCATCAATTTAAATCACTTATCATTAGGCCCACTATGGAGTGACGCGACAGCAGATTTCTTTGGAAGACAAATTTCCGAATACAAACCTTACGCAGTCCTATTCCCTGCAACATCGAATGGAAGAGATCTAGCCTCCCGTATAGCAGCCAAATTAAAGCTGGGATTGACTGGAGATGCAATAGATCTAGAACTAGACACAGAAAACCAACTAGTCCAAATCAAACCCGCCCTGGGAGGTAATATTGTAGCTCCTATACTTTCCAAGACTATTCCGTACATGGTCACCTTGAGAGAAGGAATGTTAAGTCCCATACCTTTGGAAGAAGAGTTCAATCCTCAGATCCAAGAAATTGAACCTGTCGGGATTATAAATAGTTCAATACGATTTATTGAAGAATTCAAAGATCCAGGGACACAAATAGGCGTAAATGAAGATAAGAACTCTTTAATATGCCTAGGAGTTGGTATGGGGGTTGGTTCTTCAGAAAATGTAACTAAAATTGTTGAAATTGCCCATAGCCTTGATGCGGCTCTTGCAACCAGCAGAAACGTAGTGCATGAAGGGTGGCTGCCATATAAGTTTCAAGTCGGAATCAGTGGGACTACTATTGCTCCCAAAATATATGTGGCGATAGGACTAAGAGGAGCTTTCAATCATACCGTAGGCATACAAAAGTCCGGCGTGATAATCGGAATAAACACAAATAAAAGGCACCCTATATTTAAAGCGTGCGATGTTGGTTTAGTAGGTGATTGGGAAGAAATATTACCTGTACTAACTGAAAAACTAAAACCTATAGTTCAAACCCTTGCTAATTAAGCAAATTATCAAACCTTTATCGTCAATAGAACTGATAGTGCTAACTATCACAATAGATGTACTTATTTTGATTTGACACCATTGTTTTAAACAGTCAAAATAACTAGATAATCAACTTATTATACTTCTCAAACTAGGAGAACATATGGATTTTGCGTACACAACTGAGCAAGAGAATCTTCGTCAAGAAGTACAAGCATTTATAAAAGAGAACGTAACCGAAGAAATTCGTACTGAAATAGAACAATTTGGCTCCAGACAAAACCGAGGCTCTTTGACTAGCGACCTATATAAGAAGATAAGTGACAAAGGGTGGATAGGGATAAGCTGGCCTAAAGAATATGGAGGTCAAGGAGGCAGCCGAATTGATCAATATATAGTAGAAGAAGAATTTTCTAGGATAGGAGTGCAAGTAGGGGGAGCAGGTAGCGGAGCTCCCGCTATTTTAGCCGCAGGTACCGAAGAACAAAAGAAATATTTCTTACCAGGTATGATTAGGGGAGACATTTCATTTGCACTAGGATTTACAGAACCTCAAGGAGGTGCTGATTTAGCCAGTCTTCAATGCAGAGCTGTAAGAGACGGCGATGATTTCGTGATTAATGGACAAAAAATGTATACCACTGCAGCACACTATGCTACACATGTATATCTGATGGCTCGAACTGACCCAGATGCCCCAAAACATAAAGGTATTTCTATCTTTTTGATCCCTATGGACACACCTGGAATCACTGTTAGGCCTTTGTGGACAATCCAAAACGAACCTAAAGCACCCCATAAGACAACCTATGGCGATGACCGGACGAATGAAACATTTTTTGAAAACGTTAGAATTCCAGCCTCTGCAATGCTAGGCGAGGAAAATCAAGGTTGGTACGTTGGTGCAATGGGTCTGAATCTTGACCGCGTAGGAGCTAGCCGATATCTCTTATCGGTTAGACGCGACGAGGACATTATCAATTGGACTAAAGAGAATTCTCTGGGTAATTACAGCCTCACCGAAGACCCATCGGTTACTGACAAACTGGCAGACCTTTGGATAGATGGTCAGGTCTGCAGATTGATGACTTTAAGAAGCATGTCCATGGTAGAAAGAGGGGAGACATTCACGTATGAAGGATCTGCTGAAAAAATCTGGGCCCCTGAACATGGTGTACGTACTACTGAGTCAGTGTCTCAGATGCTCGGATTATACGGGCAACTCTTGAACGGATCTGAGGATAATGTAGATGATGGTGTATTTGCCCATAATTTAATGGGAGCTTTCCAATCTGGTATCAACCACGGCAGTGTCCAAGTGATGAAAGATCAAGTGTCACGAAGAGGATTGGGGTTACCAAGGGGTTAAAACTAACTTAATAATTTACAGGACAAGAAATGGACGTATTACCAAACGAAGAAGAACAAATGATAAGAAATTCTGCTCGCGAGTTTTTCGAAGCGGAATGCCCAACCTCTTTAGTCAGGGAAATGGAAAAAACAGAGAAAGGATATTCTGAGCAACTTTGGTCAAAGATGTCCGAAGTAGGATGGCTTAGCCTAGTAATACCTGAGGCTTACGGTGGAAGTGGATTTGGTATGACCACCTTAGGGATAGTAATGAGTGAGACTGGCAGAGTATTAGCTCCAGTACCATTCCATAGTACGATGACCAGCGCTTTAGCTATATCTGATTTCGGGTCAGAACAGCAAAAACAGGAGATACTGCCGTTAGTTGCAGATGGCAATCAAATATTAACTTGGGCCTTTTCTGAAGAAGACCCACGTTATCTCCCTGAAACTATTAACGCATCTGGTGAGATCAAAGGGGATCAACTAGTAATAAATGGAACTAAAATGTTCGTGGATAATTTCGAAGCAGCAGATCAAATCTTAATAGTATGCAGAACTTCAACAGAAGATAATCCACAAGACGGCATTACTGTCTGTATAGCTAATGCAAAAGATACTGCCTTTACTAATGTACCACTGACTACTATCGCTAAAGACAGACAAAGTCGTATCGAAATCAATAACCTATCGATATCACAAGAAAGCATCATAGGTGAAATCGGGAAAGGATGGCCGATTGTATCGGATATGCTGAATAAATCAACAGCTTTGTTATGTGCTCAATTAGTAGGCGCCGCTAAGAAAGATTCAGAAATTGCAATCGACTACGCTAAGAATAGAACTGCTTTTGGCAGACCCATAGCTTCCTTCCAATCAGTTAGCCACATGTGCGCCGATATGACCATCTGGGTCGACGGCTGTGAATTATTGACATTTGAAGCTCTATGGAAGATGGACCAAGGATTACCGTACTCAATTGAAGTATCTCAGGCCAAATCTTTCTGCAATGAAAAATGTCTTGCCACAGCTAGAACTTCTCAAGTAATACATGGAGGAATGGGCTTCATGATGGAATTTGATTTGCATTTGTGGTACCGAAGAATAGCTGCGTGGACAATGAGACTAGGGACGACGTATGAGCACCGCAAAAAAATTGCAAGTGCTTTGATTGCCCATGAAGGTCCAGTAAGGCTAGGAATGAATCTAGAAGCAGTTAATATTTAACATTCAAAAAGAGGGGTAATAACATGCGTACGTGTATAGTATGTGACACAGAAATCGACCTAGAAGCGGCTAGATCTACCACAGGACAGACAACACATGGCGCCGATGAAGTCGATCCGGATGCAGGCACCAGAAGTTTTTATAACGGAGAATGGTATTATTTTTGTGGATTACAATGCAGAAATAATTTCTTGGCAGCACCCACGAATTACGTAAGTTAAACATAATGTTTGGGAGTGTAAGATGAAACATATCGGTATAGTGATGGAATGTGATTTCCGAAAGGAAGCATCACAAGAAGAAGCTTTTGCTGAAGCGTTCAGCTTAGCCGACACCGCCGAGAAATACGGTATAGACGGAGTCTGGCTAGCTGAAAGACATTTTGCAGCTCATAGGCGCCCTACTGATCCCATGGGAGGAGGAATCCCTTCTATTGTATCCGTGCCTTTAGTAATGGCTGGAGCGATAGCTGCCCGAACTAAAAAAATCAAAATTGCAACGGGTGTTAGCGTTCTTCCCCTATGCCATCCAATTAGACTTGCAGAGGAAGCAGCTACTGTAGACCATATTAGCCAAGGAAGGCTAATTTTCGGAATTGGAAGAAGTAGTTTCCCTAAATCCTACGAAGGATATGGAGTTCCTTATTCAGAAAGCCGAGACATGTTTCAAGAAAACTTAGACATTATCCTAAAGTCATGGACTGAAGAAAGACTAAACCACAAAGGCAAATATTATGAATTTAACGACGTGGCAGTAATGCCACAACCATATCAAGACCCTTATCCACCCATAATAATCGCAGCGAATACACCAGACACTTTCCCTGTAGTCGGCAATCAAGGCTTTCCATTAGCTACGGGACTAAGAGGTTCGGACATTCCTGCCGCCGCTAAAAGTCTCCAGTTATACAAAGACGCGTGGAAAGAATCTGGGCATCTCGGAGAACCCGAAATATATATGCGCATCCCAGTTTATGTACATGAAGATCCTCACAAAGCATTAGAAAACCCCAAGGAAGGGGTAATGAACGCTTTCAGGAGGCAGGCTGAAAATGCTGTAAATGCTGCAAAGAAAGCAGGGCCAGATGACGCAGGAAATCTTGCACGACGAGCTGAAATTCTGTCAAGTTTAACGTATGAAGATCTCCTTGAAGGAAGGCTTGCATATGGAACTCCTGAGCAAGTAGTAGAGAAACTAAAGTACGCCGAAGAAGAAATGGGGTTAACTGGAGTAGTAATAGAGCCTAATGTTGGAGGCTTGTTAACTAAAGACCAAGTAAATGAATCCGTTGCATTAGTAGCAGAAAAGGTGTCTCCAAAACTCAAAAAAGGTATAATATAAATACACCAGTTAAAAATCTCGAATTAGCAGGTGAATCTACCAGATAAAGGGCTGTACTTCCACCTGAATGAAAATTCTACTCACCGGCGCTACTGGATACATTGGATTCCAACTACTTCACATTTTAGTCTCAGCAGGGAACAGAGTAGTATGCTGCGTTAGAGACATAGACCGTTTCTCCCCCCCAGAATCCATTAAAGACTCCATAGAAACAGTCCAATTAGATTTCTTAGACTCTGACACTTTATCAAAAATCCCTGAAGATATAGATGCCGCATATTATCTTATGCATTCCATGTCTGGATCAGCAAACTATCAAAATCTAGAACTTATATGCGCTGAAAATTTCCGTAAAATCATATCTGCGACTGCCGCAGAACATGTTATATATCTTGGAGGAATACTAAACGAGGATAATCTATCAGAGCATCTCGCTTCCAGGAAAGCAGTAGAATCAGAATTAGCCAAAGGCACTTACAATTTCACAGCTATAAGATCAGGAATAGTCGTAGGGTCTGGGAGCGGATCTTTTGAAATTATTCGAGATCTAGTGGAGAAATTACCAGTAATGATTACTCCTAAATGGCTGAAGACCAAATGCCAACCAATATCCGTTTTTGATGTCATGAAATTCCTTCATTTAAGCCTTAAAAACCCTAAAACTTATAATAAGATTTTCGATATCGGGGGACCTGACATCTTAACTTATAAACAGATGCTATTAGAGTATGCTAAATTCAGAAAATTACTCAGATTAATTATAAGTGTTCCGGTGCTCACTCCGAGGCTATCATCTTATTGGCTGTACCTAGTTACGGAAACTTCTTATCGATTAGCTCATGCATTGGTTAGTAGCATGAAAATAGACATTACTTGCCAAAATCAAGAATTACAACAACTTTTAAGTATAGAACCAATGAATTACACTTCTGCTTTAGCAGTTGCATTACCCGACCTCGAGCAACAACCTTCTGTAAACCCTCAACTTGTTAGCTCAGAGGAAAAAAATGATCTCAGCGTATCATCAGATTGGTTAAATACCCCCAAACATGGTTGCTTGAAAGACAAGAAAACAGCGAATGTAACTGATATAGAAACAACGATGCAAAAAATCTGGGCCATTGGGGGAGACACTGGGTGGTATTACGCTAATTGGTTATGGAAACTCCGCGCGGTATTAGACAAAATGATTGGAGGAGTAGGCTTAGGTTCTGGAAGACGTGATCCAAATGACCTATATGTCGGTGACAAAATAGATTTTTGGCGAGTTGCCTACGTAAATAAAACAGAAAAGCGACTTATCTTATTCGCAGAAATGAAAGTTCCTGGTGAAGCATGGTTGGAATTTCAAATCAAAGGAACAACTTTGCATCAAACTGCAACTTTCAGAGCTAGAGGTATCTTAGGAAGAATGTATTGGTACGTATTATTGCCTTTCCATGCTTTTATTTTCAGAGGATTAATAAACAGGCTAGCAAAATAATAACAGAGGATTAAATGGCGTTTTATCAATTAAATTACCAGCAAGTTATCAAATCAGACATGAATACTGTCTGGGAGTTTATAGCAAACCCTAGAAACTTAAAGACTATAACTCCAGATTATATGGGTTTCGACATCACTTCGGAGGAAGTTCCTGAAATAATGTACGAAGGAATGATTATATCTTATAAAGTTAGCCCATTTTTCAACATTAAAAACGACTGGGTAACCGAAATAACCAGGATTAGAGAAAATGAATTTTTTGTAGACGAACAAAGAATAGGTCCATATGTATTTTGGCATCATCAACATTTTTTTAGGCAAACCGATCAAGGGATAGATATGCGAGACAAAGTCACATATTCCCCTCCTTTTGGTGTGCTTGGAGCAATATGCAACAGTCTATTTATAAGAAAGAAGCTAGAAGATATATTTAATTACCGAAAAGAAGCCATTGAAAAGCTATTATCAAATAACTAGTTCTTACTTGATCAGCAATTTTTCAGCCAATTCTTCATCAGACGGCTCGACCAACATTGACCCATCTGCAAATATTATTGTTGGTACAACTCTGTTTCCGTTATTCAAACTCTTAACATAGTTTTCAAATTCCTCGTTTGTGTCTGTATCAAACCAGTCATATTCAATATCATGTCTTTCGAAAAATGCCTTAGCTCGTTTACAGTCACCACACCATGTTGTTCCGTACATTTTGATATCCATTCCCTATTCTCCTACTTTTGCTTAACTTGAGGTTGACGTGCAGCCAATGTCAGCATAGCACATACCAAGTAAATAGCTGCCATAGTAAGATAGACCACACCATAAGACCCAGTCAAATTATGTAGAAATAACCCAAAAGTGGTACCGAATCCTAAAGCCGTAACTTGCATTGGCCCAATAGCTCCGCTCAAACTCCCATACACATCTCGGCCAAAATACTGAGCCAATACAGCTTGAATGGTCATTTCTTGCACAGCTCCAGAGAATATTCCCCAAAGAATTGCAAATAACCAGACCTGATATATGTTATTAACATTTATTAGTAACACCATCAAACCAGATCCGACTATTAAAATAAAAACCAACACCAACCTAGGACTAAACTTGTCAGATACTATTCCCCACAATACGGTAGCTAAAGCTAAAAGAGTACCAACACTAAATATAGTCGCTGATTGAAATTTAGATAATCCAATCACTTCTACGTAATACGGCACCAAAGTAAATTGAACACTGGAAGATGCCAAAGTAACAAAGGATCCAACAGCGGCAAGTATCCAAAAAGCAGGGGTTTTGATAGCGCCAGAGAAAGTCCAACTGTGTTCATCAGTATTAACGGTTTGTGTGTTGTCTTCTACTGGAGATACGCCATCCGGAAGTAAACCTATATCTTCCGGTCTTCTCCTCATGATTACAAATAGAGGAACACTTAAAAACAGCGAGAACCAACCTAGTATATTGTAAGCGGCTCTCCATCCATACAATTGAGTGATAAAAGCGATCAATTGTACATTTATAGCTCCTGCGACTGGCCGCGACATCATTGCTACCGATAAGGCCACTCCTCTTCGTTTCTTGAAAAAATTCACAGCAACTGTGCCAGGAACAATACTTATTAAAATTGGTGAACTCAGTGCCCTAGCAATCACGTATCCCAATGAAAAAGTCCAGAAACCTGGGAAACCATAAATAGTAAAATAGCATAAAGCTACAATCAGCAAGCACAAAGGCATCATTTGCCGAGGACCATATCTATCTGCCAATCTACCTACAAATGGACTAATAAACCCAGATATCCAAGTTCCTAGAGCGATGATGATGGAGAAGTTAGCTCTACTCCAACCAGTATCTTCCAGGATATAAATTTGGATACCTCCTAGCACCACTTGCGCCACAGATGTAGCAGCAAAAGTAGAAAAAAAGGAGGCGATTAATATAAGCCAACCATAGTAAAAGGGTACGCGAGGATACCAATTGTAGATGCTTTTGAACATTAAAACCTTTGCGAATGAAATAATGGGAGATCTGAAGATCTCCCATTAAAAACCAGTAAATTTGGTTAAATGACTACGATGTAGCTCTGTACCGATTGATACCTACAAGCACAGTCGCTATAACATATCCAACATACGCGATTCCTAGCAGTTGAGAGTCGTATGCAATGATGCAAATCACGGCTCCTACTATTCCTACCAAAATAAATAACCAAGCGATAATTTGGTTAAAGTTTTTCTGCAGTAATATTGATATTCCAACTATACCAAATCCGACAAATTGAATCAGAGTACCGGCCAGCCCTACGGCTTGGCCTCCAGTATAGAAGTTGTCAGAAAGTACAGCATCCGCAATACTTCCAGAAGCATAATACAATCCGATTTCAGCAATGATGACTGGTAGAGCTGCAAGGATCATCAATCCACCTATATTGGCATAATCTCCACCATCTCCATCTAGCATCGT
>Ga0114933_10000932_pt1 | contig 34136 bp, 26 predicted proteins | sample 4SBtaG_FD_89691 | JGI IMG/M metagenome (GOLD analysis project Ga0114933, IMG submission 89691) | Deep subsurface microbial communities from Kolumbo volcano to uncover new lineages of life (NeLLi) - 4SBTROV12_W25 metaG | ecosystem: Environmental > Aquatic > Marine > Volcanic | place: Kolumbo... | reverse complement strand
TCGACACCACCAGCACGCGCTCATCAGGTAGCGCCGATGTTTTCGCGATGAGGCGGGCCAGGGTGTGGGTCTTGCCGGTGCCGGGCGGGCCCCAGAGCAGCGGACGCTCGTGCTGCCACCAGCCGCCGAGTGAATCGTCGATCGGATCGGCGACGCAGGACCTTGGTTGCGTGTTCCCAAGGCTGTGGGTGAGGCGGGCGTGCAGGTCGGCCGGGTCGTGTCGGGCCTGCCGCGTGAGGACCGCGACGAGCTGGGTCAGGAAGTCAAACGGCGTCAGCAGGAAGTCGCCGGTTGTCGGCGCGGGTTCTCTGCTATTCGGGTCCATGATGACGAACAACTGGCACGCGACATCGTCGACAGTGACCACGGTGGCGGACCAGAGCAGCTCGCGGTTGGGTTCGTCGTCGTCGGGCGTGAGCTCGCTGTTGAGCACGCGCGGCCGCAACACGCGGGCACCTTCCCAGCCCGGCTCGATATCGATGCCGCCCACGTCCATCGCGTAGATCCCATCGGCGACAGGTTCGGCGGCGTATGCGGTTGCGACGACTGTGCGCGCGGCGTCGTGAGCTTCAATGCGCAGCGCGGCGAGGGCTTCGTGGATGTGCGGGTAAGCGCTCGGTTCGGCAGCGGCGTCGGCGGGTTGCGGCGGCATCGCGGGCAGTGTGGCACGGCGTTGGGGACGGGCCCACCCGCGAGCTGCGTGTCGCAGATCCGATCGGAGTTGTTCAGACGTAAGCGTCACTGCCCTCATCGGCAATGCGCTTCGCGATTCAGCCGACCGCACACGCCGCGTTGCTCGCCCGATTAACTCCCGCAACGTTGCAACTCGGTTCGATGGCGGCCGATGGTGACGTCGATCCGACCTTGTGCAAACCTTGCCCGTCCACTCCAGTTGCTGCCCGAGAGCCATGACATGAGCGCTTCATCCGATCCATTCCTGCTGCTGCCTGACACCCTCCAGGAGCTTGCGAGCGACACGATCTATGCGCGCGGTGTGGCGTACGAAGCGGAGCACCGTGTCACCGAACTGGGGCGTGACGTCGATGGGCTGTACGCCTGCGTAGACGGCAGCGACACCACCTACGACGTTCGCGTACGCCACGACAGCGAGACCGACCAGCTCATTTGCAACTGCACCTGTCCCTTCGACTGGGAGCCGTTTTGCAAGCACGGGATCGCGACGCTGATCGCCTGGGTGCACGACAGCACTGCTGCGAATGTCGATGTCACCTCCGCGAGCGCACAGGCCATCGCAGACCGACGCAAGCGCGCCGCCTCGCAAGTCCGTGTCACGCACGTAGCCGGCCGGCGCGGTCTGGGGACGTGGCGCGCGCACAGTGTCCACGAACATGGGCAGGGTCGCAGTTGGCGGGTTGAGATCCGCAGCCTGCGCACCCCAATGAACACCTGCACATGCCCCGACTTCGCGCTCAACCAGCTGGGCACATGCAAGCACATCGAGGCGGTCAAGCTGCGGCTGGGCGACACCGATGGCGTGGCGAATGAACCGCCGATCGCCGTCGCGTGGCTCGACTGGAGCGCCGCCGATGGTCCGGCTCCGAGGGTGCATGTCCCTGATGGGTTGCCCGCCGCGTTGCAAACCGCCTTGGCGGCCCACGTCGATCGCGACGGCCGAACGGTCGGCGACGGAATCGACGCCGTGTTTCAGCTGGCCGACCTCGCGGAGCGCTACGAGGAGCTGGTCGTCACGCACGACCTGCTCGCACACGCCCGATACATGATCGAGCAGGAGCGATCGGCGCGCAGGGCGGTGAAGCTCAGCGAGCAGATTCGGCGAAGAGGCGGGCAGCTCCCCGGCATCAAGGCGCGCCTGCACCCCTACCAGGTCGAGGGCGTCGCGTTTTTGGTGTCTCGCGGCCGGGCCCTGCTCGCCGACGACATGGGGCTGGGCAAGACGCTGCAGACCATAGCGGCGGCGTCGGTGCTGATGGACGACGCCGGCGTGCAGCGCGTGCTGGTCGTCTGTCCGGCGTCCCTCAAGTGTCAGTGGGCGGGCGAGATCCGCCGCTTCACCGACCGCACCGTCCAGGTCGTGCAGGGCAAGCCGACCACGCGCCTGGGGCAGTATCGGCGCCGGGCTCACTTCACCATCGTCAACTACGAGCTGGTCCTGCGCGAGGCGAGCACCCTGATGCACGAGCTCGCGCCCGACGTTCTGGTGTTGGACGAGGCGCAGCGCATTCGAAACTGGCAAACCAAGACCGCCGCCGCAGTCAAGGAGCTGCAGACGAAGTACGCGTTCGTGCTCACTGGCACACCGCTGGAGAACCGGCTTGTCGACTTGTACAGCGTCATGCAGGTCGTCGATCCGCGCGTGTTGGGGCCGCTATGGCGGTTCATGGTCGACTTCCACGTCACTGACGAGTTCGGCAAAGCCATCGGCTACCGCAACCTCAGCGAGCTGCGCAGGCGGCTGAGCAAACTGATGCTGCGGCGCAACCGCGACGTCGTGGCCGATCAACTGCCGGAGCGCAAGGTCGTGCGGCGGGACCTCAAGCTCACGCCGCGCCAACGGCAGCTGCACGACGGCGCGGTTCAGGCCGCCCAGTCGATCCTCTTGGTCGCCCGCAAACAGAAGCGCCCGCTCACGCCCGGAGAAAAGAATCGGCTGATGGCAGCGCTACAGCAGGCGCGGATGGCATGCAACGCAGCGGGTCTCGTCGACAAGGAGACCGAAGGTTCACCAAAGCTGACCGAGCTGCGGGGCTTGCTCGAGACGTTGTGCGTGGAGGAGCGGCGCAAGGTTGTCGTCTTCAGTCAATGGGAGCGGATGACCGCCATGGCCGAGCAGGTCGCTGTCGAGCTGGGAATCGGCACCGTTCGTCTGCACGGAAGCGTGCCCACCGCCAAGCGCGGCGAGCTCATCGGGCGTTTCGAGCAAGACAGCGATGTGGGCGTGTTCTTGTCTACCGACGCGGGCGCTACCGGGCTCAACCTGCAGGCCGCGAGCGCGCTCATCAACCTGGAGCTGCCCTTCAACCCGGCGCTGCTCGAGCAGCGGATCGCGCGTGTGCATCGACTGGGGCAGCCGCGAACGTGCCTGATCACCTTGTTGATCTCGGCGGCGAGCTACGAAGAGCGGATCTGGGAGCTGCTCGGTGGCAAGCGCAACCTCTTCGCCGCGGTCGTTTCCGGGCAGCTGGACGACGACGCGGTTGGCATGGACAGCAAGGCGGTGCAGCTCGCAATGGAGGCCGCGCAGGAACCCGCCCACGAACCCGTCCCGCCGCCGGATCGTGGTGTGGTGGACGATGATCAAGTTGCGACAGTGACCGCGATCGGCCCGGAAACCACACCCGCTGCGCCGGACGCGCCGCCATCCGCAGACGCCGCGTCACCGAGTCTCGGTGGTGGCGTTTCGCTCGCTCCCCTGGTGGCCGCGCTTCAAAGCGCCCTCGGAGCGCGGCTGCGGCGGCTGTTTGTCGCGGGTAAAGGGCTCGTGGCGATCGTGGATCGGCTCGACGAGGAGGTCCGAGCCACCGCGGAAAAAGCGTGCAATGCGCTGCTGCAGACGGACAAGTCGCAGGACTTGCCGGTAGCCGTCGTCGATCCGCCCACGTGGGCCGCGTTGCAGCGCCTCGGCGGAGAAATAAGTACCGCCGCGGTGGAGGTGGGCCTCGCTGCCCAAACGTCCCCCGCTCGCTCACCCCTGTACGATCAAGCCGAGCGCAAGCTGCGGGCCGCTGAAGTGTTGTTGGAACAGGACTGCACGACCGAGGCGATTGGATTGCTCCGCGACGCCGTCGTCCTGACGCTGGCGGCCGATGACGAGCGGGCCACGCTCCCCCCAGAGCCTGAACTGGCGGGCTGGTTGTACGGCGAGTTGGTGCCGGCGGGGAAGGTGTCCGAAGGGGTCGCTGCGCTGGTGATGCGGCTGGTCGGCATGGCCAGCGCCGCGCAGATCCCGGCGACAGTCGCCCGGCAGTGCTGGAGCGAGGTTGTGGAGTTGTTGGCGCGATGAGGGCTCTCTGGCGTGCCCCGTGTCCCTCAATTGCATAACGTCTGTTTCGTCACGCGCGGCCGCGGCGAGGCGCCCTGTACGGGATGCCGTCGAGGCTACAGCTAGAACGCGGCGCCGATTGCCAACTCAAGCATCGGCCCGGCGGCGAAAAGGGTGTTGGATGCCTTGTCGAAGGCGAGACGCACGCGCGCGGCGTCGTCGTCGGAGATATCACCACCGTGCTTGACGGCGGCCTGCGATGCGCCGGTCGGCCAGCGCCACCCGCCGCCAAGCGACAACACCAGCCCAGACCCCGGACGGTAGGTATAGCCGGCCGCCGCTGTCAGCCGCCCGGTCCGCTGGCTGCGGCTGTAGGCCACGGACTGGCCAAATCGGAGGCTGTTGGTCTCACGGCCCTCCGCCTCGGTGGCGCTGAGCCCGAAACCGATCTCGACATACGGTGTGTGGGCGGCCAGTGGCAGCCACCGCCCATAAAGGCCCGCCTGGATAGCTCGGATATCGACGCGCCCGGTCATCGCCTCCGCGTCCCGGCTCGAGGCCCCTCCACCGACGCGCAGGCCGACCTCAAGGGCCGACAACGGTGCCCAGCCCACGTCCACGTGCGCCCCGGCATCCGGGCCGGTGAAGCTGGCGTAGACCGCCCACGAGCCACCGCGCGACCTGGTCGGTTCGTTGGCCAGGGAGCCGCGCGCGGTCGGGGCGATGTCCCCTGGCTGGGCAACGCCGACGGCTTGGCCACCGCCGGCCGGGCGCGGTGGCGCCGGCTTGGGCGGCGCGGGCTTGGCGCCGTGGCCCGGATGTGCTGCGAGCGGTATGGCAGCCAACGACACCAACGATGCGGCGAACATCGCGCTCAGGGACCTTTCTGTTCGACGCATGCCGGGCCCTCCCGGGTGGTTGCCGTCCACTATAGCCGGCCAGGCGGCACGGTGGAACGACCGGATGGCAGGGCTGGTTTTGCATCGGAGCAAAGAACCTGCCGCTCGCGCATGCGCCGGTCTCGTAGACGTTGAGATCTGCCGCGACGGGCCCAGAATGTCGGTCGTCCGTGACGCAATCGATCACCCAAGGAGACCTCATGCGCCGCTCACTCATCACCAAAATGTTACTGCTTGCGGCGCTCGCGCTGCCCGCCTGTGCCGAGGACTCTCCCGCTCCGACCGGGGGGACCGACGTCGGCGCGCTCGGGGATGGGGAGGCCACCGCAGACGACGGCGGTCATCACCACGGCGAAGAAGCTGCTGATGCAGAGCATCATCACGGCGAAGAACATGTCGACGGCGAGGAGCATCACGACGGCGAGGAGCATCACGACGGCGAGGAGCATCACGACGGCGAGCAGCATGGTGACGAGGACCACGGGGACGGTGCGGGCCACAGCGAAGATGGCCACGACCACGGCACCGGCTCGCTTGGCACGCACATCCACCAACTGGACTTCTGGGGCGACAACGACCAGGAGATCGCCGTCGGCACACATGTGGGCGTCTATCGCACGGCGAAGGGCAGCGCCGCGTTGGTCAAAGTCGGCGGCGATGCCGATTTCATGGGGTTTGTCCGCAACCCCTTCGACAAGAAGGTGTACTGGGGCAGCGGCCACAACCCGATGGCGGGGCTCAACAACTGGGGCTTTGTCGAGTCTCTGGACGAGGGCAAGACCTGGCAGGTCAAGGGGCTCAAGGGGCAGATCGACTTTCATCAGATGGACGCCAGTACCAGCACGAAGGACCTCGTCGGCGGGACCTGGGGCGGCAAGCTGTGGGTGAGCACCGATGCCGGCAAGAGCTGGAAGAGTCACGCCTGGGCCAAGGCGGCGACCGGGGTGTTGCTCGAGAGCCCGACGAGCGCTTTGCTCGCCTCGAAAGCGGGAGGCGTCGAGCGCGTGACGGTGCCAGCGATGACGGCCAAGACGCTGAAGAATGTGCAGGCGTCGGCGCTCTGTCGCCACGGCAAGGGCGTCATGATCGGCACCTACGACACCAAGTTGCACGTCTGCGACGGGGACGCCGGCAGCTGCCAGACGATCGCCGGCCCCGGCGGTCAGCGCGTACTTCAATGCCTTGTGGATCCGGCCAACGTCGAGCGCATGTATGTGCTGCTCGCGGGCTCCGCCATCCACCACAGCGACGACGGCGGCAAGACCTGGGCGTTGATCGTCGCCGGCAAATAGTTCGAGAATGACGCAAGCGACACCTGCCAACGTGCCGTTGAAGAAGTATCCGGTCATCTTCGACGCCGACAGCCGCAAGGGCTGGGTCGACGTCGGTTGACGCCGCGGTGACGGCGGCTGCACAACGCGCCCCCGCCGTCGCCGCAGCGGTAGCCACCAGCGCATGTACCCCGAATCGAGCGCGAGCAGGCCAAGCCACGCGAACGACTGCAGCCATGGTGTGTGGAAGTCGTCGCGGCCGACGTAGTCCATCCTGTGCCGTGATAGTTCGTCCTGTCGCTGCAGCGAGGAGACCGCTACCCTACCGGCGCCACCTCAGCGTGTGGAGGTCGCGATGAAAGAGTCAACAACCTGGGCCATCAGGTTGGCCGTCAGCAGCGCATTCGTAGCGTTCGCAGGAGCGTGCGGAGCGGCGGACGGTGCAGACGAGGGCGCGCCATTGATCAGCGCCAACGCCAACGACAACGACACCACCGCACCGGCGCAAGATGGCAGCGACGGCATCGGCACCGCCACGCGCGGCGCGGCGGACGCGGGCGGTTCCAGCGGTTCCAGCGGCGGCGCGCCGGACGCGGGCGGTTCCAGCGGCGGCGCGCCGGATGCGGGCGGTTCCAGCGGTTCCAGCGGCGGCGCCTCGGACGCGGGCGGTTCCAGCGGTTCCAGCGGCGGCGCCTCGGACGCGGGCGGTTCCAGCGGCGGCGCGCCGGATGCGGGCGGTTCCAGCGGTTCCAGCGGCGGCGCGCCGGACGCGGGCGGTTCCAGCGGCGGCGCGCCGGATGCGGGCGGTTCCAGCGGTTCCAGTGGCGGCGCGCCGGACGCGGGCGGTTCCAGCGGTTCCAGCGGCGGCGCCCCGGACACCGCGACGGGCTGCACGAAGACCGACCCGCCCGAGGAGGCGTGCGATGGGGTCGACAACGACTGCGATGGCGTGACCGACGACGGCGGCGACAAGCTCTGCGCCGACGGCAACGCCTGCACCAACGGCACGTGTGGCGGCAAGGGCGGCTGCAAGCACGCGCCCGTCGCCGGTGAGTGCGCTGACGGCGACGCCTGCACGGTCGGCGACGCGTGCAAGAAGGGAAGCTGCACCGCGGGCTCACTCAAGGACTGCGATGATGGCGACAAGTGCACCACCGGCGAGACCTGCAAGGCCGGCCAGTGCGCGCCGGGCACCCAGCAGGTCAAGTGCGACGACGCCAACCCCTGTACTGCCAACGCGTGCGACAAGGCCAAGGGCTGCGTGACGACCGCGAAGTCGGGTGAGTGTGCCGACGGCAACGCCTGCACGGTCGGAGACGCTTGCAAGGACGGCAAGTGCGCGGCAGGACCGGCCAAGGATTGCGATGACGGCGACGCGTGCACGAGCGACAGCTGCAAAGCAGGAAGCTGCGCGCACGATCCAGCGGGTGCCGCTGGCCAGACCGCGGTCTGCGACGATGGCGACAAATGCACGACCGGTGACGTCTGCAAGGCCGCAAAGTGCACGCCAACCGGCACGCTCACATGCGATGACGGCAACGCCTGCACCACAGACGCGTGCAACAAGCTCAAAGGCTGCGTGAACCAGGCCAACAAGGCCGAGTGCAGCGACGGCAACAAGTGCAGCGTGGGCGACGCCTGCAAGGCGGGCAAGTGCGCGCCGGGCAAGCCCAACGTGTGCGATGACGGCAACGCTTGCAGCAACAACAGCTGCGATCCAAAGCTCGGCTGCGTGTTCGCGCCCAACACCAAACCGTGCGGATCCGACGACGCCTGCAAGGGAGTAGGCAAGTGCGCAAACGGCAAGTGCGTCGTGGGGCCAGCAAAGAAGTGTGATGACGGCAACAAGTGCACCGCTGACAGCTGCACCAAGGGTCAATGCTTGTTCAGCAAGATCCCCGGCTGCGGCGTGATCGATCCGTGCAAGGGCGTGAACTGCAACGACAACAAGGCGTGCACGGCCGACGCCTGCAAGGCCGGCAAGTGCGTGTACACCGCGATCAAAGGGTGCGGCGGCAACCCAGGGGTCTGCAAGGCCCACGCCGACTGCGACGACAACAAGCCCTGCACCGCCGACGAATGTCACGGTGGCGTCTGCTGGCACAAGGGCAAGCCAGGCTGTGGTGATGTCGCGAAGTGCAAGTTCCACATCGACTGCGACGACGGCGACAAGTGCACCCAAAACGAGTGCCACAACGGGGCCTGCACCGCAGCAACGATCCCCGGTTGCGGCGCCAACCAGGGCAAGTGCTTTTCCGCCAAGCAGTGCGACGACGGCAAGCTCTGCACCAAGAATGTCTGCCACGGCGGCAAGTGCTCCTACCCCGCGATCGCGGGCTGCGGCGGCAACCCCGGTGGTTGCACGTCCAACGCGCAGTGCAATGACAACGACGCGTGCACCGTGGACAAGTGCGCCAGCGGCAAGTGCAGCTACCTGCTCATGAACGCTTGCAGCGGCCCGTGCAAGGCCGACACCGGCTGCGACGACGGCGACAAGTGCACGACCAACAAGTGCAGCGACGGGCACTGCAAGTTCCTCACGATCGCCGGTTGCGGCGGTGGCGGTGGCGGTGACAAGTGCAAGGGCGTGACCTGCGACGACAGCAAGGCGTGCACGGCGGACAGCTGCAAGGACGGCAAGTGCAAGTACGCCGCGATCCCGGGCTGCGGCGGCAACAAGGGGGCCTGCAAGCAAGCGAGCGACTGCGCGGACGGTGACGGCTGCACGACCGAGAAGTGCAACGCGGGCGCCTGCGAGTTCATCACCAAGGGCGGCTGCGGCGGCAGCTACTGCAAGGCGGACGGCGACTGCAACGACGGCGACAGCTGCACGCAGGACCTCTGCCATGGCGGCGGCACATGCCAGAACAAGACGATCCCGGGCTGCGGCGGCAACACGGGCAAGTGCGGCAAGGCGACCGACTGCGACGACGGCAAGAAGTGCACGTTGGACAGCTGCGCGCTCGGCGCTTGCGTCTACACACCGATCATCGGTTGCGGTGGCAACCCGGGGACCTGCGTCGGCAAGTGGCAGTGCAACGACGGCGAGCCCTGCACCAACGACTACTGCCAGAACAGCAAGTGTATGTACGTCGTCAATCCCAAGTGCATCTTCACCGGCAACTGCAAGGGCGCGACCGACTGCGACGACGGCGACAAATGCACGAAGAACCAGTGCCACGGCGGCAAGTGCCAGTACACGACCATCGCCAGCTGCAGCAACCCACCCAAGTGCACCAAGGACGCCGACTGCAAGGAGCAGAAGTGCCAGTTCCGCAAGTGCGTGGTCGGCGCATGTGTCTACGCGCCGATCCCGGGCTGTCACTGATGGCGCGGTTGCCAGCGCGAGCCGGGTCCGGGCACAGGCGTGTACTTCATCCTCTGTAGCGAGCCGACGTCGCCGGCGACGCCGCCGAAGACGCCATGGATCGTCCCGGTGTGCTCGGTCCCGCCCATCACATCCGCCACCAGAGATCCTCAAGCTTGCTGAGCGTGCCGTTCAGCCGCGTGACCTGATCGTGGGTCAGCATCTTGTCGATCGCCTTGCGAGCCTTGCGGTCGGCCTCGTGGATGCTCATCGCCGCGTCAGCGACCGAAGTGTCGCCACGAATGACGCTGCGGACCACGTCGAGATGATGCTCGCGGCGTTCGCGGACGACCGCGCCGAGGTCCGCGGCCTCGTCGTCATCGAGGCCAACCATCGACGCGAACTCACGCACGCCGAGGTCGATCGTCTCTTCGCGCAGAGTCTGAACGAGGTCGGACCGGCGCACGGTCTCGTCGCCTTCGACCTGCACCGGCGGCTCCGGCTCCTCAGCAGGCGGTGCCGCTGGTTGCGCGTCGGCCTCGACAGGTGGCGCTGGCGGTGCCGCGCCGGTCTCGACAGCGTTTCGCTCGCGGGCGGCCAAGGCGCGGACATCCTCCCGCAGGCGCGCGAGATCCTGGGTGAGCTGCTTGCGGTTCCGATCGTGGCGGGCATGCGTGGTGGGGAGCGTGCTCTCAAGCGTCGTCATGGCGATCCGTAGACGCCGCTCCGTGGCGTCCAGCCGGCTGCGCAGCGCGTCGATGCGCGGCGAAATGCGGGCCACGTCGGGCGGCTTGATGGCGGCGACCGGCGCGAGTGACGCGGCGATGGCCACCGACCTGGTGCCCGCTTCGAGAGACGAGACACGCGCCTGCAGATGTGAGAGCGAGCGGTGCCCCAGCCATCCGCTGATCACCAGCCCCAGGACAGCGCCGACGACGCTCAACGCCAGCCAGCGGTTCATTGCGCGCTCCGCAACCCAGCCGGTTGCTGTTGTTGTTCGAGCCGGTGCGCGCGGCAGCACGGAGGGAGCTGGGCGCGGATGAGCTTGAGCGCCCGCGACGCCTTCACCACGAAGTCCTCATCGCTCGCGACGATCAGGCGATTCGGATGGCCCGCCCACGCCGCGAGGATCCGACGATCGATCTCCTGCGCCTCGGATGCCGACTCCACACGAAGCGCGTTGTCGCGGTTGTAGCCGTGGTTCGCGTCGGGTGTACGCAGGTGGATCACGGCCGCGTACCTGCCGAGCTCGTCTTCGAGGCTCGTGCCGAATTCGGCCCAGTAGGAGTCCATTGAGCCGGGCCAATACGCTGCCCCGTCGATCGTGCCGCGGTCGCAGAGCCCCACCACGACCTGACCTTCACCGACGACGAGCGTCTCCAGCTCGCGTTGGATGTGGAAGATGGCTCTCTGCGCCGCTCTCCGCGCGGGATCGCTCTCGTGCCGCGGGAAGCCGCCTCCGAAGACGACGCCTGCGGCCTCCGGAAGCACCCCAACATGCGAACAGAACGAACGAAGAGCCATCTCAAGTACCGCGGTCTTTCCGGCGCCCGGACCTCCGGTCACTGCGACGAGCCGCGTTGCGTGGAAGTCGCGGCCGCACGCGCAAACCTCCGAGCCGATCAGCAAGCTGGTCATGTTGCCTCCTGCGCCCCGCCAGGCACGCGCCAACGGAACTCGCAGCGGTCCGCGCCGGCCGCGATGGTGGTCCGCCGCTCGAGGCGCGCGCCCCACATCTCTGCGAGGGGAAAATCGAGGTTGCACCAGGACTCGACGCACAGCTCGCCGAGGCCCTCCGCGAGGAAGTACTCGGCGACCGGGCAGCGGCGGACGTCGAACGCGACGACATCCGCCCCGCTGGCGACATCCACCATGTCGTATGAGGGCGCGCTGAACGGGAAGTACCGGAAGAGATCCGTCGCGCGTTTCACGCGGTCGGTGGTCGAGCGCGCGCCGACCCTGGACAGCGCGGTGGGGACCGCTGCGATCTTCGCATAGGCTCGCCAGGTGACCCCCGCGGTCAGCGAGCGGGCCTCGCTCCGTGCGAGCCCTCGGCCGAGCAGCGACCGGTACAGGCCGATCGTGAGCGCCGCCAGGTGGACCATGAGGCGGCCGCCTGCGGATGCCTCACGCGGGAGCTCGCTGCGCCGCGCCTCGTAGTCAGCGAACGTGTCATCGAGGATCGCTCGGATCGCGCCCCGGTTAAAGCGCGCCGACAGCGAGCCCTGTGCCGCCGTCGCAAGAACCGGCCTGAGCGCGCGCATCGTGTTCACCGTTGCGTCTCCGCGTGCGCACCGCGCCGGCGCGATCCAGGGCGGGGCAGCCAACGCGGCGTACGGCCGCCGTACTCTTGCCACACGTGCTTGAACTCAGAGGCCCGCATCACAAGGAACCCAAGCATGATGACGATGAACCTGAGATACTGCGGGTGGCGCACGTATGAGTAGGGGCCGGTCCAGGCGGCGCTCGCGCTGCGCCGACCAGAGCACCCGCCAAGAGGCCGACAGGACGATGAACCCCGCGACTCCCCTGGCGTTGGCACGTTGAGAAATGACCCATGGCGATCCTGCGGCGCGCCCATTTTCAATAGCCTCGGATCGGTTGAGACATCAGTCATTTCATTATGTTATGAACCCAACGAAGGGCGTCGCGACAAGTCTGCGCGGCTCCTGCTCAATTCAGTGACACGCCCCAATACTATGTTCAGGGACACGCCCTAATACTATGTCTCGCAGAAATCGTGCCAATGGTCGCCACCCCTCCTTCCGCGGTCTTTTCTGCGCGACAGGGATCCAAAGTGTCGAAGAATCAACATAGACCGTCGATTTTTCGACGTAGTTCCCGGACCGATCGACACAACTCGGGGAACGAATCGCGCCTGCACATCGTGGGCAGCCTGGGCCGCTGGATGGTCGCGCTCTTCGTCGCCGCATCGCTCGTCCCGTTGCTCGCCAGCAACTTCTGGGGCTACGTGAACACGCGCGAATACGCGCTCGCCAGCGCCCGGCGAGAGGTCCGCGAGATGGCGTTGCGTGGCGCTGCGGACGCGCGCTCGTTCGTCCGCGAGGCGCACGATATGCTCCCGTCGATGATCTCGGGCAACCAACACCTCTTCGCGACGACCCGCGCGCTCATGTTGCCCGCCGCTGCGACGGAGCACGCCACCTTTCGCCAAGCGTTGCGGATCCATCTCGCGGCCAAGGCGAGCAGCGGTCAAGGCCGCGAGTTCGCCGTGCTGACCGAGCGAGGCGTGCTCCTGGCCTCGTCCAGGCTGAAGCGGCCGGCGGGGCAGGACTGGTCGACGTCGCCGTGCGTCACCGCGCGCACGGATGACGATGTCGCGCTGCATGGCGCGCGCAACGGTCCCGAGGGACCTGAGTTGGTTGTCTCTGGCCCGGTGCGCGTCGGTCTGGGTATCCCCGAGGCGATCTTTTGCGCGCGCTTCTCTTTGATCGCTCTCGCTTCATCGCTCGCCGGTCAGCCGGGGCGCCTCGCAGGCACGCGCATCTCGCTGGTCGCCCACGACGGGTCTGTGATCGTTGAAACCGGGGGGCCGGGCTTGAACCGCGCGGGGACCGATGCCGGGGCGCGCGCAGGCCGCGCGTCTCTGATCGGGCGCGGGCTGGCAGGCGGCGCCGACGGTCGCTACACCACGTCCGCCGGCGAGGTGCTCGCAGCGTTCGCGCCTGTCGGCCCGGTGGCGTGGGGGATGCTCGTGGAGATCCCGGTCGCGAGCGCCCTGTCCGATCTTGAGCGGCTGAAGTGGCAGGCGCTCTGGGGAAGCACCGCGTTGGCCTCGCTGCTCGTCCTGGCCATCCTGGTCTTCGCGCGCGCCCTTGGCGCCTCGCTCGCGTCGATCTCCGCGGCCGCACAGAATGTGGCGCGCGGGCAGCTCGGCGAGCTCGTGCCCGAGCAGTCGATCGCCGAACTGGGCGACCTCGCGGACGCGTTCAACCGGATGAGCCGGGCGCTGCAGGCTTCGCACGAGAGCCTCGAGCAGCGGATCCTGGAGCGAACGGCGGCCCTTGAGCGCTCGCTGGACTTCGCCAACCTGCTGCTCGACTCGATCGATCACCACGTCATCGTCGTCGACAGGGACCGGCGGATCACCCGCGTCAACGCAGCCGCGCGGGCCGCGTACGGCGAGGCGCTGGTCGGTGCGGGTTTCGAGCGCCTGTGCGAGGGCCTCGCCGCGAAGATGCCGACCGTCGATGGGCACCGCTGCGCTGCGTGCGCCGTTCATCGCACCTTCGAGACCGGTCGCCCGGATCGCGCCGAGCGCGCTGTCGACACGGCGACGGGGCCGCACATTGTCCAGCTGCAGACCTGGCCGATCGGCGTCGAAGGTCAGGTGGAGGCGGTTGTCGAGATCGGTCGGGTCGTCACCGACGAGCGGCAACTGCAGGCCCAGATGATGCACCAGGAGAAGATGGCGGCGTTCGGGTTGCTCGCAGCCGGGATGGCCCACGAGATCGGCAACCCGCTCGCGGTCATCGCGTCGCAGCTCCAGCGCCCGGGCGTCGGCGCCGACCCGGAGAGGACCCGCGAGGTGCTCGCTGCCGTACAATCTCAGGTCGAGCGCATCGGGCGGCTGCTGCGCGAGCTCGTCGACTTCGCCAGGCGCAAGCGTGACGTTGTGGGCTGGACCAACCTGGTCGCGGTGACCGATGACGTCTGCCGCCTGCTGGGGCACGATTCCCGGGCGCGCGGCGTACGAATCGACAACGCCCTGCCGGCGGATCTACCGCCGGTTCGGCTGCTGGAGGATCACATGGTCCAGGTGTTGCTCAACCTCGGCATGAACGCCTTGGACGCGATGCAGGATGGCGGCGAGCTGCGCTTCGACGGCGCGGTCGAGGGCGACACCGTGGTGATCCGGGTCCGGGACTCGGGTGGGGGCATCGCGGACGCCGAGCGCGGTCGGGTCTTCGCGCCGTTCTTCACGACCAAACCGGCGGGGCGCGGGACCGGGCTCGGTCTCTTTGTGAGCCGCAACGTGGTCGCCGGCTTTGGCGGCGCGCTCACATTGGAGGCAACAGGTGAGGCTGGCACCGTGTTTGCGATCAGCATCCCGCTGCCCGAGGTGCCTTTGTCGTCGGCGGGTTCGGAGCGGCGATCATGAGCGGTCGCGTCCTGGTCGCCGACGATGAGCGCCTGTTGCGAGCGAGCCTGTGTGAATACCTGGCGGACAGCGGTTATGAGGTCGAGGGCGTTGCGGACGGACAGGCCGCGCTTGAGCGGCTCGACGCGCGCGACTACGACGTGCTGTTGACCGACCTGCGGATGCCGCGATTGGACGGCATGACGCTGCTGCGCCGTGTCGCCGAGCGCCATCCGCAGACCTCTGCGTTGGTGATGACGGCCTACGCGTCGGTGGAGACCGCCGTCGAGGCGCTGCGGCTTGGCGCGTTCGACTACGTGCTCAAGCCGATAGTGTTCGCCGACCTCGGCCAGAAGATCGAGAAGCTGCTCCAGGTCAGCGAGCTGCGTGGCGAGGTGCAGCGGCTGCGCAGGCAGGTCCATGCCGACCGCGCGTTCGAGGGCATCGTCGGCCAGAGCGACGCGATTCGGACGGTCTTCGAGCAGGTCGAGCGCGTCGGCCCCACAGATACAACTGTGTTGATCACCGGGGAGAGCGGCACCGGCAAGGAGCTCGTGGCCCGCGCGCTGCACGCAAGGTCGGCGCTGGCAGACAAGCCTTTCCTGCCGGTGAACGTCGCCGCGATCCCCGCGGACATGCTGGCATCGCAGCTGTTCGGGCACGTCAAGGGCGCGTTCACCGGCGCGACGCGTGACCGTGACGGGCTGCTACGGGTCGCCCGCGGTGGCACGGTCTTCCTCGATGAGATCGGCGAGATCCCGCTCGGTCAGCAGGCGAAACTGCTGCGCGCGATCGAGAGCCACGAGGTGCTGCCCGTCGGCGCGGACCGGCCGATGAAGGTGCGATTTCGGCTGCTCGGAGCGACCAACCGCGCGCTGGAGGAGGCCGTCGCCCAAGGGCGCTTTCGTGCCGACCTGTTCTACCGCCTCAACGTGTTTCGGGTGAGCCTGCCCGCGCTGCGCGATCGGGCCGAGGACGTCGCGCCGCTCGCGCACCACTTCCTGCGGGTGCACAGCCAGCGGATGGGCCGGGCCCGGAGCGCGATCGACAACGCAACCATGCGGCTGCTGACCGCCTACGATTGGCCCGGCAACGTCCGCGAGCTGTCCAACGTGGTGGAGCGCGCCGTGATCCTCTCCAGCGACGGGCCGATAGGGGTCGCCCACCTACCTGCGGAGCTCCACGCTCGGCAAAAGGGGCCGATCAGCCTGAAAGATGCGGTGGCCGCAGCCGAGGCCGCCCATATCCGCCGCACACTCGCTGCGGCGGGCGGTGACAAGGAGGAGGCGGCCGCACTGCTGCGGGTGGATCGCGCGACCCTGTACCGACGGCTGAAAAAGCATGGCATCGGGTAGCGTCAGCGGGGACCGCTGGGCGGATGAACCGGTCCAGCCGTCGGCCGGGCGGCGACCTCGCGGACTGCTCGCCGTGCGCGACCGCCACTGGCGCTGGCTCTTCGCGGCCGCCCTGGGCGCTTTGCTGTTCAGCTGCGGCGGGATACTCGCCGCCTGGACACCGGCACCACGACCGCGCGCCCGGCCCACACCACCGTCGCCGCCGCCCGCTGTCCGTCGCTTCAGCGGCCTGCGCGAGCGCGGCGAGCACCTCTACGTGGCGAACGGATGCTTCGGCTGTCACGGTGACCGCGGCGCCGGAGGTGTGCCCAACCCGAACTCGATCCTGGGGTTTGTTCCAGCGCTGCGCGCCTTCGCCGACAAGGTGCTGCTGCATGACGCCGACGAGCGGGCTTGGGTCCTTGACAGGCTCGTGGCGGACCGCCCCGTCACGGAGCGCGATGCGCGCCCCCATCTACGCCACCCGGCGCGCTTCGCGGTGCGCTATCGGATGTTCAGGGAGTTGATCCGTAAGGGCAACCCGTCGCCAAGCCGGCACCTGGACCAGCCGCCCCCTCCGCTGAACATGCCGCCCTGGGCCGGGCGCCTTGAGCCCCGCGACATCGACGCGTTGATGGCGTACCTGCTGAGCCTGTCGCCCTAATCCTCGTCTTCCCAGTCATACGACTGGAGCAACCAGGCGATAATCGCGTCAACGTCGCGCGCGGAAAGCTGGCCCTTCCACGCGGGCATGTTCAGCGGCGGCGGCGGGCCGCCGGGATCCTTGCGACCGGCCGGGTTGCCGTCCCGGACCACGCCTTGCACCGCGTTGTATTGGGCGACGAAGCGCGGCCAGGTGCGGAACGGGGGCGGCTGCTCGTCCGCGTTGGGCGTCTCGCCGGACTCAAGGCGCTCGACGACCAGCTTGGCGTCCTCTTCATCGAACAGCATCAGCCGGTCGGGCAGCTCGGCCAGGCTGGGCACGGTGCCCTGGATCGAATTCGGGTTCGGCACCCCGCCGCGGCCGTCTGGACCGTGACAGGCGCCGCACGCTTTGTTCTTGAACAGCCACTTGCCGCGCGCGGCCAAATCGGCGAAACGGGGCTCAGGCGCGGGCGCCTTCATCGCCGCCGCGTCCGGCGCCTCGGCTGGCGTCGCGACCTTCGGGTCACCGGCGGTGGGCGCCGTGCTTCCCAAAACCGACGACGCTGGGCCATCGCCGGCGCGCAGGTACAGCCAGCCGAGCGCGGACGACAGCCCGACGATAGCCAGCGCGACCAGGCCGACGCGGCCGGTCCGATATGATCGTCGCGAAACAGGGGCATCAGTCACGTCACTCATCGTCGAGCTCCGGTTGAGGTGGGATCGCCGCCGGACAGCGGTGTCACTTCTTCAGGCGCGCCGCCACCGTTGCATTGCCACCGGGCTTGACAGTGACCTGGACCGGCTTGATCCGGAGCCGCTCGTTCCAGACTTTGAGCGTCCAAGTGCCTGACGGAACGCTGCGCAGGGTCGCCTTGCCGTCGCGGCCCACGACCGCGAAGAAGGGGTTTTGCAGCGCCACGATGTACGCGATCATCGACGGATGCATACGGCACAGTTGCGTGTACACGCCGCGTTGCTTGTAGGTGTACTTGCGGGTCTCGCCCTTGCCCCAGACGCCGAGGTCGTACTTCTCCTTGTCCGGCGAAAAGACGTTGTGGCCCGTCGCATCGCTGTTGCGGAACATGACCGTCGTACCAACCACGATCGGCAGCACGAACGGAACGAACTTCTGGTTCTTCTGATCCATCACCACCGGCTTGCGCGGCGCCGGCCACTTGCCGGTGACCCGCTCGAGGTAGACCAACGAGTTCCTGATTCGCTTCTTCTTCTTAGCGCTCAGCGTGACGTTGATGATGCCGGTCTTGGCGGTGGCGCACACGGCCGGTGCGGAGAGCGATAGACAAATGACGATGGTCAGCGCGGCAGTCAGCGCGGCTCCGACTGTGGCGTTGGGCAGTGGGCGGTTCATTGTTTGCTCCGTTGGCGCGCGGAATCCACGCGTGGTTGATGCGGTCTGAGTCAGTGGCCCGAGATGACGACGGGGAAGGACTTGGTGACGGTTTCGCCAGCGTCGTCGAACGCAAAATCGACGCGGTACGAGCCGCCGGCAAGCGCCTTGGTCGTCGTCCAGACGCCCGGGTCGCCCGCCGCCAGGGGCAGGACCTCGTGCAGGCTCCCACCGGCGGTTTGGGTGATGGTCGCCTCGGGTTTGATCGCGCCAGCCGGCTGGCCGTCCCTCGTCACAGTGAAGCTGTAGGTCAGCTTGTTGCCCGGGTGCAGCTCGTTTGGCGTAATCTTCATCGCGACCGCCCAACTGCCCGCGTCCGTCGCGTCCGTCGGGAAGCTGTGGTCGTAGCAGCCCGCGCCGGCGAGCAGGGCGATGACGACGACGCCAACGCTCGTCGTGAGCCGCTGAGCGGTTCGGTTGGTGATGGGCTTCATCTCGGTCTCCTTGGCACACGGGGGCTGTGGTGCATGGGGCAGCGTCAGAACGCGGTGGAGAGCGCGAATGAGGCGCCTTCGAACTCGAAGTGGCCACCGGGGTTCTGGGCCAGATTGGCCATCGCGCGCAGCGACACGTTGGCCCGCATCAGCACGTTGGCTCCGACGAGCGTGCGCTGAGCGTTGCCTGTCTCCTCGTCCGGCCACTGCTGCAGGAAGTGCTCGTAGCGACCGGTCGCCACCAGCCAGGGCCAGATCACCCAATCGGCCTGCGCGAAGATGCCGCGGAGGCTGCCGTTGCGCTGGTCTCCGAAGCTGGGCCGCTCATGCTCCTGCACGAAAATCGCGGCGACGAGATTGATGTCACCGAGCATCGCATTGACGTCCACACCGGCGCGCCAGAAGCGATCACTCTGGGTCTGTGTGCCACCCGCCGGGTCGCCGAACGTCGCGAAGCCGCTGTAGCCGAAACCGCCGAGCAACACCGACCATTCCGCCCATGGGTGCGACGACTTCGCGCCACCGATGCCGTCAAGCCGCATGCCGCCGAGCTTGTAGTCGACGCGGCCATAGAAGTCCTTGGCGCGGTTGCCGAGGTTGCTGCTGCCCTCCACGGCGCCCGCTACGTACCCCAGCCGACCGCTCGCGAGCACGCCGCTGAGTTCCACGCCGGTCTGTTCAGGCTCGGGCGACCAGGCGTTGCCACCGAACGCCACGGTGGTGCTGAGAAGATTGTGTCCCGTCAGGTTGCGGTGCACGCTGAAGCTGTTCAGGACCGGCTCGAAGCTGCCGACGCGGACCAGCAACGCGGGGGTTTCGAAGGGGCGGAAAATCACGTTGGGGCGTTCCAACTCGACGTCCGCCCCGTCGGTGGTCGCCGCCACCTCGAGCTTGGCGAACCAGCTGAGCATCTTGCCGGCCGTTCCGGCCGTAAAAAGCGCCGCTCCCGGGCGGCTGAATTCGATCCCGAGCGGCTCGTTGTGGTCGTCCGGCGCCCCGCCGGTCTGGCGTGGCACAGCGGCCAATCCGCCATGCGCGTGGCCACCGCCCAGCTCGCTTGTGAGCTTGGCCTTTTGCACGATTTGAAACGCTACGGGCACCGCACCGGGGATATCGCCGGGCATCACCGCGTTGGGAAACAGTTTGCGGTGCACCTTGTGGCCGAGCGCGAGCGGCTCGTCCTGGTTCGAGCCTTCCTCGTCGGCGCCGGGGAACCGGTAGCCGTTGCGGCGAAACGCCTCTCCGAACGGATTCAGCTTCGGAAACGCGGTGTGGCACGTCTGGCAGCTGGTCTCGTACTTGCGGGCGAACACGGGTATGGCGGCGGCTGGGGCCGGTACGATCAGCGCCGCGATGTACAGGACGGCGGCCGCCAAGACGGTTGTCGTGTGGCTGGCACGCCAGCGGTGCGTGAGACGGGCGTTCATGGTCGGCCTCCTGTGGCGGCGAGCGCCGCGATTCACCTCCCTTGATTGCAAGCTCCAATCCAATCCGAATTGATTCAATTCAACCTGTGGATTTCAATGTTAAAAATGGCAGCAGCGCGGGCGCAATCAGCGGCCTGCCGTCGCAAGGGTGCGACGGGCGCGTGCGCCCGGATCTGGAACCTGCGACAGGTCACCAACCGCCTGAAAGTGCTGATATTTATCTGTTTGAATGCGCTGATGTCGGCGCTTGAGTCCGACAGGCATCGCAGATCTGCGACGTGCTCCCAGCTCGGGGCCGAGCTATTCCGCGCTGTCCGCGTCGGCGTAGCGGGCGAGCCGGTACAGCAGCGCGTGTCGCGGCATGCCGAGGTAGCGCGCCGTGGCCGATCGGTTGCCTTCGTGCCGCGCCAACGCTCTTTCGATGATTTCACGCTCAAGCGCCTTGAGCACGAAGGGGCGCTCGGGCAAGATCAGTTCGCCGGGCATGAGCAAACCCTTGGGTGCCACCTGGGTCGCCTCGCGGACCTCGGCGGTGGGCGAAGCGTGGGCGACCAGGTCGGTTAGGTCGAGAAAAGGACCCCGCCGGAGCAGGACCATGCGGTGGATGGTGTTGCGAAGCTCGCGGACGTTGCCCGGCCAGCGCAAGAGCTCCAGCGCCTTGAGCAGCGCCTCGCTCATGCCGATGGGTTCGTCGCTTACGCTCGCCAGGAAGTGACGGGCGAGGCATTCGATGTCCCCTGGGCGCTCGCGCAGCGGAGGGACGCGCAGCGGCACCACGGAGAGGCGATGATAGAGGTCTTCGCGGAAGCGGCCCGCGGCGACCTCCGCGGGGAGCTCCCGGTTCGTCGCAGCGACGACACGCGCATCCACCGCGATGCTACCGCCGCCGAGTCGGTCGACCACCGACTCCTCGAGCACCCGCAGGATCTTGGGCTGCAGCGGCAGCGGCAGCTCACCGATCTCATCGAGCAGCAGTGTGCCGCCGCGGGCGCGCTCGAACTTGCCGCGGCGGGCCCGGTCCGCGCCCGTATACGCGCCTTTGTCATGCCCGAACAGCTCGGCCTCGAGCAGATTCCCTGGTAGCGCCGCGCAGTTGACGGCCACGAACGGCCCCTTGCGCCCGCTGCGGGTGTGCAGACGACGCGCGAAGAGCTCCTTGCCGGTGCCGCTCTCACCGCTGAGCAGCACCGCGACGTCGGCCGACGCGATTCGGTCGATCGCGTCGACGAGCTGCTCGATCTGCGGGCTGCGGCCGACGATCAGCGGCGCTTCATCTCTTTCGTCGCGGCGCGGCGCTGGAGCTGTGGGTTGGAGCGCACGCAAGATCCGCGCCTTGAACTCCGCCCGCCGAAACGGCTTGGTGATGTAGTCGACCGCGCCGAGCGTCACCGCCTCCGCGGCTTGCTCGACGGTGCCGTAGGCCGTGACGATGACGACGCGCGTCGCGGCGCTGCAGCCTCGCGCTGCGTCCAGCACCTGCAAGCCGTCGGCGCCCGGCATCTTGATGTCGGTCACAACCAGGTCGAAAGGGGCATCATGTTTCGCGGCCGCACGCAGCGCCGCGATCGCGTCATCTCCGCGGGCGGCAACGGTGCACGCGAGGCCTTGCTCCTCCAGGTTGAAACGCAAGACCGCGCGCAGGCTCTCGTCGTCCTCAGCGACGAGAGCGCGTCGACTCAGCGCGCCTTGGTCAGCCATCCAGACGCCCTCCGGGCAGCTCGAGGTGAAAGACGGTTCCACCACTCGCGCGAGCGGTGTGGTGGAGTCTACCACCCAGGCCGGCCGCGAGGCTCGCCGCGATCGCGAGCCCCAGGCCGGTCCCACCGTCTGTAGAGGTGACGTAGGGATCGTAGATCGACGCCCCGAGCGCCGGATCGACGCCGCCCCCGTCGTCGCTGACGTGCAGCATCACCGAGCCATCGGGCTGGCGGTGTGCGCCGACCTCGACACGCCCGCCAGGGGCTGCCGCGATCGCGTTGGTGACCAGGTTGGTCAAGATCTGTGTGACGTGATCCGGATCGCCATGAGCCCAGAGCGGATTGCCGGGCCTCGACTCCCCGCTCTCGGACGCCGCACACGGCGTCTGGCCCAGCTCGACGTCCGCGCTCATGGCAGGCGGCTGCATCAGCGCGACAACATGCGCGATCGACTTGCCGACATCGACGTTGCCAAGGCGTGCCGCGGCCGGGCGCGCGAAGGCCATGAACTGCGCGATCACGGGGTCGAGCCGCTCGATTTCCCGGACGCCGACATCCGCCATCTCCGCAGCCGGCGAGTCGGTGGGGACGGCGCCCGCAAGAATCTCGATCGCCCCCTGGATCCCGCCGAGCGGGTTGCGGATCTCGTGCGCGATCCCACGCGCCAGGTGTGCCACGCTCGCTGATCGCGCGGCCCGCTCCTCCGCCCTCGACCGCTCGATCGCCTCGCTCGCGGCCTCCACGGCTGTGGCGCGCTGTCGGTCGACCAGCGTGCCGGCGATGGCGCCGATCACCAGATACATCAACAGCTCGGCCGCTTTGTCGACCGCGCTGGCCGGATCCCGGTGCCCCGGTATCAGGAACGCGTGCGGCAGGTACAAGAGAATGGTGGCAAGCGACACGACCAGTCCGCCGCGTAGGCCCCACTGCAGCGCGCCCCAGCAGACCGGGATGTAGTAGAGGCGGCGCAGGATGTCGTGGTGCAGGACGCGCTCGGTGCCGATCAGGTAGTGCCCGGCGGTGATGCCGACCAGCAACAATGCGACCGCAAGTCGCGCGCGGCGTTGCTGGATCGCGTCGTCGTTCACGGCGCGAGCTTGATCCTGTGGCCGCACGCGAGCATGCGCTTGCCCATGTAAGGATTGGCCATCGGACCCTTCAGCTGCAGCCATTTCCCGTAGCCGGCCGCCATGGGGCACTGGTACGTATTGAGCCCCGCCGCACCGGCCTTGCTGGCCGCGAGCAAGCCGATCAGCGCCTTGGAAAGGTCGCCGAAGTGGCCGCGCATCTCTTTGATACCCTTCGCCTTTGCTGCTGCTGCTGCGGCGCGCCTTGACGCCTTGACGGACCCCGGCGGTCCTGCTCGATCCGGCCATGTCACGGTGGTGAACGCCCGCGCCGCGCGCCGCGCTGCGGCCTCATCATCGGCGGCGAGCGCCTCGCGCAGCGTCTCGTAGATGCCGAGCGGCGCGGCGTACGTCGGGTGCGCCTTGTGCGCCTTGTGCCCGCTGTGCCCGTTGTGCTCCTTGTGCTCCTTGTGCCCCTTGTGCCCCTTGTGCCCCTTGTGCCCCTTGTGCCCCTTGTGCTCCTTGTGCTCCTTGTGCTCCTTGTGCCCCTTGTCGCCGTTCGCACGATGGCTGGCGCCGCGCTCGTGCTGCGGGTCTTTGCCCGCACCGCAGCGAGCCGCATCGCCCTGAGGGCAGAGCGCGACCGCTGGGAACGTCCAAAGGACCAGCACGGTGCCGGCGAGAAAGGTCGGTGTTTTCAGCATGGAAGACTCCAAATTGGTACGCGACCAACCCCGAGCGGCCGGCCGACTGTCCCCACGTCGGTGAGCAAGCTTCGCGCCAAACCCGAGATTTCTCGCACAACGTGCGGACTCGAAAGGCTTTAACGCATATGAGCACGACGGCGGACCCGGGTCGGAATCGCTGTTTGTGGTGGATGGTCGTGGTCGCATGTCGAAAATCCTACAGTTCATGTCGAGAAACCATCAGCCGCGACCAGGGACAAGAGCCAGCCGGCCGCGTGCAGGAAGATGCGTTCGGCCGCCCGGCAGCCGTCCGAGCAGCCAAACCCGTGGTAGTACACGTCCGCAGCGAACGCCACGACGACCGCGCTCCAGTCGAGCGGGCGGACCCAGCGAGGCGGCTTCGGCGTGGCGCTCAACAGGTCAGATTCCCAGCCGATCCAAGCGCCTGCGCCCGCCCGGGGTAAACAGCAGCCAGCCTATCAATGCTCCACCGAGCGAGGCCATCAGGACGCCGTTGATAAGGAACAGCGCGGGCGTGTCGCCGCCGCCGAAGTAGTGGAAATAGTGACGATCGAGGTTGTAGCACAGCAGGTTGCACGCGACCCCGAGCACCAGCGCGGACAGCACGGACGTCGCGGCGATCGCGGCGGGCCCGTCGAGGCGATCGACGACCAGCAGCACGAGCAGCGCACCGATGGTCGAGCCCATACCGAGGCCGCAAAAGCCGACGGTCCACAAGAGCTTGGTTAGCACGTTGCCGTCCGGAAAGAGGATCAGGCCCCAGACCACGAAGATGACACTCTCCGCCAACACCGAAGCGGCGATCCCGAGCAAGAGGGGCCGGCGATAGCGCTGTTGAAGGGCCGGCGGGTTCGCGGTCGTCATGGTGGAGCCTCCTCGGCTGTTTCAGTGGTTTGCGCGGGCTTGGTGGCGACCACCACCCGCGTGCAACTCATCGGGAAGTCTTCGCGGTGGATCACGTCGCTGACCGGATCCAGGAGTTGGAGCACAGGCCTGCGGATGTCGCTCGCGGACGCGGCATTGACCAACAGGTTGACGGGCGAAAGGGGTCCCGTGAAGGGGATCATGTCGAGGATCCCATAGCGTCCACCGCCAGCGAGCAGCGCGAACGAGCGCGTGAACGCCTCGCGCCACGGGGGCATCACCGACAGCGTGAGCGCAGCGGTGACGGCGCTCGGAGGTCGGTCGGTCTGCGCGGCAGCGCTCCACCACTGCGCATCGATCTCGCCGGCGTCTCCGCGGCTCAGCTTGACATTGGGCAGGGCGAGGCGATCGACCGTCCGCTGCGCTCGTGCGAGCATGCCCGGGCTGTGGTCCAGGCCGATGACAAGGCCCTGGGGACCGACAGCGGCGGCGAGCAAGGGCAGGTTCTGGCCCGTCCCGGTGCCGATGTCGAGCACGGAATCACCCGGCCGCAAGTCGAGCGCGGCCACCATCGCATTGCGCGGCGCCCGATACATCCAAGCGAACGCCGGGTCATAGCCGAACGCAAAAGTGTCGTACCAGCGCTGAATCCAACGCTGCGAAAAGCCCGTCACTCCTGCCTCCTGGCGCGTAGCAACCACATGCGCATCTCACCTCCGCGGGGCGTGGGTCGCCGCACGGCGACGCAACTCGGCGACCCCGGCGGCCTTGGACGCCTTCAGCTCGATGGTCTTTGCGCCGGAGTCTGCCGTCAGTTCGAGACCCGTGATGTAGAGCGGGCAGTCCGGCATCCGCGCGAATCCGCGCGCGCGGCCGAAGGCGAAGTGACAGCGCGCGTGCGCGACCACTGCGTCGAACGAGACGGATTTGCGTACGAACAGTCGGACCCCGCCGTCGATCGGGGTCCAGGCGGTGATCGTCGTCAGCACAGGGCACACGCCGCGGGTCTTGGGTGGAAAGCGTTTGCAGGCCCCCTCCTCGAAGGTCTCAAGCTCGCGCGCCGCTGCGAGGTGACGGCGAGCCAGCCCCGCGGCCTTGTCGGCCGCGTGCTCGTGCACCGCGGTCGGGTTGTAGGCGTCGAAAGGAAAGTCGAAGCTGCCGCCGCCGGTGCCCGGCGCGAGCGAATCGTCCTCGTCCACCGCAGTCGGGTCGTACAGCGCCCTGTGGCGTGCGACTTTCGCGCGCTGGGCGGCTGCCGCACGGCGGTGATCTGACGCGCTCATGTCGTCGGGTTCGGTCCCCTGGGGTGCGCCGCACGCGGGGACGATCAAACATGCTGCGACGATGATCGCGTGGTGGGGCAGCGGGTGTTGGCGGTTGTGCATTACTATTTCCCTCCGCTTGGTTTGGTTGAGGGGCTCGGTGGCGCCGGCCTGTCGCAAGCAAAATGCGTTGCGGCCCGGCGCCGCAGTTCGCGGACGGATGCGCGGTCGTCCACGGTCAGATCGACGCTTCTCGAGGCACGATCGGCGCGAACGCGCAGGCCCTTGATGTAAAGCGGGCAGTCGGGCATCCCAGCGAACGCGCGGGTCCGGCCGTAGGCGTGGTGGCAGCGCATGTGGGCGACCACCGCCTGGAGGGGCAACCCGGCGCGCACGAACAAGCGCAGACCTCCGTCGACGTGCTGCGTGTGGCTGACCGCCCGTGCGACCGGGCAAACAGCCCGGGTCCGGGGCGGAAACGCGGCACAGGTGCCGCGCTCGAAGCGCTCCAAGGCCTCGGCGGCGGCGCGATGTCTCGCCGCGAGCTCGCGGTGGTGTCGCGCCCGGTCGGCGGGGTCGGTGGGATTATACAGGGCCACCGGGAAGCTGTAGCCACTGGTGAGCCCGTACGCGTATGGCCGCGGCTTCTCGCCTGCCGCCTTGGCCGCGCGCCGCGCCGCCTCCCGTTGCGCCTCGTCGGCTTTCGCGCCCTCGCGCCCGGCGTGCTCGCGGTGGGTCGCCGCGCCCATGTCGTCCGGCTGCGTGCCGCTGGCGCCCGTACATCCAGACGCGAGCGCTGACGTCACAACCGCGAGCGCCACGACGACGTTGGCGTGGCTCTGTCGCCGCTGCGAGCAGATCCCGATCATAGAGCCTCCTCCGCCAGCGATGGCGCAGCAACGGGCAGCACATCGGCTGGCGGCCCGGACAGCGGCGGCCCTTCGCCCGGTGTGCCTGACGCCGGTGGTGGCGACCCGAAACGGCTGCGCACCCGCAAGCGCGTCTCCTGCCAACCGCAATAGAGAACCGGCACCACGAACAGGGTGATCAGCTCCAGTGTCATCCCGCCAAACGCCGGAATCGCCATTGGGATCATGATGTCGCTGCCCCGGCCCGTGCTCGTGAGCACCGGCAACAGCGCCAGGATCGTCGTCGCCGTGGTCATGAGGCAGGCTCGGATCCGACGCCTCCCGGCTTCGAGCACCGCGGCGCGCACCTCGTCGACCGACGCCGGGTGGCGACGCGCGAAGGTCTGGTCCAGGAACGTCGCCATGACCACGCCGTCGTCGGTCGCGATGCCGATCAGCGCGATAAAGCCGACCCAGATCGCCACCGAGAGGTTGATCGGCTGGACCCCGAAGATCTCGCGCAGGTTGTGGTCGAACACATCGAAGTCGAGAAACCCCGGCTGCCCCCACGCCCACAGCATCAAGAAGCCGCCCGCCATCGCGACAGCAACACCCGAGAAGACGAACAGCGTCGTCATGGCCGAGCGAAACTGCAGGTACAACAGGATGAACACCAGCAGCAGCGCGACGGGTAGCAGGACCGCCAGGCGTGCATCGCTGCGCAGCTTGTTTTCGTAGTTGCCGGCGAACTTCCATGTTACCCCCGCGGGCACCACGAGCTGCTTGTCGCGGACAAGCGCGTCTATGTGCGCGCTCGCCGACTCGACGACGTCGATCTCCGCGAGTCCTTTCTTGCCGTCAAATACAACATAGGCCGTCAGGAACGTGTCTTCACTGCGGATCATCTGCGGACCGCGGACATACTCGACGCGGGCGAGGTCCTTGAGCGGGATCTGTGCGCCCGCCGGGGTGGGGACCAGAATGTTGCCGAGCTCCTCGATACTGTCGCGCAGCTCGCGCTGGTAGCGGACCCGCACCGGGTATCGCTCCCGACCCTCCACCGTGAACGTCACCGGCTTGCCGCCGATCGCCACCTCGATGACCTGCTGGACATCCTCGATGCGCGCACCGTAGCGACCGATCGCGTCGCGGTCGATGCGGATCTCCAAGTACGGCTTGCCCACGACACGGTCAGCGAGCACCGCCAACGGTTCGACCTCGGGCACGTCCTTGAGCGCCGCTTCAAGCTTGAGCGAGAAGTCGCCGAGCGTCTTCAGATCCGGCGCCTTGACCTTGATGCCCATCGGCGCGCGCATGCCGGTCTGCAGCATCACGATGCGGCCGGCGATGGGCTGCAGCTCGGGCGCGCTCGTGGCGCCTGGGACCTGCGCCGCCTTCGTGATCGCCTGCCAGATGTCGTCTTGGTGGCGTATCTCCGGCCGCCAGTTGCGCCGTCGGGTGCCGTCTTCAAGCTCGGTGAACTCCGGCTTGAGCACGACGATCGTCTCGACCATCGACACCGGCGCCGGGTCGAGCGCGGAGTTCGCGCGGCCGATCTTGCCGACCGCGCTCTCGACCTCTGGGATCGCCATGATCGCCCTGTCCATCTGGCCGACAACGTCGATCGCCGCGGAGATCGCGCCGTGTGGCATGATCGTCGGCATCCACAGGTAGCTGCCCTCATCGAGCTTGGGCATGAACTCTTCGGACAGGCCGGGAAAACGCGCCCGAACGCCCGCAGTGTAGCGATCGGGGAGCATGCCGAAGACGCGATCAGCACCGAGCCACACCGACAACCCGAGCATCACCAACAGGACGGGCGTGACCAGGAATGCCGCCTTGTAGCGCAGGGTCAGAGCGAGCAGGTGCGGGTAGGCGAGCTGGAACAACCAGAACGCGCCGAGCAGCGTGGCGATGCAGAGCACGACGAAGATGTAGCTGTGGCCGACTGGCATCGCCTTGCCGAGCGGCATCCAGTGGATCGTGAGCTCCCACGTCGCCCACAGCGCCAGCGCGATCGACAGCGCGATCTGCAGCCAGGCTGGCAATCGGCGGGTCGGGGCGCGCTTCTGCAGCCAGCCGGGCGCCTTGGGGAAGAGCATCAGCGCCAGCACCGGCAACACCGCGATCGCGACCACGACGGCCATCAGCAGCGCGAACGTCTTGGTCCATGCCAGCGGCGAGAACAGCTTGCCCTCGGCAGCTTGCAGCCCGAACACCGGCAAGAAGCTGACGATCGTGGTCGACACGGCCGTGAGCACCGCGCTGCCGACCTCGGCGGTCGCGTCCCGAATCAGATCGAGCCGCGGCCGATCGGGATCGCGCTCGATGTGGCCGACAATGTTCTCGGTGACGACGATGCCCATATCGACCATCGTCCCGATCGCGATGGCGATGCCCGACAGCGCGACGATGTTGGCGTCGACGCTCAGTTGCTTCATCAGCGCGAAAGTCATCAGCACCGCGAGCGGCAAGAGCGCGGAGATCAGCAGCGACGCGCGGATGTGAAAGAGCATCACCAGGATGACCACGATCGAGATCAGGATCTCGTCGGTCAACGCGCTCTCCAGGGTGCCGATAGTCTCCTGGATCAGCTGCGTGCGATCATAGAACGGCACGATCGTGAGCTTGGAGCGCGTGCCGTCCGCGAGCGTTTTCTCGGGCAACCCGCTCTCGATCTCTGTGATCTTGGCCTTGAGCGCGGCGATGGCCGCCATCGGGTTGGCGCCGAACCGCACCACCGCGACACCGCCTACCGCCTCGGCCCCGCCCTTGTCGAGCATGCCGCGCCGGTTCGCGGGCCCCGTGTGGACCCGGGCGACGTCCCTGACGCGGATCGCGACCCCGTCCCGCGCGCGGATCACGGCCTTCTCGATGTCGTCGACGCTCTTGAGAAAGCCGATCCCTCGGATGATGTACTCGACTTGATTGACTTCAACCGTGCGCGCGCCGACGTCGCGGTTGCTGCGCTGGACCGCCTTGATCACGTCGCCGAGCTTGACCCTGTGGGCGCGCATCGCGTCCGGGTCGACGTCGACCTGGTACTCGCGCACGTAGCCGCCGACCGACGCCACCTCGCTGATGCCCGCCGCCGCGTTGAGGGCCGGGCGAATGTAGAAGTCCTGGATGGTGCGCAGCTCCTCCAGCGAGAACCCCGGCGCGGGTCGGCCGTCAGGCGTGCGCCCTTCGAGCGTGTACCAATAGATCTGACCGAGCGCGGTGGCGTCTGGGCCCAGCTGTGGCCGGGCATCGCCTGGCAGCGTGCCCGGCGGCAGCGATGCGAGCTTCTCGAGCAGCCGCGACCTGCTCCAGTAGAACTCGATGTCGTCGTCGAAGATGACGTTGACCGCCGAGAAACCGAACACTGAACTGCTGCGGATCGTCTTGACGCCAGGGATGCCCAGGAGCGCCACTGTGAGCGGATACGTAACCTGGTCCTCGACGTCCTGCGGACTGCGGCCCATCCACCGGGTGAAGACGATCTGCTGGTTCTCGCCGATGTCGGGGATCGCGTCGACCGGGACCGGATCCTTGGGCAGGCCGACGTCCCAGGAGAAGGGCGCTGTCGCGAGGCCGTACGCGATCGCCAGACCGGTCAGCAGCAGCACGACGAGGCGGTTGCTCAGGAGGTTGCGAACGAGGGCTTGCATCACTTGCTCTCCGCGTCGAAGCCACTCTTCTTGCCGCCGCAGCGCAACATGCTCTCGCCGTAGCAGGGGTTGGCAACCTCGCCGGGCTTTTGCAGCCAGCCGGCGCCGGCGCCATCGTTGGCCATCGGGCAGAAGACATGGTCGTGGGTCACGCCCAGGGCTTCAGCGTGCTGGCCGATCGCCGGAATCAGCGCGGCGTTGACCTTCGTGTACGCCTTTCGCCGGAGTTCGATCGAGGCCTTGGCGTCGGCGACGACGGTGGCGGCTTCCACGAGCCCCTTGCCGGCCTCACCGAGCGCCTTCTCCAACGGTGGCACAATGTGGTGCAGGTGCGCGGCGGCCTTGGCGGCGGCGGCATTATTGTCCGCAGCGAGCGCGCCGCTGGTCGCTACGAGGATCTTGGCCACCTTGCCGAGGGCCGTGAGTTCGTCCTTGGTCAGCGCGATCGGCCTCTTGCCAGAGGCGCGATCCGCCTTCGCATCTCCGCCGTCTCCCGCGGTCGAGTCGGCCGTCACAGGGTCGTGGGCCATCACCGACTCATCGCCGACGATCTGCATTGCAGAGTCGAGCCGGAACGCGCCCTTTGTGACCACCCGCTCGCCGGCCATCAGGCCGTCGACGACCACGTACTGGTCGCCCGCGCGCGGCCCGAGCTTGATCTCCCGCACCAGGTACGTCGGCTTGTCGGCGCCCTCCTTCTCGACAAACACAACCACGCGCTTGCCGGTGATCAGTGGGGCGGTGTGTGGGATGACCAGCGGGGAGGCGGCCTTGCGCCCAGCCATCGCTGGTCCGACCAGCCAGTGCTTGTTCGACGCCACCAGCCGCATTCCGCAGATGCGGCAGCGGGCGTGCTTGTCCGCGCTGACGACCTCAGGATGCATCGGGCAGACGAACTTGCCGGCCATGTCGTGCGCGCCACGGGTCTTCGAACCGGCGACCGGCACGTTTGCGACCGCGCGGACGAACATCCCCGGCTTGAGGCGCAGGTCCGGGTTGTCGATGTGCAGCCGCACCTTGATGGTTCGCGTCCGCTCGTTCATCACCGGGTTTACGAACGCGATCAGACCGGCGAACGGATGGCCGGCAAAGGCGTCGACCTCGACCTCCACGCGCTGGCCGTAACGCAGCCAAGCGATGTCGGATTCGTAGGCATCAAGCTCCACCCAGACGTGCGACAGGTCCGCGATCGTGTAGATCGGGGTGCCGGTCTTGACCCACGCGCCTTCGAGCGCGGCTTTGTGTGTCACCACGCCGCCCATGGGCGCGTAGATGGTGACCGTCTCCATCGGCCGTGAGCGCTTGAGCACGGTGCGGATCTGCCAGTCCTGCAGCCCCCAGAGCCGGAGTTTGTCGCGGGCGGCGCGGTATGTGGCGCTCGCGGCCGCCTTCAAGGGTCCGACGGAACGGACGCGATCGCGGGCGGCCTGGATGAGTTCTTGCTGCGCGACGAGCAGCTCAGGGCTGTAAAGCGCGAGCATGTGGTCGCCCTTCTTGACCACGGTGCCGGTGAAGTCGACGAACAAGCGCTCGATGCGGCCGCCGAACCAGGCGGTGAGCCGGGCGACCCGGGTCTCGTCGTAGGTCACCTTGCCAACCATCCGCAGGCGGACGTGGGCATGGTCGCGCTTGACCTCGGTCGTGGTGATCCGCGCGAGCGCCTTGGCTTCTGCGCTCATCGAAGTGCCCAGCCCACCGGTGCCGCTGCCCGCCTCCAGCGGGATCAGGTCCATGTTGCAGATGGGACACAGACCCGGTTCCGGCAGCTTGATCTGCGGGTGCATCGAGCACGTCCACATCGTCGGCTTCTTGGTCTCAGCGGCTTGCTTGCTTGCCTTGCCCTTGGGGGTCGGAGCGCCGTGGTTGTGGCCGGCCATCGGGTCCTTCGCGGTTCGCTTGCTCGAGCGGATGTCCACCGCCTCGGGCGGGGCAGAAAGGAACGCGCCGATCGCGGCGCCGAGCAGTAACGCGAGGGCGGCCATCGCGGCGGGGGGCATGCGAATCTTCATGGCTTGTTGCTCCGAGTGTTGCTGGCGCCAGCGCTCGCGGCCGATTTGCCGGGGGCGGCCTGCAGCGAGCGGCCCAGCAGAAGCTCCAGGTCCGCTTCGGCCTGCACACGAGCGACCTCGGCGCTGGCCAGGCGGATCGAGAACGTCAGCAGCTGCTGTTCCAGTTCGATCAGGTCGTTGAACTTCGCGCGCGCGTTCGCGTAGGACGTCAGCGCGGTCGTGAGCGCCGAGCGGGCGCGCGGCACCAGGTCCATGCTGTACAAGTCTCGCTTGCGCCTGGCGTCGCGGAGGTTGAACAGCAGCAGAGAAAGGCGCGCCTCGGCCTTGCGCAGCGCGGCCTCGCGTCGGGACTTTGCGACGCCGACACGCGCCTGCGCGGCGGAAACATCCGCGTCGTAAGCGCTCTTCCAGACAGGTAGTTTGACCGCCGCCATCAGCATCACGGCGTCGCTGCCGGAGTCTACGACACCGGGCATGCGCGCCTCGCCGACCATCACCCAGTCGAGCCCGACGGCGAAGTCGGGCTGGCGCTTGGTATCGACCGCAGCGACGACCGCCCGCGCGGCCGCGATGTGCGCCGCGGCCGCGACCACGTCCGGGTTCTCCGGCAGCTTCGCGGCGAGGTCCGCACGCGTCGGCAGCGGCTTGCCCGCGAGCCGGTCCGCCTCGAAGGTGGCCGGGGCCAGCGGGGCGTTGGTGGCGACACCCGCGGCCGCCCTGACGAGGCCCGCGACCGCAGACTGCCGATCGATCAGGCTCGCCTCACGCTCGGCGAGCTCGCCGATGACCAGTCGCAGCCGCTGCGCGTCCTCGTACGCCGCCTTGCCGATCCGCAGCCGCGCGAGCACCGATGGCTCGAGACCGATCAACAGCTCGCGCTGTTGCTTGACGATGTCGGCCACGGCTCGCAGCCACGCCAACCGCGCCCACGGCACACGTACATCCCGCCGGACCCGGGCGAGCGCGGCGTCGTAGCGCCGACGGGCAGCCAGCGTTGCGGCGTCCACGGCATCGGCGCGGCGGTCGAGCTTGGCCAGCCACGGGATGCCCTGTCGGACGCTCAGCTTGAAGCGCTGCGGGCCGACGCGGGTCTCGACCGGCAGCGGCAGCGCGGCAACCCCAACGGTCGGCTCGGGCAGCTTGCGGACGACGGCCTTGCGGCGGGCGGTGGCCTCGACGACGCCGCGCGCGGCGCGCAGTTGGGGGCTGGTCTTCTCGAGGTTCGCCAGCAGCGCCGCGAGATCGAGGGGCGCCGCAGCGGCGGCGAAGGGAACGCTGAGACAAAGCGCCACGGCGGGCGCGCTCAGCGCGAGGATCGTTTTTGATGTGGGACGCACGCAAGCTCCTGTTCGCGGGGACCGACCGGGATGTCAGCGTACGCTGACGGGACGTCGGACAGAGGCGAACAGGACCTAGCAGCGCCAGGTTTGCAGAGCGGCGCGGTTTGGCTGTGGGAGCGGTGGCGGCCGCTGCGGCGGTGCGCGTGCCCGCTGCGTGTCGTCACGCAGTGCCACGCTCGGGTACAGGGCGACGATCGACGCGACCGGCGTCAGCACGACCGAAGCGACAGGGGGCCGGTTGCTCGGCGTCAGCCCGGCCAACTCGGCATCGCAGCGACAGCCGTTGCGCTGGTTGTGGGCAGCTTGTTCGGTGTCGGCCGCCAGCTCGTCGTCGTCAGCCGCGCGTGAGCCTGCCCCGCGGCAGCATGCGTGGTCATCGGCCATCGGCGCCGCCATCGGCTCAACGCAGCGACAGACGGCCCCGACTCCAGCGATCTGGGCGCAGAGGGCGAACGCGGCGAATGTGGCGATCAGGCGGGTCATGCTGGCAAGCATCCTAGACCATGTGTCTGCAAGATCAACGTCTGCAGCCGCCGCCCTGTTCCCGCCAGCAGCCGCGCCCTGCTATCAACACCAGCGTCTTGCCGCTGCCCGCCACGCCGCGCACCAGCCGCGGTCCGCCATCCATCGCGATCCGACACAGGGGCTGTTGCTCGGCGCTCATCACCGCCCGCCTGCCTTTCGCGTCTGCAGCTGGGCGCCCGTATCGTCTTGCGTGGGCCGTGAGCCCAGCGGCGAACATCGCGATGCGCAGGGCGATGTCGTCGGTCGCCTTGTTCGTCGTCGACACCACCAGCACGCGCTCATCAGGTAGCGCCGATGTTTTCGCGATGAGGCGGGCCAGGGTGTGGGTCTTGCCGGTGCCGGGCGGGCCCCAGAGCAGCGGACGCTCGTGCTGCCACCAG
>Ga0114933_10000931_pt1 | contig 34140 bp, 14 predicted proteins | sample 4SBtaG_FD_89691 | JGI IMG/M metagenome (GOLD analysis project Ga0114933, IMG submission 89691) | Deep subsurface microbial communities from Kolumbo volcano to uncover new lineages of life (NeLLi) - 4SBTROV12_W25 metaG | ecosystem: Environmental > Aquatic > Marine > Volcanic | place: Kolumbo... | reverse complement strand
GGAGCGCTTGCCACCAGCATCACGGCGAGCGCAAAGACGGCGCCGCGACCCAACAGCTGTGAGCTGCGTGAACGCATCGTAGTACCTCGTGTCGTCATCGCGTTGTTCATTGGTTCACCACCTTCAGGTTGCGAACCCGCCAGAAGTAGGAGATGGAGCCGATGTAGGCTTCGAGCCGCACGTACAGCGACTTGGTGCCCTTGAACTTGGCCAGGTCGATGGACCGCTTCTTCCACGTCGTCTGGCTGCCGCCCTGGTTGAACACGCGTTCCCAGGCCAGTCCGTCGACGCTGATGTAGATGGCGCGGGTCGACGATTGGTAGCGCTCCTCGAACTCGAGCTTGGGCGCCTTGGCCCCGCTCAGGTCCCACGCCTTGGTGACCTGGGCGCGTGTGTACTGGCCGATTGCGTACTGCTTGCGCTCGAGCAGGTCGAGCCCGTCGTTCCAGTTCCAGCCTGTCTCGAGGTTCCAGTCGTTCTTCTTGGCCGTGTAGCCCGCTTTGACGACGACCTGCTTGGCCCGCTCCGCGATGCTGAGATCCCGCAGCTGCCACCAACGCGTCGCGCTATCGGGCCGCACGGTGAGGCGGATGAGCGCCCGCTTCGACGCGCGCCACGGCGTCAGGTCGACCGAGACCCACCGCCAAATAATGTTGTGGTTGGGGTGCTGCACATCCGCGGCGCGTTGCCAGGTCTCTCCGCCATCCACGCTCACGTCCACGTGACGGGTCGTTCCGCTGTTCAGCTGGCGGAACTTCAGCGTCGGGTTTTTCAGCGCGGTGAGGTTGAACGCGACCTTCGACCACAGCCAGTGGTACGCGTTGGACAAGTGGCTGCTTTGCGACGTCTGCGGGTTGTTGAGCAGCCACTTCTTGTGCGCGCCGTTGTAGGTCCACAAGCCGGTGAGCCGGAAATGCGCGTCGGTCAGCGACAGCGGCGCCGCGACGGCCTTGGGCGCGACGTATTCCGCCAGCGACAGGTTCGCGATGGTCCATGAGCTCACGCTCGAATGCGATCCTCGGTAGCGGAAGCGGATCCGCAGCGCCTTGATGCCGACGTAGCTGCTCAGGTCGATGAATGTCGGTTCGGGCACGCGCTGGTAGTAGCCGTGGAACTTCCGATACCAGATCGTGGTCCAGGACTTGCCGTCCGTGCTCACGTCCAGATGGCCGTACCCATACTCCCACGCGTGCTCGAAGCTGATGACCGGACGTTTGGCGCCGCTCAGGTCGTAGACCTTCTTGAAGATCAGCGACTTATCTTGCGACGTGTAGAGCTTGCCGGTGATGTAGTGCTTGTGCGCCGAGTTGTACGCCCAGTCGCCTTCCATGCGCATATCGGCCGGTGAGATTGGGTCGCCGGGCTTGGCCACCTTGGGCGCCACGTATTCGGTCACCTTGATGTCGTCCAGCTCGCCCCAGTAGCTGGGGTGGTGCGGCTTGGCGGTCGCGCGAATCCAGACCTTATCGCCCTTCCACTGCGCGAGGCTGACCTCCTGCCAGCGCTCCACCTCGTGGCGCGAATTCGGGTGGCTGTACACCTTGACCCAGTTCGTCGCGTCGGTGCTGACGAGAACCTGCAGATCCCCGTAGTAGTGCCGGTCGGTGAACTGCAGCACCGGGTTCTTCAAGCCCGCCAGGTCGACGCGCGTCTTGGTCGTGGCGTGGTGCTCGTAGCTGTTGGTGTTGACCGATTCGTTGGTGCCGGCATAACGCAGCTCCCACGGCTTGCCGGCGCTGTTGCAGCTCCACGACTTGCCTTCGAAGACCCAGCCCGCACACGATTCGACGAGCTTGGGTTTGTCCGACCCGGGTGGCTTCACATCGATGAACTCGATGCCCTTGAACTCGGCCCAGTAGCTCTGGTGGCGGGGCTTGGCCTGGATGCGCAGCACCACACCGGTCTTCTTGAACGCGCCCAGCGGAATCACCAGCGGGCGCCAGATCGGGTCGACGCGGTGCGGAATCGACCACAGCAGCTCCCATTCGCCGCTGCCGTCGCCCTTGCGAGCCTCGAAGCGAATGTCACCGTAGTAGTGGCGCAACCACAGCTTGAGCGCAGGCGACTTGGTCTTGGATAGGTCGAGCGTCTTCTTGTAGGTCAGCGCCTGCCAGTAGTTGTTGGTGTTGGGCTGCGTGGTGATGCCCTGGTACTTGAACTGGTAGGCCTTGGTGTCCTTGTCGCAGCGCCAACTGGTGCCCTCCCAGGTCCAGTCGCCGCAGCTGTGTTTGGGCGTCGTAAAGGCCGCGGAGGGATACGGCTTGGGCTTTTCGACGATGCGGACATTGCGCAGCTCCCACCACATGTTGGTGTAGTAGGGGGTCGCGCGGAACCGCAGCCACATCTTCGCGCCGCCGAACTGATCGAGGTCAATCGTCTCGCTGCGCCACACGTAGTCGTGGTGGCCGGGACCCGACGGCGTCTGCTTGAGCGTGGTCCAGTTGAGACCGTCGGCCGAGGCCTGGATGTAGTTGTAGCCGCGGTAGAAGCGGTGGCTGAAACGCAGCACCGGCTTCTTGGCGCCAGCGAGGTTGATGGCCCGCTTGAACGTCGCGTAGTGCGAGTAGGAGTTGGCCGTCTTCGCGCCGGGCGCATCGGACTGGGCACGCAGCACCCACGTCGTCGCCGCGGGGTCGCATTTCCACACGGCGTTGTCGAGCATCCAGTCGGCGCACTTGGTCAGCCCAGCGCCAAACTTGATGGGTGTGGGCGGCACCGGCTTGCTGCCGAACTGGATGTTGCGCAGATCGCCCCAGTAGTTGGAGTTGCTGTTTGTGCGCCGCACCCTCAGGCGTACCTCGACCAGCTTGGTCTTGAAGTCGGACAGGTCGACGTGCCGCTTACGCCAGCTGTAGTCGGTATTGTCGGCGCGGTAGAACACCTGCTTCCAGTCGCCGCCAGCGATGCGGGCGTCCACGCGAAGCTCGCCGTAGTAACGTCGCTCCTCGAACGACAACCAAGGTGCGGGCACCTTCGAGATGTCGAGCCGGACGTTGTACAGGGCGACGCTGTTGTAGCCGTTCGGGTTGGGCGACTGGTTGAGGCCCTTGTAGTTGAGCTGGTAGCCCGTGCCGTCGACGTTGCACGACCACGCGATGCCTTCGGTGCGGATGTTGGAGCAGCCGAGCTTGGCTCCCCACGGCACGATCTTGGGCAGCGGGTCGCGTTCCTTCACCTCGATGTCGCGGATATGCCACCAGTAGGCGGTGCTGTGCATCACCGACTGGAATCGCAGCAGGATCGTCTTGCCCTTGTAGCCGTCGAGCGACACCGCCCGGCGCCGCCAGATGTAGTCGCTCTCGTTATTGCGGATGAGCAGCGTCGTCCAGTTCTTGCCGTTATCCGACGAGACGTCGATGCGGTGGTAGCCGCGGTAGAAGCGGTCGACGAAGTAGAACACCGGATCGAACGCGCACGACAGGTCGACCTTGGCCTGCAGCGTCATCGTGTGCGTGGCGTTGTGGGCGCCGGACAGCTGGTACCAACCCGAACCCGAGTGCGTGAACCGGACCGCGCCCGTGCTGGCCGCGAACTTCCACTTGCCGCTGTTGGTCGAGCCGTCGTCGACGAGCGCGGAAAACGGCTTGCTGTTGTTCTTCTTGTGGGTGCAGCCGAGCTTGGGCTCGCAGATGTCGTTTGTGCACAGGTTGCTGTCGTCGCAGTTGACGGCCGGTCCGGCGACGCACTTGAGGCCCTTGCAGGTGTCGTCGACGGTGCACTTGTTGCCGTCATCGCAGGACGCCGTGTTGGCGAGGTGCTTGCAGCCGCTGTCGGGGTAGCAGACGTCGTAGGAGCAGACGTCGAAGTCGTCGCAGTTCTTGATGCCCTTGCCCGCCACGCAGGCGCCCTTGGCGCAGCCGTCACCGAGCGAACAGGCGTTGCCGTCGCTGCAGGGGGAGGCGTTGGCCTTGTGCACGCAGCCCTTGTCGGTGGCGCAGGTGTCGTCGGTGCACGCGTTGCCGTCGTTGCACAGCTGCGCTTTGCCGGCGAGGCACTTGCCGTTGTTGCAAGCGTCGCCAACCGTGCACGCGTTTCCGTCGTCGCACTTGCTGGGCGCGAATGCGTGCTTGCAGCCGGTCTTGGGATCGCACGTGTCGACCGTGCACACGTTCTCGTCGTCGCAGTTCTGGTAGGGCCCGGGCACGCAGGCGGTCACTTTGCAGGCGTCGCCGACGGTGCAGACGTCGTTGTCGGTGCAGCTGGCTGTGTTCGGCTTGGCCTGGCAACCCTTCTTCGGGTCGCACCAGTCGTCCGTGCAGACGTTCTGGTCGTCGCACACCTGGATCGGTCCGGGGATGCATTGCGGCTTGCCGTCCTTGCCAGGCTGGCAGGTGTCGCCCTGGGTGCAGACGTTGTTGTCGGTGCAGCCCGCGCCCTTGTTGGCGAGGAACTGGCAGCCGGGTTTTTCGCCGCTCAGGCCGGCGTTGCAGATGTCGACCGTGCAGCCGTTGCCATCGTCGCACTTCTTGGCCGGGCCGCCCTTGCAGCTGCCGCCGCCGCACGCGTCGTTTTCGGTGCACGGGTTGCTGTCGTCGCAGGGCGCCTTGTTGTTGGCGTTGATGCAGCCCTTCTTCGGGTCGCAACTATCGTCGGTGCACGCGTTGTTGTCGCCGCACTCCTGGACCTTGCCGGCCTTGCAGATACCCTTTTCGCAGCGGTCGCCGGTGGTGCAGACGCTGCCATCGCTACAGCCGGTGTTCGACAGGGGCTTGTAGACGCAGCCCTTGAGCCCGTCGCATGAATCGACCGTGCACACGTTGTTGTCGTCGCACTTGATGGCGACGCCGTTGCAGGCGCCCGCTTTGCAGGCGTCGGCGCCGGTGCAGGGCAGGCCGTCATTGCAGCCGGTGCCGTCCTTGACCGGGGTGAACACGCAGCTACCGGCGTTGTTGTTGCAGGTATCGGTGGTGCACGGGTTGCCGTCGTCGCAGCCGACCTGGGCGACCGGCTTGCACGCGCCCTTGGCGCACACGCCGCCGACCGTGCAGCTGTTGTTTGCGGGGATGCACTTGCTGCCGTCGCTGTTGATGATGACGCAGCCCATTTGCAGGTCGCAGCTGTCCTTGGTGCAGGCTTTGCCGTCGTCGCAGTTGAGCGGCTTGCCGCCCTTGCAGCCGCCGTTGGTGCAGGCATCGGCGACCGTGCAGGCGTTGCCGTCGTCGCAGGGCGCGCCGGCCTTGAGCGGGGTCGACGAGCAGCCGGTCTTGGCGTCGCAGGTGTCGGTCGTGCAGGGGTTGCCGTCATCGCATGGCTGTGCCGCGCCCGAAACGCAGCTGGCCTTGCCGTCCTTGGCCACCTGGCAGGCATCGCCGACCGTGCACGCGCTGCCATCGTCGCACGGAGCGCCCTTGACGCCCTTGTGCGCGCAGCCGCTTTTCGGTCCGTCGCCGGCCACGCAGCCGTCCTTCGTGCACGGGTTGTCGTCGTCGCACACGAGCTGTTTGCCCGGCTCGCAGGCGCCCACTTTGCAGGTATCACCGGCGGTGCACGTGTTGCCGTCGCTGCAGGACGCGCCGTCGGCGTCGGCCTTCTTGCAGCCGGTTGCGGCGTCGCATGTGTTGGTGGTGCAGGGGTTGCCGTCCTCGCAGTCCTGCGGTTTGCCGGGCGCACAGCCACCGCTGACGCAGGTGTCGCCGATCGTGCAGGCGTCGCCGTCGTCGCAGCCGCCCTTGCGCTCGTCGTGCTTGCAGCCTTCGGCCGGGTGGCACCAGTCCACGGTGCAGTCCGAGCCGTCGTCGCAGTCCACCGCGTTTCCTTCGCACGCGCCCGCCAGGCAGGTGTCGCCCTTGGTGCACAGCGTGCCGTCGGTGCAGATTTCGCCGTCGGGGCCGTTGGTGTGTGAGCAGCTAGCCTTCGCATCGACGGATGTGGCGGCGACACACAGGTCGACGGTGCACGCGTTCTTGTCGTCGCAGTCGAGCCCGCAGGCGGAAACGCAGATTCCTTCGGCCGCGCCCTTGGCGACCGTACATACGCCGCTCGCACACTCGTTGTCCTGCTTGCAGGCGCAGCCCAGCGCTCCCGGGCAGGCCGCCGCGTCAACCGCCGCAACATCGGCGTGTGACGGGCCGGTGTCGACCGTCTTGGTTGTGTCGGTTTCGGTTCCTGCGTCCGCGCTTGCGTCGTTTTCGGTGCCGTCGCCGGGCACCGTGCCGCAGCCAACGGTCAGCGCGAGGGCGCCGGCCAGGGCCAGGGTCACGAAGCGAACGTGCGCGCGTGTCGCGCGAGGTCGGATCAACATGGGCTGCTCCATGCAACAGCGATTGACTTTCGGATGGGATGAGCGCCGGAGCACGGTCGCCGTTTCGTCGGTCGAGGCTGTAATTGGGGTCGTGCCGCTGCACGTAAGGGTGTGCGGACGCTCTTCTATCCTGTCGCGAATTGCAACACCGAAACGCCTTTGTTACGGCAGAGAGTCTCGCTTGCATCGTGTTTTCATGGCGTTGCGGTGTGGGAAATATCCCTACAATTCTGTGCCTGCGTGATCGTGGTGGAACACGGGCCGGCTGATGCTTGCCGCTGGGCCGTTAGGCGGTCGGTGCGTCGTCGGGCACGCTGAATGTGAACGTCGTTGCTGCGCCGGGCTGCGACTCGGCCCAGATGCGGCCGCCGTGGTCCTCGACAATGCGCTTGCACAACGCCAGCCCGATGCCGGTTCCCGGATATGCGTTGACGCTGTGCAGCCGCTTGAACACGCCGAAGATGTGGTCTGCCTGCGCTTGCGGGAAGCCGATGCCGTTGTCGCGTACGGCGATCAACCACTCCCGGTCACCGCGCGAGGCCGAGACGTGCACCTCCGGCGGCGCCCCGCTCGTGAACTTCAGCGCGTTGGCCAGCAGGTTCTGGACGACGTCTCCGAGCAGCGGCCCATCGGCGACGACGGCAGGCAGCTCGTCGCGCGTGATGGCGGCGCCAGACTCATCGATGGCGGTGCGCAATGTCTCGCAAACCTCGTCCACCAGCTCCGAGAGGTTCAGCGCGACGCGTTCATGCTGTTTGCGCCCGATGCGGGACAAGCGCAACAACGCATCAATACGGCGCTGCATCCGCTCGCACGCTGCCGTGATGAAGGTGACGTACTGCCCGACGTCCGCCGCCTCGAGTCCGCTCGCTTCGGCGGCGTCGAGGTCGCTGACCAGCAGATCCACGAACGACTTGACGGTCCGCAACGGCTCGCGCAGGTCGTGGGACGCGGCGAACGCGAACTGTTCGAGGTCGCGGTTGGACCGTTCGAGGTTGGCCCGCACCTGCCGCAGCTCGGTGATGTCGGTGGAGATTCCGAGCAGGAACGCCGCCTCGCCGCTGTCGTCGTACAACGGCACCTTGCGGGTACGCAGCCAGCGACGTGCGCTCGGCGTGTCGATGGCTTCCTCGGCGATCTCGATCGGACGTCCCGCCGCAAATACCTCGCGATCTGTGACGGCGTTGCGAGCCGCCTGCGCGGCGGGAAAGAGGTCACCGTCCGCCTGGCCGTAGATGCGTTGTCGGGACACGCCGAGCAGCTCTTCGCCAGCCCGGTTGAGGCGTACAAACCGCATGGCCGGCGCCTCCTTGACGAAGATCATGTCGGGGATGTTCTCGATCATCGCGTCGAGGAAGTTGTTTTGCTGCCGCTGCTTGCTCTCGAGACGCTGCCGCCACGTGATGTCGGAGACGCTGGTGATCACGTGGCTGAAGTCGGGCGGATCGCCGGGCACCACGAGCTGCGCGAGCACCTGGATCGGGGCGCCATCCAGCCGGCGAACCGTGACCTCCGAAGCGAACTGCGTGCCCCCGTCTGCGAGCACCGCGAGGCGTTCTGCGAACGTGGGCAACGCCTCGGGGCCGAACACGTCGTCGAGGCGCGCGATGAGCTGGTCGGCGTCGTCGGCGCCAAAGATTGTCAGGGTCTCGGCGTTGACCGAGCGAATCTGCACGAGGTTGAGGCACCGACGCGCCGCGTCCGGGTCGCCGCGCAAATGGTCGCCAACCGCCGCGATTCCGGCGCTGCGCAGACGCGCAAACTCCTCGACGACGGCGCTGTAATCCTCGATCCATAGCGACGTCGGCGCGGCCTCAAAGACCGCCCGATAGTCAAGCTCCGAGCGCGCGGGCATGGCGGGTGGGCGACCTCAGCTGGCCGCGGGCAGCACGCGCCTGAGGTGGTCGGCGGTGAACACCCCTTTGGCAAGGAACTGCCGCGCGCCGGCGTCGCGACAAGCGCGCACTGTTTCGTCGTCCGTCCGCCCGCTGACAACAACCACGGGGATATCCGGCGCCGCGGAACGAACCGCGACGAGCGTGTCGACGCCCGAAGAATCGAGCAGGTCGAGGTCGAGCAGGACGAGGTCGATCCGCTGCTCGGCCAGACGCGCGAGGGCGCCGGTGAGCGTTTCCTCGTACATCACCTGCGGCGGATCGCCGGGAAGATTGGCGATCGTTCGCTGCAACAGGAAGACATCCGACGGCAGGTCTTCGGCCACCAGGATACGAATCGGCGTAGACATGGCGGCATCCTGCCACAACGGCGCAGCGCGAGGGAGGGTGCGAGTCACGAACCGGGCACGCCGAACGGCTACAGCGCGGCGACGTCGACAAGTGTTGGCTCGAGCACCGTAATCAGGTCTTCGGTCAGCAGGTTGACGAGAAACCCCCGGCTGCCCCCGTTGATATACACGTTCGGCAGATCGGCAATCGAACGCTCCGCGTAGACCGGCAGCGGTTTGCGGGTCCCAAACGGCGAGGTTCCACCAACTTTGTAACCGGTGTGTTTTTCGGCGACCTCGGGCCGGCAGGGCGCGATCGACTTGACGCGCAGCTGCCGGGCGAGGCTCTTGGTCGACACGCTTCGATCCCCGTGCATGAGCACGATCAGCGGCGCCGCGTTTTCGTCCTGCATCACGAGTGTCTTGATGACGGCGTGTTCGTCGACCCCAAGCTCGCGCGAGCTGACCCGGGTACCGCCGCGCGACTCGTAGGCGTAGGTATGCGCCGTGAAATCAACCCCGGCCCGCCGCAAGGCCATGACCGCACGCGTGGTCGGAGATTTGCTGCGTTTGCCCATGGCGCTCTGAACTGCCTGAAGACGCCTCGCGACGTCAACAACATCACGCGGCATCGTGTGCGGACCGCCGCCATCGGGCTGTCGAGCTCAGGTCAACGAACCCAGACGCGCGACACCTTGCCGTTGCCAGCCGCAGGCGAGAAGTTGTGGCGGTGGACCCAATGGTGTCGGCCGGACTTGGGGATGTACGACGGGATATAGTGACACCCGCTGCCCGGGCATCCCGAACCGTGCTGGGCCAGGGCCTGGGAGCCGGCTTTCCACTTGATTCCGGCCTTGGGTGGGCAGTCGTTGTCCGCGACGCTGAACCCCTTGAGTGACTTGGCCAGGTAGGCGATGTCCCAGATGCCTCGGAACGCGTCGAAGCCGTCCTTGTTGAACCGCAACCAGCCAGCCCCAGGGGCGCCACCGCTGCACGTCAGGTACTCGCCGCTGCCGTTGGCGACGACCTTGTTGACCCAGTCGCGCGGCGCGAGCGTTTGTGCCGAGATGTTGCCGGTGCCCTGTTTGAGTTCCGCGAGGCCGGTGCCTGAAGGGAAGTCGTACATGTGCCATGACGGCGGCGTCGTCCCGGCCAGGCCCATGACCATCGTCCAACCGCCGCCCGATGTGGTCATGTCACAGTAGGCGTACAGGCTTGGAGCGGGCCCGTCCTTGCCGTCCGGGTCGATGTAGTAGGCGGTGGTGATGGCCTTGGGATGCTTGAGCTTGATGAGCGCGCAGCTGCGGGCGGCAAACTTCGCCTGCGACCCGCATATCGTGTTCTGGCTGCCCTTGGTGCACTTGCCGGCCGCACATTGACGCCCGTAGCACGCAGAATCCACGCAGGAATCCCCGTCGGCGACCGCCTTGTAGACGCAGCCCTTCGCCGCGTCGCACGAGTCACTCGTGCAGTCGTTGCCGTCGTCGCAGAAGGACTTGGCGTGCGTGCACTGGCCGACCTTGGCGCCTTTGACAGTGTTTGGCGCACAGGAATCGACCGTGCACTTGTCGTTGTCGTCGCAGTCTTTGGCGCCGTGGGTGCAGGTCCACTTGCCGACGCCGGTGTTGGCAGGTCCGCAGCCGTCGACCGTGCACGGGTCCCCATCGTCGCATTCGGCGGCGAGCGTGTGCACGCAGCCGGTCTTCGGATCGCACAGATCCCACGTGCAGGCTTTGCCGTCGTCGCAGCTCTTGACGGTCTGGTTGGCGCACTTGCCCGCGGCGGCGCACGACGGCGCCATGAAGCCGGAAACGCGCGTCAGCATCGGCGTCTTCTTACCCTTGATGGTGGCGATAACGGCCACCACGTAGTCACCGTTGTCCAGCGGGACGGGAGCGGTTCCGGAGCGATGTGTCGACGTTACACCGACGTCGAGCGTGCGCTCTTCGATGACATTGCCCAGCCGGCCGTAGCGCTGCATGAAGGGCCGCGGCGTGTTCGAAGTCGAGTTGGCAAACGCCCAATATGTGCCGTCCGACATCGCCACAGCGGTGCGATCCGGGCGCGACTTGGATGGGTTTTGCAGGTTGTCGGGCGGCGACGTCCACAACAGCTTGCCGGTCGCGCTCATGCCGGTGTGATAGACGACGCGATCGGCATGGGTCGTGCCTCCTTTGGGCCAGTGTGTCCACTGGCTGACCATCGTGCCGTCGGTCAGCAGCGCGATGACATCGCCTTGCGGATAGAGCGGGTTGAGGCCGGCGACCGGCGGCTTGAAGTGGGTCTGAAAGACCTTGGCGTGGTGGGTGTTGTAGACGGCCACAGTGCCGCCGTTGCCAGCGATGACGAGCCGCCCGGTCTCGGTGGCCAGCATATCGCCGCTCACAAAGCCGATATCGATCTGCTTGAGGATCGCGCCCGACGTGGACATCTTGACCAGCGCCTTGCCACACAGCATGTCGAAATGGCCGTCGCTGCGCGCGTTCACGGCCTGCACCGCCCACTCGCTCGCGACATTTTGCCGGTCTTTGCCGGTCTTGCCGTCCTTGGACACCAGCAGCACGTGCGCGCGGAACTGGTTGGTCTTCACATAGCCGGCCATCGCTACGGTCCCGTCGACCGCGACCGCGACATCGTACGGATAGGCCGGAGCGGGAAACGGCGCGCGGGACCACGACCACTGCTGCTGCAGCTCGCTGGAATAACGCCGCACAGACCAGCGGAAGGTCTTGTTGTCCGAGCTCTCCGTCACGACCGCCACGATGCCGTTGTCCGGGGCCACCGCGATTCGGTCGACGTTGCTCCAGCCGGTCATCACGACCGTCTTCAGCCTTTGGTTGGGGGCCGCGACACACTTCGTTGCCTTGCAGATGCGCGACTCGACGCAGCCGTCCCCATCGCCACAAACGATCGCGTCGGTCGGCAGGTGGGTACAGCCGGCCTTGGCGGCGCAGCGATCCAGGGTGCACGGGTCCTTGTCGGCACAGTCATTGGGCGATTTCGCCAGGCAGCTGCCGGAGGCAGCGCACGAGCTGTGTCCCCAGCCGTCGGTCCGGAGCAGCAGCCCCTTGTCATCGCCGCCTCCCTGGGTCCATCCGACCGCGGCGAGTCCGCCGTCGCTGGTCGCTACGATGTCGGCAATGTGGTCGACGCCACCGGCGTCGCGTACGCCCTCCCACACCTGGTTGCCGAGGGTGTCGCGCGCCGACAACCAGCCGTCGGATTTGCTGAAGAACTGGCCGGAAGTGTGCAGCTTGCCAAACGTGCCGGCGGTCACCGCCATGTTGCCGACGAACGCCACCGCGCTGGGCAGAAAGTCACCGGCCGTGCCAAATCGGCGCCACTGGATCTTGCGGGCGGGATCGATGCGCCACGTATCGGAACGGAGCACTGAACCCACTTTGCGTGTCGCCGCGACGATGAGCGCCCCCGTGGAGTGAGCCGCGAGCGCTTCGACCGGTGTCTTTTCGAGCTGGATGACCTTCAGCGGCTTGCCGAAGCCGTCGACGAGCGTGACGGTGCCCCACGTGTCGGTGTTGCTGCCGTCCATTCCCGCCAGCCATGCGCCCCCGGTTGGCAGCGTCGCGACAGCTTTCAGGCCGGATCGCCCGGCGGTCCCGAAGTCCCGTTGCCAGCGCTGCGTGCCCTGTGAAGACAGCTGCCGCGCGTGGGCGATGAGCGCTGCGCCGTTGTAGCGCCGGCCGACCAGGACGAGGCCGCCAACGCCGGTGCTCGCCGCATCGAGAGGTTCGAAACCTTCTTTGTCCGTGCCGACTGCCGTCTCGCTGGTGATGGTGCCCGCGTCGCTCAATCGCACCACCGCCGCGTGGCCTCCCTGGTGTTTGCCTGTCGCCTTGACGCCAACCACCGCGACGCCGCCCGACTGCGCCACGACCGCCGTCGCGCGCGGACCCTCGGCCGCGACCATCGGCAGGTAACGCGTCCACTTGGTTTGCCCGGCGACATCGACCCGGCGCATCCACCATCGATCCGACTTGCCTTTGAGCGCGGAAGGACGCCACTGACCTACGAGCACCAGGTCCCCGCCGGGCAGCTCGGCAACCCCGTGAGCGCGAATCCCGGCGTCGGTCGCGCCGAAGGACTTGAGAAAGAGTCGATCGGCGGTCCCGGGTTGACACTGACCCTTGGCGCACATGGCCCCGACAGTGCAGCTCTTGTTGTCGTCGCAGCCGGTGCCGTCCACCTCGCTGACAACCTGGCACTTGAACGACGTGGCGGCGGTCGACACGCACACCGCGCGCTGACAGGGCCCTGTTTTGACCTGGCACAACGCGCTGTGACCCGCAGCGCAGACGCCCTGGTTGCAGGTGTCGGCCACGGTGCACCCGTCGTTGTCGCCGTTGCATGACTTACCCTGCCGCGGCTTGCTGTCGAACGCGCACTTGCCGGTCTTCTTGTTGCAGAGATCGAGCGTGCAGTCGTTGCCATCGTTGCAGTTGGACGCGGTGTTCTTGCAGCCCGTGAGCGCGATGCAGGTGTCGGTCGTACATTGATTGTCGTCGTTGCAGTCGCGGGCTTTGCCGACACACTGGCCCTTGGCGCACGCGTCGCCGAGCGAACAGACGCTGCCGTCGTCGCACCCAGACCCGTCCGGCCTGCCCTGGAGCTTGCATTTGCCGAGGATCGGGTCGCAGCCGTTGAACAGGCAGGGCCCCGCCTTGGTCGCCGGGCAGACCACGACGGACGCAGGGTTGAGCTTGCACTTGGGAGCCTTGCCGGACTTGTCGCAGTACAGCGTCCCGTTGCACAGGTCGTTGTCGTCTTTGCTCGCGCAGTCGGCGTTGACCTGGCATTCGCAAACGCTCGCGCCCGCTTTGCAGTCACCATTTCCGCAGGCATCGTTTTTCGTGCACGCGTTGTTGTCGTCGCACGCCAGCCCGTCGGCCAGGTTGGTCAACGCGCACTTGCCGGTCAGCTTGGCGCACAGGTTCTTGCGGCAAGGCCCATCGAGCACGCTGGCACACTTGACCACGGTGGCGGGGTTGAGCTTGCACTTGGGCTGCGCGCCGGATTTATCGCAGAACATCGTGCCATTGCACTTGTCGCCGTCGTCCTCTTTGTCGCAGTCGGCGTCGTTGGTGCAGAAACAAATCTTCGGCCCCGGCACGCATTTGCCGACCGCGCAGCTGCCCTTCGCCGTGCACTTGTCGCCGTCGTCGCAAGCGCCACCGTCGACCACAGCTTTGGGCTGACAGGTGCCTGTCTTGGGCGTGCACGTGCTCTTGACGCAGTCGGTGTCGTCGACCGTCGGACACGAGACGATTGTGGTCGGGTTGAGCTGGCACGCCTTGGTGGCCGCGTTGCAAAACAGCGTTCCGTTGCAGAGGTTGCCGTCTTCCTCCTTGGCGCAGTCGGCGTCTGCTTTGCACGCGCAGGTGTTCACGCCGCCTTTGCACTTTCCCGCGATGCAGATGTCGCCGGCGGTGCACTTGACGCCGTCATCGCACACGGTGCCGTTCTTCACCGCCTTGGGGTTGCACGCGCCGGTCTTGGGGTCGCAGCTGTTGAGGGTGCAGGCCGTGTCGCCGACCGATGGGCAGCTGATGACGGTCTTTGGGTTGACCTTGCAGCCGCCCGTTCCCTTGTCGCAGAAGAGCACACCGTTGCAGAGGTCCCCGTCTTCCTCGACGTCGCAGTCCGCGTGTTTCTTGCAGGGCGGCTTGAGGCCCGGTTTGCAAAGTCCGGCCTTGCACGCGTCGCCGAGGGTCAGCTTGTCGCCGTCGTCGCACGGCGTTCCGTCCTTGACGGCGACCATCGCGCATTTTCCGGTCGTCGCCTGGCACGCGTTGACACTGCAGCCCGTGTCCTTGTTCGCCGGGCACTTGACGGCGGTGGCGGGGTTGAGCTTGCAGGCCCAGGGATAGGTCTCCTTGGCGCAAAACCAGCTCCCCGCGCACGGGTTGGCCTTGGTCTTGACCGCGCAGTCGCTGCTGGTCTTGCAGCCGCACGCGCTGACCGACGTGATGGGTTTGCACTGTCCGGCGCCATCGCACGCGCTCTTGATGGTGCACGGGTCGCCGTCGACGCAGGGCACACCCTTTGGCTGCGGCGTCATGGCGCAGGCGCCGGTGCCGGGCTGACATGTGTTGACCGCGCAAACGTGATCGGCATTCGTTGGGCAGCTGACTGTGCTGCCAACCTTGTGCACACACCGCGTGGGGGCCGCGGTCTTGTCGCAGCGAAGCACGCCGTTGCAGGGGTTGTTGTCGCCGTACTTGGCGCAGTCTTTGTTCGACTGGCACTCATCGAGCCAGTCCGGCGGTTGGGCGGGTCCTGTGTCAGCGGCCCCGGTGGCGACGTCGAAGTCCGTGTCGGTTGCAGCCGTGTCGTTGACCGCGGTGTCTTTGAGGGCGGCGTCTTTTGCGGCGGTGTCTTGGGCGGCGGTGTCTTGGGCGGCGTCGTTCGCACCGCCGGTGGAGTCATTCGGCGCCGTGTCGGAGGCGTTTGCGGCGCTCTCATCGGGGGAATTCGTGCCGCAACCGATGAGGCCCACGGCCAGGCACGTGGCGACGAGGCGCCACCGGCGCGGCGCAATGGAGCGAAAAAAGCGGGTCACGCCAAGGACGTTAGCACAATCAGGTGAGCCGCCCTCGAGTTCCGCTCAACCCGGAGGACGGCTGTCAATGGTGTTTGGCGCCATCGAAGGTGGCCACGTAGAAGGCGCGGCGCGTGCTACGTTCTCGGGACCGAACAGGGGGCGAGCAATGACCATGGTTGGAGACACCTCGTCGGTTGGCCGTGTCGTCGGGCTATGGCGCTATCCCGTCAAGTCAATGGCACGCGAGGCGCTCGACTCGGCGCAGGTCGGCTGGAATGGCCTCGCCGGGGACCGCCGCTGGGCGTTCATTCGCGACAACGCGGTGCGCAGCGGGTTCCCTTGGTTCACGCTCCGCCAACGCGGCGACATGAGCCGCTACGTGCCGTCCTTCGTCGACCCGAGCCGACCCGACACGTCCAAGACGGTCGTCACAACGCCTTCGGGCGATGTCTTCGATGTGACCGACCCTGCGCTCGCGGCTGAGCTCGGACCCGCGGGGACAGGCCTCATCCGCCAGGGCCGCGGCATCTTCGACACATTTGCGCTGTCACTCATCACGACCCAGACCATCGCGCAGCTTGGCGAGGTTGTGGGCGAGCAGCTCGATGTGCGGCGATTCCGGCCCAACATCCTCGTGGACGCTGGCGAGGATGCACCGTTTCCCGAAGACGCGTGGGTCGGCCGCACGCTGCTCATCGGCGGCGCGAGAATGCGGGTGGACAAGCGTGACGGGCGCTGTGTCGTCATCACCATCGATCCGCAAACAGCGCAGCGCAAACCCGCGATTCTTCGAGCCGTAGCGGACCAACGTCAGGGTTGTCTCGGTGTCTACGGGACGACGGTACAACCGGGGGCCATCGCGCTGAACGACCGGGTTTTCCTGCAAGGCGATTGACGGTATCGGCCGGTTCCGCGGCGCCAGGGTGCGGATCGTTTGAGTCGGGCTGCGTGAGCAACCGAGGAAGGTGCAACGCACCGTCTTTCAGCGGAGAGCCTCCGGCTCGCTGTCAGTTTCGGCGCCCGAGCACGCCGCTAACGCGTCGTGCCGGTTGGTTCGGAGACGGAGTCGGCGGCCGCGGCCGATGGCGGACTCGGAAGTGGCGGATGGCGGATTCTCGGAGCTCGGACGGCAGGAAAGCGCCGGGGCGCGAGGGTCGGGAGCCCGTTGGGATTCGACCCGAGGCCCCGGGGACGGTCGCGCGGTGCGAACGGGCGGATGGAAGGCGCGTCGCTTGCTGGCCGGAAGCTCTAAGGGCTGCCACCGACCGCCCCACTGGTCAAGGTCAAGCCGTCGCACGAGGCGACGGTCGCCTGCGGCGAACCCTGACAAGTGCGGCACTCGATGGCGGAAGGGGAGCTTCATCCAACAAACGGAGGGCCCCATGGCGGACTACGACAACAACATCGAGAACAGCGCCCGTCAGCCCGGCCCAGCACAGCAATAGAGGTCCAGCAGAGTTTAGGCGGTTCTGCGAAGCAGGTTCGCCGACCGGATCCCGAACGGGATCCGGGGCGGAGGGTCCTGAACGGCCGTCGGCCTGTAGAATCGTCTCTACGGGCCGATCACGCCTCGAAGGTATTGATACCGCACCCCTCCATCAAAACCGCTCCAGCGGCCTCTACGTGACCTATAGGGGCATATGGCCTCGAAAAATGGCCTCGCGGACGCCGTCGGCGCGCCGAACGGAACGACGGTGAACCGGATCCTCACCGGCAAGCCCCGCAACGAAGGCGAAACACTCGTTGAGGCCCTGATGTCGGCTTACTACGTCGAGCCGTACGAATACCCGCCCGATGTGCCAGCTGAGCTCGCCGCCCTCGCCAACCGCGCGACGCAAAACGAGGTTGATCTGCGTCCTCCCGATGCGGCGGCTTTTCACGCTGAGCTCAATGCGTTCATGAGGCATCGCGCGGCCCACGAGGTCACCGGCCGCGCCAACCGGCGATTGCGTCGAATCGAAGCGCTCGCGTCGCGGCGCGAATTGCGTTCCGGCGACGAGCAGGAGGTGGTGAAGCTGCTGAGCGAGGCGCGTTTCGGGTTTCAATCCGCGCTGCGCGAATGGCCCGAATCGGCGGTGGCCCGAAACGGCTTGTTGCGGCTGCTGACGACCGTCTGCCGGTTTGACCTGCAACGCGGCCACTTGCACAGCGCGCAGGGGTTGTACGACGAGCTCCGCGCGTTCGGTCGACCGGATCCGACGCTCACGACCGCGTTTGAGCGCGCGCAGGCCCAGCATTCGCGCCACCTCGACGATGTGCGCGAACTCAAGGCCATGCGCCGTGAGCATGACCTCGCGTACGCCGCGGCGCGCCCCAATGCCGTTGGACCGGTTCTCGGCATCTGCTTCACCAGCGCGTTTCTGCTCTTCGCGCTCGCCGACCAGTTCGGATGGTTCGCGCCGACGCACGACCACAACATGTTGCGCGCGGTCGGGTTCACCCTGGTCATGATCGTGGTCGCTCGCTGGACGCACCTCGGTCTGCCGGACATCGAGGTTGTTCGTCGCCTCAAATCCGCGCTGCTCGTGACGGCCGTGGTGGACGTCGTGATCGCCGCGAGCGCAGCGGTCAGTGGTGTCTCCGTCCTCGCGTCGATGGCCCTCTCCACGATCGGCGTTGGCGCTGTGTTCCTGACCGTGGCGGCGACTGTGGATCGACGTCTCGTTCCTGTCGGCCCCGTGTTCATGGCGATGGCGTTCGCGGCGATCGCATGGCCTCGCTACGGCTACTACCTGTTGGCGCTCGCGAATATCGCGGGTCCTGGCTCGGCCGCCTTGTTGTGGCGAATGCGGGAAGTGCGACACCGTTTCGGCTGACCCGGCTCTCCCAAAGCGTTCACCAGGTGCGCAGGTCGCGTTTCTTGAACGGTCGCCACTCCGGCGTCGCCAATCCGGTCCGCAGCGAATCGAGCCGGTACCACGGCGACAGCTTGCGGCGATTTCGGTTGGCGAGCACGTGGAAGTCCTGCGCCGGCATGAAGCTCTGGCCGAGCATCACGAAACGTTTGCCGCTGGGTCCCTTCGCCATGTCCAACACGATGACGGCGTGGCCCGGAAACCCACCCTGTACGAGAATGTCGCCGATGCGCACCTTCGCGGGCTTTGTGCGTTTGAGTTGGCGGGCGAGGGAAGCGGTCCCGGCGTAGGTCATGATGAACTTCAGGTAGCGCCGAAACGCCTTCTTGCTGCGACTCTTGCGGCCCTTGACCCAGCGCGTGCGGCGGCCTCCTTCAACTTTGACGCGCCACCCGGACGACCACTTCTTCCATGGCACGTTCATGCCGTTGGTCAGCCGGAACGAGATGTCCTTGTGGCGGCCGCGGGCCCATTGCCACTCGGCGCGGAGTCGAATCACGGCGTCGGCGCATTGCTGCAGATTGCGGCCGATCAGGTCGATGTCGACGACGGCATGGTGGGCGCGCTGGTTGCCCTTGAGGCGGCCGTTGAAGAGGCGGACCTTCGTGCCTGACGGACGCAGTGGTCGCGCTCGAAGCCACGCGCCGAAGCCGTCGCCGCTCACAGGGACTCGAGATGCGCCTCTCGGTGCTGGGATTGAGCCGATGGTGCGCAGACTTGGGGCCGCGCGAGCCACAGGGATCGCCGCGCCGACGAGGACAGCAACGAGGGCGGCGAATGCGAAAACGGCGACGGGTCGGGACACGCTCATGTTCCTGTAGACGCAGCACCCGGCGCCTCGATCTGTTGCAAGACGCCGATCGGCGGAGCGTCGGCGTTTTCGTCGTCGCGGCTTACCGGTCGTCATCCATGGTTTCGCGGCGTTGCACGATGCGCAACCGGATCGCGTCGATGTTTTTCGGGCAAACACGCGCCGCTTACGACATGCGGCGTTTTCCCTACAGCCGCTTTTGGCTAAGCTAGGGTGCTCCCTTTGCGTTCGGGCACGGCACACAGCCGACCCGAAAGACCGAATTCCGCTGGAGGCCGCATGCAACGCGCCATCCTGTTTTTGCGCCTTTTTTCCGCCCGTCGAGCGGACTCCTTCGTCCATTCGGGCGCGCGCGCTATCCGCCTCGACACGGCGCTGGACCTCGCTGTCGCCATGGTCCTCGCTTTCGGCATGGTTCTCGCTAGCGGATGCGCGGCTGGACCCGATGAAGGCGCTGAAGGCGAAGGCCTCGACGTCACCCAGGACGTCAACCAGGTGCTCGATAGCGGTACGTCTTCAGGCGGCGGCGACGATGTCGGCTCGTCCGGGGCGTCTTCAGGCGGTACGTCTTCGGGCGGTGCGTCTTCGGGCGGAACCAGCTCGGGCGGCGACGACACGGCGGTCGGCGGCGACGATACCAATCCCCCTGTCGATTGCCCCGGCGGCCCGGGCTGTTCGTGCAAACAGAACGCCGAATGCGATACGGCCCTGTGCATCGACACACCCGCCGGCAAACAATGCGCGCGCTTTTGCGTCGAGGACTGCCCCAAGGGCTTCAAGTGCAGCCCAGTCGCGTCCGGCGGTGGCGACACAGCGACCGTCTGCGTGCCCGAATTCGGACTCGTCTGCAATCCGTGCACGGCCAGCAAGGAGTGCATCGCGCTCGGTCAGAAGGACCCCGCCTGCGTCGATCTCGGCTCCCAGGGCTCGTTTTGCGGCATCGGCTGCGACACCAGCGCCGGCTGCCCGACCGGGTACGCCTGCGAGGACGTGACCTCGGTCGAAGGCGGCAAGTCCAAACAGTGCATCCGCGAACAAGGCAAAGACGGCAAACCGCAAGACTGCCCGTGCTCCGCCGCCGCCAAGACCAAGAAGCTGACGACCAACTGCACCGTCGAGGTGAAGGAAAACGGCAAGGTCATCGGCACCTGCGCCGGTCTGCGAAAGTGCACCAAGGACGGGCTCAGCAAGTGCATCGCGCCACCGGCCCAGGCCGAGGTCTGTGACGGTCAAGACAACGACTGCGACTCGCAAATCGATGAGGGGACCTGCGACGACACCAACCCGTGCACGACCGACCTCTGCGACCCCGCCAAGACGACCGATCAGAAGGAAGGGTGCAGCCACATCGTCGCCAACGCGCCCTGCAACGCCGACAACAACGTGTGCACCGAAAACGACCAGTGCGTCGACGGCATCTGCAACCCGGGCAAGCTGAAGAACTGCGAAGACGGCAACCCGTGCACCAAAGAATCGTGCGACATGGCCAAGGGGTGCAGCTCCACGGTCGATGACGGCGCGCCCTGCGACGACGAAAACCCCTGCACCGTCGGCGACAAATGCCAGGCCGGAAAGTGCGGCTCCGGCGGCGCCAAGGGGTGCACGAGCACCGAGTCATGCATCGAAGCCAAGTGCAACCTCGTCACCGGTAAATGCAAATACCAGGTCAAGCAAGCCGGACTGCCCTGCGACGACGGCACCGCCTGCACCAAAGAAGACGCCTGTGTCGACGGCGTGTGCAAGGGCAAGGTCAAGAGCTGCGACGACAAGAACGCGTGCACCGACGACTCGTGCAGCCCGCAAAAGGGCTGCCTCTACAAGGACAATACGGCGCCGTGCAACGACGACGACGCCTGCACATTGACCGACCTTTGCGCCGGCGGGGCGTGCAAGGGCAAGGCGCTCGACCCCAAGGTCACCTGCAAAGACGGCAACGTCTGCACCGACGACACCTGCGACAAGAAGCTCGGCTGCCGAAACCCCAACAATGGCGCCAAGTGCGACGACGGAAACCCGTGCACTGAAGGCGATTTGTGCCAGTCCGGAACCTGCCAGGCGGGCAGCAACAAGTGCGAGTGCTTCGGCGACAAGGACTGCGCGAAGAAGGAAGACGGCGACCTCTGCAACGGCACGCTGGTCTGCGACAAGTCGTCCAAGCCGTTCAAGTGCAACATCGACCCCAAGACGGTGGTTTCGTGCCCCGCCGGCAAAGGCGGCGCCTGTCTCGCCAATACGTGCAACAAATCCAAGGGAAGCTGCGTCTTGTTGCCCAAGAACGAGGGCCAGCCATGCGACGCGGACGGGAGCATCTGCACCAAGGGCGATAAGTGCGACGGCGGCGTCTGCAAACCCGGCAAACCGGTCGACTGCAACGACCAGAACGCGTGCACGATCGACAGCTGTCATCCGACGAAGGGCTGTCAGCAAACCGCGGCGAAGGGCCCGTGCGACGACGGGCAGGGCTGCACGGTCAAGGACACCTGCAAGGACAAGCTGTGCATCGCCGGGCCGACCAGGAAGTGCGACGACGGCGACGTGTGCACCCAGGATTTCTGCGACAAGGGTTCGGGCAAGTGCAACGTCAAGCCGATCGGCGGCTGCGGCGGGTTCTGCGCGAAAGACACCGACTGCGAAGACAAGAACGAGTGCACGTCGACCGCGTGTGTGCAGGGCAAGTGCCTCGTCAAGTACCTGAGCAAGACCTGCGATGACGGCAGCAAGTGCACCGATGCGGACGCGTGTGGGTCGGGCAAGTGCAGCGGCAAGACGCTCGATTGCAACGACGGCAACCCCTGCACCAAGGACGCCTGCAACCCGTCGGTCGGCTGCGTCAAGACCGTGCTCACCGGCAAGTGCGACGACGGCAACGCGTGCACCAGCGGCGACACCTGCCAGGCCGCCAAGTGCGTCGCTGGGATCGAAAAGAAGTGCAACGACGGCGACGACTGCACCAAGGACGCGTGCGACGCCAACACCGGCAAATGCGGCGCGTCACCGATCGTCGGCTGCGGCGGCTACTGCAAGGTCCACAAGGACTGCGACGACGGCTCGGTCTGCACGACCGGTGTCTGCGGCTCCAACTCCAACGACAAAAACGGTCCCGGTAAGTGCGTCATCACGTTCAACTCGGGCAAGTGCGACGACGGCAACCCGTGCACGGCTTTCGACGTGTGCGTCAAGGGCAAGTGCGGCTTCGGCAAAGGCGTGCAGGTCACGACCTTCGCGGGTGGTGGCGTCGCCGGTTACCAGGACGCGCCGGCCAAACAAGCGCTCTTCTCCGCGCCCGGCCAGATCGCGTTTGGCAAGGCCGGTGAGCTCTACGTGGCAGACACCGGCAACCACCGCGTTCGCCGCATCGGGACCAACGGCTCTGTCTCGACCGTTGGCGGCAACGGCAAGCCCGGGCTCAAGGACGGCGCCGGCCCGCTGGTCCAGTTCAACGCGCCGCGCGGCGTCTCGCAGGACGGCAAGGGCCACATCTTCGTCGCGGACACCGGCAACAACGCCATCCGCCGCATCACGGGTTCGCTGATCATCACCGTCGCCGGCAACGGCACCGCGGGCAGCGTCGACGGCAAGGGCAGCGCTGCTCGCTTCAAGGGACCGTACGCTGTCGCCGCGACACCGGGCGGCAATGTCTACGTCGCCGACACGGGCAATCACCGCGTACGCAGGGTCTCGGCCACCGGCGTCGTCACCACCATCGCGGGCTCGGTGCAAGGCTTCATCAACGGCTTCGCCAAGGGCGTCCGCTTCAACGCGCCCACCGGCATCGCGCTCGATAGCCATGGCAACCTCGTGGTCGCCGACCGGGACAACCACCGCATCCGCAAGGTCACGCCTTCGGGCATCACAACCACCCTCGCCGGGACGTCAGCCGGCTACAGCGACGACGCCGCTCTCAAGGCGCAGTTCAACAAGCCGTGGGCCGTCGCGGCCGATCTCGTCGGCGGCATTTGGGTCGCCGATTCCGCCAACCATCGCCTGCGTCATATCGCCGGCGGCGCGGCCGGAAAGGTCACGACCGTCGCCGGCAGCGTCAAGGGATACGCCGACGGGCCGGGCAACAAGGCGCGTTTTCAGCATCTCACCGGTGTGGCGATCGACCGGTTTGGGACGGTCCTGCTCGCCGACGACAAGAACCAGCGCATCCGGGCGGTCCGCAACCACGATGGCAACTGCAAGATCGACAGCGGCTGCTGGGCGCAAGGCACGGTCAACCCGAAAAACACCTGTCAAACCTGCCAGGGCGGCAAGAAAGCGACGGCGTGGACCAGCCTCGGCCAGGGCGATAGCTGCAGCGACGGCAAGGCGTGCTCGATCGGTGACGCCTGCGACTCCAAGGGCGCCTGCAAAGCCGGCAAAGAGAGCTGCGACGACGGCAACAAGTGCACCAAGGACTCGTGTGACGCGGCCGGCGACTGCGTGCATGTGGCCATCGCGGGCTGTGGCGGGTTCTGCAAGTTCAGCGTCGATTGCGACGACAACAACCCGTGCACCGACGAGCAGTGCATCGGCGGTCAGTGCGGGTTCACGTTCAACGACCAGCCGTGCAAGAGCGGGTCGGGCTGCACGCTGGGCGACAAGTGCGTGCTCGGCAAGTGCGTCAAGGGCGCCGAGGTGGGCGTCTCGACCGTGGCCGGATCCGGCTACAAGGGCTTTGGCAACGGCGCCGGTCCGCAGGCCAAGTTCAGCGGACTGCGCGGCGTTGCTGTCAGTGACAAGGGCGTGGTCTACGTCGCCGATGAAGACAACCGGCGCATCCGTGTGGTCGCCGCCAACGGCACCGTCGCGACGTATGCGGGCACCGGATCGGCCGGTTCCACCGATGGCAAGCGGCTGTCGGCGCGGTTTGCCCGTCCTTCCGACGTCGCGCTGACCGCCAACGGCACGATGTACGTCGTCGATTCGCAGTATCACACGGTGCGCCGTATCAAGGCCGACATTGTCAGCCACCTCGCCGGCAGCCCGGGCAGCCAGGGCAGCCAGGACGGCAGCGGCAGCACCGCGCGTTTCCGCGCCCCGGGCGGCGTCACGGTCTCGGCCGACGGTGGGGCCATCGTCGCGGACACCGGCAACCATCGCATCCGACGCGTTTCGGCGTCCGGATCCGTCGCGACGCTCGCGGGAGGCAGCCAGGGCTATCTCGACGGCGCAGGCGCCAGCGCGCGATTCAACCAACCGTGGGCCGTCGCGCAGGGCAGCAACGGCAACATCTACATCGCGGACACCGGCAACCACCGCATCCGTCTGCTCACGCCCAAAGGCCAGGTGCTCACCGTCGCTGGCAGCGGCAAACCCGGTCACAACGACGAAGCGGGCAAGCTCGCCCAGTTCAACGCGCCATCGGGCCTTGGCATCGACGGCGCCGGCAACGTCTACATCGCCGACACCGCCAACAATCGCGTGCGCAAGATGCTCCCCAACGGCCTCGTGCTCACCGCTTCAGGCGGCGCCAAGGGGTACAAGGACGGCACCGGCTCCAAGGCCCTGTTCAACGGCCCGCGCGGCATCGCGGTCGACATCTTCGGCCGTGTCTTCCTCGCCGACGCCGGCAACTATCGGCTGCGCAAAGTCCGCGACTCCAAGGACAGCTGCCAGATCGGCGGCGCCTGCTGGGCGGCGGCCATCGTCAACCCCGCCAACGCGTGTCAGCGCTGCGACGCGTCGGTCAAGGACAACAACTGGTCGGCGTCGCTGGCCGGCGCTGGCTGCGATGACGGCGACCTGTGCACCGTCAAGGACGTCTGCAACAAGACCGGAGCGTGCGCGGGCGCCAAGAAGAGCTGCGACGACAGCAACAAGTGCACGCTCGACGCCTGCGAGCCCGGCAGCGGCCAGTGTGTGTCCAAACCCATCATCGGCTGCGGCGGCTTCTGCAAGGTCGGCGTCGACTGTGACGATGGCAACGCGTGCACCGATGACGCGTGCGTCAGCGGCAAGTGCAAGGCGCTCTTCAACACCAAGCCGTGCAAGGCCTCGAGCCCCTGTTCGGTGCAAGACACGTGCACGCTCGGCAAGTGCGTCGCCGGCACCGGCGTTGTTGTCAGTACGTATGCAGGTTCGGGCTACGGCGGGTTCGCTGATGGATCCGCAGGCACGTCCAAGTTCTTGCGGCCACGCGGCGTCTCATCGGACGCGCTCGGCAACGTCTACGTCGCCGACTGGGATAACAGCCGGGTGCGCAAAATCCTGCCCAACGGCAACGTGACGACCTTCGCGGGGACGACCAAGGGCTTCGCGGACGGCCTCGGCAAAGCGGCGCGCCTCAATCGGCCAACCGCCCTCGATGTCGACGCCGCCGGCAACGTCTACGTCATGGACTTCGCCAACCACGCGGTGCGCAAGATCCGCAAGGATGGCGTCGTTTCGACCCTCGCCGGCTCCGGTTCCCCCGGCTACACCGATTCGTGCGGCAAGTCCGCGCGCTTTGCGTACCCCGAAGGCATTACGACCACCCCCGGCGGCCTGGTCTTCGTCGGTGAGACGGGCGGCCATCGCATTCGACGCGTCAGTCCGTCCGGCTGCACGAGCACCATCGCCGGGTCCTCGGCCGGTTTCGCCGACGGCAAGGGCAGCCAGGTCAAGTTCTACAACCCGCGCGGCCTCGCGGTCGCCGGGGACGGGGCCATCGTCGTCGCGGACAGCTCCAACCACGTGATCCGGCGCGTGCAGGTCGACGGTTCGGTCACGACGCTCGCTGGCACGCCACGCAAGGCCGGCCGCATCGATGGCGTCGCGTCCAAGTCGTACTTCAACAACCCCTACGACGTCGGTCTCGACGGCGCCGGCAACATCTACATCGTCGAAGACGGCAACCACGACGTGCGCCGCCTGTCCCCGACCGGCGTCGTGACCACCTTCGCAGGCACCGGCAAGACCGGCGTCAAGGACGGGCTGGCGACCAGCGCCCTGTTCGCGAACCCGCGCGGGCTCCATGTCGACGTCTTCGGCGCGGTCTACATCGCCGAATACAGCAACCACCGCATCCGCCGCATCTGGAACGGCGGCAACACCTGCTTCATCGGCGGCAAGTGTTACGCCCACAAGCAGCGCAAACCCGACAACTTCTGCGCCTACTGCCTCGCCAACAAGGATGCGACCAAGTGGACGCTGCTCCCCTCGGGCACCGCCTGCAACGACGGCCAGGCCTGCACGTCGGCCGACAGCTGCAGCGCCAAGGGCCAATGCGCGGGCAAGACGGTCGACTGCAACGACAACGACAAGTGCACCAAGGACGCGTGCAACCTCGCGACCGGCAAGTGCACCAACACGGCCATCATCGGTTGCGACGGCAACTGCGCCAAGGACAGCGACTGCGAAGACAAAAACCCCTGCACGAACACGTCCTGCGAGTTTGGCAAGTGCAAGAAGATCTTCAACAGCAACCCGTGCAAGAGCGGCAAGCCGTGTTCGCTCGGCGACCGCTGCGACAAGGGCACCTGCACGGCGAAGTTTGCGCGCGTTGTCAGCACGTGGGCGGGCAACGGCTTCAAAGGCACGGTCAACGGTCCCAAGGAAAACGCCCAGTTCTACGAGCCGGGTTCGGTGGCGTGGCTGAGCAACGGCGATGCGCTCATCGTGGACCGGTACAACAACCGGATCCGGCGCGTCGACAGCAAGGGCGTGGTCTCGACCTGGTCGGGCAGCAGCTACGACTACGTGGAGGGCGATAAGGCCAAGGCCCGCTACCGGTACCCGATCGACATCCTCGCGACCGGCGATGACACGGTGTTCGTCCTCGACCAGAACAACCACTGCATTCGCAAAGTCTCGCCGTTTGGGGTCGTCTCGCAGTACGCGGGTCGCTGTCGCTACGCGGGCAACAATGATGGCGGGCGCGGCAGCGGTCGGATGAGCAGCCCATATGGCATGACACGGTCCGATGACGGCGTCATCTACGTCGCTGACTACGGCAACCACCGGATCCGTCGCGTATCGACCAGCGGCTACATGACAACGCTCGCGGGCAGCGGCAGCACCGGCGGCACCAACGGAACGGGCAGCAGCGCGCGTTTCTACCACCCGATCGACATCACGCTCGGGCCCACCGGTGACCTGTTTGTCGCCGATTACCGCAATCACCGCATCCGCCGCGTCACCGTCAAGGGCGTCGTCACCACCTACACCGGCTCCAGCGCTGGCTACACCGACGGCAACCTCCTCAAGGCGCGTTTCAGCTACCCGCACGCCATCGCGACGGCGCCCGACGGCACGCTGCTCGTCGCCGACCACGGCAACCGACGGGTCCGCAAGATCACGTCGACCGAGGTCACCACCTGGGCCGGCGGCGGCTCGGCGGGCAAGGATGGCGACGCGCTGAAGTCCGGGTTCGCGTCGCTCTATCGGCTGACCATCGGCCCGCGCGGCGGCGTCTACGTTGGCGAGGGAAGCGCGCAGCGGGTGCGCAAGGTGGTCGACAGCAAGGACAACTGCCTGATCGGTGGGGCTTGCTACGCCGACGGCGTCTACGACCCGAACAACCGCTGCAAACGTTGCCTCGCTACCAAGAGCCAAACCGCCTGGGCACCGATGGCCAAGGGCGGCCTGTGCACCGACGGCAAACCCTGCACGGTCAACGACCAATGCGACGGCAGCGGCAGCTGCACCGGCACCGTCAACACCTGCGATGACAAGGACAAGTGCACCAAGGATTCCTGCGACCCCAAGACCGGCAAATGCACCAACACGCCCACGATCGGTTGCGGCGGCTACTGCACCAGCCTCACGCACTGCAAGGACGCCAACGCCTGCACCGACGAGCAATGCATCAACGGCAAATGCAAGGTCACGTTCAACAGCCAGCCGTGCAGCGCGGGCGATGCGTGCAGCAAGGGCGACAAGTGTACCAGCGGCGTCTGCAAGTCGTTCGGCTACAACTGGGTCAGCACCTACGTCGGGTCCGGTTTCCAGGGGTCCGCCAACGGCCAGAAAGCCACCGCGTCGTTTTACGACCTGCGCGACGTCGTGAAAAACAGCAAGGGCGAGCTGTTCATGGCGGATTACCACAACAACCAGATCCGCAAACTCGACGTCAAGGGCAACGTCTCGACCTTCGCGGGCAGCAGCTACGACTACGTCAACGGCGTCGGGACCAAGGCCAAATTCCGCTACCCGCGCGACCTCGCGATCGATCCGTCCGACAACCTCTACGTCGCCGACTACAACAACCACTGCATCCGCAAGATCACGCCGACCGGTAACGTCACCCAATACGCGGGTCGGTGTCGGTACTCGGGCACCAATGACGGCTGGCCGGGCTCAGCGCGAATGAGCGGCCCAAGCGGCATCGCTCGCGCCCACGACGGCGTGATCTGGGTCGCCGACTACAACAACCACAAGATCAGGCGCGTCGCGACGAACGGCTACACCACCACCTTCACGGGCAACGGTGCGGGCACGACCGATGGCGCCGGCGCGCAAGCCAAGTTCTATTACCCGATCGATATCGCGATCGACCGCGATGGCAACCTCATTGTGCTCGACTACTACAGCAGCCGCATTCGCAAGGTCACAATGAGCGGCGTGGTCACGACCATCGCTGGCAGCAGCCGCGGTCACCTCGACGGCCCGGCGCTCAAGGCGCGGTTCAACTATCCGCAGGGCCTGATGATTCATCCCGACGGTCGGATCTTCATCGCGGACTCCGGCAACCGGCGGATCCGCGTGCTCACGACGTTGGGCGAGGTCCAGACCTACGCCGGAAGCGGCGGTGGCGGCAGCAACGATGGGCCCGTAGCCACGGCGACGTTTGACACCCCGCGCGGCATGTTCATCGATCGGGACGGCAGCCTGCTTGTGACCACGCGTTTCAAGGTCCGTCGCATCAAGCCGAGCGCCAACAACTGCCAAATCGGTGGCACGTGCTACGTCGATGGCGCGACCAAACCCGACAACCAGTGCGAGCAGTGCAACTACGCCAAGAACAAGAAGGGGTGGACGCTCGCCAAAGCCGGGCTGCTCTGCGACGACGGCAACGCGTGCACGAAGAGCGATACGTGCAGCGCCAAGGGCAACTGTTTTGGTACCCCCGTGGTCTGCGACGACAAGGACAAGTGCACCAAGGACAGCTGCGACGCCAACACCGGCAAGTGCAAGTTCGTCGGCATCGTCGGCTGCAACGGGTACTGCAACAAACACAGCGAGTGCGTGGACAAGAACCTGTGCACCGACGACCTGTGCGAGTCCAACAAGTGCGTCAACAAGGCCAACAGCAAGAGCTGCAAAGCCGACGGCGCGCCATGTTCGCTCGGCGACCACTGCAAAGCCGGCAAGTGCGTCGCAGCGGGGCTGTCATCGATGAAGACACTCGTCGGTCTGGGCTTCTCCGGCTTCGCTGACGGCGACAAGGAGCTCGCCAAGTTCAACGACCCGTGCGGCGTTGTCCGGCGCAAGGACGGCACGGTGTTCGTCACCGACCGCGACAACCACCGCATCCGCCGCATCTCCGGCGCGGGTATCGTCACGACAATCAGCGGCCAGAAGGGCGGTGGCTACGCCAACGGCAAGATCGCCGACGCCCGCTGGACCGGCCCATGGGGCATCGTGATGGACGCGTCGAGCAACATCTACGTGTCCGAAGCCAGCGCCAACCGCATCCGCAAGATCGACGCCAAGGGCAACGTGACCCTCGTCGCCGGTGGCACGGCTGGGTTCAAGGACGGCACCGGCAGCGCGGCGCGGCTGTACAACCCGCGTGGACTCGCGGTGCGCGAAGACGGCCTGTTGTACGTCGCCGACTACCACAACCAGCGCATCCGCCAGGTCACGCCTGCGGGCAAGGTCACGACGTTCGCCGGCAGCGGCAGCTACTCGCACAGCAACGGCAACGGCCCGCAAGCGATGTTCCGCAACCCCGCGGACGTCGAGGTGTACACGCTCGGCAGCCTCCTGGTCGCCGACTACAACAACCACCGCATTCGTCACATCACCGCGCAGGGCAAGGTCAGCGACTTCGCGGGCAACGGCAGCAACAGCCTCAAGGACGGTCCGGCCGCATCCGCTAGCATTCGCTATCCGGGTTCGGTCCACGCTGACCCGCAGGGTGACGTCTGGGTCGCGTCGATCAACTACCCGACGATCCGTCGCATCCGCAATGGCATCGTGACGACGGTCGCGGGCGCTGGAACCAACGGCGACATCGACGGCTACGGCTCCAAGTCGCGGTTCAACGAGCCATGGGGCATGACCATGACGCCCGACGGCACGTTGCTCATCGCGGCGGCGGGCAACCACAAGATCCGCACGCTCAAGGTCAGCGCCAGCAACTGCAAGATCGGCGGCTTGTGCTGGAACGACGGCTTCTTCAACCCGACGAGCTCGTGCCAGAAGTGCGACTTCGCCAAGAAGCCGACCGACTGGACGACCACAGCCAAGGGCGGCTCGTGCAGCGACGGCGACCCGTGCACCGAGCCCGATAAATGCGACGGCAGCGGCAAGTGCGTGGCCGGGGCCAAGAAGTCCTGCGACGACAAGGACAGCTGCACGGTCGATAGCTGCCAGGTGCTCACCGGCAAGTGCGTGCACAAGGCCATCGCCGGGTGTTTCTAGGGCCTGTCCCTGAATCGATTCTCTGGACAGATGGATCGGCGCCGAATCTAACGTGTGCAGCGGGGTTCGATCTGCCCGACGCCGTTGTCGACGCTCGCGCCGAACAAGTCCTGCAGCGCTGGCCGTGGCACGAAGCGAAGTAGCCGGGTTCGGCCGTCGGCTGGCGTCGATGATCGTCGGGTGCAGCGGACGCGGCGTGATATGCCGGCCGCGAAGGGAGCGAGTCCATGCGAACCGAATCCGACCTGCGCCGCGCGCTTGCCCGGCTCGATGGTAGGGGTTACCCCGGCTACAAACAGCTGAAGGGAGACTGGGACCTCGGCGACATGGTGCTGCGGATCGACCGCGTCCAGGGCGATCCTTTCGCGGCTCCGAGCCGGATTCGTGTCGAGCTGTCCGCGGACGTGGCTGGTCTGCCAGCCGAGGCGCTTGATTCGGTGGCTTCGCGCGTCGCAGCAGCCGATTTCCTGGCGCGCTGCCTCGCCCATGACCTCGACCAGCACGGCGGCCGACGGACGGGGAGCGGCAAGAGCGGCGGCATCTTCATCGAGCGCCCTGTGCAAGAGGTGCTGCCGCGAACGACCGTATTGGTGCACGCTGATGGACGCGTCGAAGCGCGCTTGCAGGTCGGTCTACCGGCGGCGGGCAGGCGAATCCGCGGTCGCGCGGCGGCCGAGTTGTTGTGCGACGACGTGCCGGACGCAGCCGACGCCTCGCTACGGGCCCAAAGCATCGACGTGGCGACCCTCGTCGCTCATATCCACTGCGTGCAGGACCAACACGCGCTGCGGCGACAACTCGGCGACCATGGTCTTGTCGCATTCGTCGCAAATGGCGCTCGACTGCCCCGAGCCAGCGGCGTCGATCCGCGCCCCTTAACCGCCGACGTGACGACCTTCCAAGCCCCCGAGAGCCTCGCAGTCACGCTGCAAACCCCGCATTCGGGCGACGTCGTGGGGTTGGGGATACGCGAGGGCATCACGGTGGTGGCGGGCGGCGGCTATCACGGCAAATCGACCCTGCTGCGCGCCCTGCAGACCGGCGTCTACGACCACATCCCGGGCGACGGTCGCGAGCGTGTCGTGACACGGGCGGACGCCGTCAAGATCCGCGCCGAAGATGGCCGCCGCATCGCATCCGTGGACATCAGCCCGTTCATCACCAACCTGCCCGGCGGCACGGACACGGCGAGGTTTTGCACCGACACCGCGAGCGGCAGCACATCGCAAGCCGCCGCCATCGTCGAGGCGCTCGAGCTCGGCAGCCGGCTATTGCTGCTGGACGAAGACACCTCCGCCACCAACCTGATGCTCCGCGACGCCCGGATGCAGGCCCTTGTTGCCGCCGAAAACGAACCGATCACGCCGCTCACCGCACGGATCTCCGGCCTGTTCGCGACGGACGGCGTCAGCACCATCCTCGTGATGGGCGGCAGCGGCGACTACCTCGACGTGGCCGGGACCGTGTTGATGATGGATCGCTACCGCCCCGTGGACATGACCGGTCGGGCGGCGGAAATCGTCGCAGAGATTCCCCGCGAGGCGCTGGATGTGCAGCCGCTGTCCGTCGTCCCCAAGCCCCGCCATCCGCGCCCCAAGAGCATCGATCCGAGCCGCGGCAAACGGGATGTCAAGGTGTCGGTACGGGACTTGGCCCAGCTGGGATTCGGTCGCTTTGACGTCGACCTGTCGGCGCTGGAACAGCTGGTTGAGCCCGCCCAGGTGCGCGCAATCGGTGAAGCGTTGCTCTGGCTCAAGCGCTGCTTCCAAGACGGTGACGACCTGCCCACTGCGCTGGACCGACTCGACGCCGCGCTGAGCGAAGAAGGCATTGGCTTGCTGGCGCAACGGCGGGGCGACTTCGCGATGGTGCGCAGGTTCGAGATCGGGGCCGCGCTCAACCGCCTGCGATCCCTGACGGTGAGGTAGAGACGCCGGACGTCGATGACGTGATCGGCTACAGTTGCGGCCATGGGATTCCTTGACCGCTACGCGTATCGGCCCGACGACAGCGACGAGCTGCGGCTGCGAAAGACGCTCGCATGTGCCGTCGCGCTGTTTTGCTGCGTGTGCGGCACGCTGTGGTCGGCGTTGTACACGTTCATTTTCGGCTGGGGCGTCATCTCTGCGCTGCCTGCCGCGTTCGTGGTCATCGTCGGAACCGCCCTCGTTGTCGGACACCAGCGCGGCGACTGGCGACCGGCTGTGGGTGCGAACATCTTCTGCATCACGTGGATCTCCGCATTGTTGCAGTGGACCATCGGCGGCATCGAGTCGTCCGGCATGGTCATCATGTGGAGCTTCCTGGGCGCGATCGGCGGGCTGATCTTCCTGGACACCGGGCGCGCCGTCGGGCTCCTGGTGACCTTCCTGGTGATTCTGCTCGTTTCGGCCGTCGAGCCTGCGCTCCTGGGCGAACCCGCTCACGTGCCCTGGCCCTGGCCGCGCGTGTTCCTGCTCATGAACGTCGGGTGTTCGGCGATCGTCGTTTTCGCCTCGGCGGCGTACTTTGCGCAGACGACCCAACCGAGCGGCGACGCGCGGACGCTCTCGTGGCGACCATGCTCCCGGGCTCCATCGCAGCGCGCCTCAAAGACGGCGAAAAGGTTATTGCGGACCGACACGAAACCGTCAGCGTTCTCTTCGCCGATATCGTCGGGTTTACCACCTACTCGGCAACGGTCAGCCCCGAACAACTCGTCGCTGAGCTCAACAGCGTCTTCGAACAGTTCGACGAGCTCGCGACCCGCCATGGTGTCGAGAAGATCAAGACGATCGGCGACGCCTACATGGTCGCGGCCGGTGTGCCCGAGACGACCGATCAACCGGCGGCAGCGCTGGCCCGCTTCGCTCTCGACATGCAAGCCGCGTCCCAGGCCATCGTGCGCGGCGACGGCCAGCCGTTCACATTGCGGATCGGGATCGCGACCGGAGCGGCGGTGGCCGGCGTCATCGGCGCCGACAAACGGGCGTTCGACCTGTGGGGAGATACGGTCAACACAGCGAGCCGAATGGAGTCGCATGGCGAGCCCGGCCGCATCCAGGTCTGCCCGGAGACGGCCCGTCACCTTGAGGGAACCCTGGCGCTGCAACCGCGCGAGCCGATCGACATCAAGGGCAAGGGCCGGATGCAGACCTTCTTCCTTGGTGAACAGCCGAGCTAGGCACGCCGATGAACAAGCCCACCGCCGACCCCGCGGAAACCCTGGCCGGGCTGGTCCTGCGACCGGCCGACATGCCCCAGGACCAAGACACCTTGTGGCGGTTCGCACGCGATGCCCACGAGTCGTTCATGGGGGAGCGCTTCCCAAGTCGCGACGCATGGCGGGCCAAGCTGATGACGCGCTGGCGAGCGGAGCCGAGCGGACTGTGGCTGCTCTGTGAGCCCGACGGTAGGCCGACCGGCGCGCTGCATTTCACGACGAACCAGTACAAGGCGCCCGATGGTCGGGGATTGGCCCACGTTCACGAGCTCTATGTGGTCGAGCAGCGGCGCGGCAAAGGCATCGGCAAGGCGCTCTTGGCTTTTGCGCTGCAAAGGCTGCGGTCGCTCGGCTTTGACGAGGCGCAGTTGCACGTTTTCGACGCCAACATCGCGGCGATTCGGCTGTACGAGCGACTGGGATGGACGACCGCCCTGGTCCGCGAGCTCGCCCCCGGTCTTCGCCAGCGTCGCATGAAGACGTCGCTGTAGGTCGCCCTTTCCTGCGCGTGCTCGGGGGGATCTCTCAGCCGGTCAGCTGTCGCTTCCCGGCCGGATCACACCCGTGCCCACACCCGGGGGTGTGATCTTTTACCCGGTCAGCTGTCGCTGTCCGGGCCGATCACACCCGGGGGCGTTGTTTCGTTTCTCCGTGGTGCAAGCACCACTGCGCGCCAGGACAGCCTTCGGCATGTCCGC
>Ga0114933_10000926_pt1 | contig 34205 bp, 31 predicted proteins | sample 4SBtaG_FD_89691 | JGI IMG/M metagenome (GOLD analysis project Ga0114933, IMG submission 89691) | Deep subsurface microbial communities from Kolumbo volcano to uncover new lineages of life (NeLLi) - 4SBTROV12_W25 metaG | ecosystem: Environmental > Aquatic > Marine > Volcanic | place: Kolumbo... | reverse complement strand
TTTCCCACCCCGGGCGGGCCCACGAGGGTCACCAGCGATGCGTGCGCCAGAGCGCGGCCAGCGCTCGCGAGCAGGTCGGTGCGGCCGAGGAGGGGGGAAGCCATTCGCGCCTACTCCACATAGTGTCAGAGGTGCGTGATCTTGGATGGTTGGCTGGGTTGTGCCTACCCCGTGTGCCTACCTCGCTCAGGTCACATTGGAAAATGCTGGATGCCTTCCGTGATCTGCTGGACCAGGGGCCCGGCCTTATCGGCGATTGAGAGAAGCGTATTGATGGTGTCGGCCGCGAGCTTCCACTTCTTCGCCCGGGCTTCGGGCTCTGCTTCAGCGCTCACCTGGGCCAGGGCTTCCACGGCCGCCGCCTTCTCTGGCTCCGCCGCCCCTTCAAGAAGACCTTGTAGCTGTCGGAACAGCTCCGGAAGCTGCCCTGCATCCAAGCCGTGGTGGACCTCAGCCACGGCTTGATTGTGGAGGCCAATCTGGAGCGCCCCGACGGACCCGATCTCCAGAGACAGCCCTGAGCCAGGGTCCATGACCGCCCGGTCGAACTCTTCGGCGACTACCTTGGCGTAGTCGTCCACAAGTCCGGGATCCAGTCCTCCTGGCGATCGGATCTGCCCGCGCAAGACGCCTCGGTCTGAGTAGGCTCGCACCAGCGTCACATCGAAGTCAGCAGCCACTTGCCGGGCCCTCCTCCGCGCCTCATCAACCCCCAGGCCCTCTGGGACCTCGACCGAGAAGGGCTGCATGGTCGGCCCAGCCTCTGGCAACTCCCCAAGGAAGTCCAGGATGCTCTTGAGCTTATTGATGTCGGCCCGGATGGCCGCCTTGTACTGAGCGGTCGGGCTTCGCTGGCTGCGCCGAAGGCTCTCAGTCATGTAGATCGGGGACAAGTTCAACGGCACAAACGACAGACGACCTGACCGATACTTCGAGACGAGAAAGTCCGTGGAACACTCCTGTTCCAAGATGACCGTCACCCGAGACCGCCAACGCTCTGCAAGGCCGATGGCGATCTCACGAGCCTCCCGACTCGACAGGTCATGGTCCAGGAGTGCCTGGGCCTTCGCCAAACATCCGCGGAGCTTGAACTTCAACCGAGACCGATCGCGAAGCTGCGCGCCCTTGGAGCCCATGAACCCTCCGTTCTGGCGCCCATATGGCCCCGCTCATCGATCGACCAGGACCGGTGATCTTGATGCTTGCGAGCCTACCCCTGACTGGACGGCTTGTCCCACGGCCCCTCGATCACCTGGGCGCCCGGTGACAAGACTCCCAGTCGAGCAGCAGCAACCGCAGCCGCGCGGGCCTCGTCGGACACCTGGGCGTACTTCCTGAGCATCACGACGGGCGAGTGCCCCAGCAGGCTCGCGGCCGTGGCCACATCCACGCCTGGAGTGTGGATCAGGCGGGTCACGACCATGCGGCGCAGCCCATGCGGGGTGAAGCGCGGCACGTCGGCCCGTGCGCAGGCCCGCTTCAGGGCGGAGCGCACCTGCTCCCGCGGGCAGGTGCCAAGGTCGAAGACGTTGGCACCGCGGTCGCGTATGCCCACGCGCCCAACCAGCAAGGCGAATAGTTCCGTGTCGGCGGCCCGCAGCGGGAACGTCCGGCGGCCGTTCTTCCAGTCGAAGGCGACCGTGCCGTTCACGATGTCCACGTCGTCCACCTTGAGGGTGCAGGCAGCTCCGACCCGAGCGCCGGTCACGGCCAGCATCCTGAGGACGAGCGCAGGCTCACCGCTCATGGCGGCAAGGACCTTCGCAGCGTCGCCGGGCTGCGGCGTCTCGTGGTTGATCGTGAAGACCTTGCCGTCGACGCGGACCCGCGCCTCGGGGAAGGCCCGATCGCAGATGAGGCGCCGCTTTCGTGCCCACTTCCAGGCCATCCGGAAGATCCGGACTTCCAGCTCGACGGTGCGCGGCGAAGCCGGGCGCATGTCGCGATGCTGCCGATCGAGGATGTAGCCCTCGACGGATTCCTCAGTCAGCTGCTCAGGCCGTAAATCGCCAAGCCAGGCCGTCAGATGCCTGGAGGCCTTTTCGTAGCAGTCGACCGTGGTCGCAGCCAAGCCAGTGCCACGGGGCGCCCCAACGGGCCGCTCGCGACGTTGCTGAACTTCCGTCCATGCAGCGAGCAAGTCACCGATGGTCCGTACCTCCGCCAGGACCTCCGAGCGGCTTGAGCGGCGCAGGTCGCCTCTTGCGACGTGTGCGGCGACGGCGGCCATCGCCTCGTCCCTGGTCGCCCAGCCGGTCCAGACCGTTGACTGGCCCTTGCCCTTCTCCCTGCCCCGCCAGTACCAGCGCCCGTCTGCTCGTGGGCCCCGAGTCACCGTCAGGCGGATCCCCACGGTCTCGGCGGGCCTCGGACGGTTGTTCCTTGTGGTCATGGAGTACCTCCAGTTCGAGTGTGGCGAGCCAGTCGCCGAAGGGGGCCCTCATGGAGCCACCGACGAAGGCCAGTGACTCGGGCTTGGACTTGCGGACATCTGCGTCTCTCACTCCCAGCACCCTGGCGAAGTCGCGGGCCGTGCAGAGCGTCTCCGGGGCACGGTTCAGGGCGGCCAGGGTCTGCAGCCGCGTGGCCCGCCGACTCGCCCTGTCAAGCCGACTCCGCTCCAGACGCTCGATGGTCCGGTGCCAGCCGAGCCGGGACACGACCCAGGTGGATTGCCACCGCTTCCAGTAGGCGGCGCCCTCGGGGGTGTCCTCAGAGGGGCCTGCGACGACCGTAAAGCAAACAGCGGGGCTGGGGGTGTCTCCGGCGAGGTCGTGCACCCGGAGGAACCCGCCGGCGAAGTAGGCCACACCGCGCTCCTGGTCGGCGTGCATGAGCCGTCCGAGGTTCCGCGGGACCGCCGCTTCGGAGACTCCGGGCATCAGTACCCTTCCTCGATCCCGTGGGCTTCGCAGAGGAGCTTCCAGGCCGCCCACACTTCGCAGGCGGGGCTACCACCCAAGGCCCTGATGGCCTCGGCCCTGGAGGCGAAGTCGATCAGCGAGTGCTTGCCGTCTGTGAGCAGGGCGAAGGCTGTCTCCAGGTGGACGAGCGACTTGCGGGAGTCGTCCACCACGCGGCGCATGTCCTCAACGCCCCGGCGGCCCGCGAGGCCGAAGTGCTGGCGCAACACCATCCTGACGACGCTGGACGTGTCCACGCCCAGGCGGTGCGCTTCGTGGTTCACGCACTCGTCCACCTGATGGTCCAGGCGGAGAGTGCGGCGGGGTCCTTCTGCGGTGGGTCGAGCCATGATGTCTCCGACGATGCCATGATGAATACATTCAGCGGTATCTGCGTCAGTCTGACAGCCGCGGACTTGGCCTTCTTCTGGCTTCACACAGACCGTGGCCGGCTCACCGGGAGGAGCCTCGCACTCGCTTCGAGGGCGATGATGGTGTGCGACTACGCTGGCGATCCTGAGCGACGTTGGGGTCGATATCTGCGGCTCGCGCGAGCGGAACTGGGCCGCTTCGATCCGACGGACGACGCGACCGTCTCCCCCATGACTGCGTGCATCTTCGACGCCCTCGGGAACCCACCGCCGGGGTTCGAAGGCGACGCCGTCTCCGATCCGGCGGCGCTGGTCTCACACCTGCTCGACCGCGACTAACTCCAGGAGTTGATTGCGTAGACCCGGACCCGCCGTTGCGTTCTGCTCATCGGCATGGACCACGCTCAACTTCCCGCCCGCACCGCCCTGACCACCACGGAGTTCGCTGGGCTGCTCGGCGTCCCGGAGTCCACCGTCCGCGGTTGGGTCCGGCGCGGCGTGATCCCGAGCTTCAAGATCGGCGGCAGGCGCTTGATCCGCACGCAGGACCTCCTGGCTTTGACCGGCCAGGACGAACAGCCCCTGGCCGGGACTCCCCCCACACCCTGACCATCCCCCGCGGCGCAGGCCGCACCAAACAAGGAAGTCTCCATGGCTCACAACCCCAGCCCCCCCGACCTCGACGCCGCCGCCGCCGCGGACGACCTCGCCGCTGCGCCGGCACCGACGCCCCCGCTCCCGCCCACCCCGCCCACCGACGACTGGCGCGCTGGGTATAGGCTCGGCCTCCAGGACGGCGAGGCCGAGGCCACCGGCCGGTGCCCCGTGCCGCTGACCACCGGCGCCCCGGCGCCCAGTGCCTCGCCGGCCGCGCCTGTCGAGCCGCCCACGGCGGGCCCGGCCAGCGCCGAGCCCGGCGACCTGGAGTGCGACGAGCAGTAGCGCCCGGCTCCGGGCCGGCGGCGCTTGTGTGGCTTCGCCGGCCTGGGGCACCCCCCAACGCATGAAGCCGACCCGCTGAACTCGGGTCGGCTTCGCGAACAACGGAAAGTGAGGTTCCAATGTCCAGCACTAAGCATATCACTGAGATCACCCATGATCTCGCCGGGATGAGCCCTTCGGTCTCCGAGGCCGGGCGGTGCTCAAGTCCAAGCCACCAGTGCCTTCTACCGGCCAGCGCGGCGGCACCATGATCGCGCCTCGCACCTTCGAGCTTCTCGCCCTCGGCTGGGACCTGGAGGACGCCCAACTGCTGGAGTTCTCCGACTTCCTGATGCGGACTGCCGTGTGTGGCTCGGACTGCACGCTCGCAGCGAATCCCGGCATCTACCCGGAACTCGGGCTCGCCCACTATTGGCGGGACGGCGAGTTCCGGCTCGCCCTGAACTACCCGGCTGTCTGCGAGCACATGCACCGGGATCCCAAGCGACCGGGGCTGGCTGAGGCTCTCGGCCTCACCAGCGGCGCCCTGGCGAAGTGGTGGGAACGGCACCCCTACTACCGCGGTCTTGACGAGGGCCAGGGTCTTGTGGGCGGCCCCTGGTACGCGGTGGCGGTCCCCTGGGCGGTGGGCGCCGGCTACCGGACGCGCTGGCCGTCACCGGTCTCGCGCCGTTGCGGGGGGTCTCCATGCTGAGGGCCGAGGGAGATCGGCCGCCGGCGTGGCTGCGGAAAGTAGCCATCGAGAGGGGCCTGAGCCTTGATCCGGTCAGGCTCAAATCCGGCTATTTCCTTGGCTGGAAGATCACAGGCAAGTGCCCACTGTGCGTAGCCGCGGAAGAGGACTGCCCGTCCAAGATCCGGCCCGAGATCCGGCGGGGGGCAGCCACGATCCTCGCGGGCAGCTTCGCCTACCGCTGCGAAGGAGCGGACTGCCCAGCTGGTCCGAACCGGACCGGGACGACGCCGAAGGGCAAGCCCAAGGGGCTCCCACCGCAGGAGTGGGTCGAGTTGCTCGACTTGGAGAGGCCGCCGCCAAGGTGGGATGGACCCGCGGTCCCGACCGACTCTGCTGAAGCCGCCCGTGGGCCTCTTGCGCTGGCGAACGCCGAGCCACAGCCCCTTGCACCCCTGATGCTGACCCGCACGTCCTGGGGCCACGGCCTGGGCGACCTGAGGCCGCGCGAGGTGACCTCGACCTTCGAGGCCATCGTGCAGTGGCTCGCCGCCGGTCCCACAGAGACTGGCTCCGGGGCGGGGCCGCGTCGATGGGCGCCGGTTTCGTTCACCGGCGAGCCCTCGCTCTGGACCTTTGAAGGCGCCGGCGCGGTGGTGCAGGAGATACCCGCCGACACCTCCCGCCAACGTGTGGCGGAGTCCCTCGGGGCTGCCGCTTGGGCGTCCTACCCTGCAGGGGACCGGCGGTATCTCGTGGTGCCCCTGGACCGAACGGCGACCCTCTCCGAGTACCTCGCGGCATCCAGCCGCCTCCGCAAGGTCCTCGACGGGCTCGGTGCCCAGGCCCTCACCGGAGGTATCGCGGCCGGCCTGTACTACCCGGGATGCCCCCTGACGGGCAGCGCCGACTGGAGCAACGTGTCCGGGAAGGCCCTCTCGGTGGACAGGCTCCTCGAGGCTGCGTCCGCCGGTGCCTCCAGCGGTGGCCTCGCCGACAGCCTCGACCACACCGCGCCCACGCTCTCCAGCCTGTACGACCCAGGCCAGCTTCAGCAGGACCGCGACCGCCGGCTCCTGCCCATCGACAGCCTGCCGCTCCAGTGGCCACACGGACCGAAGACTGGCCACGGCTGGGGCGCCGTGATGAATGCCCAGCTCGGTGGCGGCCTGTGCCCGGGGAGCCTGCTGGCGCTGGGGGCCTCTGCCGCCGGGGGCGGCAAGACCGCCTTCCTGATGCAACTTGCCGACGGCCTCGCGATCCGCAGCGCCATGCAGATCATCGAGGGCGGAGACGGACCACTGACCTCGATGCTCTTCGTGTCTGAGATGGATGCCGGCGTGCTCTCGGCACGGTCCTTCGGGCGGTGGGCAGGTGTGCCGTTCCGGCTCTTCCGGGCCGGGGGAGATGCGGCCTCATGGCTCGCAAGTGCGGGCATGGCTCAGGACGCTGCTGCAGCGCAGCGCGAGCTCGTGGACCCGGCCTACCGGACTGTCGGAGGGCTGCTGAAAGGGCCTGCCGGCTACGCCAGAACACTGTGTCGGGTCTGGAAGTCGCCGGCCAGGGGCACGAGGCTGGTCGAGGAGATCGCAAGGTGTGTGGCGACCTGGAGCAAGGCGCTGGCGGCCGCCACGGGCCGGGAGGTCTGGCCGGTTGTCGTCTTCGATCCACTCCAGCGCTGGACGGACTCGAAGCGGACCGAGGTGGAGGGGCTGAACGAGTTGATCGAGACCATCGAGGCCACCGCCCAGCAGGAGGGCTGGATCGTCTTCCTCACCAGCGACACCACCAAGAGCGCGGCGGTCGGGGCCAAGTACGGAACGGGCACGGTGGAGGAGGCTGTGGGCGCCTTCAGGGGGTCCTACAAGCTGATGCACGCGGTCGACGTGGCCATGTACCTGCGCAGGTGGGATGAGCAGTCTGGCGGGCGGGCGCAGAAGATGGAGATCGTCTTCGCCAAGAACCGCTTCGGGACTTCGTCACTGGAGAACCCGATGTACTGCTACGACACGACCTGCGGCCGGTTCACGCCGATGAGCGCCGAGCAGATCGGGTGGGCTGTCGTGGAAAGGAAGGCCGAAGAGAAGGATCGCGGCGCTCCCCGGAATGGCACACCGCGAGACGTGGCCGACGATCTGCGTGGGCTGGTGACGTGAGCCTGCGGGAGCGCCAGGAGAAGCAAGACGCGGAGCATCATGCTCAGGCTGACGCCGCTTTCCAGGGCCTGCTGAGCAGCGCCGAGCAGCGCCGCACCGCTGCGGTGACCGGCATGGCCAGGGCGTCGGACACCCCCCAAGAGGCTGAGGCGACCAGCGCCCTCGCCGACCTCCTCCTGGAGCACCTGGAGAGCCTCTGGGCCGACCTCTTGCGTGCCGGGGTGACAGTGTCCGGGAAGTGCGGGGCGGCGGACTGGGACGAGTCCCTGGCTGTCTATGTGGCCTCGCTGGGGCCAGGGGGGAGAAGCACCGCTACACACCTGCGGAGCGGTGCTCAGAGCCGCTCAGGCCAGCCTTGGCGGCTCTGGCTGCCCGGAGAACAAGGCGTTCCCGGATTCGCGGTGGTCCTCGCCTACGTGGTCTTCCGAGAGCAGGCAGCGGTGGCAGGGGCGACGGACGCTCCAGCAACGGCCCTGTCCTCAGGCTCTATGCCGGACGGTACGGCCGGGTCATCGAGCCGGGACCAGCCGGCGCTCTCACTTGCGGTCATGGAGCGGGTCGCTCACGCCCATCGAGCCGGGAACCGCCCGATGCTCCGCGGCGACTCGCCCGTCTTGATTGACGCAGATGGCGCGGCGGTGGCAGAAATCGGCACCACGGTTGCGACCATCGACGCCGAAGCACTCCTGTCGCTCACCCGCACTGGCGTCGGTCTGCTCGGCAGCGTTCACGCCCACCGCCTGCTGCGCTGGGAAGTCCAGACTGGACACGAGCAGGTCATTGCGGGCCAGCCCGACCCGCGGCTCCTCACCGTTGCTGGGGGCTGGGCCGGGCTCGCCGACTCCATCGGGTCCGGTTGTGGTGGCAAGGCAAGGCAGCAGGTCCAGGCCGTTCTGGTGGCACAGGCTCACCTGCGCTTCCGGTTCCCGGACGGTGGCACCGGGAATCTCCTCTCCTACGATGACCAGCCCGCCCGCGGCCAACGGGCCGCGAGGCTGGTCATCAGCCTCGGACCACGGCTGCTACCCCACTACGTCTTGAGTCTCGAAGGCAGGTCCCGAAGCGTCCGCGACGCCCGCAGGCTTGTCCCCGTTCTGCCCCTGCCACCGCTGGTCGGGCGATCCAACGAAGGGGGCGCCCAGGCTGCCCTGCAACTCCTGGTCATGCTGGAGCTTCGGCGCCGCGTGAGGGAACTGGCCTCGGAGGGTGGGGTGCTGATCGACAGCGGGCGGTTCGCGGAGCTTGCAGAACAGGTCCGGCTGCCCGCAAAAATGCTGCCGCGGGTACTCACGGTCTGGGCAACGGGGGACGATCACACACCGGCATTCCTGACGCAGACCGAGACCGACAGGTACACGCTGGGGTCCGAGCACGCTGCGGCGTTGGAGATGCTCCTGGCGGCCGCGGAGATCGAGCGCGGGGCTGCCAGAGGGGGCCGGCTGGCGTCGCGGCGTCGGCGGGAGCGCATCGCCAGCGGCTTCTCGGGCCACGGACGGCGTCGGAAGTAGCTGCCCTCTCTAATGGGGATGGCTGTCCTCTCTAACCGGGGTAGCCCACCTCTCTGTATGGGTTGGATTTGATTGATTCCCACAACTTAGGATGCATCACGGGTACACGGATCGGAACGGTAGTGTAGAGGGGCTGCCGCCCCCGTCGCTGACGCTCGGGGGCTTGCAGCCGTGGAGGCTGTTGCCAGTGAAGCGGCCTCGGCGCGAACCCGTCACGGACTCGTTGCAGCCCCCCCGGGCACACCTGGACAGGCATTCAGTAAGTTGCTGGTGTTCCCCCTTCCCCGCACCTTTCGCCAGAGCCAGCCATGCCCATTATGGTTCACCCATCCCCCGTCCGTCCTGATCCTCGGATCTCAATCAACAAACTCGCCGAGTACATGTCTGCGAGCTTTGTGCGACAGCGCACCATCGTGCAGAACGCCAAGCGGCCCAAGCCCTTCATCACGAACATCTACGGGCCCGCTCGCGACGCGATCATCGAGCACCTGTTGGCGGGCAAGCTCGGGGACACGACCGGGCTCAACAACGTCGTTGCGGCCATTCAGGCATTGCCCGGCGCCCCTGGCACGGCAGAACGCGACCGACGCTGTTGCATCGAGGCGATCGGTCACTACATCGAGATGCTGGAGACCGTCCTGCCTGCGGAGGTGCCGCACCTCCAGGACTACGACCTGTCCAAGGGCCCCACAAGCGCACTCATCGAGCTTGGCGGCATCCAGGTGAGCGTGCGCCCAGAACTGACCCTGACCCACCAGAAGGGATCTCGTCGCAGAGCGGGTGCCATCAAGCTGTACCTCGGGAAGAACCACCCGCTGGACGAGGACTCCGGCACAGCCCTCGCCTGCGTCTTGCGGCACTGGGTCGACGGAGCCACGTCGCCCGGCCTTCCGGTCGCGCCCGACCGTTGCCATGTGATCGATGTCTTCGCCGAGCGGGTCTACACCGCGCCGCGGGCTTGGAAGAACCGCATGAAGAACGTCGCGGCCGCCTGCGACGAGATCGCCCTGAAGTGGCCGACGGTGTAGCAGCAGAAGGTCCACGCCGGGCTCCCACGGTCTTCAGCAAGGTCCTGCCCGCGGCGACTGTCTCCACGGGGGCAGGCATGTGGGCCGAGGGCCACCCTCAGGGTCGCCGCCGGGTTCGACACCCGGGCAGGCCGGAGGGCCGCGCTCAGATGTCCAGCAAGTCCAGAATTCCCTGGTGGCTCAAGCTGTGCCGAAGCTCAAGGGCCTTGGCCAGCCGGCGGACAGCGTCCTCATTCTCAGCGAGCATCTCCTTCGCGCGCTCGCGGGCCACTTCCAGGAGCCATGCCTCGCCGAGCCTGTCCTGGTCGAAGGGATCAGGGGCGTCGTCGGCGTGGTCGATGAAAGGAGCGAGGAGCGGCAGAACCAGCTTGTGGGCGTCCACGCGGTCGGCGGCGCTCCAGGCGTCGTTGTGCTGTCGGGCGAGGTTCCGGTGGCCGACCTCGCCGCCCACGATGACGACGAGCCAGTACTTCGCGACAGAGGGGGTGGCACGGCTCTGCTCGAACAGGCCCTGGTGGTGGTGGCCGTAGTCCAGGCCGCCTCCGACCAGGGCGCCGTCCACGTCGAATCTCAACTCGACCTTGTCGAACGGGATGCCGAGCAGCACCGCCAGCGCGGCGTGAGACGCCTCGTGGATGGCGGCGACGGGGATGGTGAGCTTTGGCGAGGGCACGGTGGTGCCACCACCTATCCGTCGCTGGTCTCCTGGTTGGCCCGAAGCACCGCGCTGACCGTGGCCTCGATCGGATCCGACCTGTAGGCCCGCCCGATCTTGTCGGTGGCGACGGCTGCGCCCAGCTTGGTCGAGTCCCCATGAACAGCGGCGAGGATCTGTGCCGGATCCAGGTGGACGGCATGAGCATCTCCGCTGTCGATGACCGCGGCGGCGAGCGGTGTCCTGAGCACCGCGTCCCTGGTGGGCTGCATTATCTGACCGTCGCCCACTTCGACTTGGATGCTGCTCAGGTAGAGCTTCACAGGGGAGTGGTTCTCGACGGAGACAGTCAGGAGCCACCTTGTTTCGCCGCCCGGTCCGTCGGCAACGCAGGCACATGACAGCTTGACGCGCACGTCGGGGCGAGCGGCGGTGAGCACAGCAGGGGCCGACGGGGCGGCCGCGCCGGAGGCCCTGGCGGCGGCCAGGGCCTCCAAGAAAGCGATCCGCAAGTCGAGTAGGTCACCGACCCCATCAGTCGCCTGCCTAAACGCGAAGCCTGCCGTCGGGTCCAGATCCGTGTTGCGCAGAACCAGCCCAAGCAACGCCCGGACATCTCCTACGTCCCGGGCGCGCCGCTGCTCCCTCGTCGCGGTGGGCTGGTCAGCCAGCGAGCCCCAGTACAAGATGTCGATCACCTTGGCCCCGACGGCGCCGTCCAGGAGGACGTTGCCCTCGTGGAGGTCCGCGTGAGCAAGCCCGGCTTCGTGGATCGCGGTCACCCCGTCCAGGACTGCCACACCGATCCTCTCCGCTTCATCCAGCTCGAAGTACCGGCCTTGGAGGCGGTCCCCGAGTCTCTCACCCTCGACCAACTCCATGACGACGGCGTCCAACTCCAGGCCGGTGGGTTCGGGGTCCTGGACGCGGACGATCTCGTGGACCATCACGACGTTGGGGTTGCGGACCCTGGCCAGCGCCCGGGCGTGGTCCAGGGCGCTTGAAATCACCACGTCTGTGGGCTGGAAGACCTTCACCGCCACATCGCGCCCGAGCACTGGGTCATGGGCCCTCCAGACGCCAGCGAATCCACCGTCGCCGATGTGCTCGATAAACCTCAACTCCTTCACTGGGGTCTGGGTCTGGCTTGGTGGTGGGCCCTGTTCAAGCTCGGCGCGGAGCCACCGAACCAGCGGGACTACCGTGAGGCTCATGGCGTAGCGGAGCTTCTGGCCGGAGTTGTCGCTGTTGCCGGCGACGACTTGCGAGACGGCCGTGCCCTGGACCCCCCCCGTCCCGCGCTCGTAGTGGAACCGGAGTTCGGCCCAGGCCATGCGCCCCCAGGCGCCGAGGTCGGCCGGGGCACGGTCGGTATTGCGGACATGGCCGTTAGTGTCCTCCCAGGGAAGGTCCTCGACGAAGGAGGCCAGCACTGGATTGTCCAGGATCTGATGGATGAGCGTCCTGATGTAGGTCCACGCCACCTGCCCGGGTGCTGACTCGATCGTCGCGATCGCGTCGCCCAGGATCCGAGCGGCGTTCTGCTGGTGGTGGGGGGTCATGGCGGCCGCTGAAGGGTACCGTGGGCTCAAGGCGGTTGCGGGGACTGGACGTGGACCACACACGCCCTGAGCCACCCCCAGGATCTGGGATCAAGTCCGGGAGGGCGCCCAGCCGGGAGCGCCGAGAGCGAGAGGCGGTCGTCGTGGGCCCGGCGGTCCTGCTCGGAGACTGATCAGCGAGCTCGGCGGGGCAACGGCGGAGCTACCAGAGTGACCTTGGGGGTGTCCCGGCCGCTGTCGTGGCCCTGCTACACATGGCTGCGCGGGTTCCACCTGGACCGTCGGCGGCACTCGCGCCACCTGTCGGGCACCCGTTGACGGCACCGACGTGGGCACAGCCCAGGGCACCTGGCAGTTCGCGGGGTCACTCGGCAAGCCTGCCCCAGGGACCTGCTCGGGTCACCTGCAGCCGGCCTCTGTGGGTAGCCGTGCTACCGCCCGTGGCACCGGACGCGAAGGCGACGATAGAGGAGGCCGATGGCCGATCTTGAAGCCCGCATTCTGGCAGTCTTGCTGCAACTTGTAGACCAGGACAGCGACCCTCCACGGCCGCTGCATTTTGATGACCTGAGCCGTAGTCGGCAGGCTTCGTTCGTCGGGGCCGTTGATGAACTCGCTCAACTTCTTCTGCATCGCCCGGACGAGCTTCACCTCGTCCAGAATCCACGGCTCATCAAGTCGATCCGAAGTCTGCTGCCTCTGATGGAAGAGCGTCGCAAACTCTATGACGAGGACTACCGCGACCACGGCCCATTCGCGGACCGGATGGAGGGCTTCAAGGCGGAGTGGGAAGACAGGGCCTTCGACCTCTTGCCCAAGGCGGCCCGGGCGCTCCCCGGGGACCGGACCACGCGCGTCCTACAGCAGGCAGCACTCGCCTACCAGTTCGGACTGGACATCGCGGCCATCGGGCTCTCAAGGGCAGCCGTGGAGTCCCTGGCAGCCGAACGGGACGATAGGTCGGCGTTGGCAAGCACACCGCAATCGCTCTGGGCGAAGGTCAACTTCAGCGCCGGGAACAGGAAGGGCAAGAAGGGGCGGATCCGCATGTCTCTCGACTGGAGAATCGAGGACCTGTTCCTCGGCGCCGACTCCTTCGGCGAGGAGCAGGCCGCGGCGGCCCACCGGATCCGGCTGGCGGGCAACGCAGCCCTTCACGACGGGGTGGCCGACCGAGAGTCGGCAAGGATTGTCTTGGACGACCTGAGGGTGGTCCTGGTCCGATAGTCAAGGGCTCACTGGTTGCACCGTTGTCGCCGGCATCGAGGCTACGCCGACCTGTCCCGCGAGGCCATGACTGTCGGGGAGCCCCAGGCTCGCGAAGGCGGTGGACATGGTCTCGGCCCACGAGGTCGGGCTCAGCGGGTCGCTCCAGTCCGGCGAGTCCGTGAAGCCGAGAATGACCAGCCACGCGGGCACTCTCCGCTCGAAGTTGAGCCACCAGAGGTAGGCCAGCCGGTTGGCGATCTGGTAGTTGGCTTCGGTCCAAGGCACAGCCCTGTCGGGCACACTGAGGTCCTCCCGGACCTGCCGAAGCGACTTCTCGATCAGCGCCCGGCTCCTGGGGCTGCTGGCCTTGCAGCGGTCGCGTTTCGGGGTCTCGCTCAGGTGCGCCTTCGCCTCGACGAGCACGACGCCGCCCTGCTCGGTGACTGCCAGGGCGTCCCACACAGGGCCACCTGCGGGCCAGAAGGCCCGGAGTGCGGATCGATGCGACCCGAGCCCGACCGCATCCAGGAAGGCCCCGTCGCGGAACTCTCGGAAGTCGTCGGCTTGGAGCGGGGAGGCCCAGCGAAGGCGCCGTGTGCTCAGGTTCGGCAGGGCCCGCTCGATGGCCTGCGCCAGCGCCTGCTGTCGGGACGCAACGGCGTCCTGCATGTGAAGCTGGCTTCCCTTGGTGGCCCGTCCCACGCGATCACCCCTGGTCGGGGAGCGTAGCCCGGACACGCGCTCAGGCTCTCTGGAGGGCCCTCTCCGGGCCTTGGACCCGGGGACCGCATTCAAATCTCCACGGCCAACTCAGTCAGCGCCTCCTCGATACGCTCCTCGCAGTTGCCAGTCTCATCTTCGCCAGCGATCCCCTGGTAGGTGAACCCGCTCTCAGCGGTGAGGACCTGATACCGCTCCGTGCCCCAGGTGTTGGCCCCACCTCTGTTGCACGTGAGGCTGCCGTTCTCGTAGGGCGGCCCGATGACGGCGATCCGCAAGTCCAGGTCGAACTCCGCGTACAGTTGTTGGTAGACCTCGGGATCTGACTCTCCCGTGCCCAACCGCCTGGAGCCGTCGCCTTCGTTGCTGATGATCAGCGCAAGGAGCACTGTGCCCTCCCTGGGCATTCCCTCGCTCGATCCCGCGTCGGTTTCGGTGAGGACCGACGGCGACTCGAAGCAGGCATCCGGCGGGTCCGAGGCAGCCCGGCACAGCGCGTCGAGGAGCGCCTCCAGGCCCTCTTCTTCGCCGCTGCCGCAGCCCTCTTCCCAAGCCGCATTGCCGCAGACATCGTCCAGCCACTCCTTCGTCACGCCGGACAGCGGGTCCGTTGAGTCGTAGTTGGGGTCGGAGCGGACTTCGGCTGGGTCCCAGCAGACTGCGTTGCAGGCGATTGCCGCCCGCAGATCGGCCAAGGCGTCGTCCCTGGTCAGGTCAGTCCAAGGCGCGACCAGCGCACCGGCTCGGCCTTGCACATCGACGGTCACTACGCCGGCCCGCGATCCCCGGCCCTCAAAAGCGGCCAGCAACAGGTCGAGGTGGACCAAGAGTGCGCCAGCTTCGTCCACCATGCTGGGCGAGTCATCCAGCACCAGCAACAGGTCGGTGACGGCATCTTGGTAGGGATCGACGACATCGACCGCGGCGATCCCTGGCGGACCTTCGTGCTCGCCATCGAAGGGAGTGACCTCGCAGGTCCAGGTCTCCCCGTCCGCCGTCAGGTCCTTCGTGACGGTCTCCTCGTAGATGCCCGCGTTGGAATCGTCCACGAGCCAGCGAAAGCTGTAGGTGACCACGTCCCCCTCGGGATCGACTGACTCCTCGACCACCGCGCAGACAAGGTCGTCCCAAGGGGTCGGCTCGCCGGGGGTGATGGCGACCACGGGCGCTGACGGCGCCGAGGGATCGTAGTCTTCACAGTCCGGGCTGCCGTCACACCCATCGTCGTCGCAGTCGAACAGGCCGTCCCGGTCGTTGTCGGCCGCGTCGGAGCACTCGCCGGCCTCGTCGCCCTCGTACTCGGCGATCCCGCCCGAGCAGGCCAGCCAGATCAGGGCCAGTGTGGTCATGGTCGCCGTCCTCCTGGCCCGACGCTACCGCGCCGGACCCTGTCCCGTTGCGTCGGGCCCCTCTGGCCCCGGCGGCAACCGCTTGTAGAACTCGTCCAGCATGTGGTCCCGGAAGAACCGCAGCATGTCCTTGTCCGAGAACAGCTTGTCGATGAAAGTGCCGTGCTTCGCGTGGCGATCCAAGAGCGCATCATCGAGGGCCGCATCGAAGACATAGCGGAAGTTCTCACGGTCATTGACTTCGGCCTGTTGCAGCATCTCGGGGTCCCCCACCATCTGGTCCAGGGCTCCGCCGATCAGGTCCTGGACATCGAACTCCGTCCCGAAGCGGTCGTTGATCAGTTCAATGAGCCGGGAGAGCTTCTCCTGCTCCTCCTTCGGCTTGCCAGTCCCCGTCTCGCCGGGGCCGTAGATGACCTGCGTGCCGTCCGCGGCGAGCCCGAGATCGCCGGAGGCGGTCTTCTGGAGCCGGTAGTAGTGAAGGGCCACGTCGTCGCCCAGGTCCACCTTGGCCTTGCCGCCGTCCTGCGCGATTTTCATCAGCAGCTTCTTCCCAAAGACGTAGAGCTTCTCCAGGTCCACGTCGCTGAAGGGCACGATCTGGGCCAGGAAGGCGTAGAGGTTGCAGTAGGCCACCAGCCTGCCCCTGAACTCTTCAGCGGGCTCCTCCTCCAATGCATCGAATCGGTCCTTGGCGGGGTCCAGAGCGGCGCTCAGGCGGGCGTTGTCCGTGAGCTTCTGCTTGTCCTTCGGTTTGAAGAAGATGCTGGCGTAGAGATCGATCTCGGACTGCTTGTATACCTGCGCGGCGTCGAGCTCGCCCTGAAGCTCGTAGAGCCGCTGGGGGTCGATGCTGTCGGCGACGGTCGTGCCCTCGTAGAACTGCTGGAAGGACTCCAGGATCTCCTCTCGCTCGTTCACGAAGTCGAGCACGAAGGTCTCCTTGCCCGGGAAGGAGCGGTTCAGACGGGAGAGGGTCTGGACACACTGAATTCCCGACAGCCGCTTGTCCACGTACATTGCGCAGAGCAGGGGCTGGTCGAACCCGGTCTGGTACTTGTTCGCGACAATCAGGACGTTGTAGGCGCTGGATGCGAACGCCTTCGGCAGCGCTGACTCCGCCAGCCTCTTCCCGGTCACCGGGTCCTTGTTCATCTCCGGCTCGGTGTAGGGCTTCTCCAGGCTGGCCGGGTTGTCGGGGTCCTTCACCTCACCTGAGAACGCCACCAGCGCCTTCACGTCGGCGTAGCCCTTCTCTGCGACGTACTTCTCCACCGCGAGCTTGAACTTGACGGCGTGGAGCCGGGAGCCGGTCACCACCATGCCCTTGGCCCGACCCCCGAGCTTGGGCATCACGCACGCCCTGAAGTGCTCGACGATGACCTCGACCTTCTGAGCGACGTTGACCGGGTGCAGGCTGACGAATCGGGCCAGGGCGCGGGCCGCCCTCTTCTTGTCCAGGTCCGGGTCGTCGGCGACGGCCTTCACCAGCTTGAAGTACCGCTGGTAGGTCGTGTAGCCGAGCAGCACGTCCAGGATGAATCCCTCCTGGATGGCCTGCCGCATCGAGTACAGATGGAAAGGCGCTGGCTTGCCGTCGTCGCCCTTGTGGCCGAACAACTCCAGAGTCTTGAACTTCGGCGTGGCCGTGAACGCGAAGAAGCTCAGGTTCTTCTGCGGCCCCCGGAACAGCGCGGCCCGTAGCGCAAGCTGATCGGGCGTGGTCAGGTCCTCGCCCTCTTCGATCAGCTTCGAGACCAGGGAACTGTCGGACAGCATCTCCTTCAGGTTCGTGGCCATGTCGCCGGACTGCGAGGAGTGCGCTTCGTCCACGATCACCGCGTAGCGGCGGTCCGGCAGCTTCTCGATCTTGTCGGCAATGAAGCCGAACTTGTGCAGCGTGCTAATGATAATCGGCACGCCGGCCTCCAGGGCCGCCGCAAGCTGCGCCGAGTCTTTGTCGATCTTCTGGACGACCCCCTGCTTGTGGTCCATGTCCCAGATGACTTCCTGGATCTGCTGATCAAGGACCGTCCGGTCGGTGATCACCACCACGCCGTCATAGACCTTCGCGTCCTGGTCGTCGTGTAGGGACGCAAGCCGGTGGGCCAGCCACGCGATGCTGTTGCTCTTGCCCGAGCCGGCGCTGTGCTGCACGAGGTAGTTCTTGCCAGCGCCGTTGACTGCTGAGGCCGCGACCAGAGCCCGCACGCAGTCAAGCTGGTGGAAGCGCGGGAAGATCATCTTCTCGGTCTTGCGCGTCGTGCCGTCCTCGTCGGTCTTCTCCTCGACCTGCAGGTGCATGAAGCGGGCGAAGATGTCCAGCAGGCTGTGGCTCTCCCAGACCTGCTCCCAGAGGTAGTGGGTCCGGTGCTTGCCTTCGACCGGCGGGTTCCCTGCGGCCGTGCCGTGGCCCCGGTTGAAGGGAAGGAAGAAGGTCTTGGAGCCGGCCAGACGTGTGGTCATGTAGACCTCGTCGCTCCCGACGGCGAAGTTCACCAGGGCCCTGCGCTTGAAGCGGAAGATGGGCGCCTTGGCATCGCGTGTTCTGTACTGCCGCTGCGCGTGCGCGGACTTCTGGTTGGTCAGCGCGTTCTTCAGTTCCGCCGTGACCACCGGGATGCCGTTCAGGAACAGGGTCAGGTCCAGGGACAGGCCGGGCGCCTTGGGGTCGTGGTGGACCTGCCGGACGACCTTGAGAACGTTCGCTGCGTAGTCGGCCTCCACGTCGGGATTCAGGCCGTGGGCGGGCCGGAAGGTCGCGACCCGGATCCGGCTGCCATAGAACTTGAATCCGTGCCGCAGAACGTAAAGGACGCCGCGCTGGGTCGTGGCTTTGTCGAAGGCGGCGATCAGGGTCTTCGCCAGGGCGTCGCCGTGGATGGCCTGCTGCTTCGCCCACACCTTCTCCTGGGTGGCCTCGACGTAGGCCAGCAGGTCGGCTGGGATCAGCGCAAGGTCGGGATCGAAGTCCTTCGGGTCGCCCGGGACGTAGCCACCATGTTCGATCAGGTGCTTCTCGATCAGGGCCTCGAAGGCCGCCTCGCTGGTGACCTTCACTTGAGTGCCTCCAGCAAGGGCTCGCGGAGCGCGGCGTCGAGGCGGATCATGGCATCGACGAGTTCGTCCTGGAGGGCGTCCCAGACTTCCTCGTCGCGCCACCCGCCTGCACTTGTGACCCACCGGATGCGGCAGGCACGTCGATCATCCAGGCGCTGCCAGTCCAAGGGACTGCCGAAGACCTCCTCGATCTGTTGCTTGCAGGCGTGCAGGCGATCGTAGATTGCCTTGTTCAGGTCGTGGTCACCGGAGTCCAGATAGAGTCCCACCTGGGCGTCGCGCTCACGTATTGCGTAGTTCAGGCTTGCCACGCCACCGAGACCTGCTGAGGTCCCAATCCAACTGTCGGGTCCTGGACTGACGTTCCTGTGAAGCGGGGTGCGCTCCGCCGACTTCTCCAGCAGGCCCGTCCAGAACTGCCGTCTTGCGACAAGTCTCACCGGCTCCCAGGCGTCGCCCCCCTGGTCCTCCTCCTCCTCCGGGTAGACCAAGGGGGCGATGGCCGCGAACAGGCGGTCCATGTCGCCGACAGCACGCTCGATCAGCCGCGGCCACTCTGCTTCCTCGCCCCAGCCACCATCGGCGTAGCTCCTCGCGATCCGGCAAGCCTGCTTGTCGTCCAAGCGCTGCCACTCCAGCGGTCCCCCGAAGGCCGCCTCGATGTCAGACCTCTGGGCGTGGAGGGCATCGAAGAGGGCCTTATTCTCCTCTTTGTTACCGCCGCTGATGTACAACTCTGCGCGGGTCTCGTCGCGCCCGATGATGTAGGTCCACTTGTATGGGCCCCGCCGAGTCCCCAGCCAGTGGAACCGAACCGGGGAGATGTGGGCGTGCAGGCTGGACCGGGCGGCCGCCACGGGCAGCAGGGCCTCCCAGTAGCGGCGTCGAGCCGCGTCCCTGGCCTCGCCACTCCAGTCATTCAGGGCGGCGTTGCCGTCGCCCACACTGATTGGCTCCGGGACCGGCGGTTTCAGCCCGTCCAGGTCGAGCCGCGACGGATTCCAGACCCATTCCGCGATCCGAATGTAGAGTTCCTGCCGCTGGCGCTGCTCATCGGGTCCAAACTCGTCGTGTGCCAGGAACGGCAGGTCGGTGCGGTCCCGGAACTGCGTGAAGGCCGGGTTGTTCTGATAGGCCAGCGGGTGCAGGCTGCGGGCCAGCAGGTTCTGGCCGTGGGACACGTAGGCGTCCCGCTTGTCTTCGTAGGCGGCGTCGCCCAGGCTCTGGTTCAGGCCGCGCTGTAGCAGCAACAGGCCGCCCAGGCGGTTCCGCTCCTGATCAAAGTCCGCCGGGTGAGCGTAGAGTTCCGCAAAGCGGTCGTACTTGTCCGCCCAGATGTGCTCGATCTCGAAGGGGCGGGCCCGGCCGTGGGAGACGAGGTCATCGAAGTGCGAAGCCAGCCCACACTCGGCATCAACCCAGTAGGTGAGTCGCGCCAAGATGTGCCGGATCTGACGGTAGTTCTGCTGATGTAGGCGCAGCTTGGGGTTCCGGGCGAAGGTCTCTGCCTGAGCGTCAAGCTGCGCTCGGAGGTAGGCCGATAGTTCCTCGACGGACTTCCCTCGGACCTCCTTCGTCAGCGTGAACACCGTGTACTTCACCGACGAGTAGGCGATAGTGCGGAAGTTCCACACCCGACGGGCCAGCCAGATGTCCAGGTAGTCGGCGACCAGGGCGAGCTTCCGGCGCACCGTCTCGGCACTGTCGTCGGGCTCCAGGGCCGCCAAAAGCACCTGGGTCTGCAGCGTGAAGCCCCGTTCCTCGTTGTACCGGATGGACTCCAGGCCATCGGTCAGCGCATGGGCCGCTCTCCGCACAGCCTGGCACTGACGAGCATAGAAATCCAGGTCGCGGGTGACAAAGCGCATGAAGTCGTCGGGGCCGCCCAGACCCAGCCGGTCTCTCTGATCCCGCACCCAGCGGTGGAACTCCGAGCCGATGCGTTCGTAGTCCTTGTTCTCCGCGCCCTTCTTCCCTGGCCGGATGCTCTGGGCGTGGCGGGCCCGTAGCCAGTTCTTGAAGAAGTCCACGTCCTCTTCGTCGCCAAGGTCCTTGAAGGCTTGTATGTGTGCCTTCCAGAGCGTGTTCACGGTCCGTTGGTCGTCCTCGTGCCGAATGTTGGCCAGGATGTAGCCCTTGAGCATCTCCGGCAGCGAGAGCGAAAGGCCACGGTCGTTCATGGTCTCGAAGATGGTGTAGGCGTCCTCGTCGCTGTACGCCTCGATCTCGACCAGATGGACGTTCTCCAGGAGCCAGTCCACGAAGAACGGCAGAGCGTCGTCACCGACCTCTTCGGGGAAGTGATCAGCGATGTTGTCGTAGCGCGCGGCGATGTTGAGGACTGACTCGCTCTGACCGTCGAGATCGACGGGCTCGGCGTTCAGCAGCCGGTCCATCATTGCGGTGCGGTCGGGCACGTCCAGGTTGAAGCTCTTGCGCCCGAACTTCTCGCTGTAGACCAGTTTGCGCACGTCCACACGGCCGTCCCTCTCACCCTGGAGATGGTGCAGGTAGATGAGCAACAAAGTCAGCGTGGTCAGGCGCTGCTGGCCGTCCACGATGAACCGCTGACCGCGCTTGTGGCTGATGACGATGGGGCCCAGGAAGTAGTGGCCGTAGTGCTCGACCTCGTGGCGGGCGTGGTCGTCGTCGTAGAAATCCAGGAACTTGCCGGTCAAGTCATCGATCAGTTCCCGGACCTGACGCTCCTGCCATGCGTACTCGCGCTGGTAGAAGTCGATGGTGTACTTGGCGCCGTCCATGAGTTCGCGGACGGTCTTGGCGCGGCCTTCGATGCTCTTCATGCAGCGTCCTCGGGGATGGTGATCTGGCCGGTGACGGCGGCGGTGATGAGGGCCTGCCGGTACTCGCGGAGCTTGTCTATCTGTGACCTGAGGAGTTCCGCCGCGTCGTCCAGCGCGCCCATGCGGGCCCCGAGAGAGGCGACGATGGCCCCCTGCTCCGACAGCGGAGGGCACGGTGTCACCAACTCCTTCACGTCCCCCATGCCAATGGTCTTGATCGTTGCTCCAAATGTGAGTCGGTCCAACTCTTCGGTCATGGCGTTCACGACTCGGAGCAGGTAACGGTTGTCCAGGCCTGGACGACACAGCCAAGCGATGATGTGCTGGGACACCGCCACGTGTGTCGTGGTAATCGCGGTCAACCCAATGGTCGCGTCTCTCGTGAAGACCACAGCGCCCGGCTCTAACAGGTGAGCAGAAGAGTGGGCCATGCCGCGCTCGCTAATCCTGTAGACGGTCTCGCCGATGTAGTCGTTGACCTTTAGGGTCTTCGTGTCATTCAAAGAGACCCACGGAATCGTGCACTCGGCCTCGATCCAGAACGAGGGGTCGCTGCGCGACGGGGTATGGCCCGTCTCCAACCGGCACACGAACTTCAACCGCTTCACGTCCCAGTGCGTAGGAACCGCCCCGATCCACGGCACCCCCGAGTCCTTCATCGGCACGTCGGGGTCCAGCCCCTTCGTCACCGCCTGGTGGATCAGCGCGGCCCGCTTCTCGGCGAGCAGCGCGATCAGCCCTTCCTTCTTCTCGATCAGCGCGTCGATGGCGGCGGTCTTGCGGTCGAGGAAGTCGGCGATAGCGCGTTGGAGGCTGGGTCGCGGCCAGACCACCCGCACAGGATGCACGAGATTCCTGTTGACTGTAGGGTTGGCAGAGCCCGTGTCGAAGGTCTCCAACCTCATGGCGACCAGCTTGTAGTAGACGAACCGGCGGTCGCTGTTGCCGAACCACTTGACATACAGAGTCGTGTCGTGCGGCCAATAGTCCTGACTCACCCAGTGGACGGTGCCCACTGAGCCCTTCCTGCCCACGACCACGCCAGGGCCGCTGGCGATGGGGGTGTCGTGCCAGGACGAAGGGCCACCCGACGAAACGACCGGGACCTCACCTGGACGCTGTTGCTCCTTCGTGATGTCAACGCCACGCTGGAGCGTGATCTGTCGCCGTAGCTGCATGGCTGGCCAGGGCTCGGGTACCGACGTTGTCTGTGTCACGCGAACACCTCCCCCAGCATCCCCCGGATCTCGTCCTCCAGGCCACGGATCTCCGCCTCGATGACCTCCAGCGGCCTGGGCGGCGTGTAGACGTAGAAGTGCCGGGTGAAGGGGATCTCGTAGCCGACCTTGGTCTTGCCGTGGTCCACCCAGGCGTCCGGGAGGTGCGGCAGGACCTCCCGCGCCATGTAGGCGTCGATGTCCTCCTTGAGCGGGACGTTCTCGTGGTCCCGAAGGTCCGTGTCCGGTTCGGGGTTGCCGTGCCGGTCGCAGCACACAGCGGCGTCCTCGTTCCGCTCCGACAGGGCGGCCAGGACGGCCTTCAGGAGCGTCGCGGGCATCCTGAGACCCTCGGCCCTGGCCGCGGCCTTCAAGTCGGTCAGGAAGGCGCTGCGGTCCAGGTAGAGGCGGTCGGCGTCGAGCCTGCCCAGCACGCGCCGGACAGCGGCCTGGGTCTCCCGGCCGGCAGCGATCTCAGCCTCCCCGGCCGTGCCCTTCTTCTTGCTCTTCACCAGCCCCTGCCAGCCCCGCTGGTTCTCAAGCAGCCCAACCCGCTCTTCGCTGGCCTGGAAGTCAAGCTGGAGGGGGCGCTCGACGGTGATCCGGTGGAAGCCGAAGTCCTCGTTGTCGAAGATCTTGACCTCGGGGCCCTCTTCAAACTCGGCGAAGAGCCGGGTCAGGGCGTTGATGTGCTCGGTGGCCAGTTCCTTGCGCTTGTCGCCCAGGGACTTCCGCATCTTCTGGAAGTAGTCCACACCGTTGATCAGTTGGACCCTGCCTCGCCGCTCCTTCGGCTTCCGGTTCGTCACGACCCAGATGTAGGTGTTGATGCCTGTGTTGTAGAACATCTGGTCTGGCAGGGCGACGATGGCCTCCAGCAGGTCGTTCTCCAGCAGGGAGCGGCGGATCTCGCTCTCGCCCGAGCCGGCGGCGCCGGTGAAGAGCGGCGAGCCGTTGAAGACGATGGCCAGCCGAGAGCCGCCCTGGTCGGGCGGCTTCATCTTGCTCATCATGTGCAGCAGGAAGAGTAGCGAGCCGTCGTTCTTCCTGGGCAGGCCGGGGCCGAATCGGCCGGCGTGGCCCAGGCTTTCGTGCTCGGCCTTCACCACTCCGGCGGCCTTGGCCCAGTCCACCCCGAAGGGCGGGTTGGAGATCAAATAGTCGGCCTTCACGTCTCCCAAGCCGTCCTGGGAGAAGCTGTTGCCGTACTTGATGTTGTCAGCGTCCTGGCCCTTGATCAGCATGTCGGCCTTGCAGATCGCGTAGGACTCGTCGTTCAGTTCCTGGCCGAAGACCTGGAGCTTGGCGTCGGGGTTCAGTTCGGCAAGGTACTCCTCTGCCACGCTCAGCATCCCGCCGGTGCCGCAGGCAGGGTCGAGCATGGTCCGCACGATGCCGGGCTTGCGCAGCGCGTCGTCGTCCTCCACGAAGAGCAGGTCCACCATCAGCCGGATGACTTCGCGAGGGGTGAAGTGCTCCCCGGCGGTCTCGTTGGACTGCTCGCTGAACTTCCTGATCAACTCCTCGAAGGCGTACCCCATCTCGTGGTTGCTGACGCGGTCGGGGTGCAGGTCGATGGCGGCGAACTTCTGCAGGACCAGGAACAGCAGGTCGGCCCGGTCCATGCGGTCGATCTGCTGATCGAAGCGGAAGTGTTCGATGATGTCCCTGGCATTGCCGGAGAAGCCGTTGACGTAGCCCACGAGGTTTTGGGCGACGTGTGCAGGGTCGTGCAGCAGCTTGGCGAAGTCGAGCTTGGAGACGTTGTAGAAGCCCTGTCCCGAGGCGCGCAGCAGCATCTTCTCGCGCACAGCCTCCGGGGAGCCCTTGAATCGGTCCTGGGCAGCCCACACGGCCTTGCGGGTCGGCGCCAGCACCTGATCCATCCGGCGCAGGACCGTCAGCGGCAGGATGACCCGGCCGTACTCGGACTGCTTGAAGTCCCCGCGGAGCAGGTCCGCGACGGACCAGATGAAGCTCACCTTCTCGCTGAACCGCTGCATCACCATCCCTGGGGTCGGCGGGGAGGATCGCACAGGCGGACGGGCGGGCGAGCGCCCGTTCCCGGCGCTGTTGCTGCGAAGGCTACATGGAGAGGATCAGGGTCCCCCGCCAACGCCCCTCCGGGCCCACGCCGGAAGCCGCAGTCCACTCTTCACGGCGCATCGGGTTCCGGACAGGTCCCGGAGACCACCGGCCTGTCCCAGCCGTAGACGCCCACGCCAGAGGCGATCACGACGCACTTCGGCGGGAGCACCTGCTTCATGGTCTGGACGGTCATCCCGACGACGCAGGTGAAGCCCTTGCGCTCGGCCTTCGCCTGGAGCGCGTTGACGCCCGACGCCTTGGCGGTCTCCTGGTCGTCGCAGGAGGACAGGGGCAGCTTGAGCGTGGCGGCCATGTTGCCGCCGGTCTGCGCCTTCGCGGCCTTCCACTCCCCCTTGACGGCGGCCTTGTCGGCGTCGGCGGCGAGCGCCACGGGGGTGATCAGGAGCAGCAGTCCGAGGGCGAAGGACTGGCAAGTGGCTGAGGTCAGCACTGAGGGCCTCCTGGTTGGGCCCGCCTCCGATGACAGGACCGATCTGGTCGGTGCTCTCCGCGTCCGACTCTGAGATGACCCTGACACAACCTGCAACCTGAAGTCCACACCTTGCGCCTATGTGCATGGCACCGATCAGCGGTGGCTGTCAGCCTTGCCGGCAATGCCTCGCCATGACCCCGAACTTGCCGCCGCCGTCGGGCTTAGGATCCGAGAGCTTCGGTCCAGGAAGGGGCTGACGCAGGAGTCCTTGGCCGCCTCCGCGGGGCTCCAGACCGAGACCATCTCCCGGGCGGAGAACGGGCACCTCTGCCCTTCGCTGCCCTCGCTCGCCGCCATTGCCACGGCCCTGGGCTGCGGGCTCGCCGACATAGTGGACGCCGACCGACCGCTCCCGCCCCCTGACCTTTCGCCTGCCGACACCGAGATGCTGGGGGCCTGGAGGCGCCTGTCTCAGCGGGAGCGCGGGGCCGTGCTGGCACTGGTCGTCGGACTTCGACCGAAGTAGCGGCGGGCCGGCTCAACGGCTGCCGCCAAGCGTCGAGCCCTACCCACAAGCACACCTCGCGGCGGTCGATGCAGCGGTGGGGACGTCGGATGCGGGGCCGGCCAGAGCGTCCTGGCCCGGGACGATAGAGGTCACTGGGCGTCCTGGCCGAGATTCGGCCGATTTCATCCTTTGTTCGCCAGAAATGAGCCGAAACACAACAAGGGCCAGATTTTGCCGGGGCATCCCCCAGGGCAGCCTCGCTGATCGCTTGGATCGGACAGCACCAACGATCCAGCTTCCATCGTGATCCCCGGCCAGCTACGATCAGGGCATGTACCGCGACTGCCTGCCGAAGTTCGCCGCCCATCTCCGGGACCGCGGCCACGCCGAGACCACCGTCCGCAACTACCAGCGGGTCGCCCTGCGCTGGCGCAACAGCCATCGGCCGCCCGCTGACTGGCTTGCTGGCATCCAGGAGCGGTCCAGGGCCGGGGACCCCGCGGGGCGGCCCACAGGCACCGCCAAAGGCTACGAGGCGGCGCTCCGGGCCTACCTGACCTTCAAGGGCGACGACCCAGCGCGGGCCACCCTGCCAGCGGTCCTACGCTACGCCCGGCCCCGGGCGCAGCAGGCCCTCACGCGGCCCCAGGAGGGCCGGCTGCGGGCCGCCCTGGAGGGCGACGAGGTCCCAGAGCCCGTGCGGACCCTGATCCGGCTGATGCTCGACACCGGGCTTCGGTCTGCCGAGGCCCGGTCGCTTCGCCTGAGCGACCTGGAGCAGGTCGATGGGGTGCTGGTCCTGCGCGTCCTGGGCAAGGGCGGGCGCGAGCGCATGGTGCCGGTGCCCTCGGCGACGAGAGCGGCGATGACGGCCTACCTGAGGGGTTGGCTGGCGCATAGGGCTGGGACCTACCTCTTCCCGTCGCCAGGGGCTCAGGACGGGCCCATCGGCAGGACAGTGCTCTCAGAGGCGCTCAGCGGCCTGCGGGACGCCGTGGGCGCAGAGCGGCTGACGCCCCATACCTTGCGTCACACACGGGCCACCCGGATGGCAGAGGCCGGCGTGCCGGCGCCGGTAGCGGGCGCGGTGCTGGGCCACCGACAGGTCGGCACGACCCTGGCCTACCAGCGGGCGCCGGACCCGGGCGTGATGCGGTCGGCGCTGGAGACCGGAATGGGTAGCGAGGAGAATGAGCAGGTCTCAAGGGAGGAACCATTCCACTTCTCCTTCGAGTCCGATGCGGACGCAGCGTGGACGGGGAGCCGGTCTCGCTGAGCGCGGCGGATGCGGCGGCGATGAGATACTCAGGCGGACTCTCGCTGTCGCCCAGGTCCCTCATGCCGGCTCCACTCACCGACGACCAAGTTGTACTGCTGGTCGCAAAGTACCTGCGCGAGCGTGACCGCTTTCAGAAGATGGCGCTGGCCGTTCAGCGCCACCTGCAAGCAGCACTGAAGCACCATATCGTCCGATGTGTAGTCACAGCCCGCTCCAAGGATAGAGACTCGCTAAGAAAGAAGCTCCGCAAGAACGCGGAAGAACTCGACTATGACAGGCTACGGGAGGAGTTTGGCCCCGACTTGCTTGATCTGGCTGGCGCGCGGGTCATGCTCTACGAATTCGACCGCGATGCTGAGCGGGTTGTCAGATTGATCGAGGACACCTTTGTTGTTTCAGAAGAGCCCCGCTTCAGGAAGAATCACGGGGCCGGCGACACGCGCTGCTACCAAGCACGGCACCGCGTAGTATCGCTTCGACCAGACCAGACCGAGGACCCAGAATTCGAGAACCTCAAGGGCGTGCTCTGCGAAGTGCAAGTGGTTTCGCTGGTCAAGCACATCTGGAACGAACTTGAGCACGACATAAGGTACAAAGACCCTGAGCACTTGGGCGATCCGAGCGAGGAGCAGTCGGCTTGGCTGAGCGTTCTCTGGGACTCCCTACAGGCCGCGGATACCGCCGTGGAGCACCTGTCCAGGGTGACTGACCACAAGCGGGCGATAGTCCAGGATGAATCGCGGCCTCTGGAGGATGCCGAGGCCCTCAGATTGGCTCTTGGAAATCTGATCGGAAGGCCCGTCACTGGGAACGTCCAGCAACTCTATGCCCTGCTGAACACGACCGAGAAGACCCTCTCCGTCAACGCGCTTAGAGAGACAGGAATCCACACCAATGAGGCCCAAAAGGCCGGCTCCAGGCAGGCCACCTCAGTCGGTTTCTCGGACCCTGACGACTGCGAACAGATGGTGGCATCCATGTTTGCCGAACGGGGAAAGGACTTCGCTGATTTGGCTGCGGGTTGGCGTGGTCCCCGCACGAGATTGAGGAGACTAATCGAAGAGTTGAGCAAGGTGGCCGAAGGGCGCGGAGGTGTCCAACAGGAACCAGCTGATTGCGACGATGAACCCTCCATCGACGGGTCGGAACCGCAACCGAACCTCGTTGAGGATGCTGATGCTGACCCTCGGTGACATCGCGGCGGCTTTGAATCGGTACCGCGGTCGGTACCGTTTCCTCGATGTCTTCGCGGATGATGTGGTCGATCTGGACGCCGTAGGGTGGGTCCAGCAGGACTCCGCATTCGTGACGACTGCGACGGAGTTTCCGTTGCGAGTCGAGACCCTCGAAGGCGGTGTGCTCCGCTTCGGCATCGCGAATGCCGCACCGTCGAGCCTTGGCCCTGCGATACTGGGCGCTGCCCTCGGGGGAGCCATCGGGGCTGCCACTGAGACCAAGGGTGCGGTCGTGGGGGGAGCAATCCTGGGAATGCTCGTCGGCGCCCTATCGGGCGAAGTTGTCCAAATGAACCGCGTCATGGCGCTCCGCTTTGACGGAACTGCGGGTCAGTGGTCAGTCTACGATGGCCCACTACTCAACTGGGCGAAAGAGAGACTTGCGCCTTAGCCGCGGGTGACCGCAGCCCATGACGCAGGTACCGGCTCGGACCTTTAGTCTGAGCCCAAGAGAGAGACTCTATTGTGGAGGCACACATGGCCGGCGAGAGCATGATCGAGTTCGGGATGGAGCAGCGCCCCCTCACGGACCTCGACCTCCAGGACACCGCCGCCGTCCGGGACTGGATCAAGTTCCACGCCGAGCGGCGGATCTCACGGTTCGGCACACACCACCCGACCGTGAGGTTCCTGTCCGCCGGCCTGCAGGAGACCGGCGACCTCCAGGCCCTGGTCGAAGCCGGCCAGCCGGAGGCGGCGCTGGCGGCGATTTTCCATCAGCTTGCAGCGCGGCCGGGCGTCATCAGGCGCATCCGCGAGGGCGAGGTCCTGGTGAACGATCTCGGGATGCCGCGCCGGGCCGTGGGCGTGCTGGAACACCTGCCCGGCGACGACGGCGACTCCTGGTGGCTCGCGTACCGCTTCGTGGCCACCGGCGACGGCGGGGTCGGCGTGCTGGTGGGCGACTGGATCGAGCGCGAAGGCGTCGGTCTGGAAGCCCTGGGCAGACCGTTCAGGGGCTGGCTGGACACCGGCGATCAGGAGGCACTGGCCTACCGCCAGACCCCGGCGGCCCGGCCGCCCCAGCCCGGCGACTTCACCGTTTCAATCGCGACCTGGGACACCAGCACCCTCGGCAACGCCGTCGCCGTCGCGGACCTCATCGGCCAGCACACCGACGCCGAGATCCTGGCCCGCGGGCTCGATCATCATGTCGTGTTCGTGGTGCTCGACGGCGCCGTGGAGCGGTGGGACCTGCACGGCCGCCCGCCCTGCTCAATGGACGACCTGATCAGGAACATCACGGGTGTGGCCGACTACTGGGCGGTCGGGCTGCTCCAGCCGGACACCGTCATCCTCGAAGGCGTTGAGCGGAAGGCGGTGTCCATCTTCGTGGAGATGGCTGGGCGGCGGGCGAAGCGCGTCCTGGCGGTGACCTTTATTCCGGACGGGACTCTCAAGGGCCTGGGCGTGGCGCTAAGCGACGAAGGCGAGGTGCCGGCTGGGGAGGGCTGGATCGGGGTGGAGCCGAGCGTGGACCTGGACCTGGGGCGCGTCAGGTCGGCGCGATCATTCGGGGGCGGATCGATGCCGGAGGCGTAGTCAGGGCTGCTGCCGGCGCCGTGCGCCTACCGCTCCAGGACCAGATCGCAGTTCTCGTTGGACCCGGAGAGAGTGTCCTCGCCGTCCCAACCCCATTCGCCGTCGAGGCAGTCGTCCGTGGACTCGTCTGAGACCCGAATCTCGCAATCGCTCCACAGAAGCTCGATGGTCTGCTGCTCGACTTCGTCCGAGGTCAGTTCGGCCTCCAGGTCGGCGGTGATGCGCACGGGGTAGGTCTCACCGTCGTACACGTAGTCGCCGTCGGCCTCGAAGCGCCCGGTGAACTCTCCGTCGCCTGCGTCAGTGAGCGGAAGGTCGATTTCGAGTTCCATCCAGGCTGTCTCGTCTTCGCAGTCCATCTCGCCGACCCAGTCGCCCTCCAGCGAGGGCTCTGCGCAGGCGGCGAAGAGAAGGCAGCTGCTCAAGGCAGCGATCATGATGGGTCGGTGAGCCATAGCGGTGCTCCTCGTAGGGCCTTGGTCAGGGCCATCTGGCAGCGCCAGATGTGTGCCCAACAGCGCGGTTCTACCACGCCTGGATGAGCGCGATCCGTGGGATTGGGTGGGTACTCCGGGCCGGTGATGGTTGCCGGCGACGACGAAGGAGGCCGCGTCGCAGGGCACCTCGGTGTCAGACTCCTGACGGGAGGACAACCGCTGATGTTCCACGTCTACGTGAACCACACCCGAAAGCGAGCCCGCCTTCACCGCGAGGGGTGCTCCTACATCAAGCTCAACGGGGGGACCGCCAGCGCGGCCAGACAGGAGTGGTACATGCGGGACACCAAGGCGGAGGCCGAGGCCGTCATGCGGCAGAAGACCGTCGGCTTCCCAGCCACCGAGGTCCGACGCTGTGGGCATTGCTGCCCCTGAGAGACTGACGACGGCAGCTATTTCGAGTCAAGTCCAGGCTTCCAGGAATGGTCAGGGTCGGGCATGAAGGTCAGCCCGATGCCACGCCCCAGGTGGCTCTCATCCTCGTACCTGACGAGCCAACCACCGGGAACACGTGCGCGGGCCATCAGTGCGCAAGGCGGATCGACCACCAGTCCGCTGACCTTTCGTGTGGAAGTTCGCACCTCCTCCCACACGAGGCCCTTGCCCTTGTTGCTCAACTCAGGCTCCCCCGATCTCAGCACGCAGCGTCGCCCGGCACGCTGCAGCCCCGGCCTTGGATGGACGGAGCCGGTCGGCCCCACCCCAGGTAGAGCGTCCCCGGCGCTTCTGGAGCAGGCCCCGGCCTCGCAGGTCGGCGACGGCAGCCGCGATCTCCTCCACGTCGCGCTGTAGCTCCCCCGCCAGGGAGTCGGCCGTGTGTGTCCCGGGCGACGCGGTCGAGGCGAGCAGGACGGCGTCGGCAAGGTCGGGCATCGGGTAGCGGCTCCTGGGCGGTCGGTGGGCAGCCTATCAGCCAGTGAATGTCGCGCCCGCGGGCGCCGTCAGGCTGCCCGGGAGGTCAGAGGCATGAAGTCGCGCATCACTGAGATCAAGGCCATTAGCGGCGCCGTGGACCGGCTCTACCTGAACATGAAGGTCGAGGCACCGGGATGGGGCGGCGAGGAGTACGTCGTCGTGGGCGTTCAGGCCGACCTGCTGTTCAGCGCCGGGGCTCTCGGCACTGGATTCCAGGCGCCGCCCGAGAACGACTGCCGCCTGTCACTGGCGGCCCGCACGGTGGACTTGGACAAGTCCGGTCGGATCAGGCGCTGGGGCCAGTGGCCACTGTCCTTCGTCGTGGACGTGACGCCGCTTGCCTTGAATCGCATCGAGGAGATGCGGTCTGGAGGCACCATCCACCTCCAGATCGCCGGGGTGGTCACAGTGCTGATGGCTGGGAACGACTCATCGGGCCAGCCTGGGCTGGACTCCCAGTTCTCCAGTCCGGGACGCGGCGTCCACACGCGGCTCCAATGCGAGGACTTTATGGTGCCCCGGGACACCTGGGCTCAGGTCCTGGACCGTCTCCGGCCGGACCGCCACCACCTGCTGGAGGTTGTAGTCCCGGAAGCCGAGCGGGTCGGGGCGAAGGCTCAGGCCGCCTTGGATCACCTCCAGGCCGCTCAGACGGCCTTGGACGACGGGCGCTGGCCCGCGGTCTTGGCGGAGGTCTACAAGGCCAGCGAGTACATGGCGGCTTGCAGCGACGCCATCGGTGATCGATATGGCGAGGAACTCGCCGCGGCAGTCATGCGGCACCGGAAGTCACTCGGCGGGCTCTGCAACCCGGCGCGCCACGGCAAGGAGCCGGGGCAGGAGCAGAAGATCGAACGCCGGCTGGCGCAGGCAGCCCTGGTCAGCGCCCAGGGGTTGGCGGCGGTGATCCTGCGGCCGTAGATCCTGGGAACATGTGGGGGCTGTGCCATCTCCCCACCGCAGAGTCGGAATGAACGCGCTTGGTCAGTGGGCCCTTGACGCTTGAGAAGTGGATCCTAAGTAGCTGTGATTCGGAGGTTGTCTGATGTTGTGGCTCGTTGAGACAGATGGGGTGCGAGAGATGGAGACCCTGGCCCGCGCACGCATGGCCCTGGAGAAGGGGCTGACGCCGACGGACGCCATGTTCGAAGTCCTGCGCCGAAACGTAGGCCGAGTGGGGCACCTCCCACTGCATGCCGTGTGCATCAGCGCCGGAAGACTGGTCAGCAAGGACTTCACTGGGTCGGACGGCCGGTCCGAGACCTGGACCTTTGGATACCGGACCGACGGCCGGCTGCACGTCGAGCGCGGCATGTCTGCCGCCTGAGGGAGATCGGCCGCGATTTCTGGTGCCCTGGCCTTCTGCGCCGGGGTCCCCAGCGGGCTCCAACACCGAATCCTGGGAACACCAGGTGAACACCGCGGGCGCGAATGCAGGCAAATCGGGACCACTGGCGACTACTGCGGCGTCGCGTAGAACCGCACAGTGAGCCGATCGCACCTCCGATCATCGAAGATGAAGGAAAGCCCGTCGTTTTCGGCGAGCCTTCTGCATTCTGGGAGGGAATTCCGCCGGATCTCCACCAGTTCTGCGCCGGGAGGTACTGTCAGCCGCCCCCGGGGGTGACTACTTCCAGCGAGGCCCCGAGCCGGGAGGTTGCGATGAAGCCAGGGAGTAGGAGGGAACGCCGAGTAGAGTTTGAGGCTCGGCCAGGAGGGCAGCCGTCATTGCACGTAGCGGCGCTCCATTCGGTGCACGGCCTCCTTCACCTCGCTCACGCCGACCGTCACCGCCGGACGTACCGGCGCATCCAGGACCACGAGGCGAACCACACCACGGAGCACGCGGTCGGCATTGTCGTGCTCATCGTCGCGGCCTTCGAGGCGTGGGTGAACGAGATCCTCGCAGACCGTGGCCGGCATGAGGCCATCGGTGAAGCCGACAATCGGCCGACCCTGGAGCTGGCCGCCAGAGACCTACGGAGCAAGGTCGTTGCGCTGCTGCAAGCCGGTTCGGACCCGTCCGAAGAGATCAGCACGGCGTTCAACCTCCTGATGACCTTGCGCAACGAGTTCACGCACGGCTTTCCCCGGTGGTGGGAGGGGCGGAACCGGCCGGGCTGGGCGGACCGCCTGGAGGCGCTCAACCTGCTCGGCCACCCAGACGAGGGCGACGACTACCCTTGGAGCCACCAGTACACGACCTACAGGGTGGCGTGGTGGGCGTGCTGCACTGTCGAAGAGGAGGGTCGCCGCATCGGAGCGGCGCTCGGGGGACTGCACAAGTCGATGGCTGCAAACTTCGGTGGGTTCCGGCAGTACGCACCCGCGCCTGACGCCCTCGGGCCGTGGGGCACTACCGAGTAGCCATCAAGCGGCGGCCTTCAGCACGTGGCTGGCCCAGGCCCGAAGCTGTTCGTGGAACACCTGAAGGTCGGCGTAGGCGGGGTTTCCGAGAACGTCAGCGCCCACACGGAGGTTCCCGGTAGATCCAGCGTCCAAGCCCGCCCGCTTGATCACAGCGATGGTCGCTGCCTTGCGCCCGCTGGGGTGCGCCCAGTCGGACAGTCGCCACTCGCTCCGGTGCTTGTAGTAGTTGGCGAGGGCGTCCAGGAGTTCAACATCGGTGACGCCTCGACCATCGATTGGTGTCCCGAGCCGAAGGAGGGTGGCCTTCTTCGCGAGGTCGGCGGACACGGGGGAGCCCTCCTTGACCTTGTGCTTGTGGAGCCGCATCGCCGCCGAAACCACGGCCGCGATGAAGGTCTGACAGGCGATGAACGCCGCCCCCAGCAGGTTCTCGACGAGGTCGCACTCGTCGTCGATCACGGCGTCCCCCCACGGGTCGTCGGCGTCCACGCGATCGGCGCGGTCCCCTGCGGCCCGGATGGCATCACTGATGGGCTCCAGCACCTGATCGAGTGGGTCCATCCGAGCATGCAGGCGCAGCAACTCCTGGAAAAGGGTCTCGTTGCTGACGGGCATTCGCAGATCCTCCACAGGGCCAGAGGAACCATCATCACCGATCGACCGGGTGGGGGGTCGCCAGCCTCACGGCCCCGGGCGCGGCGACGGGGCGCCCGTCCAGAGCAATACCCACCGGAGGTGGATGGCTATGGACTTCGCTGGCTGCATCCAGCATCTGATTCCACCAACTCGGGCGCCAGAAAACCGAGTCGATCTCGCCAGATCAGACTCTGCGGCACCAGCTGTGGTCCGGCGGGGCAGGGGCTTCTTCAGCGGTACCGGGCCGTGCCTGACCGGTAGGCACTGTGCCTACCCAGGGACCCGATGGGACGTTCTGGGACCACTGGCTACATCTAACCGGCTGAAATCACGTCCACGGACCCTACTCCACATACCCCAGCTGCCTCAGCGCCTCTTCCACCTCGCTGCTGAACGCCTCGAGGGCCTCGCCGTCCGCTGGTGGCTGCGGTGCGATCCCATAGGTCGTCTTGAGCGTGCGGTTCGCGGCCGTCAGCTTGATCAGCTGGTGGTTCTCGCCATCGACGGCCGGTGCGGTGTCGCCGGTCCACGCCGCCGTGCCGAGC
>Ga0114933_10000922_pt1 | contig 34259 bp, 25 predicted proteins | sample 4SBtaG_FD_89691 | JGI IMG/M metagenome (GOLD analysis project Ga0114933, IMG submission 89691) | Deep subsurface microbial communities from Kolumbo volcano to uncover new lineages of life (NeLLi) - 4SBTROV12_W25 metaG | ecosystem: Environmental > Aquatic > Marine > Volcanic | place: Kolumbo... | reverse complement strand
TAAATGAATATTAAATTTCATGCCATTGTCGGGTCGGGCGCATGACAAAAGAACAACAGATTGAAAACACCCTAATTGCGAAGCTAAAAGACCTCAAATATATCTATCGTGAGGATATCCGCGATAAGGTAACGCTTGAGCAGAATTTCCGTGAGAAGTTTGAGGCCCTGAACCACGTTCGCCTGACTGATTCAGAGTTTGCCCGCCTGCGTGATGAAATCGTAAATTCAGATGTCTTTGCCGCTGCCAAAACGCTTCGGGAGCGCAATACCTTCCAGCGTGAAGACGGCACTCCATTACAATACACGTTGGTCAATATCAAGGACTGGTGCAAAAACGAATTTGAAGTCATCAATCAGTTGCGTATCAACACCGATAATAGCCACCACCGCTATGATGTCATTTTGCTGATCAACGGTGTCCCCGTCGTTCAAATTGAGCTGAAAACCCTTGGCCTCACACCCCGTCGCGCCATGGAGCAAATAGTCGATTACAAGAATGACCCAGGTAATGGCTATACCAATACGCTTTTGTGTTTCATGCAGCTTTTTATTGTCAGCAATCGGGACAACACGCTTTATTTTGCGAATAACCATAATCAGCATTTCAGTTTTAACGCCGATGAGCGTTTCTTACCGATTCATCAGCTCGCCCATGAGGACAACTCAAAATTAACCCATCTCGACGACTTCGCCGATCATTTCCTGGCAAAATGCACGCTAGGACAGATGATCAGTCGCTACATGGTCCTGGTGGCCAGTGAGCAGAAGCTCATGATTATGCGCCCGTATCAAATCTATGCGGTTAAGGCGATTGTCGATTGTATTCATCAAAATCGTGGTAACGGCTATATCTGGCATACCACGGGCAGCGGTAAAACCCTGACTTCCTTTAAGGCTTCCACATTACTAAAAGATAATCCAGACATTGATAAGTGTCTGTTTGTGGTAGACCGCAAAGACCTCGACCGACAAACCCGTGAGGAATTCAACAAGTTTCAGGAAGGCTGCGTCGAAGAAAATACCAATACTGAAGCGTTAGTACGGCGACTGTTATCGGATGATTACGCCGACAAAGTGATTGTCACCACCATCCAAAAGCTTGGCCTTGCGCTGGATGAGAACAGCAAGCGAAACCAACAGAACAAACAAAAAGGCAAGCAGACCTACAAAGAGCGCCTGGAGCCGCTGCGCAATCAAAGGATTGTATTGATCTTTGATGAGTGCCACCGCTCCCAGTTCGGTGACAACCATCAGGCCATTAAAGCCTTCTTCCCCAATGCCCAACTATTCGGCTTCACGGGAACCCCCATTTTTGAAGACAACGCAACGTATAAGAAGATAGACGGTACGATAGGCTCCTATAAAACCACCGAAGATATTTTCCAAAAGCAGTTACACGCCTACACCATCACCCATGCCATTGATGACCGTAACGTATTGCGTTTTCATATCGATTACTTTGGGGAAAAGCCGAAAGACGACAAAGGCCAAAACACAAAAGCGCAAAAGAAAAAATCCAAACCCAAATTACCATCGCCTGAATCCGTTGTTGCCGAGATTCTTGAAAAGCATGATGCGGCTACCAATCAACGCCGATTCAACGCGCTATTGGCGACGGCATCGATTAACAAGGCCATCGAATATTATGGGCTGTTCAAGCAAGCACAGGCCGAAAAGCTAGCGGCAGATGAGAGCTATTCACCTCTGAATATTGCCTGCGTATTCTCACCACCCGCCGAAGGCAATAAAGACGTTCAGCAAATACAGGAAGATTTACCGCAGGAAAAAGTCGATAATCAACAAGCGCCCGATGAGAAAAAAGCCGCGCTAAAAACCATCATTGCCGATTACAATGCTGGGTACGGTACAAATCACACTATCAGCGAGTTTGATTTGTATTATCAGGATGTGCAGCAACGCATCAAAGACCAGAAATACACCAATCAGGATTACCCGCGTAAAAACAAGATCGATATTGTCATCGTGGTGGATATGCTGCTTACGGGTTTTGATTCCAAATACCTCAACACCTTGTACGTCGATAAGAATCTCAAATATCACGGCTTAATCCAGGCATTTTCGCGCACCAACCGCGTTTTGAACGATACCAAGCCCTACGGCAATATCCTTGATTTTCGTTATCAGGAAGAGGCCGTTAATACCGCGATTGCGCGTTTTTCAGGGCAAGATAAAGACCGCGCCAAAGAAATCTGGCTGGTTGACTCTGCGCCGGTAGTTATTGAAAAGTACAAAAAAGCAGTTGCAGCGCTTGGTGAATTTATGCAATCCAGTAATTTGGTGTGTGAACCAAAGGAGGCTTACAATCTCAAGGGTGATGCCTCCCGCATCAACTTTATTAACCGCTTTAAGGAAGTACAAAGGCTAAAGACACAACTAGACCAATACACAGATTTATCAAAACAGCAAAAAGAAAAGATTGAAAAGCTCCTGCCCGAAGACCAATTGCGTTCGTTTAGAGGATCCTATTTAGAAACCGCGCAACGCCTGAAGGAACAGCAAGCCAAAGGCAGCGACGACCCTGATGATCCGGTGCAACAACTGGAATTTGAGTTGGTACTGTTCGCTTCTGCGCTGATCGATTATGACTACATCATGGGCTTAATCGCCAAGTCCACTGACGATAAACCCAGCAAGCAAAAGATGAGCCGCCAGCAGTTGATCGACTTGATTAGCTCCAGCGCCAATTTGATGGATGAGCGCGATGATATTGTGGATTACATCAACAGCCTGCCAGCGGATAAAAGCCTGAATGAAAAAACCATTCGGAAAGGGTATCAAAAATTCAAAGCCGAAAAATCTGCCAAGGAACTGGCCGCCATGGCAGAAAAACACGGCATTACACGCGAAGCCCTGCAAGCCTTTGTGGATAGCATTTTAGATCGCATGATCTTCGATGGTGAACAGCTTAGTGAATTGTTGGAGCCTTTGGATTTGGGTTGGAAGGCGCGAACACAGGCAGAACTGGCGTTGATGGAAGAATTAGTTCCATTGCTCAATAAACTTGCTCAAGGGCGTGAGATTTTAGGGTTGGCAGCGTATGAGTAAGAAGAATAAAAGAGAATTAGTACCGAAGCTGCGATTTCCTGAGTTTCATGATGCGGGTGAGTGGAAGGAAAATAGGCTTGAGGAAATAGCCGAGCTTTATAAAGGTAAGGGTATTTCCAAGGCGGATATTTCACCAAATGGCGCTCAGCCATGTATTCGGTATGGCGAGCTATATACTGTTTATGGTGAAGTGATCAATGACGTTATATCGAATACTGATTTAACTCCTGAAAATCTATTTTTAAGTAATTCGGGCGATGTCATTATCCCGTCTTCTGGAGAAACCAAGATTGATATTGCTACAGCAGCTTGCGTAGTTCAGGAAAATATCGCATTGGGCGGCGACATTAATGTAATTCGTTCTAAGCAGAATGGCATTTTTCTTAGCTATTACTTAAATGGTGCTTTCAAATATGAAATCGCCAAAGTCGCACAAGGTGATACGGTAGTTCATCTGTATAAAAATAATTTAGAAAGTCTGGATTTAGCCTTGCCGCCACTACCAGAAGAACAACAAAAAATCGCAGATTGTTTATCTTCTCTGGATCAATTGATTGCTGCGCACACCAAAAAGTTTGAGGCGCTCCAATCCTATAAAAAATGCTTGATGCAAAACCTATTCCCAGCCGAAGGTAAAACCGTTCCCGCTCTGCGCTTTCCTGAGTTTCAAAATGCGGGGGAGTGGGTTAATCCTTTAATAGAGGATTTCTTTAACGTAGGCTCAAGCAAAAGAGTATTGCAAAAGGATTGGAGGACGCATGGTGTCTCGTTTTATCGAACGAGAGAACTAGTTTCTCTGAGTAAAGGCGAGCCGTTCAGCAGTGAGATTTTTATATCAGAAGAGCTTTATTCCAATCTGTCTGAGAAGTACGGGATTCCAAGCGAAGGTGATTTCCTCGTCAGTGGAGTAGGCACTCTTGGGATATCTTATCAGGTTCAACCGGATGATAAATTCTACTTTAAAGATGGGAATGTTCTTTGGCTTGCAAAAAAAGGCAGGATTAACTCAACCTATTTTAAATACTGCTTTGAGTCAGAATGGATTCAGAATCAAATTATTGGACAGACTTCTAAATCTACTGTAGGAACATATACAATTAAAAACGCCAAAAAGACCAGTTTTTGGAGTCCACCAAGCCCAGAAGAACAACAAAAAATCGCCGATTGCCTATCTGCCGTAGATGACTTGATCGCCACTGAGTCACAAAAAATCGAAGGCCTAAAAGCCCATAAAAAGGGATTGATGCAGCAACTTTTCCCTAGCGCAGAAGTGGTGGATACATGAGTCAAGTCACCAAGTTTGATAATTTGGATGTACTGGTAACACACTTGCGTGATCTGCTGATCAATGGCTTACCGCAAAAAGATAAGCCTAATAAGCAGATAAGATACTTACTTTTATTTGCCTATAACGGCACGGGGAAGACGCGTCTGTCTATGGCGTTTAAGGAGGCAGGAAAAACCGACGATATCGCGGACACTCTGTATTTCAACGCCTTTACCGAGGATTTATTTAATTGGGATAACGACCTGGATAACGATTCGCAGCGGGTTTTAAAGATCAACAAGGACTCGCGATTTTTTGAAGGGCTGCAAGAGCTTGAAATGGAAAATCGTATCCGCCCACTGCTCCAGCGCTACGCCGATTTTGATTTTGTGATTAATTACGATGATTGGACAATCAACTTCATTCGGGAAGATAAGAGCGTTAGCCCTTCAGAAAGAATTGAGCATATTAAAATATCACGCGGGGAAGAAAATATCTTTGTCTGGTGTTTTTTTCTGGCCATTTCTCAGTTGGCAGTTGATACCACCGAAGAAGACGAACCTTATCACTGGGTTAAATATATTTATATTGATGACCCTATATCATCGCTGGATGACAATAACGCGATTGCTGTCGCCAGCCATCTATCACAGTTGTTAAAGAACCAGAGCAGAATTAAAACCGTTATTTCTTCGCATCACACACTGTTCTTTAATGTGATGTGGAATGAGCTGAATGAGAAAAGAAAACTCCAACCGTATTTCTTAAGTGTTGATACCGAAAACAACGACTATGCCTTGCGTTACACCAAAGACACACCGTTTTTTCACCACATTGCCTTGTTAAAACAACTGAACGAAGCGGCTGAATCAGACAATCTTTACACCTATCATTTCAATATTCTGCGCAATATTCTGGAAAAGACCGCCACGTTTCACGGATTTAAAAACTTTTCCGCCTGCATAAAAAAAGATGCCAACGACCCAGATGGTATTGTTCATGCGCGTATGATTAATGTGCTGAGTCACGGTAATTACTCATTATTCGAGCCAACCGAGATGCTGCCGGAAAACAAACGGTATTTTAAAACCATATTGTCGGGATTTATGCAGGATTATCGCTTTGATCCTGATCTATTCCCGCCACAAGCAGAACAGACAAACGCTAATTTAGAAGGGGCTGCCCAATCATGACAGAACAAGAATTAAACAAGCTGGGTAAAACCCTCTGGGATATCGCCGACCAACTTCGCGGCGCAATGAACGCCGATGATTTTCGCGACTATATGCTCTCCTTCCTCTTCCTACGCTATTTGTCAGACAATTACGAAACCGCTGCTAAAAAAGAACTGGGGTCGGATTATCCAACGCTTGCCGATGATGATAAACGCGCCCCGTTAAGCCTGTGGTATGAAAACAACCAGGAAGACGTTCCTGCTTTTGAAAAACAAATGCGCCGTAAAGTGCATTATGTGATTGAGCCGCTGCACTTATGGAGCAGTATTGCGGAATTAGCCAGAATTCAAAGTGATGATCTTTTGCAAACCTTGCAGCAGGGCTTTAAGTACATTGAGAACGAATCGTTTGAAAACAGCTTTCAGGGCTTGTTCTCGGAGATTAATCTGGACTCTGAAAAGCTGGGCAAGAATTACAGCTTTCGAAATGCCAAGCTTTGCACCATTATCACCAAGATCGCTGAAGGGATTGCAGGTTTTTCTACCAATAGCGATGTGCTGGGTGATGCCTATGAATACCTGATCGGGCAGTTTGCCGCAGGCTCCGGTAAGAAGGCGGGTGAGTTTTATACGCCGCAACAGATTTCAAGCATCTTGTCTGGGATTGTCACACTGGACAGTCAGGAACCTGCAACGGGCAAAAAGAAGAAGCTCAACAAGGTATTGGACTTTGCTTGTGGTTCGGGATCATTGTTGTTGAATGTGCGCCATCAGCTCGGGGGTCACGGTATCGGCAAGATTTACGGACAGGAAAAGAACATCACCACCTATAACCTTGCGCGGATGAATATGCTATTGCACGGGGTGAAGGATTCCGAATTCCAGATTCAGCACGGCGATTCATTGCTGAATGACTGGGATTTGCTCAATGAAATGAACCCCGCCAAAAAACTGGAATGTGATGCTGTTGTAGCCAATCCACCCTTCAGTTACCGATGGGAGCCAAACGAGGTTTTGAGTGAAGACTTTCGCTTTAAGAGCTATGGCCTAGCGCCTAAATCTGCCGCCGACTTTGCCTTTCTTTTGCACGGTTTTCACTTCCTGGGTGATGAAGGCACTATGGCAATTATACTGCCCCATGGTGTGTTGTTCCGTGGTGGTGCTGAGGCGCGTATCCGCACTAAACTTTTAAAAGACAATAACATTGATACAGTAATCGGTTTGCCAGCCAACCTGTTTTTCTCGACAGGTATTCCCGTTTGCATTCTTGTGCTGAAGAAGTGCAAGAAACCCGATGATGTTCTTTTTATCAATGCCAGCGAACATTTTGAAAAAGGCAAGCGACAGAATCGTCTTCTGCCTGAGCATATCAATAAGATCATAGAGTGTTATCAATACCGCACGGAAGAAGAACGGTATTCGCGTCGTGTTTCGATGGAAGAAATCGAGAACAATGACTACAACCTGAATATTTCCAGATATGTCAGTACAGCCGAGCCGGAAGAGCAAATAGATTTACAGGCTGTGAATGATGAACTTATCGCAATCGAAAGTAATATCGTTATTTCAACCAATAAGCATAATAGGTTTTTGAAAGAGTTAGGGCTACCGAAATTGCCAATAGGGAAGGAGAAGGCAAACGATGGACAATAGAATTAAAAATATTACTACGGAGTATAGGAATCCATTGCCAAAAATTAGAGACAGCAAGCATTGCGTGGGTTGCGATATACGTGGGTTAGAGAGGATTTAATCAAGTAGCCATGTCTGAGATCGCTCTGAATTTCATCCCTATTAAGGAACAAGATCGCAATATAACGATCTATCGCAAGCTTGTTGACGATAGCTCTAAGCCCAAAGCTGATGGCGATTTTCGTGTGAATCTTCCTGAGCATGAGGGAGATGAAGAGTGGCGACTATTCGACGTTTCGACATCTGAGAAAGGAAACTATAAATCTTACCTATATAAATATAGCGAAAATTCAGTTCTAACCGTCCACCTAATTTATTCGGACTTGCTTGACCTTATGAATACGGCTGGAAATGATATTGAATATTATACACCACGAAAAGCGATATCCCTGAAAGAAGTACGGGTCGTCACAGAAAAGTTCGACGATGGTGCGACTGAGATCGTCGTCAAGCCTTACTACCTAAAATCAAAGAACCTATTCGGATTTCTTTTGGAGCACAAATACTCTCTCAGCGAAGGTGAGCCATTTAATAGGGAAACCCAAATACGAAGCTTGTCACTGGATAAGTCAGGTAAGCCAAATATCTATTTCTACAAAGACAAAAAAGTGGCAATCGAATTATTCTCAAATGATGTGCTTTCGCCGCTATTATCCGCTTCAGCTCTTGAGATAGTAGCAGCATTTGAAAGTCTTCCAGCAAAACAGCTCGATGTAAAAACCTATCTGGTTGGCAAGGGAAGTAAAGCCAAATCGCAGTTTATGGGTATCAGGTCTAATGGCCCATATCGTCCGATGGAGGATAACGTTAGATATCTATTCCTCTTCACGGAAAGGACAAGATCATTGGCTAGGGATATCTACCTTGGATTGCTGGGTAAACTTTTCCCTGGACAGTTCTCGGGTCTTGAGAAAATGTTTTCAGTTCCGATTCACAAGGACATAGTTGAGCATCACCTGGTAGAGACTTTCGACGCGGATGCAATAGGGGCTGTTGATGCGAAGATACAAGAGCTGAAAGCATGCTATCCAGATGACAAAATTATGCTCGTTGCAGTTCTTCCCAAAGGTTTCAAAGGTGTTGACGCTGCTTTCGACGCATACGGACACCTCAAACTAATGGCCTTGAGAAATGGAGCATATTGTCAGGTCGTAACGGAAGATACTTTCTTTAAGAAGGATCAATTGAAATGGTCTGTTTCGAACATCGGATTGCAAATATTTAGCAAGCTTGGGGGCGCTCCATGGCTTGTTCAGCCAGCGAAAAGTAATTGTCTGATTTTTGGCATTGGCAGTGTCCAGGAAAAAACTGATGGTTCTACAATACGCTATACCGCATATACCGTTTGTTTGGATACCAGTGGTGACTTCAAATATATTAAACCACTTTCATCGTCTAACGATGAAACAGCTTATCTGGAAAACTTGAAGACAAACCTATCGCAGGTTTTATCCAGTGAGCTAGGTGATCAATATAGGTCGCTCGTGCTGCATTTGCCGTACAAGATCAGTCGAAACGAAATTGACGTCATCAAAGAAGTTGTCGGTGAGGTAAGAAATAACGATGAATTTGAAGTAATAGTTGTAAGAATAAATACAAAGCATAAATTTCTAGGTTTTAGTGACCACAATACCTGTGTTCCATATGAAAGCAGTTACGTTCAGCTTTCAAAGAACGAGTTTTTGATCTGGGCGGAGGGTTTGCAGTACGGAAAAGAAGTGCTGCATAAGCGAGTATCCGAGCCCTTGTATGTGGACTTTATTGAGTCGAGAGAAGAATGGGCAACAAAGAAGGATTGCCTTCAAGATATTCTTAATTTGACTGGTGCTAACTGGCGGGGATTCAATTCAAAGGCTCAGCCGATATCCATTCTGTATTCTCGTCTCATCGCAAAATTCATGAAGGAGTTTTCTCATCTAGAAAATGTAAATGATATGAGTATAGTTAGCGCAGAATCGGTGGCACCATGGTTCTTGTAGAAAGGAGAATAATATGAGCTTGAGAGAAGATTCATTATTGTTTCTCCTTGGTGCGGGAGCGAGTGTGGATGCAGGGATTAAGCACGCTAAAGATATGACGCTCGATATCGAAGAAAAAATTCAATCAGACGCAGATTTCAAAGAATTTAACGACCTTTATAACTATCTAAAAAGTTCGATTATTTATCAGCGCGGCCTTGAGGGCGCATTTAAAGATCAAACGGCAACCATTGAAGAACTCCTTGACGTTTTGTCAGAGATAAACCAAAAGCATCAGAATAAGTTATACCCGTTTATTGGTGGATGGAACATACACTTGCTTAAGGTGGCAGGTGAGGAATTCGAAAAAGTAGCAAAGCTTGATAAACAGATACGCGGCCAACTCTTTCAATGGATAAACATTAGTAATTACGATAAGGCCAAGTACTTTCGTGGCTTCAAAGACCTCGTTGCTGATATCGGTAGTGCAGTTCGCGTATTTACACTAAATTACGACATTTGCGTAGAAAAGGCGCTTGCTGGAACCGATTTTGGTATTGAGCTTGGATTTAACAGTGGTCGCGAGTGGGAGGCAACCAAGTTTGATGCGAACGAGAATACCGATGTGGGTATGTATCTCTACAAATTACACGGGTCAATCGACTGGGAAAGAGATGAAGCGAACGGAAATATCTTGAAACTTTGCGACAATCCCCAGCCGAACCCTGAGCTAATCTTTGGTACAGCGGCAAAATTGAGTTCAATTGATCCGTACTTATTCTATGTTCACGAGCTTCGCAAGTATTCGCTAAATGAAGCGCTAAGATTCATTGTGGTAATTGGATACAGTTTTAGCGACGACTATGTGAATGGCCTTATTGGGCAGGCTATAGCTCGGAGTGAATACCTAAAGTTATTGGTTGTAGCGCCTGTTTTCGAGGATAAAGAAGACTTGGTTCCTGCTTGTATAACACAGGAAAAAGATCGAATTGCGGCGCTTTTAAATATTCGTCCAGAGCGAATTGAATATGAAAACCAAACTGCAAAGCAATTCTTTGAAGAGCGAATGAAGCTTTCTTATTTCACTGAGTTGACCGGCGCGGGTGATGACGACCCATTTTGAGCGTTACTTGGCTCAAGGACATGGTGCCCTTGAAGCCGTTCATTCTGAATATTCTCGATAGATGCCAGTGTATTCCGTCTTTCGTGAGACCCAAGCTCACTTATCGCAAGTTCATTAAAAGCCTCTCTTAATAGTGTGCGCAGCTCGTTTTCATTTTTCGCTGCCAATTCAAATCTTGTTACCAGTTTAATTTTAACCTCCGGTTTTTGGAGGCCGCGCCTATCGCGGCCTTTTATGGGGCCGCTTGTGCGCCTTAGGTCATGGCTTGCATCTGTGGTCGAAATAGTTGGAGAAGCGTGCCCGCACAGAATAGGCACGCTTGCTGGATACATGGCCTTTCGCTGCTAAGTGTTGGACAAATAAAAGCCCGCGAGGTGCGGCCTGGAAAACGGAGTGATATTTGAAAACGATATGGGATGAAAAAGCAGGGAATGAAGGCGCATGCCACGACTTTTAGATTGGCGCGTCGCCTTGCAGGGGAGTTGCTTAGCCACTTTGGCGGGAGTCTTGAAGATTCCAGAAACGCCATGTAAAAGAATGATTCAGGTTGCTACAAGTCCCTTGCGGACTACGCCGAGGAACTGACCGAAGACCTTAGAATGAAGCCGCAGGATAATCCGGCGGCAAATATTCACATTTAGTTGTATACATGAGAGGAAAAAATTACGCTGCCAAGCCTTGCTCTGGTTTGGCGGTTTAACGCGGTGCTTTAGGGCTTACTCGATAGTGCGTGTTAATCCTCAAATGCGAAAGGATTGAGGAACTGTCTTTTCCAAAATAGCTTTCGATCAACTGTGCTTAGGTTTGCTTCATTGCAAACGCTTTCCCAATTGGCTTCAATCGCTTCTCGCTGCTTGTCGATAATTGCTTGGGCTTCCTCTTCTGAGAGTAGGAAGTGGGGCGCTGCATCAAGGCAGGATTTGAGGGTGCTCAGTCTATTGTCACCGGAAATCAGCATGGCTTGCGTTGCTTCATTACCGGCACGGCCTTGCGGACAAATATCGTAAGCCGGGGTCAGGCATAGGGTTGTACCATTCCAGAATGCCGCATGATTGCGTGCATGGTCATCATTATTGCCGCAAAGAATGTTAAAAACAATTCGAGAAAATAGCTCTTGGAGTGTTTCTTTGGGATCATCGAAACGATGGCGGATAATTTCGGCGAAGGTTTCGTAGCTCGCATACCGCGCCATCATGTCATCGAGGCCAAGCAGTGTTAATGCAGAGACCATGGCTTTGCGTGTCCAGCCCTGGGCGTTTTTTTCACGATCAAATCGTTCGATCAACAGTAAATCTTTTTGCGCAGCTTGAACCAGCTTTACAGGTGCGGCGTTTATTCCTGCAAGCGCTGCCAGCCTCATGGCGATATATTCGGCCTTCACTACGCTGTAAAGGTCCGTGCTTGAAGAAAACTTCGCAACGTATTTTGTGCCTCGATCTTCGATCAAGGCTTTCGGGCGTGCGCCGCCGATAGAACTGCCATGGAAGAGAGCCTGATCCAGCTCAGGTGTTAGTGGCACGCCTTGTTCAACTCGTTCGGCAGATTGAAGCAATTCTTCCAGGGGAACATTGTTTGCTGAGCGCGGAACATATTCACTGGGTGAGCGCTGAAAATCCAGTGCGCCGATACGATCAGAGCCAGATTCCAGCAAATAGGTTAGCTCGCCTAGTGCATCGGTATCCGTATCTTTGCCTTTGCGCCCGAGCTTTTTATTGATGACAACGCGCCGACCCCAGACATCCGGTGCGGAATCCCGAATGCAGCCGGGCATGCTTAGCCCATCAAGCAGGGGCAATACGCCTTTTTTAAGTGGCAATTCTGGCTCATAAATGGAAATGGCCGGAGCGTTGGCATTGGTACGATCCAGATAGCTTGTACCGTAGTTGAACTGCACGTTGCCTTGATCGTCAGCTTCCAGCTTTCCGGCGACAACGGGTTCAGTGGCATCGGGCAGCCATATCCAAACAAAAGCTTCTTTATCGGCTGTATTAGAAGTCATCATCGGCAACCTTTACTTTCTTGCGCACGGACTTTGGCAGTAGTGCGAGTTTGTCTTCTGTTTGGCGAATATGTTTGGTAAGCGTGGTTGCTTCTGCATCAAAGAGTTTAACGCCAACGATGGTGGCAACTTCAAAGGTTGCTCCCAGTTCGCACTTGGGGTCGCCTTTTTCTATACGCTGCAACAGGCCGCGGGAAATTCCGGCGCGGTCGGCAACCTCTTGCGCGGTCATCTTGCGCTCTTTTCTTGCCGCACGGATCAGATTGCCCAGCAGACTGATGGCCTCAAGGCTATAACGGGAATAGGTGCGTACCGATAATTTGGACATGGCTTACCTTTGGTTTCTCTCTTTTGGTCTTTCTGTGAATCATATAACCTTCATATGATCTATACATAAATCAGAATAACAGTGTTTAGTTGAATCAACAAGTGAGAAATGGTTTATTTATAGACCATAATGTGCCTTTATGATCTATATATGGATCATTATTCGCGCTATATGAGAAAGCGCGATCTTCTAGTTTTTCAGGAACAAAGCGCTAATCCATATAGTTACTGCCGTTCCTGTGTCCTTTAACTTGATTTTGTGTCCCCTAAAATGTCCTAAAAGCGGGATTTTGTCCTTTAAAGCTTGGGCAGTGTAATTAAAGGACACTAGGCTTCCGGCTCATGGCCACGATCTTGGCTTTTGTCCCGTTTCCGCTGGGGTTTTCGCTCCTTCTCATGTTGCTCTGACCGCTTTCGGTATTCATCCCTCAGATTGCTGGATTTTCCGGTTTTCAAATCCCGGTAATCCTCAATATCCTGGCGCAACAGCTCGATTTCCAGCTCATGAGTATGGATTTCCCTGCGCTGACGCAGGCTGAGCTGGTGGCGTTGCTGGATATGCTTGAATATCAGCTCGTCTTTTTCCTGGCGGTCTCGATGAAAGGCAAGAAGCGCATACAGTTCATTTTGGCGTTTGGTTTTCTCATACTTGCCAGTAAGTCGATGCCAGATGCCCAAAAGGCCTTTGGATAGGTGCTCTGAGCGCTCTTTCGTTTCCGCCTCCCAGCGTTTGCGGTGTGCTTCTTCAAGAGATTGTCGTTCTTTACGCTGTTCTTCCACCAAACGCTGGCGTTTGAATTCAAAGGCGGTGTGACTACCGCCATGCCAGTCACACCGCATGGTTCTGACATCATCACAGGCTGTCTGCAGCGCCTTTTCGGTATCCAGTGTAACAGGCAATGAGCCAGAGTTGGCCGCTTTTGCAAGCTGATTGACGTTGCTGGCAAGGCGGGATTCACCCAGTTTACCCAGTAGTTCACCCAGGGCTTTTTCGTCCTTTAGAGGCTTTCCGGTACGGCTGCGCAGTTTTCTCGGTGCTTCCGTGCCGGCGAAGAGCTTCGAGCGGATATAGGCTCCTAGAGGCCGATTGCCAGCCGATTGTTCCAGGGCAGCACGTTCTTTAAAGGTCAATCTGAGGGAGAACGACGTAGGTAACATGCTGTATTTGCTTGAATTTGAAGGAGATGTGCTCATTACGCCACCTCCTTGAAGAATGGCGCATATTTCTTGAGAAACTCATTCCATTCTTCTAAAGTCTGGAAAAGGCGGTTCGAAGTTTCTCCTTCGAAGTTTCTCCTTCGAAGTGCGCCAACTCTATTTGCGTAGGTGATTTTATTTTTAGATTTATCCTCGATGAGGATGCCCAAAATATAGAGCCTACTGCGGCCAAGCGGAATTTGGATGAAATATTCTAAATTTGCTATTTAACGCTGCTGATTAATCCGTAACCGGACATCCCTCCACGAATAATATAGTATTGATACAAACCCGTTAAGAAATTTGCGTGTTGCACTTCACTGCGAATTCTTAACCATCGGAATATTTTTTGAAGCGGATAATTTACCAGAGCGATGAGATACATACGTTTGGCGGAAGGAAAAGTATTTGCCGAAATATCTCGGTATTCTATATTTTGAAACCCAGATTGTTCGACATAAGCCTGGAATGCACTGGGGGTTACTAGATTGGGTACCGACCAACCATTTAAACAGGTAACAACCATCTTCCATTCTGTTGAGGTGAATTGTGTCCTCTTAGCGAAGCCGTCAGCAACGGCAAGACGTCCTCCCTTACGCAAAACTCGATAAGCCTCTTTAACGAAATTCATTTTATCGATGGCATAACAAACGCTTTCTAAACCCCAAACGACGTCAAAAGATTCATTTTCAAAAGGTGTTTGGCAAAAATCAGCAGTCCTAAAGGTTACGAGATCGGAAACGCCACGTTGTTTTGCAGATCGAGTTGCATGCTTGACCTGTTGTTCGCTCAACGTGATTCCCATGACTTTTGCTCCATAGGTTTCCGCTAACCAGATGGCACTTCCTCCCAATCCACATCCGGCGTCGAGAATATAATCTGATGCTTTGATTTGAATTTGTTCGGCAAGTACCTTGTTCATATTAAACAAAGATTCGTGATGACTTTTCGTTTCATCGTCCCAATAGCCGTAGTGGAGTGCCAGATTTTTACCATTGGCCCAAGCAAAGCGATAATCCCAATAGCACGTGTCGTAATAGTTGACGATATCGCGAGTTAAATCTTGTGTGGAAAGGGTTCGGTAGTCCTTATTCGGACATACCGAGAATTCGGCGGTAGCTTGTATATTCATTCAGTTAATCGTATTTTTTAACATCTGGCGTAATCAGACTTGTCCGTGGTTTAATCACTATTCTCGGATAGCCTACTGGTGTTGAATGGTATCAGGTTTGATTAGGTTTATGGGTTAATATTGCAACCACTTTCCATTTTGAAACTGACTTCCCTTGCGTTGTATTGTATTGTTTTAATCTATTGAGTCGATCAACCAAATAACGTGGAAACTATTGCATCCGAAAATATATATCGCGCGGCTGAAGCGCCACCGTTGCCCACAACACCCTCCGCATATTGTATCCGTTACGCTAAAATTTACCTTGCTAGTGTATTGGCAATGGTTGTGCTTGAGGCTGGTCAGGCTGCTTGTTCGATCTTATTACCCTATGCCATCAAACGGATTATGGATTCCGTAGCGATAGCGCAATCGCTCAACATCCCAGTTTGGGACCAAGTGGGATCCGCGCTGTGGTTATTCGGTCTGTTGAATCTTGGCATTGTTTTATTCTCGCGTGCAAGTGGCGCGATCCTGGTGATGCTCGGGCCATCGCTACGGCGAAGGGTGCGTAGGGAATTGTTTGCCTATTTGCAGCATCATTCGCAGCGATACTTTCTAAGTCATTTCGCCGGCTCCCTTGCCAATCGGATTGCTGAAGTTTCGATGAGCGTAGCGCATACGACATGGACTGTATTGTTTGATTTTTGGCCACTGATTATTTCCTTCGGGGTTTCTCTTATATTGCTCGTTGGGGTAAATCTGGAGCTTGCACTAACTCTAGCTCTTTGGACTACGGCTTACGTATTGATTTCATTTTTGCTCGCAAAGCGGTGCCGTGGGTACGCACGAGAGTATGCAGCAGCACGCAGTGTGGTGAGTGGCAAAATCGTTGATTCGGTAACCAATATTATGAACGCAAAGTTATTTGCAAGACGGGATTATGAACGGGCTTACCTGGAAGGCTATCTGAATTTGGAAGTAAAAAGTGCGCGGGACACGTTTTGGTTTATGGAGCGAATTCGCTGGTTTCAGTTCCTAGCAGCCATGATACTAATGCTTGGAATTATCGGTTATGCGCTTAAAATCTGGAGCGAAAAGGGTATGACTGTCGGTGAATTTGCCATGGCAGCGAGTTTATCGTTGATGCTAATTGAACAAGCACGCGGATTAAGTAGACGGTTTCTCGATTTTTTTGAATACATCGGCAACATTAACGACGGTGTGAGTCTAATCGTGCGGCCCCACGAAGTCATCGACGATCACGATGCGCGGCCTTTGACAATCAGCGAAGCGGCTATTCGATTCGATCATATCAGTTTTAGCTATGCCGCAGGCAAACCAGTGTTTCAAAATCTGGATGTATCGATTGGTCCGGGTGAAAAGGTAGGGCTTGTTGGTTTCTCGGGTAGTGGCAAGAGTACGATGTTAAATCTAATGCTACGGCTCTTTGAACCGCAATCGGGCAGTATCCTGGTCGACGGACAGGATATCCGGACCGTCTCACAAGAAAGTTTGCGTGGCACTATCGCAATGATCCCCCAGGATCCCATGTTATTTCATCGTACCCTAATGGAAAATATTCGTTATGGTCGATTGGATGCCAGCGATGAGGAGGTGATCGCCGCGGCCAAGAAGGCTCATGCCCATGAATTTGTTATGGATACTAGCGAAGGATATGACTCTCTTGTTGGTGAACGTGGTGTGAAATTATCTGGTGGTCAACGGCAGCGCATTGCCCTAGCTCGCGCGATATTAAAAAATGCATCGATACTATTACTTGATGAGGCGACTAGCGCGCTGGATTCAATAACTGAACGGTTAATTCAAGAGAGCCTTGCTTATTTAATGCGCGATAAAACGGTAATGGTTATCGCACACAGGCTCTCAACGCTATCACATTTGGACAGAATCCTAGTGTTTCATGAAGGAAAAATTGTAGAGGACGGCAGTCATGTTAAGTTATTGAGTCTTGAAGGGCACTATGCACGTATGTGGGCAATGCAAGCTGGAGGGTTTTTCCCTGAGTCCGACGTTCTAACACGCTAACGTTAGATAACCCATTAGATGTCATATCAAAGAGCGGTATGAATTATGACTAAATTACATATTTGAATAGTTAGGACCGCCACCACCTTCCGGGACTACCCAGCTAATATTCTGGGCGGGATCTTTGATGTCACAGGTTTTACAATGAACACAATTTTGTGCATTGATTTGAAATCGCTTTTTACCATCAGCTTGATTAATGACCTCGTAAACTCCTGCTGGGCAGTATCGTTGCGCCGGTTCGTCGTATAAAGGAAGGTTTTGAGAAATAGGGATTTCAAGATCGTCAAGTCGTAAATGACAGGGTTGATTTTCTTCGTGATTGGTGCTTGAGAGAAAAACAGACGACAGCCTATCAAAGCTGATGACACCGTCCGGTTTAGGGTATTCGATTTCGGGACAATCGGATGCTTTCTTTAAACTGGCATGGTCGGGTTGCTTGTTATGTAAAGTAAAAGGTAAGCGGCTGGCAAAGACATTTTGATCCAACCAGATTAATCCTCCACCTAAAAAAGTCCCCAGGCGATGCAGTATCGGTCCGAAATTACGGGATTCATGTAACTCGTCAAATATCCAGGATGCTTTGAATTTTCTATCCATCCTATTCAACACGGCTCCACCGGAATCACCACTAGCCAGAGCTTCAAAAACTGTTTCTGCAGCGAGCATTCCCGATTTCATTGCAGTATGGTTTCCCTTAATTTTTGCACCATTGAGAAATCCTGCTTCACATCCAGCCAATACTCCTCCTGGAAAGCTCAATTTGGGTAATGACTGCAACCCACCTTTATTCATGGCACGGGCCCCATAGGCTGTACGTGTACCTCCTGTCAGTAAATGACTAATTTTAGGGTGGGTTTTCCAGCGTTGCATTTCTTGGAAAGGATCCAGATAGGGATTGGAGTAATTCAAGGCGACAACAAAACCCAATGCCACTTGGTTGTTGTCCATATGATAAAGGAATCCACCACCTTCAGTATGATTGTCTAAAGGCCACCCAAGCGTGTGGACTACAGTTCCTGGTTTATGCTTAGCGGGATCGATATTCCAGATTTCTTTGATGCCAATACCATAGTGCTGCGGATCGGATTCGCTATCAAGGTTGTACTTTTTAATCAACTGTTTGCCCAGGTGCCCACGACACCCCTCAGTAAAAAGCGTATATTTCGAATGAATTCCAATTCCTGGTTGATAGGTGTTTTTCTGAATACCCTCTCGATTCAAACCCATATCACCGGTAATGACTCCTCGAACACATCCGGATTCGTGGTAAATAATCTCCGAAGCTGGAAAACCTGGGAAGATGTCTACACCCATCTGTTCCGCCTGCTGTGCCATCCAACGACATAGGTTGCCCAAACTGACGATATAGTTGCCCTCATTTCTCATGGAATTAGGGACAAAAAATTGGGGGACTTTATAGGCTTTTTTTGGGTTTGAGAGATAGTAAACGGTATCCTCTGTGACCGGTGTAACAAGAGGAGCATCAAGCTCTTGCCAGTTGGGAAAAAGTTCGTTGAGCGCTCGAGGCTCAAATACCGCACCAGAGAGAATATGGGCACCAATTTCTGAACCTTTCTCGAGAATACAAACGCTTAGGTCTTTATTCTGGTCTCGGGCAAGTTGCATGGTGCGGCAAGCCGCCGCAAGACCTGCTGGGCCTGCACCCACGATGACCACATCAAATTCCATCGATTCACGTTCCACTACTTTCCCTCTGTGTATTTAGGAGATTAATCTTATGGGGCATCGATAGCGGTTGCCATCTGCAACACGACTTCGTGAAGATCCCCAACTAAGGCAAAATCGGCTATTTCAAAAATTGGAGCATCGGGATCGGTATTGACGGCAACGATAATGCCGGCATCTTTAATCCCAGCCAGATGTTGAATTGCGCCAGAGATACCAAAGGCGAAGTATAGGTCTGGTGCAATGATCTTTCCAGTTTGCCCAACCTGCATGTCATTGGCTACAAAACCAGCATCGACCGCCGCACGCGAAGCTCCGACCGCAGCACCAATTTTATCGGCAAAATCATAAATCAATGCAAAGTTATCCTTGCTTCCGACTCCGCGCCCCCCCGAAACGACTTTAGCTGCCGATTGTAGATCGGGTCTTTCACCACTACCTCCAGACGATTGTTCTACAAAGCGTGTGTGCGAGGGTATTTCGACCTCCAAATCTATTTTTTCAATGGATGCCGAGCCCGTTTCCGATACTGCTTTATAGGAGGCAGTGCGCACAGTACCAATGACAATCCCTTCTGGGACTTCAACCTTAACAACTGCATTTCCGGCATAATTCGGTCTCGTGAATACACGATTACTTTCGACATCCATTATATCGGTTACTTGTGGCACACCTAATTTGGCAGCGACTCGTGGCATAAAATCACGTCCGAATGTTGTTCCTGGAGCCAAAATGTGACTGTAATCTTCTGAGATTGCTACTATCTGCGGTTCCAAAGAAGAAGCAATAAGATGCTGATTAGCGGCATTATTTATGACCAAAACTGAACTCACTGCCTCTAACTTAGCGGCAGCAGACGCAATTTCATCTCCATTTTGCACAAATACTGCTACATCGATAGCTTCAGCCCCAATCTGTTTAGCACATGCGACACAACGGGCAGTGGAAATATTCAACTGAACGCCGTTATGTTCGGCGATAATCAAAATCTTGCTCATTATAGGACTCCTTTCTCTCGAAGTGCCGACACCAATTCCACCGCAGATTCCACTTTGATCCCCGCTTTTCGAACGGGTGGAGGTGAGGTTTTTAGAACTTTAAGGCCGGGGGCGATACCCACGTTTAAGTCGTCCAACGATAAATTTTCGATGGGTTTACGCTTTGCTTTCATAATATCGGGTAACTTCGTAAAACGGGGTTCATTCAAACGTAGATCGGTGGAAATCACAGCAGGCAAATCAACCGAAAGTGTTTCTAAGCCAGTGTCCACTTCACGCGTTATAGTCGCCTGTTGTTCGGCCATTTCGATATGTGAAGCAAAAGTCGCTTGTGGCCAGTCCAACAAACTGGCTAACATTTGAGGTGTTTGTGCACAGTCATCATCAATAGCTTGCTTGCCCATTAAAACCAAGTCCGGCTTTTCTTTATTAACCAAAGCCTTTAAAACTCTTGCTGCGGTTAAAGGCTGTATTTCATCGTCTGTTTGTACTAATATCGCCCGGTCAGCACCCATGGCGAGGGATGATCGGAGTTGTTCTTGGGCCTGTTGATTGCCCACGGTCACGACTATTATCTCTTCGGCTTTTCCTGCCTCTTTTAGCTTAATAGCTTCTTCGACAGCAATTTCATCGAAGGGGTTTGTGCTCATTTTGACGCCTTCGGTTGCAACCCCGCTACCATCCTGTTTAATCTGAATTCGAACGTTGTAATCTACAACTCGTTTTATACTGACTAGAATTTTCATAGAGTCCTCTACACTCGATCAGCAATAGTTCCTAAGTACACCTTAATTACTGTTTGCGGTTTTCAATTTTTTTTCTGGTATGCTACCGAGCTATGAAGCCTAATAACATGACCTTTGTCAACAGCCTAGCTCAACTTGAGGAGGTCTGCAGAATATTTGAAAGTAGTGAATGGCTGGCTTTGGATACAGAGTTCTTGCGTGAAACGACCTACTACCCCAAATTTTGTCTATTGCAGATTGCTAGTTCGGATCACATCGCGTGCATTGATCCACTGGCTTTAACCACCCTGGAGCCACTCCGTAAGCTTTTATTTCATCCGACGATTACTAAAATATTCCATTCAGGAAGGCAGGATCTCGAAATTTTTTACAATATTTTCGGAGCTGTACCGAACCCGATATTTGACACCCAAGTTGCGGCGCCGCTGCTAGGTTTCGGTGACCAGATTGGGTACGCGGCCTTGGTCTCTCAGATCATGGGAATACACCTAGAGAAAGCCCATAGCCGAACTGACTGGACTGTACGCCCTTTGTCAGATGAACAATTGAAATACGCATGTGATGACGTCGTGTACTTGGCAGAGATTTATCGAAAAATTCTCAAACGCTTAGTTGACCTTAAGCGATTGGATTGGTTGCAAGAAGATTTCGAAGCATTGACCAACCCCGGGTTGTACAACAATCAGCCAAAACAGGCTTGGCAACGAATACGTGGAACCAACAAGCTTACCAGCATTCAATTAACGGTATTACAAGTTGTCGCCGAATGGCGTGAAACCGTTGCCCAACAAAAGGACAAACCCCGAAACTGGATTTTTCGGGATGATTTTATCATCGATCTTGCTAGATTGCGGCCGGAATGTATGAAAACATTAGCGAATATAAGAGGGCTGCCAAACCGTGCGCGCAAAGATTATGGTGAAAATCTTTGCGCTCTTGTAAAAAAAGCTAAGACAATTTTGCCAGTGACGGACGAAATCGAAAAGAAACCAATCAAAAAAACTCTAGAACAAGAAGCTATTCTGGATTTGTTAGCATCGGTCGTTCGCTTGCGCGCAGCTGAAAATTCCCTAAGTCCGACTGTCCTTGCATCGAAAAAGGATTTGGAACAATTGTTGGTCAATCCTACCAAAGCGAAAATACTTCATGGCTGGAGGAAAAATTTAATAGGTGATGAACTCATGGAAGTCTTAGCTGGAGAGCGCACGCTTTCGATATCGAATGGCGTAATTCGCATTGGAAATAGTCATTAAGAGAACAACTTTCAAAGTACTGTATTATTTAGAAACTATATCGAGGGGGCGAATGGCTACCCCGGTTCAGTTAATGGTTATAGAGATTTCTTTTTCAAAGAAGTGATGTGATTGACTTAGATGACATCTACATAAGACCCTTTTTGGATTTTAGAAAATTTTACATTTCTGACCCACCTATATTTTCTTTTTTTACTGTTGTTTTTTAATGTATTGATTATTAACAGTTATGTGTCCCTTGGTATATTTTTAGCTTTTATCACTAAGGGGCAAGCTGTTTCAAAAAGACAACGCCAGTAAATGGTGTTGTCAGTCATAACTAAACATTTTCCCCGCTTAACCGCCAATCGGTAGTTTCTTTGGTTTTTAACCAATTAGCGCCGATTATCATCTACCTAATAAAAAGAGACTAAAAAATGATGAAAAAATTTTTTATTGGATTATCCCTTTTGCTAATGTCCTTAGTTGCAGTCGCTCAGCCCTTGAACATCAACACGGCAACGGCAATCGAAATTTCGCAGGCAATGACTGGAGTAGGGCCAGCAAAAGCAGAAGCGATTATTAAAAATAGAAAGGAACACGGTCAATTCAAATCTCTGGATGAGATGACCCGCGTAAAGGGCATTGGTGTCGCCACCATTGAAAAAAATCGAAAAAACATTTCGATTGAATAATAATATTCTCGATAAAAACAGGTTCCTATGGAACCTGTTTTTTCTTGTCTGATTATTCAACGCTATAATGTTTTTAAATACTCTACCAATGCCCACCTTTTTTCGTCGGTTATGGGTTCCAATTTTTCCAAAATCAATTGTCCGCCAGCATCGCGTCGAGGTTTTCCATCCTTGTCCAAGCTGATGACTGGAGTATTACCAACAGCATATTCATGCCCACTGTTGCTATTGCTTGGTTTTGATGTATCGAAGACAAATAGATCTGGAAATTCCTTTTTGTTTTTAATTACAAATCCGACTTTTTTAGGGTCAAATTCGCGACTACCCACTGTAAAAGTTCGAGATCTACATGTTTTACCAATGGTCGATTCTACAGCGCTGCAACTGGGTAGGAAAAGTTCATATAGATTCGGTACAGACCCGTTGTGCAGGTAGGGTGCAGTTGCCCAAATGCCATTCAACGGTCGACCCTTGTATGCTAAAAGGAATTTTGGGTCATCATCGACTATTTCAAAATCGAAGTGTCTTTCGGCGACCTTTACAGGGGTATCGAATATAGCTACGATCAAGTCATAAATTTTGTTAGCCCACCGCTGGAAAAACGAATTGTCGTGGTTGGGTTCAAGTATGACTCCTGTAACGGCTTTAGTGAGTGCAGTTGCAGCTAATGTCGTCTTTCCAAATTTTTCTTTTGGTTTCAATGGATTGATCGTTTTTCCTTCGAAATAACCACTATTGCCTTGATCGGTTATGGCATTTTTTGCCATAAATTCATCAGTTCCTATTAAATCCAGGCTGGTAAATTGGGCAATAACCAGGCGGTTTGGATCTTTCCGATCAATCGCCTGGTGACAGAGGTGGCATCTATACTCTTCAAAAACCTCTTTGCCTTTCTTTGCTAGCGTGTGATCGATCTCTGGAAATATACCTTTGTCTGTCAAATCCTGCCAAAGAGGCGAAATTAACCTCTTAACCTGGCGTTCTAATCGAATCTGGTTTCTATTGAGTGAGGACGATTGATATCCAAGATGGCCTTTCTTTCTATCGAGATCGAAGGTTGCAAAGACACCTAAAACTTCACCTGTATTGCGGCCTAAGGGGCCTGCACCCGTATTACTTAATACACCATTCCACTGAACAAAATCATGGTGAGGGGTATCCCATAAAAATGGGTAGCTGACCGGTGCGTTGGCAGGATTATAATTATTCTTTTCAGGAGTTAGGTGGCCAAGTATCCGATTAAAAATGCGCCCAAAAGCATCGAGACGCGCATATCCGTAGTGTACGAGTTCCCCATTATGCAGTGGACTATTTCGACTATTGTATCCATGAAAGTCCATGGTGAGGGTTTGAAATTCATTCCGAAAAATATCGATAGCCTTGGGATCGTCGCTTTGTACAATTTTCGTAGCCAAACGCTGAAATTTTTCTTCGTTACTTGCAGTAGTCTGCATCGCGACTGCCAAATCTTCCAGTAACAACTGGATATCACCTAGAGTCGGAGCACCATCGATACGAATGCCAACACCTTGATAGTTGATTTGATTACTATGACAGGCCGCGCAAGTCAGACCGACATAGGTTTTCTCCTGGTATTCATTTCGTACAAACCCAATCGGGAGACCGTCTTCGTTGTCCCAACTTGAAGGTTGAGGAAGATAACGGTATTTGCGAATATTTTCATCGGATCGAAACAGCTGTGTGCTACCACTCTGCTCAAGGTGAATGAAAATATCGTAGGGGATCATATTGGAGCCTTGAGAGGTGTTGTAAAACCATAAGCTATCCGCCGGGTCCCAATTTTGATCGGCATACACTATTTTTGTAGCCGAATCGCCAAAATGGTCATTAGGCTCAGGAATGGCAGAACGATTGTCATCCAGAAATATACCTTGAGACGTATACGTGCAACCAACAAGAAAGCTAGCAAAGAACAACAAACAAATAGACCAATAGCATTTTTTGTTCATTTGATTTCCCCTTTGTTCCGCTGAAATATGTGGAAGATAAAAAATAGAATCGATTTGTAAACACATAGACTTAGCTATGGTTTTCGTCAAGCTTCCCCCAAAAGTACCGGAAGCGTTCACTCTATTTTCGATTAAGTTTGATTCAATTGAGAAAGTGTATTATCTCATGTAATAAATCGGAAATTCATTTAGATAATATACTTAGTTAAGGTAATACAATAAGTATAGCTGGTATGTTAAATATAGGAGAACAAAACGGCAAATCAAAGTGGATTCTTAACGGCTGTTTTTTTGCACCAAAATGATACTTTAACTCAAATCCAAGTGCTTTCTCCTTCATGAAAGTTAGTTGTAATTAATTGAATATATAGATATTACAGAGAAATCTATTTTATGGTGTAAAAATTGCATTTCCAGTTCAGGGAGGCAATTAAGCCTATTTTTTTGTAGTTGTAACTCGGTTGCTGGGAGATTTACATTCATCAAACAAAAATCCCCCTCAACCATAATGCGAATACAGGAGTCAGCATTAGAACTATAATGGGTTTTAAACAAATGTTTTTTTATATATTGCTAAGGTAATAACCATTTCTATACCAATGGTTTGCGTTTCTTTTTCGTACTCCGAATAAAGTAAATTTATAGCATATTTAGAGTCGCCTGTTTCCCTATTACCCCCTTTCCGCTTCCAATAGGAGAAGTTTTCTTGTGAGTCATTTTTTAGATCGTCTTTTGTTTTTCAGAAAAAAACAAAGCACCTTTGCCCAAAACCACGGCGAAGTCAGCAACGAAGACCGTTCATGGGAAGATGGTTATCGTCAGCGTTGGCAGCACGACAAGATCGTTCGTTCCACCCATGGCGTCAATTGTACTGGGTCGTGTAGTTGGAAAATTTACGTCAAAAATGGTTTGGTGACTTGGGAGGTTCAACAGACCGATTATCCTCGTACCCGCCCAGATTTGCCCAACCATGAGCCGCGTGGTTGCCCCAGGGGTGCCAGTTATTCGTGGTATATCTATAGTGCTAATCGACTGAAATATCCATTGGTACGCAAGCGCTTACTTAGACTTTGGCGGCAGGCTCGCAAGACCTTAGGTCCCGTTGAAGCTTGGGAATCCATTGTGACCGATCCTGTCAAAACCGAGGAATACAAACCACGGAGGGGGCTTGGGGGTTTCGTCCGTGCCGATTGGAATGAAGTCAACGAAATTATTGCTGCAGCTAATGTTTATACCATCAAAAAATACGGCCCCGATCGAGTTGTTGGTTTTTCACCCATTCCTGCTATGTCTATGGTGTCTTACGCCGCCGGGTCACGTTATCTATCGTTGATTGGGGGTGCCTGTCTAAGTTTTTACGATTGGTATTGTGATTTACCACCCAGTTCACCCCAAGTTTGGGGTGAACAAACAGATGTTCCCGAATCTGCGGACTGGTACAACTCTAGCTTTTTACTGCTATGGGGCTCTAACGTTCCACAAACTCGAACGCCGGATGCTCACTTTTATGCTGAAGTCCGATACAAAGGGACGAAAAGTGTGGTGATCACCCCGGATTACTCCGAAGCTTCCAAATTTGCTGATATTTGGCTTGCACCAAAACAAGGTACGGATTCTGCGTTAGCCATGGCGTTTGGTCATGTCATTTTGAAAGAGTTTCATCTGGACAATCCATGCGAATATTTTCAACAATACGTGCGCCGCTACAGCGACATGCCCATGTTGGTTTGCCTTGAGAAAACCGAGCAAGGGTATCTAGCCGCTTCTCGATTCCTCCGGGCTTCCGATCTGAACTCAAATTTGGGGCAAGGCAATAATTCGGAATGGAAGACGATAGCTGTCGATAACAATACTAATGATCTTGTGGTCCCAAATGGATCGATTGGTTTTCGCTGGGGTGAACACGGTCAATGGAATATTGAAGAAAAAGAAGCGGGTGAAGGCCGTGATACAGAATTGGCATTGAGTTTGATCGATGGTGGCAATATCAGTTCGGTGGCTTTTCCTTATTTTGGCGGAGCTGCTAATGAATTTTTCCAAAAAACAGAGCATCGGGATATATTGTGCCGAAACATACCCACGCGTGGAGTAACTTTGGCCAGTGGTGAAAAAATTGTTGTTGCGACGGTTTTCGATCTACTGGTAGCCCATTATGGAATAGACCGTGGTTTGGGGGGGGAGAATGTAGCAAGCTCTTTCGACGATGATATTCCCTACACACCCGCTTGGCAGGAGAAAATTACTGGGGTCAAACGTCGAGATGTTATAAATGTCGCTCGTCAATTCGCCGATAACGCCTCGAAAACCAAAGGGAAATCCATGATTATTGTCGGGGCAGGCTTAAATCATTGGTTTCACCAGGATATGAATTATCGCGGCCTTATCAATATGTTGGTGATGTGTGGCTGCGTGGGCGAATCTGGAGGTGGATGGTCGCATTATGTTGGCCAGGAAAAGCTGCGTCCACAAACTGGTTGGTTGCCACTGGCATTTGGACTGGACTGGAGTCGTCCTCCACGGCATATGAATGGGACCTCGTTTTTCTACAACCACAGTAACCAGTGGCGTTATGAAAAGTTGAATGTCAGTGAAATTCTTTCGCCATTGGCGGATAGAGCGCAATTTGGAGGCAGCATTATTGATTACAACGTCCGAGCCGAGCGCATGGGTTGGTTGCCTTCAACTCCTCAGCTTGGTGTAAATCCCTTGGGCGTGGCGGAACAAGCTGACAAAGCGGGTCAGGATCCGGTTCAGTTTACCGTGGATCAACTTAAGTCGGGCCACTTGAAAATGGCTTGTGAAGACCCGGATGATCCCCAAAACCATCCGCGCAATATGTTTATTTGGCGCTCCAATCTGCTGGGTTCCAGTGGAAAGGGGCATGAATATATGCTTAAGCATCTGTTGGGGACCAAGCACGGCGTTCAGGGAAAGGACCTTGGCGATACCGGTGGCGTTCAACCCGAAGAAGTGGTTTGGCATGAGAAAGAGCAGACCGGCAAGTTGGATCTATTGGTTACATTGGATTTTCGTATGTCCACCACATGTCTTTATTCGGATATTGTCCTTCCGACTGCAACTTGGTACGAAAAGGATGACATGAATACATCAGATATGCATCCATTCATCCATCCGCTTTCGGCTGCGGTTGATCCTGCCTGGGAATCGCGAAGCGATTGGGAAATATACAAAGGTATCGCCCAGAAGTTTTCGGAAGTTTGTGTGGGTCACCTTGGAGTGGAAAAGGATTTGGTTACCGTACCGGTTTTGCACGATACTCCCGGGGAAATGAGCCAAGCATTGGATGTAAAAGATTGGAAGAAAGGCGAATGCGAGGCGATTCCTGGCAAAACTATGCCCAATATATCTATTGTCGAACGAGACTACCCCAATACCTATAAGAAATTCACCTCATTGGGTCCTTTGATGGAAAAACTCGGGAATGGGGGCAAGGGCATCAGTTGGAACACTAAGACTGAAGTGGAATTATTAGGGCAGCTCAATCATAAAGTAACCGAAGACGGTATTAGCCAGGGGAGACCGCGTATCGATTCCGCGATCGATGCGGCGGAAGTCATCCTGGCTTTAGCCCCCGAAACCAACGGGCAAGTTGCCGTTAAAGCTTGGGATGCATTGAGCAAACACACTGGGCGAAAACACAATCACTTGGCCAAACCCAAGCAAGACGAAAAAATCCGCTTTCGTGATATCCAAGCCCAACCTCGCAAGATTATTTCTTCGCCAACCTGGAGTGGATTGGAGGATGAACACGTTAGCTACAACGCTGGATACACCAATGTCCACGAGTTAATTCCTTGGCGTACGCTGACAGGACGACAACAGTTTTATCAGGATCATGCCTGGATGGTTGCGTTTGGAGAAGGTTTTTCAACCTATCGGCCTCCGATTGATACCAAGAACGTGGGTCCGATTATGAATACAAAACCCAACGGTAATGCTGAGATTGCCCTGAATTGGATCACCCCACACCAAAAATGGGGTATCCACAGCACCTATACGGATAACCTGTTAATGCTCACACTTTCTCGAGGAGGACCAATAATCTGGCTTAGCGAAAAGGATGCTAAAAAAGTAGGAATCGTCGACAACGACTGGGTCGAAGTATTCAACTTGAATGGTGCACTAACGGCTCGTGCGGTAGTCAGCCAACGGGTTAATGAGGGTATGACTATGATGTACCATGCCCAGGAGCGTATTGTTAACGTTCCGGGGTCTGAAACGACACAAACTCGCGGTGGAATCCATAACTCGGTGACACGGGTGATTCCTAAACCAACCCATATGATTGGTGGCTACGCCCAGCAGAGCTATGGCTTTAATTATTATGGTACCGTTGGATCAAATAGAGATGAATTTGTTGTTGTGCGTAAAATGAGTAGAGTCGATTGGTTGGACGATGAACCCGCTGTTCAAACCCAAACGATGGAAAATGAGAAAGTAGCCTAAGTCTGCAAGAGCTGTGGAGAGACAATTTATATGAAAATACGCGCCCAAATAGGGATGGTCATGAACCTGGATAAGTGTATCGGGTGTCATACCTGTTCGATTACCTGCAAGAATGTTTGGACCTCGCGAGAAGGTATGGAATACGCGTGGTTTAACAATGTTGAAACCAAGCCAGGAATTGGATATCCGAAAGAATGGGAAAACCAAGATAAGTGGAAGGGTGGGTGGATAGTGGACGATGGTGGAAATCTCGAACCGAAAATCGGAGGGAAGTTTCGTGTTTTAGCCAACATCTTTGCCAATCCTGACCTCCCGGAAATCGACGATTATTACGAACCTTTCGATTTCGATTACGAACATTTGCATACCGCGCCAGAATCAAAGCATCAACCTGTAGCCCGTCCTCGATCATTGATTACGGGTAAACGAATGGAAAAAATCGAATGGGGACCCAATTGGGAAGAAATCTTGGGGTCGGAATTTGAAAAACGGTCTGTGGACAAAAACTTCGATGATGTAGAAAAGGAAATTTACGGTGAATTCGAAAATACCTTTATGGCTTACCTGCCACGATTATGCGAGCACTGCTTGAATCCGACCTGTGTCGCTTCATGTCCCTCCGGTGCTATATACAAGCGTGAAGAAGATGGCATTGTCCTTATCGATCAGGATAAGTGCCGGGGTTGGCGGATGTGTATCAGTGGCTGCCCTTATAAAAAGATATATTACAATTGGAAATCCGGTAAATCCGAAAAGTGTATTTTCTGCTATCCCCGGATCGAAATGGGCGAGCCCACTGTTTGTTCGGAAACGTGCGTCGGCAGAATACGCTACTTGGGTGTCTTGCTATACGATGCGGATCGCATTGCTGAGGCCGCTAGTGCACCCTCTGAAACTGATCTTTACCAAGCTCAGTTAGATATTTTTCTTGATCCTAACGATCCCGAGATTATTGCTCAGGCACGAAAGGACGGAGTACCTGATTCCTGGCTGGAGAAGGCCAAAATTTCACCGGTATATATGATGGCCATGGATTGGAAGTTAGCCTTTCCATTGCACCCAGAATATCGGACTCTACCCATGGTATGGTACGTACCGCCATTGAGCCCAATTCAAGCGGCGGCAGACAGTGGGAAAATAGGGGTGAATGGCATCATTCCAGATGTGGATTCTTTGCGTATCCCGATTAAATACCTAGCCAACCTGCTCACCGCAGGCGATGAAGAACCCGTTCGATTAGCGCTTAAGCGCATGCTGGCGATGCGTGCTTATAAACGGGGGCAACATGTTGAGGGTATCGACGACGCGTCTGTTTTGGACGATGTAGGACTTACCGAGCAACAGGTCGAAGCGATGTATCGCTACATGGCTATCGCCAACTACGAAGATCGCTTTGTGATTCCGACTGCTCATCGTGAACAGGCTGTAGATGCTTTTCCCGAGAGAGGGGGTTGCGGTTTCAGTTTCGGCAATGGTTGTAGCACGGGAAATACCAAGACTAATATGTTTGGAAGCGCTAAGGTCACGTCGATCAATGTTGCTTCGATAAAAAAATACAAGCCTGCTGAAAGAATACAACCTGTTGTTCCGGAAACGCTGGAAGATTGATTCCTGGCCATGAATACGCTAAAAGTCATTTCTGCCTTAATGTGTTACCCGAATGAGGAATTGGTGGGGTATGGGGAATCCATGATCGAGGTCGTGCGGGAGGAGGCGGTATTACCCGAACAATATCAAATCAAAATATTTCGACTTATTGAAACCCTATGCAACGACGATTTACTGGATAGGCAGTCAGAATATGTAGAAACATTCGACCGTGGGCGGGCGGTTTCTTTACTGCTTTTCGAACACGTGCATGGCGAATCACGGGACCGCGGACAAGCCATGGTGGATTTGATGCAAGTATATGCGGACAACGGTTGGGAAATCACCTCAAAGGAATTGCCGGATTATATTCCCCTCTTTCTTGAATATCTTTCCAGTCGTCCTGACAACGAAGTTCTGGAATGGCTGGGAAATGTTCAACATATCCTTGGTCGTATCGCCGCTCGACTTGAAGCGCGGGACAGCTTGTATAGCATCCTGTTTTTGGCTCTGTTAAGCCTGCTTGAAGAGAATGTGGATATTGCTGAAGTGTTGGCCGAAGTGTCGACGGAAAAACGCGACGACACCCCGGAAGAACTGGACAAAATATGGGAGGAAGAAGCGGTACGTTTTGGAACCGAAAACAGGGTTTCAGATACTCAAAAGCCCTCGATTCAAGAACACAGTATCCCAGTGGAATCCATTAAGAAAAGAAACTAATTAACTCTATATTCCAATTAACTATGAATTACTTTCACGATTTTATGTTTGGGATTTATCCTTATCTTGCCGGAGCGGTATTTTTCGTCGGCAGCTGGATTCGCTTCGACCGTGACCAATATTCGTGGAAAGCAGGATCTAGTCAGATGCTCAGTAATCGGGCTTTTGCTAAGGCAAACAACCGTTTTCATATCGGTATACTTTTGCTGTTTGTTGGCCATGTTGTCGGTTTGCTGACGCCTCCGTCAATCTATCATACGGTCATTGATACTCAAACCAAACAAGTAGTGGCAATGTCGTTTGGCGGCGCGTTTGGAATCTATTGTCTTTTAGGCATGAATATATTGGTCAAAAGGCGGTTAACTGATCCCCGTGTACGCGCGACCAGCAATTTCAGCGATATTTTTATTTTGCTTTTGATATACGTCCAGCTCATCTTAGGATTACTGACAATTTTTGCTTCCGCCAGTCATCTCGACGGTAGCCAAATGCTGCTGCTGGGTGACTGGGCACAAAGGATCGTAACCTTTAGAAGCGGGGCCGCCGAGGTCTTGTCCCCAGTCAGTATTTTCTACAAAGCGCACATTTTTGTTGGATTAACCATGTTCCTATGTTTCCCCTTTACCCGCTTGGTACATATCTGGAGTGCACCAATATGGTATTTAGGGCGTAGCTACCAGCTTGTGCGTCAGCGAGGTTAGCAAGATATGCTTAATCCATCTCAGCCACCGAGCATTCGTGTCAACGGTGTAGAAATCACTGACCATGCGATTAACAGCGAGATGCAATATCATCCTGCAGACTCCCAGCAAACCGCCTATCGCAATTCTGCACAAGCCCTCGTGATAAGGGAGCTATTACTCCAGGAAGCCACTCGACTGAATTTGGCTCCCAATCGCGATGAGGAAAAAAAGGAAACTCGAGAGGAGATCTTAGTCCGACTCTTAATCGAACAAGAGGTCGAAACTCCAGAGCCCGACGACAAAAGCTGTTACACTTATTTCCAAAATAATCGCGGTCGATTTAAAACACCGGATTTAATAGAAGCCAGCCATATCTTGCTTCCGGCACCCAAGGAGGCGGTTAAAGCACGCCGTGAAATCAAACAGCGTGCGGATGATCTTTTGGATGATTTAAAACAGGGCGCTTCATTCAGAGCACTTGCAAAAGCACATTCCGCATGCTCTTCTAAAAAAGACGGCGGTAGCCTCGGCCAATTAACCCCCGGACAAACAGTTGCGGAATTCGAGCGTCAAGTGTTTCCGTTACCGGAAGGTCTTGCGCCCCACCCGATTGAAACCCGATATGGCTACCACGTAGTTCACATCGATCGAAAGGTGGAAGGCCGCCTTTTAGAATACTCTTATGTTAAAAAGAAAATTAGCGATTATCTTAAAGCACGGGTTCAGCGTAAAGCCATTAGTCAATATATTCACCATCTAAGTGGTGAGGCGAAAATTGAAGGGATTGATTTGAAGGAGAGTGATTCACCATTATTGCAGTGATGATAGAGTCAATCAACAAGTTAGGTTAGACTCGACCGCTTTCATTGTGATTAAGAGGTGATCATGTTCAAACAAGACGCACTGGGAAAATTGCTACTACGCTTAACTGTCGGTATTTTGATGCTTTTTCATGGCGTCGCCAAACTCAATGATCCCAGCAGTATCGCCTTTATTGGCAAACAATTCGCGGCAGTGAACTTACCGGCTGTTATCGCTTATGGAGTGTATATTGGAGAAATCATTGCCCCGTTGATGTTGATCCTCGGCTACCGCACCCGACTTGCAAGTTTGATCATCGTTTCCACTATGATCGTTGCCATCGGCCTGGTACACCAGAATGATCTCCTCGACCTTGGCCAGCATGGTGGCTGGCGTTTGGAATTACAAGGTTTTTATTTATTCACCAGTCTGGCTATTGCTTGTTTGGGCAGTGGGCGCTTGGCGATGAAACCGGATTGACTCGATAAAAGTTAAAGATTTGGTAGCGGATTTTCAAAAATGCGCGGGTTTAGGTGGGTTAGAGCCTATCCTAAAACATTCGACAATGGGCTCATAACGGCATTGCCGCCACGCTGTAAGACATGGGTGTAGATCTGGGTTGTGCGAATGTCTTTGTGCCCGAGTTGTTCCTGAACGGTTCTGATATCGGCACCGCGTTCCAGAAGGTGAGTTGCGAAAGAATGACGAAGTGTGTGTGAACTGGCAGGTTTTATGATGCCTGCTTTTCGAACGGAGTTTTTGATGGCTTTTTGAAATGCTGTTTCGTCGGTGTGATGCCGACGTGTGATGCCCGAACGCGGATCAACACTTCGCCGTGATGCTGGGAACACATATTGCCATCCCCATTCATTCGGTGCATTGGGATATTTCCGTGCGAGAGCATAGGGTAAGTAAACCGCACCGAATCCATCTTTTAAATCCTTTTCATAGATATTTAAAACGGCTTCTAAATGGCGTTGCAAAGGAACTATCAACTCATCTGCCAATGTAACCACACGATCTTTTCGCCCTTTCCCGTCCCTAACGATAATGGCTCGCCGATCGAATTCAATATCTTTTACCCGTAAGCGGATCGCTTCCATTAAGCGAAGGCCAGATCCGTACAACAAGCATCCGATCAACCACGATCGACCTTCAAGGTTTTTCAATAATTCACTTACCTCACGGGAAGAAAGAACCACAGGTAAATGCTGCGGTTTCTTTGCCCGAATAACGCCGTTGAGCCTACCGAGAGGTACGCCTAAAACAACTTTATACAAGAATACCAAAGCATTCAATGCTTGATTCTGAGTACTTGCTGCGACCTGTCGTGTGACCGCTAAATCGGTTAAGAACTCGATTACCTCGGCTTCACGCATTTCGGATGGATGCCGGAGCTTATGAAAGTAAATGTAGCGTTTTATCCATGCGACGTAGGTTTGCTCGGTGCGAAAACTGTAATGTTTTACGCAGATGGCAGACCGAACCTTTTCAAGAAATGGCGATTTTTGTTTTTGTTTGGTCATTTTTGTATTCATTTACAGCATGTACATATTTAGGGCTATCCATTTAGCTCCACTTCTTCAATATATAGTGGTGAGCTGTTCCTCGAAATCATTAATGGCCGGGCGTGATTATCCCGGCACATGGAACCAGTTTCTCGATTGGTTCCATGATGAAGATGTCTGCCTTAAATACCTTGAGGG
>Ga0114933_10000920_pt1 | contig 34319 bp, 24 predicted proteins | sample 4SBtaG_FD_89691 | JGI IMG/M metagenome (GOLD analysis project Ga0114933, IMG submission 89691) | Deep subsurface microbial communities from Kolumbo volcano to uncover new lineages of life (NeLLi) - 4SBTROV12_W25 metaG | ecosystem: Environmental > Aquatic > Marine > Volcanic | place: Kolumbo... | reverse complement strand
CTAGACACATGCACAACCGCGGGGCTCGGCAAAGCCGAACCCGCAGGGCTCCGTAAACTTGCCCCGCAGGGCTAAACCGCAACACCCGCCGGACAAAAGCTAAGTGACTACCAAGCTTCTTGTTAATTCTGTGTGTCGTTTACCCCTTTACTTCTCTTTCGAAACAGAGGGGTTCTATACACGCATATCATTACACCAAGGGGCGAAGTGCGATTTCCTTTAGTCATCTACGGTAAGGAGCCTACAGCTATGACTAACGTAAAACCTGCGTCTACTGCTTCTGAGTCACAAGTGGGATCCACGCCGGTTTCTGTAGGCGAATACTTAATTCGTCGCTTACAAGATTATGGAATCTCAGATCTCTTTGGGATTCCCGGTGACTATGTGCTATCGCTCTACAGCATGCTGGAAGACAGCGATATAAACGTAATCGGTTGCACACGTGAAGACTGCGCAGGCTTTGCAGCAGATGCTTATGCACGTGTTCACGGCATGGGTGCGGTCTGTGTTACTTACTGCGTAGGTGGGTTGAGTGTCTGCAATGCGATCGCCGGTGCTTATGCAGAGAAATCACCCGTAGTTCTTATCACGGGATCACCGGGAATGAATGAGCGGTTAAACAACCCGCTTTTACATCACAAGGTTCGGGACTTTCGAACGCAGATAGATGTCCTGGACAAACTATGTATCACCGGCGCTGAGATTAGCGATCCAATAAATGCATTTCGGGAGATCAACAGGGTACTTGACGCTGCTTATCGATACAAACGCCCGGTCTATCTGGATCTACCAAGAAATATCGTAAATGTCGTACCGCAGTTAACGCATCCCTATCATCAGGTCGAAGTCACAGCGAGCGAAGATGTGGTCAACGAAGCAGCGGATGAAATCGTTCATGCGATTGAATCTGCTAAACGCCCGCTCATCTTGGCCGGCGTTGAGATCCATCGGTTTGGGCTGCAGGATTATGTCATCCGATTTGCTGAGCAAACCGGCATACCTGTCGCTTCAACCATGCTTGGCAAAAGTGTCATTCGTGAAACCCATCCGTTGTATGTCGGACTCTACGAGGGTGCGCTCGGACATGACGCTGTTACGGAATTTGTGGAGTCGAGTGATCTGATCCTGATGCTAGGCACGTTTATGACTGACATAAACATGGGGATTAATTCTGCTTCGCTCGACAATGCCAGATGTATCAATGCAACGAGTGAACAATTGCAAATCAAGAATCATTTCTATCATGATGTGGCGCTGAGAGATTTGATGGAAGCGATTATCAGCCGACCAGTGTTCGCTCAACGCCGCAGGATTCCTGACCGATTGGCAGTCACCAGTCCAACGATTCAGGTGGAAAACGCTCGTCCAATTGAGATCTCAAGAATGGTCGCCATGCTCAATGAACAACTGGATTCTAGTACGATGGTCATCGCGGACATCGGCGATTCACTTTTTGCAGCGACGGATTTAGTAACTCAGGGTCGTACTGAGTTTCTTAGTCCGGCCTATTACACTTCCATGGGCTTTTCTGTGCCGGCCGCATTAGGCGCTCAGGTTGCACGACCCGATCAGAGAGTCGTTGTTCTTTGTGGTGATGGTGCCTTCCAAATGACCGGAATGGAGCTCTCGACCATTGTTCGGAACGGATATGCCCCTATCGTATTTGTTCTCGATAACGGGGGTTATGGAACGGAGCGAGTGCTTCACCCCGGATCATGGGAGTACAACGAAATACACAGCTGGGACTATTCGAAAATCCCGCAAGTGTTACGAGGCGGTACTGGCTATGAAGTACACACTGAAGGCGACTTAGCTGATGTCCTTGAAAAAGCATGGGATGATCGCGATGGATTCAGCCTGGTGCATGTGCATCTAAGTCGTAATGACATGAGCCGCACACTCAAGAGACTAGGCGAACGTATGAGACCAACGGTTGGCGGTTAGAGCCCTGCGGGTTCGGCTGCGCCGAGCCCCGCGGTTGGGCATGTGTCTAGCTAAGCCGGCTGCGCGTAATGTCTAACACCCGACATCTAACTGCGGTATACTCTCACGAAAGGATTCTATTTTGGGATTGGAGGCCCGATGTCGTCTCGTTCGTTTGTTCATCTTCACTGCCACACACACTACAGCCTGCTCGACGGTGCGTCGAGTATTCCCAAGCTGGTTGGACGTGCTAAAGAGCACGGGATGAATTCTCTGGCGATTACCGATCATGGCAATCTGCACGGGGCATTGCAGTTCTATCGGGAATGCAAGAAGAACGATATCAATCCCATCATTGGATACGAAGCCTACATCGCCCCCGGAGCTAGATCTGATCGCTCCGCCGGCAATATGAAGGACTCAAACTATCACCTCACGCTGCTCGCCCAGAATAAGACCGGCTTTCAGAACCTCGTCAAAATGGCGTCAGCAGCTTATCTGGAAGGCTTCTACTTCAAGCCACGAATTGATAAGGAACTTCTTGAAGCACATAGCGAAGGGATCGTCTGCCTAAGCGGTTGTGTCTCGAGCGAATTCAGTCAGGCCATCCTGAAAGGATGGGGAGATACTCCTCAACTGGAAAATGCTATCGAGGTTGCCAAGTGGTTCCGATCCGTATTTGATGACCGGTTCTATCTGGAGATCATGAACAACGGTGTCGAAATCCAACGCCTCCAATTGGAGGGCGCCGTTGAAATTGGAAAACAAATTGGAATTCCAGCTGTAGCCACAAGTGATTGCCATTACGTCGACCAGGAAGATGCCGAAGCTCAGGACGTCATGCTCTGTATAAACACCGGGCGTTACCGCACTGATACATCCCGCATGAAAATGGACGGTAACCAGTACTTCCTTCGCTCTCCCGAACAGATGTATGAGAAGTTTCCGGGATTGGAAGAAACGGTTGCACGTTCTCAGGAAATCGCGAACACGGTTGATATTGATCTGGATTTGGGTAAACGACACTTTCCGACATTCGCACCGCCGGAACAAAAGTCCTCCGAAGACTATCTGCGGGAACTGTGTCTAAAAGGTCTAAAAGAACGGTACGCCGACAACGAAGAAATGTGTCCGGGCGGGGAATTAGCTCAAGTCGTCATGGACCGACTCAACCGAGAGTTGGGTGTGATTAACAATCTGGGCTTCCCCGACTATTTCCTCATCTGCTGGGACTTCGTTATGCAGGCAAGAGAGAAGGGGATTCCAACAACAGCTCGTGGTAGCGGTGTCGGTGCAATCGTCTGCTATGCACTCTACCTGAGCCATGTTTGCCCCATCAAATATGACCTGCTGTTTGAACGGTTTCTGGATGAAAATCGTCTGGAAGCACCTGATATCGATATCGACTTTTGCAAAGAACGTCGCGGCGAAATCATCCGTTATGTCAAAGATAAGTACGGTGAAGCAAACGTTGCTCAGATCGGTACGTTTGGAACACTCGCTGCACGTGCCGCTATTAAGGACGTCGGACGAGCTCTGGGAATACCTCTGGCACGAGTAAATCAAATCACCGGAATGATTCCCGAAGAGTTGGGAATCACGCTGCCCAAGGCTCTTGAGAAAAGTGGCGAGTTATCCAGCGTCTATAAAGCGGATGGTGAAATCCGTGAAATGGTGGACCTCGCTCTTCGGATTGAAGGTCTGGCTCGAAACATGGGTACGCATGCGGCTGCTGTGGTAATCGGTGACAAACCGCTTACCGAGTACGTGCCACTTAGCCGGGTGTCCGGCAAACAAGATATCATCACCCAGTGGTCGATGAATGATGTTGAAGATGCCGGCCTGCTGAAAATGGACTTCCTGGGTCTTCGCAATCTCACGATCCTGCGCATCGCCGTTGACTTGATCGAAGAGACAACCGGCAAAGTCGTCGACCCGCTGAAGTTCCCGCTGGATGATGAAGAGACGTTTTCTCTGCTGTGTCGCGGAGAAACAAAAGGTGTATTCCAATTGGAAAGTGGTGGTATCCGTGATCTGCTTCAACGAATGAAGCCGGACCATTTTTCGGACATCATTGCTACGGCTGCCTTGTATCGCCCGGGGCCACTCGAAGGTGGAATGGTTGATGAGTACATCGAGGTAAAGCACGGCCGTAAAGAGGCTAACTATGCACATCCGGTACTCAAGGAAATCCTGACTGAAACACACGGCGTCATGGTCTATCAGGAACAGGTGATGAGAATTCTCAATCGCCTCGGTGGAATCGAGTTAGCCAAAGCGTATACGTGTATCAAGGCGATCAGTAAGAAAAAAGAGTCGATCATCAACGCCAACCGTGAGGAATTCCTCAAAGGCTCTGTTGAAAGTGGTTTAGACGCCAGATTGGCCGAAGACCTATGGGTCATGATCACTAAGTTTGCAGGCTATGGCTTTAACAAAAGTCATTCAACTGCCTATGCAATGATCGCATATCAAACGGCATACCTGAAGTGCCACTACCCTGTGGAATTCATGGCTGCATTGCTCAGCGGTGATATCCCCGGCCGTAACTTCAAGAAGAAAGACTCACTCGTTGAGCACCTTGAAGACTGTGACCGCATGGGTATCGAAGTTGTCGCACCAAGCGTAAACACGTCGGATGTTGAATTCAGTGTTGCCGATGGCAAGATCTTTTTTGGTTTGTCCGCAATCAAAGCCTGTGGAGGAAGTGCCGCAGAAGCCATCGTTGCCGCGAGAAAAGCCGATGGAGATTTCACAGATCTCTATGACTTTTGTGAACGCGTCGAGACGTCGCAATGTAACCGGTCCGCAATTGAAACACTGATCAAGGCGGGCGCTTATGACGCCTTTGGTGCCCATCGCCGTCAATTGATGGAAATTGTCGACAGAGCCATCCAGTCCGGACAAGCGGCTTTGGCTGACAAGCGAAGTGGTCAAAAATCACTTTTCGGTGCCATCGAAGAAGAAAATGGTCCGGCGGAAGTCATGCTGCCTGACGTGCCTGAATTCGAAGAACGAGAAAAGCTGTTCATGGAAAAAGAAGTGCTTGGCTACTATTTGACAAGCCATCCACTTGAGCAGTATGCCAGTCAGCTCACTCAGTTCTGCAGTCACAGTACCAAGAGTATCGGTCCGCTACCGGATCGTGCCGAAGTAATCATGGGAGGGATGATTTCGTCGATCAAACTGGCTCATACCAAGAACGGTAAACCAGGAGCCCCCACAAAGTACGCAAACTTTGACCTGGAAGATCTGGAAGGAAATATCCGTTGTATCCTCTGGCCAAATAACTTTGTGGATCAAGGACATTTGGTCGAGGCGGACGCCATTTTAGTCGCGCGGGGTGTTCTGGATCGACGTGGTGGTGGCGATGAAGCTAACCTGATCATCAATGAGTTGATTCCTCTAAATCAGCTTGATACGCGGTACACCGAAGGGATCATCATCCGCATCGATGAAACAACGCACGACGAAGATATGGTGAATCGGATTCGTGAAATTACTCGCGGTTATCCCGGTGGCCAACGTCTCGAATTCATGATGCAGCTGGCTGATGGATCACGGGTGCGAATGAAAGCACAGTCCCAGGGAATAGAAGTGAACTCAGAGTTGCGTGGTCGACTCGATGATTTACTCGGACCTGGTAATCTACAGATGCTGATTAATCGACCTAAGCCACAGGTAAATGCTGGATATGGTGGCGGCTATCGCCGCAATCGGGCTTAACGGCGCCGCTGGTGCTGCTGCAGTTTCTTTCGAATTCTCTACAGATGATATACGTGTAATACAGCCGGCAAGTATTCGCGAGTGTCCCAAGCCGTATCCGAAAACACCCGGTCGACTTCGAATCGCTGATCTGACTCCAAACAGATCATGGAACCTTTCGGAGCCTGTTCCATTAGGGACTCAATGAGAGACTTGATCTCTGATTCCATTTCAATAAATAGATCATAGGGCGGACTGCAAAAAACAGTCCATGGACGATCTGGCAGCTCAACCAGCCCTTTGGCAAAACGATGGTTGAACCAAAAAAACGTATCTGAGGTGACAATTTCACATACGTCCTCTTCACCTATTTCCCGGATGTTGTCGTTAATGATTCGTGCAGTTGGAAAATGCCGCTCAATCATCAATAAGCTGGCTGCGCCTCGGCTGATCGCTTCTAAACCAATGGCACCTGTACCGGCGAACAGGTCGATCACGTGCGTGTCCTTAATGGCTGAGCCGACGAGATTGAACATCGCTTCCCGCACGCGGTCCTTCATCGGACGCGTACGTTTATCTCCACTGTACTGGATCGATCGGCCGCCATGCTTTCCGCCGATAATCCTCAGTTTCGAAGTTGGATGTTGCTGCCAGTTGTGTTTTGCCATTGATACATTACCCCTTGTAAGGCATAAATTGCAGCGATCGTGTCATCGGTGACACGTGATATAAACCGAAATGATGTCGGTTGCGTACAATATACCAATGGGTGTTTCATTCCCATGATATAGTTAGTTAACCGCCGCGGTGAGGAGTTTACCGCGGTAATTCGCAATCCAACAGGTATTCAAGAGAACCGGCGTAATGACAAAGCGTTTTGTAATGATTGTGTTGCTTATTGCTGCGATTGCTATAGCACCAATATGCACATCCGATTCAGCTTTTAGTGTGTTTGGACAGAACCAAGATAGTGGAAGCGGTGGGATCAATGGCCCAGCCAGAACGAAGTACGAAGCCACACTTGAAGAATGGCGTGGCATTCTGAAAACACTACAAGAGTTAGGCGTCCGATACAACGAAGCGGATATTAGTGAAGTAAATCGCATCAAAGAAGAATGGGAAGATGCCATTACGCGGGGAAATGAGTTAATCCCAAAGTTGCGGGACGATGGTCTGGCAGCCTTTGTTGAGTCCCCGAATGAAGACAACATTCTCACTCAGCTTCTGTTAAAACTCGCTGAAGATGCCATGGAGAAGAACGAATTTGACGTGGTGGCCAATATAACATCGACCATGCTAAACAGCGGTTGCACAGTGCGATCGCTTTACAATCTCGCTGGCATCTCGATGTTCTGTATTCACGAATTTGAAATCGCAAAAGTGTTCCTTACCAAGGCACAGGAATTGGAAGAGATTTCAGAGATGGCCCAGGGCGATCTGAAAGATATAGAGAGTTACACCGAGTACTGGAATCGTGAGCAGGAGTTGAGAACGGCGGAAGCAAAAGCCGATAACCTGCCACGCATCACCTTTAAGACTACCCGTGGAGATATCGTTATCGAGCTATTCGAGAATGAAGCACCCGGCACAGTTGGTAACATAATCAGCCTTGTCAGCAGTGGGTTTTACGACAATCTGAAATTCCATCGAGTGCTGCCAAACTTCATGGCACAGGGTGGATGCCCGAAGGGTGACGGTTCGGGTGGTCCAGGTTATGAAATCATCGATGAATGCGATCCTGCCACACATCCGAATCGCCGAATTCATTTTGCCGGAACATTAAGCATGGCAAATATAGGCACACCCAATACCGGTGGCAGCCAATTCTTCATTACCGTTCGTCCGACATCATTCCTTAATAACAAGCACACAGTCTTCGGACGTATCATCGAAGGACTAGATGTAGTTCGTGCACTTCAACAGATCGACCCTGAAAAACCGGATCCATCCATAACCGCAGATCGGATTATAGAGGCGGTTGTGACACGTACCGGTCAAAAGCCTATCGAAGAATATTCGCCTGCAAAGGTCAACTAGCGGGACTCTAACGCCTCTTCACTATCCGCTACCCTTTCGACAACCGGTTTGTTGTCGATCAAGCTCAAGCTCAACCAACCATCACCGATGGTGAAGTGATCCACGTCACAATCGGCAAGGTTTTCGTTGTTGACCATATCGGTCTTAAAGATTGCTACAGGCCGTGCCTTTGAGAAAACTTTGTTAAACACTGCCTGTAATGCAATTCGGTCACCAAGCTTCAGGCCACGACCTGCTATCTGGATAATACCGGTGCGTGCCAATTGAGCATCGATCTGCTCATGCTTCGCCGTATAAGTTACGAGAATTGCGAAATTCTTGAATTTCAGCCGACGGCTGGACAACTCTCGAATACGCATCAGAATACTTGCTTTACCATTGTGAAAGCGGATCCGGACTGACTCCCGTTCTGCAAGTTCGACGATTACGTCTGACGGCACATCATCCGGTACGACGTATTCGTTGTTTCCAAGACTCGTCGCAACGTGGCTCATCAACTCTGGCAAAGTACATCTGCGACCGTCAATATCTAACTGCTCAAGTACGTTATTAATCGCTGACTCATGGATCTGGATTCCAAGAATACTCTCTGGGTTTAGAACTGGACGATGGCTGAATGCTGCGAGTTGATGTGCCCCTGCCAGACGATACTGCACCAGCAAATCATCTTCCGTTGAATCCAGATCAACAACGACCGGACTCAGGTCCATAGCTCGCATTGGCTCAAGCCACTTAGCATTAAATGTGTCTTTAAGACCGCCGAGCTCACCATCTACCTGGTCATCGAGTTTTTCTTCCACCATGCGTTCGACTTTACTTGCCATTTGCCTGCGGGCGAGCTCCGTACGCTGGCGATATTTACTCTTCGCCATATTCTGAGCCAAACCGTTTAATAGTGGCACGCCATCGTACTCAGTATCCAGTTTGGTAAGTTTGCTGTCTGCATGAACTGATGTTTCGGTTGCTCCAATGCGAATACCACTTGAGTCAATCGTCATCACTTTTTTGGCAACAAATTGTGCCGTACCCGCGTTGTGAAATACAGTACCTGCTCGTTTGGCTTTTGTACTGGAAATGACATCACCATCCGCTGTGATTCCGATCACCCAACGACCCATACCTGGCTGAAATACGACTCCTAAATTCGTCTTCGTTTCACTGTGTCCGGATACCTTTGTTCCTTGAATTGTCTCATCAATCTCGGTTTCCATAACCCGTTCGCCGGCAAGCAGTTGATTCAGGAATCCGGCTGCGACAGAAATATGAATATTCCCTCCACGATATTCCGATTCGATCTGATGACCTATTTCTGCAACATCTTCATTTTCTGACCACCTTAGCGTCTGATAGATATCCGCAATCGGGCTTGCTTGTCGATTCGCCCGACCCGATTCAAACTGCTCGATCCAACGCAGCAATTGAGGATAGTCAACTGGCTCCACTGTCCATCGCCTCAACGCCAACATCAATTGTTGGAAACAAGGCTCATGGAGTAATTCTCTTTGTTGTGTTGTCAGATAACTCGAGTGCATGCGAATGAGCACTTCGCGAGCAACATCCATTCGATGTTTGGGATCGACGGCACCTTCGGCTGCAATGAGTTTCTCGACTTCGTCAATCATGAGGTAGTCAAGCCAATTAGATTTTTCCTTTGAACCGCCAAGTCGCTCGTGAACCTGACCGACTGCGTCCATTAGGTCGACCGGTGCTAAATCAGAGATTCGATAAAGCTGATTTTGTTTTGAAACCACGTTATAGACTGACGTCCATATTTCTACACGTCGATCTACACCAAGTGAGATTTGTCGAATTTCACTTGCCACGTCCGTTGCCGTGGTTCTTGCAAGCTCGTTACCTTTCTCAGAGAATTGCGCCAATTCAGTAAACGACTCGACGGAACGCGGGTCGGCCAACTCTCGTAAAGATTGGAGCCGTGCCAGGCTCCTCAACAGGTCGCTTGCCCATTGCGAAGCAACAGGGTGAGTTTGCAATTGCTCTAATTGCTTCAATAAGACTTTGGATATTGGCCATTGTTGAATGCTCGAAATCTGAATAGCCAGATCTGCTCGAGGAATCGCTGTGGATGTTAGCCCTTTGGCCGTCGGATCGATCCAGCGTTTAAGATCCACGTCAACGGGCACAAATTTATACGGAGCCGGTGACTCAATAATGCTCACGGGTGTTTTAGTACCAACCGTCTTATCAGTACCCTGTTTGGGTATTTGAAACGCGACAGGTTGCAGTGGCAGTAAAGGCATCGGGATAACATCATCATTGCCGTTTTCCGCACCAATCTTCTGTTGAGTTGCTTCATCAGGAATCCCGGCTATGAATATAGACGGCTGATCTATATTTGGTTTGGACGGCACAATCAAATCGGCATTCTGGTTTTGCTGACTGTCAGCGCCAATAACGGAATTAACCAAATCTACAATCTGTTGATCTGCTTGAATCGCTGCTTCGATTTGTGACGGTACCGGGAACACCTGACTTCTGGTGTTCCTGCTTGAAAAGGTAACCGGCTGAAACAGTTGACTGGAGTAGTCACGACTGGCGACAATCCGTGAGCCCTTATTCGTGGGTAACTGCTCCCACACTTGAACTGCGGTTAGCACTGCCACAAATAGAGCGACTGCGGAAGTAAGAATAATGGTTTGATGAGATCGTCGCATTGCTTGAGATGACTCTTTATTTAGCCGAGGTTTCAGTACCGACTGCAGGTGACTGTGCAACATGTGCGCGCACATTATCCCCGAGGGTGTCCCTATCAATATGAATCGGGATTTAACGGGTCAAAAGTAGAACCCAATTGGCTATAAGCAGCGTGCTTCCGCCATTGAACTAGTAAGATAGATAAGATAGCTAGAGTTAACGGCTATTCTTTATTTTCAGCGGGCTTTTCAGCGGGCTTTTCATCTTTGCCTTCACCATCTTTTTCTTTTTCCGGCGGCGGCGTTCCAAATGGTTTCGCTGGGGTTACCTTAATGCGAGTTGCCTTTGCTTGCCGTAGTTTTACAGCCTGTGTGTAATACCAAGCTTCGACCTCAACCTTGTCTCCCAGGCTAATCATTCGCCAGTCATTTGTCTTGACGTGAATAACCGGTTTCTGTGAGACCATGGCCTGAACCGGATAATTGCCTGCCTGTACAGTCAGCTTATTGTCTTTTAACGAGGAAACGCGACCTGACACGAGGAACTTAGCGGCAGGTTCCGTCTTTGGTTTTTCCTGGCTTCCACCCTCTGCGAATAGCTTCTTTTGTCCAAATTCCGCTTCTTTAGAAACACCAAACTGCGTACTCTCGTCCGGAGAAAAGAGCCATAGTTCGCGGATCTCACCCTGCGGTTTCCCTTTGGCTGTATAGTATCCTGAGAATCGGACATACATACCGCGACGCACCCAATTCGGTAATGCTGAACCGGCGACTTCAATCGCAGTTGCTTGATCAGGCATTGCCACCAACCACATATCATCATCGGTTGTCTTGACCTGGATCACCCCGTTTCGCATGCCGGTAATCGTACCGCTTGTGCGAAGATTTGTTTTTGGATTCTGCTGTTGGGCCTGAATCTCAATGGTCCAAGCAAGCAGGACAACGAGCATCAAAACTGTACTAGTTCGTTTCATTTCAAAATTCACCGTTTCGTCAACTGTGAAATATAACGATCATCTGAATTGGCTGGTTGGACGAATCGTTATGTGGAATAAAAGGGGGGTAGTTATTGTTTAGCTCTCGAGCCAAACTAGTTGATACACCCGTTGGGCTAATGACACTAGTTCAATTATAGACCTCATTTCAGCGAATTGTGTGATCCTTTTTCGTGATGAACCAAACCAATTCCAGAATCACGGTACCTAAGTTCCAGGCTTTTAAAGCCGAAGGGCACCGTATTTCTATGCTGACCGCATACGATTACACAACGGCGGCCATTCTCGATCAATCCGGAATTGAGGGGATTCTAGTGGGCGATACGATGGCAATGGTCGTACAGGGCCACGATACAACGTTGCCGGTTACGCTCGACGAGATCATCTACCATGCTGAAATGGTGGGTCGAGCAGTCAACCATGCATTAGTCGTTGTCGACTTACCATTCCCAACAAATCACGTCGGCATCCATAACGCGGTAGCCAGCGCAGGTCGAATCCTCAAAGAGACAAGGTGTCAGGCGGTCAAGCTCGAAGGTGGCGCTGATCAAGCCGAAACGATTTCAGCATTAGTCACCGCAGGGATTCCTGTCATGGCTCACATTGGACTACGCCCTCAAAGTGTCCTGACGATCGGTGGCTATAAGGTTCAGCGTGACCATGACCGATTAATGGAAGATGCTCAAGCTGCTCAGCAAGCAGGTGCTTTTGCCATTGTCCTTGAATGCATACCTTCGGAAATCGCCGAAGAGATCACAAATACAATTGAGATTCCAACCATTGGGATTGGGGCGGGCGTCAACTGCGATGGCCAGGTGCTGGTAACGAATGACCTCCTCGGATTGTCACTTGGACATGTGCCCAGATTTGTAAAGCAACATGCAAATCTCAAACAGATCATTGCTGACGCGGCTACAGCGTATCGAGATGAAGTGAGAGACTCCAGTTTCCCCGACTCTGAGCATTCGTATAGCTAATCAAATAACTCACTGTAACATTCCGAATGCCAAACCGTCTCGCCGATCAATCCAGTCCTTACCTGCTTCAACACAAAGACAATCCGGTTGATTGGTATCCGTGGAACGATGAAGCGTTAAGCCGGGCGCAACAAGAGAATAAACCCATCTTCTTATCCATCGGGTACTCCGCCTGCCATTGGTGTCATGTGATGGAACACGAGAGTTTTGAAGACACCAGAATTGCCGAGTTGCTCAATGAGCGATTCATCAATATCAAAGTCGATCGTGAAGAACGTCCTGACTTAGACCAGATCTACATGGACGCAGTTCAGGCTATGACCGGCCACGGTGGCTGGCCCATGTCTGTGTTTTTGACACCTAACGGCGAGCCGTTCTTTGCTGGCACATACTTTCCACCGTCGCCGCGAATGAACACGCCGTCATTTGAGCAGGTGATCATGGGCGTTGATAATGCTTGGCAGAATCGACAGGACAAGGCGCTGGAACAGGCCGCGGAAATCTGTGAACATCTGGGAAGATCTTCCAGCACGCAGCCAAGTCACGATGAGGTGCCGTTATCGCTCGACTTAATAGACGAAGCGGTACGTGGCATCATGGCGTCGGTTGATAGACAGTGCGGTGGCTTTGGTACAGCGCCAAAATTCCCGCATGCGATGACACTCAGGCTCATGCTAAACGCGTGGGCACGCACGAACGAACCAGACCTACTCGAGCAAATTGAATTTTGCCTAACAAATATGGCAGCCGGCGGAATCTATGACCACATCGGCGGTGGATTCGCCAGATACACAGTCGACAGACGCTGGCTTGTTCCGCACTTTGAGAAAATGCTTTATGACAATGCCCTGCTCACCGGCATTTATCTTGATGCCTTTCTTGCAACTGGAAACCCGGTCTATAGAAAAGTAGTGCTGGGAACACTTGATTACATCATTCGGGATATGACGAGCCCGACTGGTGGCTTTTACAGTAGCGAAGATGCAGACAGTGAAGGCGAAGAAGGTAAATTCTACGTTTGGACAGTGGATGAGATTAAGAGCGCTCTTGGCAACGAGGACGCTGAGTTATTCTGCGCCGCATATGACATAACCGAAAAAGGAAATTTCGAAGGTAAGAATATTCCAAATCTACTCAACGGCCTTCAGGCTGCTCTGGAAATAGTGGATGGCAATGCTGAGCTATTACGCGATCGGCTTGAAGTAAGTCGTGACAAGTTGTTTACCGTTAGAAAAGGACGTATTCATCCAGGCAAGGACGACAAGATCCTCGCAAACTGGAATGGCCTCATGATTGATGCCATGGCAAGAGCCGGAATAGCACTTGATCGATCTGATTTCATCGAGACGGCTTCCCAGACTGCACAATTCCTCTTGGATCACCTGATGACGGATGGCCGCTTACTGCATAGCCATCGTCACGGCGTGTCGCAATTCAATGGATACCTGGATGATTATGCCTGTCTGGCCAATTCACTTGTCACGCTCTATGAAGTTACCGCCGAACCAGAGTGGCTGAATCAGGCACTTGGTCTGTGTGAACAGATTGTCGAACATTTCCACGACGACCAACTCGGTGGATTCTTCTACACCTCTGATGACCATGAATCACTGATCTTTAGGAATAAAGATGCACATGATTCCAGCGTGCCGAGTGGCACAAGCATGGCGACGACTGTCTTACTGCGTCTCGGAATACTCACCGGTAATCAAGAGTGGATCACTATTGCTGAACAATCGATTCAGAATTCTGTAGACTTGCTCAAAAGAGCACCGTTAGGCTTTGGGCAAATGTTATTGGCTTTGGATTTCGCTGCAACAGAATCTACACAACTGGCGATGGTAGCCGCGGACAAGACTTCGGCCTTATCCGCAATGGCTCCATACATGAAACGTTTTATTCCGACACGTGTCATCGGTTACAAAACTACCGATCCCATACAGCCATCTCTCGAACAGCTGTTCGAGGGCCGTGATTCAAACGAAAATGACACCACATTATTCATTTGCAAAGGGTTTACTTGCCAAGAACCCTTGCGAGGAATTGGTAGAATTCACGAGTCCTGCGATACAATAGGACGTGGATTTTCTGGTAACAAGTAGCACCGGTGGCGGACAATCAGTGCACGCTTGATATCGGCTGGCTCAAGGGTCCCTAAGACAAATGTGGATACGCAAGCGACTCGATCTTGGGTGGAGTGATCTTCACCACGCCATGTGGTGTTGCGGACTCCCCTGTGCGCACGCGGAGCAATCCGTTGCAGAATCATGGTCGCCCAATAGCAACTCTCTCGTGTGTCTCTCTGTCCGTACCGGATTCGATCTACTATTGCAGGCACTCAATTTGCCGGCCGGATCTGAGATTCTTGTAAGCGCACTGACTATTGACGGAATGCTGCGTGTTATCGAAGAACATGATTTGGTCGCTGTCCCGGTTGATCTGGATCCTGAAACCATGGCACCAACGATCGATACCATTTCAAAAGCCATGTCCGACAACTCTCGGGTGCTAGTGGTAGCCCATCTGTTTGGAGCACATGTGGACCTAAGTGCGATTCAGGAATTCGCTCGTTCTCATGACTTACTGCTGGTAGAGGATTGTGCTCAGGCGTTTGAAGGAATCCCGACCGATGAGGGTCATCGTTCTGACGTCGTCATGTATAGCTTTGGTCCGATCAAAACAGCTACGGCACTCGGTGGAGCAATTCTCGATATCAATGATGAAGATTTACTGCTCAAGATGAAACAGATTGAGCAGAGCTACCCCATTCAGTCACGATGGTTTTTCATGCGCCGAGTCATGAAATACGCGATGCTCAAAAGCATTAGCTACAAGTTACCGTTTACGACACTCGTTTCCGTGCTCAAGGTATTAGGCAAGGATTATGACAAGTGGATCAAAGGTACAGTGCGGGGATTCAAGGGAAAGAAACTCTTCGGTCAATTACGCCAACGACCATCTCGCCCCCTACTTTCATTTTTGAATCGACGGATACAAAAATTTGATCGGCACCACATGGAACCACAGCGAGAGAAAGGGGACTGGTTGTGCAATCAGATCAACTCCGACAATTACATTCCAGGAACAGAGTCGCTGTCTCACAATTACTGGACGTTTCCAGTCGTTGTACCGGATCCTGAAAAAGCCATCGAAAAACTGCGTAAGCACGGATTTGATGCCGGCCAACGAGGAAGTATGGTCGTCGTACCAACGCCAGATGGCCGTCCGGAACTCAATCCAACACATGCCGAACAACTGATCAATAAGATCGTATTCATTCCTCTTTACCCGGCATTGCCAAAATCAGCTCTGCAGAAAATGGCCGATGTCGTAAACAATGGCCACGCGGAATAGTCATGCCACAAGAACAATCAGCAACCAGCGATTCCACTACAACACTATCTGATCTGAAGACACTGATACAAGACTTCGTGGATCAGCGGGACTGGAATCAGTTTCACTCACCTAAGAATCTCAGCATGTCGATGGCAATCGAAGCTGCTGAACTCATGGAGCACTTCCAATGGATCAGCATGAACGAGTCTCGTGAAATACCGGACGACCCTGAGAAATTACATGATGTGGGGGAAGAGATTGCCGACGTACTTTGTTATGCAATAGCACTTTGTAATCAGCTTGATTTGGATATTTCCACCGTTGTAACCAATAAGATGGAAAAAAACGTTGTTAAGTATCCTGCTGAAGAGTTTACCGGACGCTATGGGCACAAGCATCGAACGTAATCTACGACGTGCCTTAGGTAGCACTATTCTTTTGTGCAGATAACAATCCAGCCATTCGCCCTCAGGCTTGGAAGCAACCACGGCCACTTTAGTTCGGCTGCCCGTGACGGGTTTAGACAAATACGCCGGTTAATCTTAAATCCTCTGTGACGCAGCATTCTTTTTAGTTCACGCCACGCAAAGGAATGATGAAACATATTTGGAATACCACGATAGGTAAAAACACGGTCGCCAACTTCTGCATGCTTTCGAAACAGTCCCTTGAGAATATTTCCAAGCACCCAACGCACGCCTTTTTGATCTCTCAAACTGTACCAGTAGTTATGCACATGAAGAATTAGCTTTCCACCTGGTTTGAGAATTCTGTAAATGTGTTCCGTTGCCGCATTGCGGTTGGATCGCCCCTGAATCATTCCTAGAGTTGCAAACATGCATATCGCATGATCCACACTGCCCGTGGATATTCCGCTGAGTGTGACGAGATTAGAGCAAAGTGGAATCACACGGTCAGCAATTTCAGTCGTCTTCTGGCAAACCGTATCCAGCATCGCATGTGACAAGTCCACTGCCAGCACATGGCTGCTACGTTCGGCGAGCGTGGCAACCATACGACCACTACCACAACCTAAATCCGCCACGATTGATTTACTATTTAGCTCGCTCGAGAGGACATCCGAGACAACTTGCCGGTCAAAAGCAAGAAGCTCCGTGTGTTCAAAAAACTCATCGTAGGAATCCGCAATCTCATCAGATTGGGTGTAGTGCCAAAGGGCACGTGGGACGCCAGGCGGTAGTTTCCAATCTGGTCGATTCATAAAACCTGCGGGGCTATCGGTCAATCATTCGAGGAGTCATCCTCTGCTCGATATGCGTCGTGTGCCGCGGTGTAAACATCCTGCAGCGGTATATCATTGGCGTCGGAAATCTCTCGACATGATTCGTATTCGGGTGAAAACTTCACCAGCCCATCGCCCAGTGTCGCGAGCTTTCCTTGAATCTCACCCCATTGAGTTTGTACCGATATCGCACTGCGCTGCATTACATGACGACTCGCTGCCCAGCGTCTGATTCCGAGAGTAGATGTTTCACGAAAAATGATGCGTTCGAGTTTGGCTATGTCCGCTGCATAACACAGCACATGCAATGTCACTCCCGGACGATTCTTCTTCATTTGAATCGCGGTGGTATAAACATCTAAAGCGCCAGCCTTGCCAAGTTTTTCTGTGCAATGCGAGAGCACTTCGCCCGTCGTATCGTCCAGGTTTGTTTCCAACACCCAAATCTGATCGGAGACGATGTTTTCATCTGCTTCGCCGATGAGCAGCCTGAGGACATTGGCCTGAGATTTGAAATCCATATCCCCCGAACCGTAGCCGATCGTCTCAATTTGCATTGCCGGAAGATTTCCAAACTGATCGACGATCGTGGCGACAATTGCTGCACCGGTTGGTGTTGTCAGCTCTTTGTCGACATTACTCGCAGCCAATGGAATCCCTTTAAGCAATTCTGCGGTGGCTGGGGCCGGAATACTAACTCTTCCGTGGGCGATTTCAATAAAACCATGGCCTGTCGGAATCGGTGAACATTCAATGCGATCCACGCCGAGCAAGTCCCAGCCAATGGCGCTACCAACAATATCGGCGATTGAGTCTACAGCACCTACTTCGTGAAAATGCACTTTTCGGATAGTCGTACCATGAACATGCGCCTCTGATTCCCCGAGCGATGTAAAAATTCGTTTGGCTAAATCTTTTTGTGAATCCGTGAGAATACTGCCATCGATCATATCGGTAATGTGATGCAGATGCCGATGAGCATGCTCAGGTTCATGTTCAACCGTTACCTTGGTTGCTCGAAAGCCCTTACGCGTGACTTCTTCTGCTACCAGCCTGCAGCTAGGCAGTCCAAGCGAGTCGATTCCGGCCTGAATCTGTGCCAGATCCACGCCTGCATCTACAAGTGCTCCGAGAGTCATATCACCGCTGATACCACTCATACAATCGAGATACGCAATTTTCATGTTGAAACACCTTTGTCCGTCAGGTCTTGAGTTGCCATTGCCAATAGTTTTCCCAGCAATCGCTTTCGTTCTGCTTCTGTTATTAGATTCAATATAAGCACCTGTATTTAAGGGTGGCTAGTAGACAAAGAGCCGGAAGATACGAGTAATGCCCTTAGAATTTCCGATGACATTTACGAGGCATTATTGTAGATCATGCCAAATTCAACGCATTGTCGGTCATTGAATGCGAATCTATAATGACTGCTTCTAACGGTTCACATGGAGTGGAACAACCTACTGGATTCCCAGGAATCCTATGCTTGGAAGCACCCGACCGCTGTTTGTGCATGAGATCAATGCTGATCGGACGCACACAACTAAATAAGAACCCGGTTTTTCCAATTACCGGCAAGAGACTCAGCGGTCAGCAAACAGACAATTAGCGAAATGGAATATTGAAGGAGAATTTAAGTTGGCAATTCGTGTAGCAATTAATGGTTTTGGACGTATTGGTCGTATTACGTTTCGTAATCTCGTTCGTCGATCGGACGAGTTTGAAGTAGTCGCAATTAATGACCTGACAGATAATCGCACGCTCGCAACGCTTCTGAAATACGACAGTATTCATGGACGCTTCCCTGGCGATGTTGGCTATGACGATGAAAACCTCATCGTAAACGGTAAGAATGTTAAGGCTCTGGCAGTACGTGATCCTAACGAATTGCCTTGGGGAGATCTCGGTATCGATGTCGTTATCGAAAGCACCGGAATCTTCACCGCACGATCAAGCGACGGTCGTGCTGGTTACGACAGTCACCTGAATGCCGGTGCCAAAAGAGTTGTGCTCAGTGCACCTGCTAAAGATGGCGCTGACCTAACCGTTGTCATGGGCGTGAATCATGATCAACTGACAAGTGACATGAAATGCATCTCGAACGCCAGTTGCACAACCAACTGCCTGGCACCTGTTGCTAAAGTCCTTCACGAGACTTTCGGCATCGAGTCCGGTTTGATGACAACCGTTCATGCATACACCAACGATCAGCGTACACAAGATATGCCGCACAGCGATCTATACCGTGCCCGTGCTGCTGCTCAAAATATTATCCCAACGAGTACCGGCGCTGCTAAAGCTGTCGGCCTGGTTATTCCGGAACTCAATGGACGTCTAACAGGTATCGCTATGCGAGTACCAGTGCCAACCGGTAGTGTTGTCGATCTGACTGTAAACCTCGGTCGTAATACCAATGCAGAAGAAATCAATGCTGCAATCAAGGCTGCTGCCGAAGGTGCTCTTAAAGGCATCCTTTGCTACACAGAGGATCCACTAGTATCTACAGATATCATCGGTGATCCTCACAGCTCTATCTTTGCTTCTGATTTCACCCAGGTACTTGGTGGTGAAGGAAACATGGTTAAGGTTGTCAGCTGGTACGACAACGAATCGGGTTACAGTAATCGAACAGCTGACCTCGTTTCACTGTTTGGCAACATGTAATCCTTTCGAACAATGCTTCTATCGAAGCAAATTCAAAAAACAAGACGGAGTTCAGGGTATAGACCTGAGCTCCGTTTTTTTGTGAGAATCCTCAATGGGTGGAGGTGGTTGCTTGTCATCGACTCTCAAACGTGTTATTCGTGATGCAAGACAATTGACACCTCTCACACCCGAGACTCATTGAAGCAGCACACTATGCATTTTGAAGACGTAAACGGACCTGCGCCAAATCTCGACGAAGTAAAAGCTATTTACGACGAGGTTGAACAGACCATCAATTCATCCAATGACATCGATGAGATGATCGAGTCTCTTAATAAATGGAATTCGCTTCGCTGTGAAATCGGCACATGGCGGAATCTGGTCGATCTTAAGAACTGTCAGGACACGACGAATGAGGAATATAAAGCAGCCAAGGATGCAAGCGATGAATTGATGCCGACGCTCACGGAGTTTCGCATCAATTTAGTCGAACAACTCGTGAATCACCCCAGACGTGCTGAATTAGAAGCTCATATTAAGCCACAGGCATTTAAACTCTGGGAATCTGAAATACCAACGTTTGATCCTCAAATCAAACAGGATCTCATTGACGAGCAAAAGCTTAAGAACCGTTACAACGACTTAACAGCAGCAGCCAAGATCAACTTTGACGGTCAATCTCAAAACCTGTCGAGCATGATGAAATATCAAAGTGACTCGGATCGCAAAAAGAGGCAGGAAGCGGCCAGACTCTATTGGAATTGGTTTGCAGCAAACCAACCGGAACTCGATGAGATTTTCGACCAGCAGGTGAAACTGCGGGACGGCATGGCCAAAAAACTTGGGTTTGAGAATTATGTAGACCTGGCATACCTCATCATGCAACGTGTCGATTACAGTCAGGACGACGTTGCCCGATATCGTGATATGGTCAAACAGGATGTCACCCCGGTTTGCGAAATCATCAGAGAGCGGCAAGCTTCACACATCGGAGTAGACAACGTTGCGTATTGGGATGAAAGCTACTTTGATCCGACCGGAGCGCCGATGCCTCAAGGTGATCATGACTGGATGATTGAACGTGCGATTGAGATGTTCGACGAAATGGGCCAGGAGATCGGTGACTTTTTCAGGCTCATGGTGAACGGCAATTTCATGGATCTGAAGATCCGCGACGGTAAAGCAGGAGGTGGGTTCTGCACGTTCTTCGACAACATTGGAATGACATATATCTACGCCAATTTCAATGGTACTCGTGGAGATGTACAAGTCTTCACTCACGAGGTCGGACATGCTTTCCAGGGCTTTATGAGCCGGGAGCAACCATGGATTGATTATCACTGGCCAACTTATGAGTCCTGTGAAATTCACTCGATGGGACTGGAATTTCTCACATGGCCATATATGGAAAAATTCTTTGGTGACAAAGCTGATTCCTTCAGACATGTACATCTGGCAAGCTCGTTATTGTTCTTACCCTATGGTGTTTCAGTTGATGAATTTCAGCATCGCGTCTATGAAAATCCCAATGCGGCTCCTGCAGATCGCCATGCGATGTGGAAAGAGATCGAAGATAAGTACTCACCATCGACCGACTACGGTGACATGGTACATCCAGCGGCCGGCGGACGTTGGCAGGCAAAACGTCACATCTATATGTCGCCGTTTTATTACATTGATTACACGCTGGCCCAAACATGTGCACTGCAGTTATGGCAAGCTGCCGAGGTAGATCGCGAAAGCACGTTGCGCGATTATGTCGCACTTTGTAAACGTGGAGGTGAAGCACCGTTTCAAGATCTAGTCGCTTCGGCAAACCTAATCAGCCCTTTCCAGGAAGGTTGCCTGAAAAATGTCGTTGCTAAGAGCAGAGAAGTCTTAGGGGTATGACAAAACTATGGATGGTCAGGCACCTAATTCACTTTTGAACACATAAAATCTCTTTGATATTCGCGTAGACGCAGAGTTCAATATCGGTATATCATGCCGCCTATAGATGGAAACTGACCTTGTTTAATGCAGAGATTCTCTCGGAGATCGAAGCTATGATGCGCCTGGATTTAGTGCATGCATCCAAATTCACTTATGTGTTGTTGATAATCGCTCTGGTTGCGGTGCCAACCGGAGTGGTTTGTGCACAAGAAGAGCCAACTACTGCAGATGAACCGAAGTCAGTGTTAGTGGTTTCCCCGGATGAATCGAAGCCAACGGGCAAATCTGATACCCCTGATAACCCAGGTGCAGTTGAGGAGGATGCTAAGAATTCCACCGAACAGAAGCCGGCACCTGCAATCATCGTGTCAGGATCGGCGACACCATCAAGCGATGGCACTCCAGCCTTTAATGCATCGAGCTTTCAGGGGATCACACCTGGTAAATCGACTGCTGAAGAACTAACCACAGCATTAGGCGAACCCGCAGCAACGCTCGATACTGATGACACCACCGTTTCTCTTTACAAAATTGAGCCGTATGAACGTGTAGGCTTTATCCTTCGCAGCGGAATTGTCGATTCGATCTACATCCAATTACTGCAGCCAGTTCGGGTTGAGCAATTCGCCAAGGAATTAGGTCTTGATCAGAGTCAGGCGATTTCCAACGTATCGGATGATGGCAGTCTGGTCGAGCTACTTTGGCCTGATCAGGGGATTGCGATGGAATTGGCGAAGTCGGATGAAGCGACGGTCACTACGCGTATCCTGTTCAATCAAGTTAATGCAAAAGGGTTCTTGCTTCGTGGCACCCATCTCCAATGGAAAGATTATTCCGGCAGTTTATCTGACGCGCGTGCAGCACAGCACCTCGCACCTAACCAAACAGCTGCATTTGTACTGGAAGCAAATGTACTGCTTCGAATGGGGCTGGCAGAACAAGCCCAACTCGCACTGTCAAAAGCACAGGAGATCACGCCGGATGCCGTTGATTGCCTCCTGTTAAAAGCTCGAATTCCCGGCAGTGTTAAATATCCATCAGAATTCATCCAGACGATTCGCCAGATTAGAAATAATGCACGCTTTGATGATTTAACGAGAGCTAAAGCTGCGTTTGCCATGGGCGAGTTGTTCCTTCAAATGCAGCCGCAAGATTATCGCCAGGCGACTATATTACATTCAGAAGCGATTCAACGTGCCAAGACAGCATCTGAATCTGATGAGCTATGGATTCGTTTGGAAGCTGTCCGAATGATGATCGACTCACACCTTGCTGTAGCTAAAGATATTTCCCGCGGTGATTGGTCTGATGAACAAAAACTATCAACGGTTCCCAAGTGGGTAAACATCGCCTGGTCGCTAACCGAGCATCTCGTGAAGAATGATTACCATGATCCGATGCTTGCTCTGAACGTCGTACATCGCAGTCTTGACGCATTAACGAATATCACAGCAGCTCCTGATCTGGCAACCTGGATCGAACGTGCTGACAACGAAGCACAAGCATTACTGGAACAGCACAAAGACACCGATATAGTTGATAGGATTCGTTATGAGTGGGGAATGGCGTTATTCCATGCCACAGCCTGTGCGCGAAAAACAGACGAACCAGCAGACACTATCAAGCTTGGTGAGCGAGCTCATTCTGTCTTGAAGGCACGGCCGGAGGGAGACGTTTCGCAACTTCGCTGGGAAACCCCTGCCGCAAACGCAGCACTTGCTAAACTCTATTTCCTATTAGGAAACACCCAGGCTATCGAGTTAACCGATCACGATAGTGCCGTTAAATGGTACTTGCTGTGCACGGCTCATCTTGAGATTGACGGAGTACGTGAGCGTGTCGGAAATCTTTGGTTTGGTGAGCGTTTGGTCAGTATGGGATTGTCGTACTGGCAATCCGGAAACAAGGGTGAAGGAATCAAACTCACCAAAATCGGAGTACGCTGGATCGAAGAATCCGTCAATAAAGATGGTACCACTCGACAAAACCTTAAGATTCCATACCGTAATCTAGCTGTGATGTATAAAGCACTTGGTGATACATCACTAGCTGAACAAATGACTAAGCAAGCCGAAGCCATTGTTATCAAGTAATCAGATAACAAATCCATGAAAACTGCCCTCCTGATTCTCATCGGTGTCGCCGCCAGTGAAATGTATCTGCTCTTCTTTATCGCAGAGCGTGCTGGCTCAGAATTCACGCTGATCTGGGTATTGCTAACCGCATTTCTTGGCTATACGTTCGCGAAGATTGAAAGTGCAAGAACGATCAATCGCATTAAGACTCAGGTGGAGAAGCTTAGCGTACCGACAGATGAACTCCTCGATACACCACTCATTGTTATCGCCGGTGTATTGCTCGTGGTACCTGGAGTCATAACCGATGCCATCGGGGTTCTGATATTGTTACCACTAACTCGCGGTATGGTGCGAAGGGTAATTAAGAATTCCGTGATCAGTCGTCTGCAGGCGCAGTCATGGTTTCAGTCCATCTACTCGGAGGGTGCAATGCCAGAAGACCCTGAAAACGAACCGATAATCGACGCCGAATTTCAGGTGATGGATACAGATGCACCGACCGATTCTAACAGTGCCTCGCTATTGGAATCTGAAGAAGATCAGTCCACAGAAGTCCAATGATCTCGCTTACCTCGAAAAATGATTCGGCGACCCGCAATCACAAGTACGATCGAAAACAAGCCAATAACTATGATCCGTCTCATGCTTGTCTTGTTTTCGATCGTACTTGTGATTGCGGGTTCACTCAGATAGACCTTCTTAAACTCTTCGTCTAAATCCAGACCTCGATCCACCCAGTCAGTCTCGTATCCAGTAATCTCATCGAAGAATTCTCCCGACTCTTTAAGCTCAGCGGCAAACGCTTTTGCAATAACTGCTAGTTTTGCAGAATTGTCCTCGCGATTTTCGCCAAACACCTGTGAATGCAAAATGTCCTGTGCAAGCTTCTGATATTCAGCTTTGATTGTTTCATCACTCACGGCATATGAAGCCTTGAGGTAAGCTCGTGCAGATAATCTCTGTTCACCCTCATAACCATCCTTGGATAGCAGATCGCCAATCGCCTCGAGCAAAATGGGAGAGGTATGATCCGCAAATCGCAAAATGCCAACCATTCCCATAATGGCCTCTGTCGACTCGTAACCTTCACCATGATGATTGAAGTAAAAACTGACAAAGGAGTGAAACGTTGAAATGTAGACGTCACGATCCTGTAACTCTTCGTCTACCGGCTCTGTTACACCGATGTAATCGCGAAATTTCACGATATTCATTTTGGAGTCTTTGCGTTTGAGAGGCAGATTTAATGTGCCACCGTCTTCCTCGATTCTGAGCTTGAGATACATTGCCAGCAGTTTTTGGTAGATTGCCCGGCCAAAGTGTGCGTCCGCGTTGATCTCCATCGCCTTTTCCACGAACTTAATGCCTTCGTCATATTGGCCGGACTCAATGTAAAACGTGGCAAGATTTGCGTAGCTCTCATACTGCCCGGGATTCTTTTCTTCCACTTCCAACTGAATTTCGATTGCGCGATCTATATCTCCAAGTTTGAAATAGGCGACAGCCAAGTCGGTTTTTAAGAAAGCATCGATGTTCAATTCTTCCAGACGAGATTCTCTGTCTTTAATGCGCCAGTGGTAATAGGCATCACTATGCCTTAGAAATTTACCGGTAATCACTTCAAGTGCAGATGGCACTTTCTGCCGCTCCATTTCTAGAGTGTCTTTATCCCAAAGGCACGCAATAACAGAAGCTGGGAGCAACAGCACCGTCAGAATTATTAGACGAATTGGCATGGTAGTTTTTCTTTTGTGACCAAGGAGTCTTTATGAATTATTCGCTCTCGGCTGAAATATGGCAACTATCTACTTAGGACGGACTCAATCTGTTGCAACACCGTTTCGCTGTGACTAGACTCTAACATTTCTAACCAACGGCTAACCTTGATTTTCTGATCTTCTGTAAATACGAGAGGTTGCCCGGTCACCGGCATGGATGGCACTAAAGACGCGATGATCTGTTGCAACAAATCATCAAGCCCCTTGCCCGAGACTGCTGATGTGACCACTCCTGCCGGACGTGGTCTCAGTGAAGTTGCGACCTCGGTCTCAGTCAGCAAGTCAGACTTATTAAATACGAAAATAGTGGAGTCGCTTAGCTCCACTTGCGGTTCGACCCAGTCTTGATTTATGGCGTCAACCCAAACTACTAAGTCACACATGGCGACCTGATCATAACTTCTGTGGACGCCTTGTTGCTCTATACTCTCCTCAGACTGACGAATTCCGGCGGTGTCACGAATACTGACTGGCCAACCATTAATGGCAGTCATTCCTGCAAGTACGTCGCGAGTGGTTCCAGCAACCTCAGCCACAATAGCTCTGTCGTAACCGAGAATCTGATTCAGTAAACTGCTCTTACCTGCATTCGGAAGGCCGGCAATTACCACTTCAAAAGGATTCACAAGATGTAGTCCGACATGTGATGAAGCTATAAGGGATTGCAAACGACTCACGGCCTTTGATACGGCATGGTCACTCAGTAATTCTGATATCGCACGTAATTCAGCAGATAGTGCGCCACATTGCTGATCCAACATGTGAAGTGAGGTTGGTAACGTCGAACATGCAGCAAGCAATTCATCAGCCTTGTGACAAATGCTATCTGAGTCACCTGACTCAACCCATTGTTTCCAGGAAATGGACTCAAATCCCTTGGAATTCAGATTCGACTCGATCGCGTCTACGGCTGCTATTCCTCCGTGACAATTGACTTCAATCGTTGACTCGTTTTTCCAGCAAACAACAACATCTTCGCTCTGGCCGCTCGGCTGTGACCATGAACCAAACACGATTTGACCAAAACTATAACTCGACAAGTCACGATTGGATTTTGGTGTAAAGAACTCCGCCACGGCCATGTCCACATCTTCACCGCAACAAACCAACGTGGCGATTGCACTACGGCCGGGAGGTGTCAGGATGGCAACTTCTCTCTTCATCAGACGTTGAGCATTTCCTTCGCAGTGATGGCAATTCCGCTCAGCACCAGCGATGCATGTCGTTCCACATGCTCACCAAGCAATTCCACCCAAGGCAGATTTCCGCCGGATACATATATCGAAACGGAGTCGCAATTCAGCAATTCAATCTGACTTGCAATCAGTTCTTTGACGCCGCCTAAGCTACCCCAATACACACCGCTTGTAATAGCCGCGGCAGTGTCCTTTCCAATGCTAGGCGGACAAGCCATCCCCGTTTCGGGAATCTCCAACAGCGGTAACTGATCGGTGCCATCGGAAAGGGATTTAGCGGAGAGGTGGATGCCCGGAAGAATCGCACCGCCCTGAAAGACACCGGATGCATCAACGGCGTCAACGGTGATTGCTGTACCTGAATCAACAATGATGGCACCCGACTGCGGCATACGGAGTTGATTAACAGCAACCGCCGCCAAAAGACGATCGATGCCTGCTCGCTCTGGTGATGGTATCGCCGTGGCTAGATCAAGACTCTCATGTGTCAGTTGCATGCGTTGGTGTTGCTGACTATCTACCCATTGGTGGAGCTTATAGGCAGCAGATTGATTGACGCTCGCAGTGACCCACGTTGCTGGTATTGTCTCATCTGTCGTAACGGATGCATTCCATTTGGAGGAGCCGATCTGATCTACTGTAAACGTTGCTACTCTCTCGGGAGTTGGACAATCCTGATCAACTGATGAAAACCAACCAAGCTTAATGCTTGAGTTTCCAATATCCGCTGCTACAAGACCATTCATCAGAGGATTTGCCGACCGGTTTAGGAGGTACGTATAAGGAACGAGATCATTGAGCTACTTTTTGCTGTGCAAGCTCACGGAGAATGGCATGGGTTAATGCATCTAAGCCGGATCCGGTCACCGCAGAGATCAACAGCACATCTGAATTAATGTGTTCTTTCAATTGCATGCAAATAATTTCAGCATCCGGCAACTCAGATTTCGTAACGACCACGATGTGCGGGCGTTCGGCCAGTTGCTCATTGTACTGCACAAGTTCAGAGTAAATGGCATCATAATTCTCGATGGGATCTGTGCCATCCATCGGCATCGGTTCCACCAAGTGAACGATGATTCCCGCTCGTTCGATGTGACGCAAAAATTCGTGGCCAAGGCCAACGCCCTGATGAGCACCTTCAATCAAACCAGGGATATCAGCCATCACGAATGATCGATCCCAGCCAACCTGAACTCTTCCGAGATTTGGAAACTTTGTCGTGAACGGGTAGTCCGCGATTTCTGGTCTTGCACGTGTGAGTCTGCTGAGCAATGTACTCTTACCGGCATTTGGCTTTCCAACCAATCCCACGTCGGCGATTACTTTCAATTCGAGAGTTACAAGGCGGTTTTCACCATCACCACCGTGTGTGAATTCTCTTGGCGCCTGATTCGTTGCGCTCTTGTACTTCGAGTTACCTTTTCCTCCCCGGCCACCTTGAGCAATTGTCAATTCTTCGCCGTCTTCCACCAAATCCTTGATCACGTACTCTTCTTCAGCATCAAAGATAATGGTGCCCGGAGGAACATGAATAATTACATCCTCTCCGTTCTTGCCGCGACGTCTGGCCCCACTTCCGTGCCCTCCTCGCTGCGCTTTCCATTGCGCCCGATTTGCGACAATTGCCAGACTGTCGACACCTTCTTTGGCAATGATAATGATGCTGCCACCATGGCCGCCATCTCCGCCATCGGGACCTCCGCGCGGTACATATTTTTCCCGGCGGAAGCTAACGCATCCGTCTCCACCGTCACCGGCAATTAAATGAATGGTATGGCGATCTACAAACATGGCAGAATTACTGACTCTTATAAAAAAAGGACACTCGAGTTATTCGAGTGTCCTTTTAGTCTGTTTCAAAGCTGGCAATTTGCCTAGCTTGTGTTTTTAATTCGCCGCTAGTTTTCCAGCGGATTGATATTGATCCGGCGACCTTGACGATCGAATTCGACTGTGCCATCGACAAGTGCGAACAATGTATAGTCGTTTCCCTGACCAACATTTCGGCCAGCGTGAAATCGCGTACCAACCTGTCTGACCAGAATGTTTCCGGCTCGTACGGCTTCGCCGCCGAATTTCTTAACGCCACGTCGTTGTGCATTTGAATCCCGACCATTGCGGCTGGAACCCTGCCCCTTTTTATGAGCCATAACTACTGCCTCACGCTAGTTTTGTTTATTACGGCAGTCTATCTGCTGCCAGTTGCAAGTAGTTCTTTTTACTTCGAGGTTGTCACATCATCAAGGTGTCATTGGTTCAAATTTTGGTAACGATTCACGAACTAAGTCGTCAGAACTCCGGCTAATGGAGCCGGTAACCCCGCTGAACATCCATTGCGATCCGTCAAGTGTCTTCATTCCGTAGAGCTTCATAATCTCGGCCTGCCGCAATGTGTACACTTTAAAAAAGTCTTCATCGATATTATCTGGTAATTGCAACCGTCGAAGATTGATGGGAACAAGAACAATCTGACCTCTTGTAGGCTGATTGTCCGATGCCATCAAATCAGTGTTGATAGCGCGGATGCTCTTTTCCTGAACTTGAAAAAGTTGGCCGATGGCCTGAACCGTCTCACCTTCCTGTGTAATGTGCAAGTGAGTTGCCTGCAGGTCGCTGTATTCATATCGCCGTGGAAGTCGTATGACTCTGCCCGGTTCCAGCTTTTCAGGATTCGTAATGATATCAGTATTGGTTTGGTGGATTTCCTGCCAACGCGTTTGATCACTTAGAAAGCGGTGGGCAATAAACTTCAGATTGTCACCCTGCTGAATTGTGTAGAGGATGTTCGGTCGCACCACTTCCGTTGGCATGCCTTCATAGATCACATCCTCTGACAGATCCGTTGTATCGCCCGGGCGATAGAAATTCACTTGTAAAGTTTTAATTTCAAGCAGGCGTCCTTTTCCAAGTGGTTCACCCTGAGCAAAGTCTGCCGCCGTATCCGTGAATCTGTAGGCATTGGTTAATCCTTGCATATACAAAGATAGGTAATCACTGCGCGGGTCGACATCCTCCCATGTTGCGACTCCCCAGACACCCTTTCCTGTCTCCAGATCTTCAAGAGGAATCTTGGTGCCTGACATTTCGACCGTGTTGAGTAGTTGCCCGCTCAGGTTTTCTTCTTTCTTGATTTCATCAATGGCAACCGGGATTATCTGATCCAGATACTCTTTGTTTAGGCGATGGCTTCTGAGAATCATGTGCGGCATGAAGTATCTAAACTGTTGTTGCTTTCGCACAACTTTGTATTTTTCATAACGCAGTGGTTTGGGGTTACTTGGATCCGCTCGGTTTATATCCACAGCGTACGGCTTACTTCTGTCATAAGCCGGATGCAATTCGCCGCCAAGATATCGCACTCGGTAAACCATATACCAAATTGTCTTGCGGATCATTTTGCCCGATGTTTGTGGGATATCAACATCAAGCATCCGAAGTGGCTTGTAAGAGAACTCTAGTCCCCAAATCGGGTGACGCATTTGCACGCTTTGGGCGCGGGCAAGCAGCGTCCGTGATTTGGGTGTGAACGTAGGTTGCCAATCCAGATGCGTGCGACCTTTGGCTAATTCCATTAACGGGCCTGGTAGCGATACCGTGTCACCGTCGTGCACGTCAGGAGCGACCGTTTTTAAAACTCCAACGGTGAGCGGACGGGCAGGGCCGTTGTCCTGATTCGTTGGCTGCTGAGCTATTAAGCTACCCACCAACAGCATCATTACGATGGCAAGGGACTGCATTATGTTAGTAACTGACTTTGTCATGAGATTGCTCTTCATCGTTCTAACCTTGTGGTGTTTGAATTGTTACCGACTGTGAAACAATTGCAAACGTTTTCAATGTGTTTTGCTCTTACAGTTATGTGTCTATCTGATTTCCGGGAGTCTGTTATTAAACCGATTCGCCGGGTCATTTACTTTCTAACCGTGGAATTCTGTTGGTTTTGTGCTGTCGGCGTTTCCGCTGGCAATTCTCTAAATGCAAACGTACTTACCATCGACCGGTCATGTTTTGTAATTAGTTGTTCGTTCGTCAATTCAAACGTAAATACCGCCACTGCCTGTTGTCCTGCGGAATTAGAAATGTGGTAATAGTTCCACTGAACCGGCACGTCTCCGTTTTGACCGACCACAGCGACTCGGATCACCTGTAATTCGCCTTCCTTGTATTGTTGACGATCCAGTACCTGCCCAAACTGGTCTCCCAGCGAACCGATAATTCCTGACTGGAACTTCTCAACGGCGATCGGTTGATTCGAGTCACGGTTTGGAAGCCGGCTAATGCTACATTGCCCAACTAGCTCGCCATTTTTGATCAGTCGAAGCACACACATTTGCGGCTGGTCAACAAATACAGACCAATTTCGTTGGTGATAAATCGTAAAGCCACTTGCGACAGGTCGGAGGATGACCCGGTCACTTCCGCGAACCGGAGGTTTGTCTAATCGACTAATCAGCGTTTCATTTATCGTTGGTGTTTCAGGTACGTTTAAGATATTCAGGGTGATATTGGCAACGACATCTAGACCGGGGCGAGCAAGCCCCGTCTTGCGACTCTCTTTGATTCGAATCTTGACGCTGGAGAATCGGCCGGTAGAGGTATTAAACTGCGTCGCAATTACCAGATCGATATCGGTTGGAACTCCGTCTGCAGCTCCTGTAACTGTCCCGGTCCAGTTGATAACAGCGACTGAATCATTCAGAGATGAGACGCTCCCGGTCACTTTACCGCCGGAGATTTCATCAATGCCAAGCAATTTAGCAAGGGTCGTGTATCGCGCATCAAATGTGCTGCCCGTTTCTAATTCGGCGTCGGGCAAGAGTTGGTAGAGCACAAGCAGGTTTCCCTGCAGGTTGATCAATTCGAGCTCTTCAGAAGTCATCGGACCAGATGGACTATATAGAAGTAATCGTGCGTCATTTAAATCGGTGACAATTAATGTCGATTGTCGTCGGAATTTAGGACGGACTCGATAGTCGTCAATTGCGATCGCACTGCTAATTGCTTTGTACTGACGGATACTTCGTGAATTGGTGGAATTCAGCCATTCGTTATACCGCTGTTTGCCAGTCACATCGATCTTTTGCGATACGACTTTACCGCCGGGAATTCGTGGGCTAATAGAACCGGTAATGCGGATATCAGCTTCGACTTGTTGGAAGTGTCCAGTATGCGTTTCCTGGCCATCTGCCGGATTCCCCATCCCTAAAAAAAACGCAAAAATCATCAGGCAATTCACCGGTATTACCAGTGTTTGCTTAATGAGTTGTTGGCTTTGTCTATAAATAGATGGCACGAATAAATTACCCAGAATCACCGAATTGACATTTCACTCCGGATATTCCACTCTTTTTAGGGGTATGACAGGGGTTGCCGCAAACTAGACCTGTGGTCCGGTACGTAGTCGGATTATCGTCCGAATTACGCATTTTCTTGCATCAAACTGCTTGGATCGGGCACACAGTCGTCTCTGAGAATCAGCGAAATGAGATTCACAAAGTGATTTGGAAGAAAGTATCAATGGATTGCAAAATTTGTTCGATATCACAAATAGACGGCTCAATATGAGAACCAAGACACTTAGGTTTTCGTATATATGTAAGAGAGAGGCGAAAACACTTGACAAGTGTTGTATAATGAAACCTACTCAAACGGTCATTAACTTGCGGGTAACAAGCAAGGGGCATTAATGACCGCGAGTCAACGTTGGGCAGCTTTGAATCGGCTGCATGGAACACCAACTTGGCACGCCCAATGAGTGAAGGGGTCGTCTATGAATTCTTCATATCGCAGCGATATGTTGCGCGAGTTGCGCGATCAGCAAATTCGATACGTACCACGTGAGAAGAAGATGGTACAAGCGGCTCGAGCAGAGAAGCTACTCTGTGAGATCGAATCGGAGCGAAATTACAGCTACGAATATATTTGTTATCGAATAACCGATTACCGACCTGAAGGCCAGCGAGTCATGATGGTCGGCAAAAACGTAATGCACGATCTGCGGATGTTCATCGAAGACATCACTGATTCGGCAGACGTCAGCCTCGAAGAAATTGCACAGCCGGTCTACACGATCCCGCAACTGGCCGATCGATTTCATGTATCGACCAAGACGATTGCACGATGGCGAGACTTGGGATTGGTAAGTCGTCGATTCATCATGGGTGGTCGCAAGCGAATTGGATTTCTGGCCAGCAGTGCGGATCACTTCATACACTCTCACCGCGACAAGATTCAGCGTGGTGAAAAGTTTAGTCAGATGACCAACCGTGAACGTGATGAGATCATAACGTATGCGAGAGCATTATCTGCCAAGGGAACAAACCGGTCCGAAGTGGCAAGGCAACTTGCGAGCAGATTTTCCCGAAGCGTCGAGACGATCCGATACACGTTAAAGAAGTTTGACGATGATCATCCTCAGGCACGCATCTTCCCGACCAAGCGCGGCAAGCTAGACCTCGAAACCAAGCAAGTGCTTTACGATCAATACCGGTCCGGGTGTTCCGCAGCACAACTTGGGCGCCAGTACGATCGCACACCGTCGACGATTCATCGAATTGTCAACGAGATGCGTGCACGTGAAATCATCGACTTGTCATTAGATTTTGTTGACAGTGATGAATTTCATCGCCGCGGTGCGGCCAAGAAAATCCTGGCACCGCTACCGCAACCGGAAAAACCACCTCGCAAAGCGCGTGTCCCCAAAGGACTGCCAGCATACCTGTCAGCACTTTATGAAGTACCGTTGCTAACAAAAGAACAGGAACAGCATTTGTTCCGACGTTACAACTACCTGAAGTATCGTGCTGATAAACTTCGCAACACGATCAAGATATCATCGATTAACACATCATTGCTTGATGAGGTAAACGGTTTATATCAACAGGCTGTTGAGACGAAAAATGATCTCGTACAGGCAAATCTGCGTCTGGTTGTTTCTATAGCCAAACGGCATATGAAAGATACACAGGATTTCTTTGCTCTGGTTAGCGATGGAAACATCTCGTTGATGAGAGCGGTTGAAAAGTTCAATTACTCACTTGGCAACAAGTTCAGTACATATGCCACGTGGGCAATTATGAAAAACTTTGCCAGATCCATTCCGACGGAATTTCGTCATCAGGATCGATTCCGAACCAGTCTGGATGAGTTGTTCATGCTGCAGAGGGATATTCGCACAAACCAGTTCCAGCAGGAATCTGATCAACGGGTCCGACAGCAGCAGGTTGGTGTCATCCTCTCACGGCTGAATGATCGTGAGCAGCAAATAATCATTAGCCGTTTTGGATTGGATCCAAATAGCGAGCCGCAGACACTAAAAGAAGTTGGGGTGGAAATTGGCGTGACCAAGGAACGAGTCCGTCAAATTGAAGCTCAGGCTTTGGATAAGCTTAGGCAAGCTGTTTCACAGGTTCCAATGGAGCTGCCGGAATAACTCACTGGACTGCAAAAAGGATGTTACCCCCAGTTTCCCAGTGAGCGGTAAGCGGTTAAAAATACTAGAAGTATAAGCGCCTGCTTTTGTATGCGATTAATTGATATTTCAATTAGCTGTATAAAAGCAGGCGCTTATCAATTAATAAAGAGATTATTCACGGGAACCCCAAGATAGGGGCTCAAACGAAAGCGGAGGCAAACTCAAACACGAATTCTCTGCGTGTATGCTTCAAGACAATAAATCGGTTCGACCAGCTCATGTTGCAGAACCATGTCTGTACGCTATATTTACATGCTTGCACCCTTCTAAAACTGCGCCAGCGTAGCTCAGTTGGCAGAGCAGCTGATTTGTAATCAGCAGGTCGCGGGTTCGAATCCCACCGCT
>Ga0114933_10000919_pt1 | contig 34333 bp, 28 predicted proteins | sample 4SBtaG_FD_89691 | JGI IMG/M metagenome (GOLD analysis project Ga0114933, IMG submission 89691) | Deep subsurface microbial communities from Kolumbo volcano to uncover new lineages of life (NeLLi) - 4SBTROV12_W25 metaG | ecosystem: Environmental > Aquatic > Marine > Volcanic | place: Kolumbo... | reverse complement strand
TTCTACACCGTCGGCATCGGTCCAGGTGAACGAGGAGAAGAAGCCAACTTCGGCGTCGTATGTGTAGTCGAGACGGGAGCCATCAGTAGCTTGGGCTGAGATTATGGCGAGATTTCGTGTTGTATCCAGAACATTGGCAGTCCAGTCATTACTGAACAGAGTGAAGGCCCAGGACTGACCATTTGAGAGTGGGAAAGTGAGGACTGGCTGAGCGACGCCATTTTCGAAGGCACTGAGATTGTCATGAGTGATACGCCCGAGAAACGGGTTGTGGTTGAGAACTGCATGACGGCGAGCTTCGTTTTCGCTAGAGATCGCAAGCATGTAGGCCGTGCCTCCTTCCTCAGAGTCAGAGGCTACGACCAAGCGAGCCGTATCATCCGAATAATCTGGTGTGGAGAAAGTGTAGAGCCACCAGTCACCTACCTCCCAGACGGGTGCTGTGAAGGGGTCGTCAGAACTCCTGCTGTCGCCGCCCCCGGTCAAGCCGGCACATCCCGCTAGGCCACTAGCCAGAAGTAGCAGGGTAAGACCCAGCGCTGCAGTTCGCATGACCTCCGCTCCACCCTGCCCATGATGAGCCTGACGCTGTAGCGTCAAGGAACTCAAAGCATTCCAGCGATGACAACCGAGACGATTGACATCAGCTTGATGAGGATGTTCAGCGAAGGTCCACTGGTGTCCTTGAATGGGTCTCCAATGGTGTCTCCGACAACGGCGGCCGAGTGGGCTGCGTCGCCCTTTTCAGCACCTTCAATCTCACCCTGCTCGATTGCCTTCTTGGCGTTGTCCCAGGCTCCACCGGCGTTCGCCATGAAGAGAGCCATCAGCACACCTGTAGCGGTTGCACCCGCGAGGGTCCCACCGAGTGCGGCTGGTCCGAGGACCAAGCCGATGATGACTGGGCTTGAGATTGCGACGACGCCTGGAGCGATCATCTCGCGTAGGGCGGCCTTAGTTGAGATGTCGACACATTTTGCGCTGTCGGGCTCTACGCCAGGACGTCCTTCAAGGAGCCCTTCGATATCGCGGAATTGACGGCGAATCTCTTCAATCATTTCTTCTGCAGCGCGACCAACTGACTTCATTGTCATGGCTGCGACAACGAATGGTAGTGCACCACCGATAAGCAGTCCAATGACAACTAGTGGCTCAGTTAAACTGAGTTCAGCAGCTTCCAAACCTGCACTCGTCTTGTAAGCAGCGAAGAGAGCCAGAGCGGTCAGCGCAGCGCTGCCGATAGCGAATCCCTTGCCGATGGCTGCGGTCGTGTTACCAATCGAGTCTAGGCCATCGGTGATGTCGCGAACTTCCTTTCCGAGGCTTGACATCTCAGCGATACCGCCAGCGTTGTCAGCAACCGGTCCATAGGCGTCGACAGTCATTGTCACACCGACAGTTCCGAGCATTCCCATGGCTGCCATTGCGATACCATAGAGTCCGGCGTCACCGCCACCCATGACCTCGTTAGCGCCGTAGATTCCGGCTGCCATCAGAAGGACTGGGACGAACACAGACTGCATACCCACGGCGAGGCCGGCGATAGCATTGGTCGCGCTTCCGGTCTTGGAAGCCTCGCCAATGTATGGGATTGCTTTGACCTGGATTCCGAAAACAGGCTCGATTCCAGTGTAGTACTCGGTGACTAGACCAATGAGGATTCCTACGAGAGAACCAATTGCGACCGCTTGGATCACTACTGTGTCGTCGGTGAAGAAGTAGTCTAGGGCGAAGTATCCGCCAGCGAGGAAAAGACCAGCACCGACGAAAGTGGTGTTGCGGAGTGCTGCTCCAGCATCCATATTCTTCATCGCATGAATCGAGAAGACACCGATTATCGAGGAGATGTATCCTACAATCGCGAGGAGGATTGGAATCATCAGGTAGTCCGCGCCGAGGTCAGCCTCGTTGGCAGCAGCGATGACCATCGCTGCGATGATTGAGCCGACGAAGGACTCGAAGATGTCTGCACCCATTCCAGCAACATCGCCTACGTTGTCACCAACGTTATCGGCGATGACACCGGGGTTGCGTGGGTCATCTTCTGGAATTCCAGCCTCGACCTTGCCGACTAGGTCAGCACCTACATCGGCGGCCTTGGTGTAGATTCCACCGCCGACGCGCGCGAAGAGTGCGATAGACGAAGCTCCCATTCCGAAGCCCGCAATATTCTGAACTTCGAGGAAGGCGGTCTCGGTGAAGTAAAACATCATCGAGATACCAAAGAGGCCGAGGCCTCCAACAGCCAGTCCCATTACCGCTCCTCCGTTGTAGGAAGTAGTCAGGGCCTCAGACTGGCCACCATTGGCAGCAGCCTGTGCAGTGCGCCCGTTAGCGCTTGTAGCCGCGCGCATACCGCTAAATCCAGCAGCGACGCTACACAGTGCACCGATCACGAATGCAATCATAGTCTCAAATCCGAGTCCTATGTCTTCGTTAATCTCGCCACCGACAAACAGGAGGGCAGCAACACCGACGATGAATATCGACAGCATCCTGTACTCTGCGAACAGGAAGGCCATAGCGCCATCCTGAATACGTCCGGTAATCGTAGCGACAGTTTCGTTCTCAATCTCGATTGAATCGACCTTTTTGTAAAGCATGAAAGCAACGAGTAGACCGAAGAGTCCGGCCCCCATTCCAATCATTCCAAGTAGTTCTCCGTCCATGATATCACCAATCTGGTTGAGTCGCCGACCTGCGGTCCGTATTTAATCCGAATCCACTTAGCCCGCCCCTTCGGGGCGGAGAATCATCCTTTTTGTGAGAGGACAATATCAGCAAATGAGGAGAGGATACCAGCACCATCGTGCTCGCCTTTCATTGAGTTGAATACCTCCTCACTGATGTGTCCCCAACCGTAAGCACGCTCGATTCTCGCACGCGTCGCTTCCGGGTGAAACTGTATTCCCCAAGCAGGTAAACCCGTTCCATCCGCATCGTGGACTCGCACCGCAGACACCCGATTATGTGATGTCAGTCCAAGTAAGGTACAGCAATCGGGGACAGTCATTACGTGATCTTGGTGACTGAATACGCCAGCAACGCATTCGACATCCTCAGTGTGTGAAGTTAGCAGTTCATCACTGCCGCCCGCATCTGTCAGGTCAACATCCCATATTCCGCTAGAGAGTTTCTCGGCTCGCTCGACCTTACCACCTAGGGAATGGCAGAGTAATTGGTGGCCGAAGCAGATTCCTAGGGTCGGTCGGCCGGAGAGAGCGGATGCTCGTAGAAGTGATCCGGCAGGACCCATCCAATCTTCCCAGATGCTGACATTGCGACGCGATCCGCTACAGACTACCGCGTCGAGGTTGAGTGCAGCGAGCCACTCGGACATGCGCTCATCATCCTCATGCATTGGCATTACGATTCGACGAAAATCCACTCCCTGGTCGCCAAATTCGACTGTCGTTGACTGCCAAAATGGGTAATCATCATCCCAGTGAGGAACGTCGATTTCCTCCAAGGTGACCTCACCTTGCACCTCAGCCTTAGCTCCGGCCTCAAACGATTGCATCTGAGGAGTAACAAGGAGCAATTCGACATTACCGCGCTCCGCAAAGGGCTGGATTACCTCTTGATTACCTCCGTGGCCGAATGCGGCGCGCTCGACTAGTAGGTCGACCATCAGCACTCGGACCGAGCCGGACATCAAAGCGACCAAACCACCAATGGTTCAAAGCACCTCGCCCACGAGCCGATACCGGTGGAAACGTATGGCTGAGGTCGACAAGCAGCTCATTCTCGATTCGGTTGGTCCGGTGCAAGCCATCCTCGATGCGCACGATGGAGTGGTCAATGTCGTCGATACGACGGATGGAGTAATCATGATTTCACTTGAAGGTGGATGCACTGGCTGCGCGTCGACTCCGATGACTGCAATGCAAATCTACTACTCATTGATGAAACTCGATATGGTCAACGATGTGATCTTCGTTAATGGAGAGTTACCAGCGTATATGCGAGCCTTCATTGATGACAAACTCGGTGTCGAGACGACTGAGTGAATCATTCTTCCTCGGATTCAGCTCGACGCATCCGCATGATTTGATGAGGGTTGATTTCGCCTTGTACATCACGCCCTTTGATGTTCAGAGACCCGGCAGCTGCGACGATTAGCGCGATGATTGCGAAGGGTCTTGCAACATTCTGCGAGCCCCAGAGTTCGCCACCCATGTAGTGTAGCGCGAAGAGCATGATTGCGGCTGAGACGCAAAGAATCATGATTGCGCGCTGTGCAAATGCCTCACCCCATGGCGCGCGCGTGAAAGTCCCGATACTCATCCACAACAGGGTGGCGACGCCACACGATGCGAGGGAGATGGTCTCGAGTGCGGCGACAAGTTCCACGAAAGGCACACCCGGTGGTCCTTTGTGAGCATTGGCTAAGAACGGCGTTGATGAACAAACTCAAGTCCGGTGAGGCTGCGTTGGGTACGTGGTCAAGGTCAAGGGTTGGAGTCTTCCGAAGCCTCGAAGCACGGGGCCACCCTTCCAGACCAAGTCATCCGTGGTCGCTGTTCTCGAACAGGTCGGAGTGTTGCTCGAACTTGATGGAGCCAACCCGTTTCGAGTTCGCGCCTACCAAAACGGTAGCCGCGCCCTCGCCTCGATGGAGGAAGATCTTCTGACGGTGGTTCAAGAGGGGAATTTAGTAGATGTCAAGGGGATTGGAAAAGGTATCAGCGGTCTCGTTAGCGAAGCCGTGTTAGAGGGGACTTGGGGTGACCTCGCTGACCTCTATGCGAAGATCCCACCTGGCCTCATCGAAATTGTCGGTATTCCCGGCCTTGGGCCAAAGCGGGCACGCGTGATGTATGAGGAATTGGGTGTCGATTCTGTCGAGGCTCTGAAGGCGGCTTGTGAGATGGGACACATCGCTCCACTCTCTGGTTTCGGCGAGAAAAGTCAGCAGAAATACCTCGAGGGAATCGAGTTATTGCGACGCTACCAGGGTCGCTCTCGTATGGATGTAGGACTTATTTTTGGGAGGGCGCTTGAAGCACGAGTTGCGGCTATTCCTGGAGTAACTCGTGCCCAACTCGCTGGCAGCGCCCGTCGCCGACGCGAGACTATCGGTGACCTCGATATCGTCGCGGCGGCTGAACCAGAAAATCATGATTCGGTCATCGAGGCTATTCTCTCATTCCCTGGAATTGCTGAGGTCAAAGGCTCGGGCGAATCGAAAGTCAGCCTGATTCTTGAGCAGGACATGTTGGCTGGCGCACAAGACATCGGCAGCATGGACGCTCAACTCGCAGAGGCGATGATGGAACGCAGCGGGGATGCGACAATCGATGCTCAGGTGAGAATCGTCTCACCAGCTACCTTCCCCTTCACTCTCGCTTACTTCACTGGATCAAAGGAACACAATATTCGCATGCGTCAACTCGCCATTGACCGCGGGCTTCGACTCAATGAATTCGGTCTATTCTCCGAAGCAGCTGCCGGTGCCGCAATCGGCATGGAGGCGGCAAAACACACCCTCGAATGCGCTAATGAGGCCGATATCTACAGTCATCTCGGACTGACTTGGGTTCCTCCTGAGATGCGAGAGGACACAGGAGAGATTGAGGCTGCCCAATCTTCCAGCCTGCCGCGTCTAATCGAGCCCGCCGATCTACGCGGCGCCCTACACAATCACACCGTCGCATCCGACGGTGTCAACACACTCGAGGAGATGGCCCAAGCGGCCATAGACCTCGGCTGGCAATACCTCGGTATTGCCGACCATTCAGAGATACTCAACATCGGAGGGCGACAAATTGGCGTGTCAGCCGATGGTATCCCAGCCCAAGCCGAGATGATTCGCGCACTCAACGAGGGCTGGGCAGATAACAACCAAGACTTCCGAATCTTCCACGGTTCCGAGTGCGACATCCTAGCAGATGGTGCGCTCGACTACCCTGATGAAACCCGTCAATCACTCAGCCATATCGTGGGTTCAGTCCACGCATTAGGGAGTTGGCGCAATAGAGATGAGATAGCCAATACAGAAGCCCTGATCAAAGCCGTTGAAAATCCCACTTTCACAATTTTAGGCCACCCGACGGGAAGAATCTTGCAAGGCCGAGAAGGCTTCCCCGTCGACATGCATGCAGTGTTACGTCGAATGGGAGAACTCAACGCCGAAGGCGAACTGAAAGCAGTCGAAATCAACGCATCACCATACCGCCTAGATCTCGATTGGCGCCTTTGCCGCTATGCCAAGCAACAAGGTGTGCCAGTGTGCATTAATCCAGACGCCCATGGAACAGAGGGTCTAGCTGACGTTTGGTATGGGGTGCAAATTGCTCGAAAGGGTTGGTTGGAGGCTGGTGACGTTCTCAACACTCAGAGCGGAGTCCAGATGGAAGAGATCCTCGGACTGTGATGTCGAACAACTGCGACTCGCTGACGAAGATTCATCATGCACGCGCGTGAGGGGCTGTCATGCGAGTCATGCGCGGTCTTGTTTTCGGGACGGTATCCATACTCCCTGCTCTCTTCGTAGGGATGGTGTCTTACGTCTTGATTGGTGGAGAAACTGCTTTCCCAGAGTGGGAGGCTTGGATGTATGGTCCTTGCTACTTACTCCCTGGCTTGATCGTCGGTGGCTCGTTACTCCTCGGTCTACGTGATGAGGAGGATGCTCAGTGATGCGACGAGCGGAACGGGCAGATCGAATCGGTGTTCAATTGGACGAATTGTATCCGACTACGCCAATCCCGCTCGACCATAACGACCCTTACACTCTGCTTGTTGCGGTGATGCTGTCTGCACAAACTACGGACAAGAAAGTGAATGAGGTCACGCCGGCTCTGTTTGCAGTGGCTGATGAGCCGGCACGGATGGCCGAACTCGAGGTTGACCAAATTCGTGAGATTATTCGTGAGATTGGACTTGCTCCGACGAAGGCAAAGAATCTCAAGCGGATGGCTGAGCAAATTTTGGATGGTGGGGGTGAAGTCATTCCCGATTGGGAATTCCTCGAATCGCTCGCAGGTGTTGGTCACAAGACGGCGAGCGTTGTCATGTCGCAGGCTTTTGGCGTTCCAGCCTTTCCAGTTGACACTCACATTCACCGTTTAGCTGCGCGTTGGGGATTGTCGAGTGGTAGGAATGTGGTGCAGACTGAGCGAGACCTGAAAGCGGTCTTTCCGATGGACACTTGGAATCGAAGGCATCTGCAAATCATTTACTTCGGTCGCGAGTATTGTCCTGCCCGCAATCACGATTTGACTGGCTGCCCGATATGTGGATGGGCAGCAACAAAGAAGCGTATTCGCGAGGAATCCCGCCGCTGAGGCCCTAATGCCTGTCTTTCAGCTGCGGAATAGCAGGAAACCACCGCCGCCGACACAAGCGATTCCGAGCAGAAGTAGCGGTGTTTGGAGAGAGGAGATCATGTCTTTTGTATCGCGACCGTCTTGGCATTGTCCATCATCCCAGCCAGTGACTTGTCCTATCTGTCCTGTCGTGCTGTCGCAGTTTTCTTCGAGTTCTCCTTCGATGTAATCTACTGCCATTCCAGCACTAATCCAACCGATGATGCAGAGCACACCGACGATGAGAGATAGCGTGCCGCCAAAGGTTCCAGACTTGCCCATGGGGGGTCGGTCTTAGCAGGCTCTCTTGAATCCTCTCAGCCCGAGCATTCATCATACTGTCTCGGGTCGAGTGACCATGGCTGATGATTGGTTGACACTTGAGGTAGGGGATATCGCTCCAGAATTTGAGGCAGAATTGACTGATAGTAGCACAGTGAAGTTGGCCGATATACTGGCTGGTGGCGAGAAGGTTATTCTCTACTTTTATCCAAAAGATTCGACCCCAGGGTGCACTACTCAGGCTTGTGATTTCCGAGATAATTTCGGAGCCTTCGAGACTTCTGGATACCGGATTCTCGGGGTATCGAAGGATTCAGCCAAGTCGCATGCGAAGTTCATTGAGAAGCAGGGATTGAATTTTGACTTGATTGTCGATAAGGAAACTGATCTACATCAGAAGTTCGGCGTATGGCGCGAGAAGATGAATTATGGTAAGACATACATGGGTGTGAGCCGTTCCACATTCGTGATTGATACTGACGGCAGGCTTTCTTGGGTTGGCTACAATGTCCGCGCGAAGGGCCACGTCGAGAGGTTGATGCGCGAACTCGGAGTAGCGGATTGAGATGGACATCGATGAACGGCGCCGGGTTGTCGCAACCTACCTACGCCGTTGCGTGATTTATTCCGATGCTTCGATTGAACGCAAGCGCGCGCGAGGCGAGGGTGAAACTGAACTTGCGCGCTGGCAAGCTTTCCGTGAATTCACCGCCTATTCGGCAGGCGAAATCGAATCGGGTGTACTAGATTCCTGGTTAACCGACGAGGAGGGGGAAGGTCCTCCACCGCCTTCGATAGGCTCTGGGTCATTCTCACTCGATCTATCTTCGATGACCTATCACGATCGCCGTGAGTGGTTAGCAGCTCTGCTAATGCCGCGCCCAGTGGTTCTTGTCGCAACGGTATCTGCCACAGGTGTCCAGAACATTTCTCCGATGTCTTCGGTTAATGTGGTCTCTAACTCTCCCCCTCTACTGACCATGTCACTATCAGTAGATATTGAGGGTAGGCCACGAGACACTTTGGAGAATCTAAGAAATGGTGGAATCGGTTCGCAGTGTACCATATTCGTATTGAATGCAGACCATGATTCTGCGTTAGCTGTCGATGCGACGGCGAGACCATTACCTCCTGATGAATCAGAATGGGATTTGCTTCCTGATACTGCGCCAAACCTAACAGGCGCACTGGCTGCTATCCACTGCGAATTGGCTGAACTCCACCCTCTGCCAGCCGGTGCAAAGGGGTCTCTAGCAATTCTACAAGTTTCATCCATCGATGTGCCAGATGGATTGCAGTCGGATACGGTGCCTCAAACCCTTTTCCAAATAGGATTCGATTCAGTAGGTCCTGCACCCAATCCGACAGATTGGCGATTTGGACTCAGCAATCACTGAGAATCGCCATTAGCAAGCTGACCCCACTTGGCCATGCCAAGCAGATGTTTTTCTGTATCAACACGCATATTCCTACCAGCGATCATCAGCAAGGTATCCGATTCGTTGAGTGCAAAGATGGGGAGTCCTGTTTGTTGACCGAGTCCTTGGATTCGATTCCTACAGACTTCCTGCTGACTCGGCATGTGCGTCAATGATCCGAGGTCGGCGATTACTAAATCTCCGTGACCGAGTCTCGACTGAAGTCCATTGAGATTCAATCGATGAAGGTCATCCGGCTTGATGTAATGGACAAAGCGATCGGCGGGAGATGCCATCTTGTGAGTTCTTTCAGTCCAGATATCTTTGCCTAAATCGTGGAATGCGTCATTGTTCTGTGGACCGGGATCTGCCGAGCGCGGGGCCCTTCTCACTTGCTCAGCCGACTTGGAAGGGTCGGGTAAGCCGAGTAATCTGAAGAGATTGACCACGAAGGTTGCATCGACCCATCAGCCATGAGTGCTTCCCTTCCACCGCTCGCATGACGGCGATTACTGAATGTGGTATTCCGAGCGGTCATTCCTCTTCTGAGGATGTTTCGTCTTCATCAAGGAGTTCGCTCAGAACCTCATTGTCCAAGGTATCTGCTACACGAGCCTGCTCATACACTTCATCGAGTTCAGTTAGTTGGAGCACAGGTGAATCCTCAGGTTCAGTTGCCTCAGTAGTTTCTTCCACCTCGGCTGTTTTCTCTTCCGGGATTTGAGCTAATTCCCCATCTTCATCACGGTCCTGTTCCTTTACTCGCCGTCTATCTTCGTCTTCGCTGAAAGGGTCAAACTGAGGGTCATCGAAGGCGTCATCCATCGAAACTTTCCTTCCTCGGCGAGCCTCAGGTGGCGCTTCTATGAGATCTTCTGGCTTGCGCATTTGCATGTAGGCAAATCCTCCACCGCCTGCAAGAACCAAGATGATCAGTATGATGAAAATAGGTGAACTGACGAGATCTGCGAAGCTGAATGGTGCTTCTTCAATCATGAGCGTAATCGACACAGAGTCTACGAGAGTTTCGTCGGATACTGTCAGTTTCACCGAACGAGTTCCGTGTGAGTCGGTCTTCCATTCTAACCAAATTCCTACATGATCTATATCGTTCGAAGGATTCCCATCTCCATCGCTGTCGACGGATGTGTCAAGATCCCAATTGTAAATCATGTTCTCAAGGTCAAAGGCTGAGTCAGTCGTCATATTGGCACTGAGAATAACCACATCGCCTTCGGTAGGCTTCTGATTACTAACGCTCAAGTGAGCAGACGGTTTGACATTGTTCACCGAGATTGGAATCTCGACCGAGGCGCGCTCACCATCGTCATCCATCGTGTGGAATACCAAACTGGAAGGAGCGGTCTGAGCATCTGGCCAGGACCCTATGAAAATGGTACCTTCCAAGTCGCAGTCATCGTTTGCCTCGCCTTCACCATCGGAGTTTTCTTCTGGATCGAGATCGAAGCAATTCTGCAGAGTGTCAATGTCTCCAGTCGTATCCCAAACACTTGCGGAGATTGTAATCTCACTATCTTCAGCAACTGGTAGTGGGTTGCTAATCGGGTCGATTTCCGGAGCGAGATTGACTATTTCGATAGCGATGGTCAGTGTCTCAGAGTTCGCTCCGTCGTCATCAGTTACGATCAAAGTAGCGAGGTGAAGGCCAGCGGTCGTATACATATGCTCGATAGTTGAGTGTTGACCAACGCTCTGGTGTTGAATCTCAGGATGGTCTTCGGCATCAGGAGACCAGAGGTGAATCAGACTGTCGATATCATTCTCTGAATCTTCAGCTGAGCCTCTGAATTCGATGCTATCGCCCTCCTCAGCGGAGTAAACTCCTCTCGAATCCGGTGTCATTCTAGTCATGCCGTTCCATAATTCCGCAGCCGGATTTGAAGGTGCGATATTGGTGACATCGATAGTGACACCCTCGGTCACCGTCGCACCATCGTCATCCATTCCGATGACTTCGATGGTGTATTCTCCTTCGACCTTCGGAGTGATGGTGCAGCGTGCACTAACACTACTTCCCTCTTCGCAAGCGGTTTGCCATGCGATGTCGACAGGAGAGAATGGATTCTGTGAATCCATATCCTCACGGTGGGTGACTTCTAAGGTCACTGAGGAGAGCACCGGAATCGAATAAGAGGAAGCGTCGACGATAATCTCCGGAGGGCGATTCAGCACAGTGATGATTTCTTCGACAGTGTCCGAATCACTTTCTTCATCTGTAATCGTCAAGCGAACGAGGAACTCTCCATCATCTTGCCAATCCGCTTCGTAAACGCAATCGTCTTCGGTGTAGGTTTCCATCGAACCACTAACCGTCTCAATTTCGAAGACGCATGTAATCGAACCACCATCTGGGTCGGTTGAGTAAAGCCCGTTGAGTATTGCATTCTCATAAGTCTGTACAGGTGAATTCACAGTCAGACTTGCCGTAGGTAACCTACCGATGAAGAGTATGAATGAGCCCTCGTTATTGCTACGGTTTCCATCGTTAGTGATGGTACCAGCCTCATCGACGACGAAGGTAATGGCTGCATCACCGACTGGTTGAGCAGCCGGAACAGTCCAATCTATTTCGACGCGCTGTTCAGAAAGACTATCCAAAGATGGAACAGCGCTCGTCGAACTCGTTCCATCTGGGCCAGTAACACGTATGTTAGTTGAGGGTGATGTCATGATTCCTCTGTTCAAAACCGGCACACTGAACGTCAGTACATCGCCTGGAATAGCTGCAAATCCAATGATTGAATTCAAGCTCACAGTCCTATTATCACGAGTCCTTTCGACGGTTACACCGGCGGAATTAGCAATCAAATCCACAGCGTGAAGATTCTCATCGGTGATGATTGTCGATACTCCAATCTGCGGCGAAGAACCACTGATCCAAGCAATGATTCCGTGAGATCCATACTCGCTACCGCCCTCTGAGCTGTCTGCTGAGTTGCCGCTATTCAGATCTACGACGAACTGGCCATAGGAATCGGTAGTGAAAGTCCTGACGTCCTCGTCAATCTCGTATCGAAATTCAACTTCTTGTCCTGTAACAGTGTTCCCTGAGTTATCGGTCACAGTCACAGTAGCGTTCATGTCCATGTCGAGGGGAGAGAGTTGGAATTCGATATCGACATCGAGTGTTCGAGTGCGTGTCATCTCCTGATACCAATTCAATTCGTGGGTTGCGATGAAGCCGATGCTCTCTGTGGTCGAGCTCTTGATGTCATTGCGGATAGCCGGGCAGTACCACTTGTAGCCAGTCACATCTCCATCAGAATTGTAGTTCGTGATGTTGTAAGATTGCCCACATCCTCCGTAACTTACTCCCGAACTTCCTCGTGCGACTACCTCCCAGGAAGTCGAGTTGGTAGTGCTGGTGTCGTCTGGAATTTCTACGTAATCGCTGGAGCCACTGTAGGTGGTGTCCTGCGAGTAAGTAGTCTCCCAAGATTCACCGACACTGACGGGGAAATCATAGCCTTCGAGGGCTGGATCGTATTCGTTCGTTACTACAAGATCAGCGACGTTGATGGTATATGTCCAAAACCAAATTTGGTAGTCGAAATCGATGTCGATAGTTGCTTCCTGTTGAATCGATGCTAAATCTGAGACGCGGATGATTTCAATTGTGTCAATCTCGATTATGAGGTCACCGTCGTAGCCAGCGAGATTGACGTCTGTGGCTTCATATTCTCCATCGGATTCAACCTTGTAGACAAGAGTGGGAACTCCTTCAACGTTCAACGTGTAGATGTCAGTAACTCGTGTATCGAGGGTTCCGTCGAGGGTTTCTACATCAGTATCGACACCGCTTTCTTCGACGAAATCACGGACATCGAGGAATCCGTCGTAATTCCAACGGTCTCCAATTCTCCAGTCAGGAGTGTCGACAAGGCTCGATCCGGAATTGTGATTTGTGTGCCGAGAATCGGCGTCGTCGACCAATCCAATGGTCGGTCCGGCGGGTCCGAACAGACCTATCGCCGGAGTAAGAATCAGCATTAATACAACAATGAAACCATTCAATCGCAGGTCAGACACGTCTCTGTGCAGACTACGTCTGCACATGAATCTCACTCAGACGCGTAATCCCCGAAAAACTAAGATTTTCTCTGGAACAGAGGCGTCCTGAATCAATATCCTGCCACAATCGGCAGGCTTTCATCAAATTTCTCTAATCAGAGAAGATCGGCCAACTCGTCCTGAATGAACTGGACTGCTTCGAGGATCTCGGACTTGTCACGAGCTCCTGTGATAACCATCTTTCCGGAACCGAAAATCAGACAGACGACTCGAGGGTAGTCGAGTCGGTAAATGAGTCCAGGGAATTGCTCTGGCTCGTACTCAACCTTGTCGAATGGTAGGTGGAAAGTGAGGTTGTTCAGGTTGAGCCGGCGCGGCATTGCTGCCAGCGGCTCACCCTCACGAATACCACGAATGCGTGAATCTTCCTCTTCTTTTTCCTCGTCTGTAGCGGCGCGGATGCCACCCTCGATATCGATAACACTTGTGTGGTTGTCGTCCATGCGAGCAGTTCCGTCGTAGTCCTCGGGGTAAAACAGAGCATAGGTTGCAACCATGTTTTGGACTTCGATCTCTACGTCTTCAAGCTCCCAAGTCTCGATGCCTGCCTTACGCAGATCACCGATCATGCGCTCGATTCCAGTGTGGATGTTGTCCTTGTTCTTGCCACCTGTGCAAACGGCACGCCCGGAGCGGAACATGAGAATCGCAAGTTTCGGGTCAACCACTCGGTAGACGACACCAGGGAATTGTTCTGGCTCGTATTCGCAGTTCAGCTGGATGGCAATGTCTGGTAGGTCAAGTTCCTCCGCCACGCGGGTGGAGGCGACCACGTTGACGACAGTCAGTCGTTCCTCGTCACTCTTCATAGGGCCCCGCACTTATGAACCACTTTTAAAGAATTGTCGTGAATCCCAAGCCACTGATGCTGAATAATAGGGGCTCAGTTGCTTGTTTCAAGCGAGGATACGTACACCTTCGGCTCCGAGCCGAGAGATCAGAGGTGTCCCACCGGCCACCTCTATCGCCTCTGCTACTCTCTGTGGCTCATCTGTCAAAGCGACCATGCAGCCGCCCCCACCTGCACCAGTGAGTTTGGCTCCTAGAGAGTGTGGGCGTACCGCTTCTACCAGCGCGTCGAGCTCGGGGCTACTGACCTCAAGGCTCTGCAATCTTACGTGGCAGGCGTCCATCGCCATACCGACAGCCTCGAGATTTCCGGCTCCTAGAGCGGTTAATCCAGCCTGTGTAATTCGAGCGATTGCTTCCATGTCTGCATGCTTGGAAGGGTCTCGCTCAAGCAAACGAGCCACACCTGCCACCATCTCTCCAGTTGGAGATCCGATGCCGGTGAATCCGAGGACCAGCCAAGCATCGATTTCAGGTGGTAGATTTACCTTACAAATCGACCATTTTCTCTCACCCTCGGGCGTAACCAGACTAGCATCAAAAACATGTTCAGCCCCTTCAACGATATCTCCAGAAACGACAACACAACCTCCCAGTGCGCTGGTTGCAGTGTCAGTCGGGCTTGCTCGACCAGCCTGAGCCTTTACCTCAGCCGCATGACCAATCCGAGCCAGTTGAACAGAATCGATTTCATCATCCGGATGCGTCAAACGCTGAACAGCAGCACTCATTGCATTCGACAAAGCAGCCGAGGACCCAAGTCCTGCGGCTGAGAATAACCCACTACTAATCTCCATTCTCAGAGGCACACCATCATACCCAAACACATCATTCAATATGTGCGAGATATGTGGGTGACGATGTGCTTCGAAGGACATTCCTTCGATGGTCCAAGAGTCCGATTCAGTCAATTCAACTTCAACTCCTGAATCGATGGCCACAGCCACTGCCGGATGGCCATAGACAACCGCGTGCTCACCGAACAAGATGCACTTGCCGGGGGCGAATGCCCTGACCATGAACAAGGGTGAGGGTGTTGGGACATGAGCATTTGGGATGGGTCATAGTGAGGTGATGAAGAGTTAGAAAGGAGCGGTTGATTGAAGGTCCGGCCACTCCTGCAAGGAGTGTTCAGGCCGTTGCCTGAAGGTGATTAGAGATGGAGCACCCACTGCTTCAGACATACGGGCCGCTCGATGGCTGGATGATTCTGCTCCTCATCGGCGGAGTCTCGATTAGCTTCTTCCTCTATCAGGTTCAACTTGCCACTCGCTTAGTTATGCTAGGCGCCAGTGACTCTCGATTCGATTCCTGGGGACAACGCATCAAGGAAGTCATAACAGGTTGGTTGGGTCAGAAGAGAGTACTCGAAGATCGTATTGTAGGTGGTATGCATGTCCTCATGTTCTGGGGATTCTTGATGCTCTCGACCGATATGTTCGACCTTGCTACGGCTAATTGGTTCTCTCACAACATCTTACCAGATATTCTCAATGGGCCATGGAATGGGATGGTCGAATTTGGTTACACCATAGCTCTGATTGGTTGTACGGCTGCGCTACTTCGTCGAGTCGTCTTCACTCCGGAGAAATTGAAGGGGAAATCACAACTTGAAGGAAATTTCATCCTTGTGTTGATTATGACGATCACGACGACTTCATTCGTTGTCGAGTCGGCTGAATCACCCTCGGCTTTCTGGGAGCCACTTGGGCACTTCGTAGCTGGGTTAGGCTTGGCTGATGTCGTCGTAGTTGCTGCTTATTGGGCGCACATGGTTGCGATTTGCACCTTCTTTGTACTGATTCCTGTATCCAAGCATATGCACTTAGTGATGGCCTTTCCCAACGTATTCTTCTACGACACAGAGCCGATGGCCAAGATGCGCCCGCTCGCGGTGAACGAGAGCGGGCAGGCTGTTCCGTTAGAGGATCTCGACATCGAAACATTCGGCGTATCGAGTTACGAGGAGTTTAGTTGGAGGCAATTGATTGATGGTTGGGCGTGCACGACTTGTGTACGTTGCCAAGATGTCTGTCCAGCTTACGAGTCCGGAAAGGCGCTCAATCCTATGCAGATTATCCACGACATCCGCGATTACGCGAATGAACATGCTCCAATTCTTCTGAAGGGAGAGACTCCTGATGAGAGCATCCTTGACCGAATGAGCGCAGAAGCGGTCTGGGCTTGCACTACCTGCCACGCGTGCGTGGACGCTTGCCCAGTGTACATCGAGCATGTGCCGAAACTGACCGATTTGAGGCGCAATGCGATGATGGAGACGATGGAATATCCAGAAGAACTCAATGTCGCGATGGGTAACCTCGAGTCGGCTTCTAACCCATACGGCTTCGGCATGCATGAGCGCGGAAACTGGGCTGAGGGGCTCGATATCAAGATTGGTGAGCCAGCCGAGTACATCTACTTCGTCGGCTGTGCAGCGAGCTTCGATGAACGCAATCAGAAAGTCGCCCGCGCGACTATTGGCTTGCTGAAAGAGGCTGGATTGGATGTTGGCATTCTCGGAATGCAGGAAGGATGCTCGGGAGACCCTGCTCGTCGCGCGGGTAATGAGTACCTCTTCCAGATGCTCGCTGAGACCAATATGATGACTTTCCAAGAACTTGGTGTCAAGCGTATCGTGGCTTCCTGCCCTCACTGCTTCCATACTCTTGGCAAGGAATACGCCGACTACGGAGGCGCCGATCTCGAGGTCTTCCACCACTCCGAAATCCTTGCCAAATTACAGGAGGAAGGCAAGTTGCCCGATGTCGATAAGGATGGCTCAGTGACCTTCCACGATCCTTGTTACCTCGGTCGTATAGGCGGTATTGTCGACGAACCTCGTGACCTCATCGGAGGCGTCGATGTCGAGGTTGAGCGCCACGGCACAGATTCATTCTGCTGTGGTGCAGGTGGTGCACAGATGTGGATGGAGGAAGACGCAGACAAGCGCGTTAACCAAATCCGCGCTAAGGAAATCGCAGAAACAGGCTGTGATACTGTGGCAGTCGGGTGTCCATTCTGTTCAATCATGGTAAAAGATGGCTTAGATTCAGTAGGGGCTGAAATGGACGTCATGGATGTTGCTGAGATACTTTGGGAACAGATTGTCGCCAAAGACGCCGAAATTCAAAATAATTTCAGAAAGAAATCCCGTGGGTCTCGATTCTGGAATTCACGAAAAGGCGGCTTCAATTAATTTCGATTTATTGAAACTGAGAGATTTGAGGAATTCAAGCCTCGGCCTTCTCAAATGCCGCTGAGTGACGCATAAATAGCGCATCCTTGAGCCATAAGCATGGACGACGAGTTCACCATTGCAGGCTTTACCATTCCAAGAATCGCGATTTACGATGGAGTCTTTCTCGTATTATGGGGGATAGCGGCTTACATCATCTCCGATCAATCTTCGATAACAGCAATGATTCCTTCATTGATGGGCGCTCCTCTGATGATTCTAGGTATACTTTCTGAAAGGATGCCAAATATGCGCCACCACCTAATGCATGCAGCAATGGTTCTGACATTGTTAATGGTAATCGCACCTCTCTCAATGTTCGCATCTATGGGAGTTCCTGATTCGTCACTCGCTCTTGCTTCCAACCTTGTTCTCATCTTAGTAGGAGTTTGCTTCATGGTTTGTGGAATCATGTCATTCCGCGCAGCCCGTATCGCACGTGAAGAGGAGTGATTGGCTTGTCGGCACCAGTAATTGGAGTCACAACCTCGGTTAATGTGCGCGATTACGAGACCCCCGAACAAGCGGTGGTCATGGTCCCAGCGAATTATCCACAAGCGATTAGGCGAGCGGGAGGGATTCCTATTCTGCTCACCGAAGGCGACGATGTTGAGACTCTTCTCGCCCGTCTAGACGGCATCATCATCGCCGGCGGTCGAGACGTCGATCCCGCTCGATACGGTGAAGAGCCGCACGAGCGCACAGACAACCTTCGCCCCGAACAAGATACTTGGGAATCTGCGCTCATCGCCACTGCGATTGAGCGCGACCTTCCACTACTCTGCGTCTGCCGTGGCCACCAACTCCTAGCTGTCGAACGTGGTGGCCGCCTCCACCAGCACCTCCCAGAGACTCCTGGCTACGAGAAGCACGGTGCAACAGGTGGCGAGTGGTCTAATCATGCAGTCGAAATCGACCCGAATTCGAGACTCGGTTCGATTATCGGAACAAATGTAATCGGTAACTCGGGGCACCATCAAGGAGTAGCCGATGCAGGTGACCTCACAATTGTAGGAAGAACCGAAGATGGTCTCATCGAAGCGGTAGAACTTCCAGGGGCCAGTTTTCTCCTCTCGATGCAATGGCACCCTGAGATGCTTAACCAAACCAAGGTTTTCGACGCACTAATTGAGGCAGCACGTGCTTAGATATCTCAGAATCAAAGGTCTGAACCATTTGATTGATGAACTCGTTAGTTGAGTCGAGCCCAATGAGTGACCGCCATCGCGCCCCAGTCATCGGGATAACTGCCTGCAAGCGGGAGTCCTCATTCGGTCCTTGGAACCTTGAAGCGGTCATCCTCCCCTCTGGCTACACTACGGCAATTGAAGAAGCAGGGGGAAAACCTCTCCTCCTACCGCCAGGTTGTTGCCCCTCCTTACTCGACATTCTTGACGGCATCGTTGTTGCTGGTGGACCGGACATCGACCCCTCACTCTACGGAGAGGCACCTTCCGAGCATATCTCATTGGCACATCCCGATCAGGATGTCTCGGAATCAGATTTGATTCGAGCAGCGGTCGAACGTGACATCCCGCTACTCGGAATTTGTCGTGGAATGCAATTGATGTGTGTCGTTCATGGTGGAAAAATCCACCAACACCTCCCAGAGACCCCTGGGCACGAAGAGCATGGAGGGTGGGATGGCGATGTTACCGAGCATGGCGTCCAAACCGTCGAGGGAACTCACCTGCATTCCATTATGGGTGCAAATGTAGCCGTTAATTCGACCCACCACCAAGGCGTCTTCGACCCAGGTAGCCTCTCCGTTTCTGCCCATTCCTCTCACGACGGACTCATCGAAGGGGTCGAGCGAACCGACAAGCGATTCTGTATCGGCGTTCAATGGCACCCCGAACGCATCGGCCACGTCGGATTGTATCGCGCGCTCGTTGATGCGGCGCGAGGTTCATGAGCGCGCGGCGCGCGGATTCGCCACGAGAGCATGGTATTGCGAGTCTACGACACGCGCTCGCGCGCTAAGCGTGAATTCGAACCTCTGGTCGAAGGAAGTGTCAGACTCTACGCTTGTGGAATCACACCATACTCTCCAAGTCACCTTGGACACGCACGCCAAGCCATCGCCTTCGACGTCATCGTCCGATGGCTTCGTCACTCGGGCTACGCAGTCGAATATGTCACTAATTTCACCGACATTGATGACAAAATCATCAATGTCGCGAACGCCGAAGGCGTCGATTTCACTGTCGTTGCAGAACGTAATATCGCGGACTATTACACCGTCATGGACGCGATGAACGTTCTTCGCGCCGACACTTACCCTCGCGTAACAGAATCAATTCCAGAAATAATCGACATGGTCGAGCAACTCATCGGTAAAGGACACGCTTACGTCGCCAATGACGGAGTCTACTTCGAAATCGATTCTGCCCCCGAAAAATACGGTGAATTAACCGGCCAAACACTAGAGATGGTACGAGCCGGTGCAGGAGGGCGCGTCGATAACACCGGCTCGGGCAAGCGAGACCATCGCGACTTCGCTCTGTGGAAGCTTGCCAAGCCAGGAGAACCCTCCTGGGAGAGTCCTTGGGGAGAGGGACGTCCAGGCTGGCACATCGAGTGTTCAGCAATGTCACTCAAGCATCTAGGCGAGACTTTCGACATCCACGGAGGTGGTGCTGATCTCTTATTCCCACACCATGAAGCCGAAATTTTCCAATCCGAATGCTGCCTTGGGCACGAACCTGTCGTCAAGTATTGGCTGCATAACGGACTAATCAACGTCGACGGCGAAAAAATGTCCAAATCGCTTGGAAATTTTTGGACGATTAGTGATACCTTCGAACACGTCGATCCGCTCGAACTTCGCTACGCTTTGCTCAATGCTCCTTATCGCCAACCGATTGAATTCAACATGGCGATGCTGGAGGAATCAAAGAAGCATCACGAGCGCATGATGGAAGTCTATGGTAAGGCGCTCGTGGCGGCGGAAAGCAGCGAATGGAAGGGACACAAAGACCTCGAGACAGCCGCTGAGCGCTTTACCGCCGGAATGAATGATGATTTCAATACGCGAACCGCGATGGTCGAAGTTCAAACTGTGGTCCGCGAATTACGAGCCCTGCTCGACTCAAATGCCGATTCAGGGCTCATCGCAGCCAGCGTTGGCTGGCTCAATGAATTCGCTGGCAACCTACTCGGTTTACTGCCCGATACAGACACGGTCAGAGCAGCACAGGCCGAAGGAGTATCGGCTCGCAGCAATCTCGCAAGTCAAGTCGAACCTCTACTCGAGCAGAGAGCCACCGCCCGCGCAGACAAAGACTGGGCGCGTGCAGACCAAATCCGCGACCAACTTAACGAACTTGGCGTGGTCGTCGAAGACAGCCCTGATGGCCCCGTTTGGCGCATAGAGTGAGCAAGTTCTGCGTCCTAAAACGGGCACTCAGTCAATCTTTCAGAGGATTATTCTTCTTCTTCGAACCTACCGCGCAGATTCTGATTGATAGTGACAATCGAAGCGATTAACAGACCAACTAGAGAAATTACTGCAATCCAATAGAACGGCCCGTCCATCCACGAAGTTTCAGGCTCTGGGTCGTTGGGCTGCGGCTCGGGTTCAGGTTCAGGCTCACCGTCATCGAGGTCAAGATAGGACCAAGCATCACGGCAAGTCACGTCCTCGGGAGTGCTCGCAACATCTTCACACAAGTTTCCTGGAATGGCGAATGCATCCTCGACCTCCAACTGACAGTACCATCCTTCTAATTCGATACACTCCTCGGTTGGTTGCATTACTACGAGAATCGCTCCACAAAGCAATTCCTTGCTTTCGGGAGTGACTTGTCCATTATCGGAAGTGCAGGCCTCGAGATGGATTCCCTCTTCGATTGTTGTCGGGTGGGAAAGGGTGGCTCCTCGAGGACCATAGGTCGGCCAAATCTGTGGCAACTCTGGCTCTGGGACCGTGTTTCCTCCATTGCCGTTGTTTCCATCACCGCCGCCAATCGAGGTGTCGATTGGGTCGGCGCCGCCGACGGTGCCACCTACGCGATGTCCATCATCGTCGAGCTCGATATCGTAGAAGTCAGCGTAGAGGTCGATTGTTCGCCCGTTTTGGAAAGTTGCAGAGCGGTTCAGTACGTCGAAGTAGCGATCGTCACCGAGGGTGAAGAGGTACTCAATCGGCACGCTCGCACCTTGGTTGCATGACTGGAGGTCTGCTAGTAACTCCTCCACCGTCTGCTGGGCTTCGGGAACTCCATCGTAGGTGATGTCGGTGGCCTTGGTGAAGCCATCGCCTTGGATAATCTGAATCTCATCGTCCATCGCTTGCATGATGTCGACATCACCGAAGACGGCTAGACCGCCGATGACGACTAGACGGACATCGGGGTCAATTGCCTCGATGACATTGCGATATGGGTCGGCATGGAATGTGTCGAGCACGACGAGATCGGCTGCTAGACCGGCTTGTATACGGCCTGTGTGTTCCGACCAGCCAATCGCGTCGACGATATTGGTGCTAATCGTCTGGACCATTTCGTAATCGGTGAAAATATCACCGAGAACATTCTGATCCCACCACTCGGCAGTCTTGAGTTCGTGCATTGAACTCTTGGAACCGCTCGGCCCCCAATCCGGTCCAATCATGATGTTCACGCCCTCTGCCTTCGCGGTTGCGATGTCTGTGGTTTCGCCGTAGAGAATGAGGTTCGAGGTCGGTGACCATGCTAGGCTACCACCAACGTCTCCGAGTGCGGATAATTCTGGTTGTGTGAGGCCGGTACCGTGGATTATGACGACCTCACCGACGAGTAGGTCATTATCGACAAGGATATCGAATTCAGCCCTGCTCGACTCATCGACTCCTTCTGCAAGATGAAGGAACCAAGCGTCTAGTTCTCCGGAGGAGTTCCCGTCCTTGATGTGCTGTCCTGCATAATCTGATTCTAATTCTGTCACCTTCGTGTGGATGTAGTCCTTACCGAAGTTGTAGAGTTCAATATTGCGCGTTAGCATGGTCTCGAAGGTGTCGGTGTTAGATGTTGAACCACCTTGCAGTGCAGTGTTTCCACCCGCAACTGCACGTAATTCAGCGAAGCGCATAGCGGATGAATCGTATAGCGAGCATCCTATGTCCTTAGCATCACTATAGCCTGAGTAGGACTGCCATTGGTAGCGGTTATCCCAACCATCTGTACCGTGGTCCCACAATGGGATGAGGTTGTACTTCGCGTGATTGTGCGGGTCGATGAACCCGGGGTAAATCGTTCCGCTTGTAGGAATTGAAGGAATACCGTCAGCCGCTGCTGGCGCACCGTCAGCAGCGCTCCAAACAGCTTCGATCATTCCATCGACAACGAGGATGCGGCCATCATCGATAACCGAGTTTTGTGATTCCATAGTCACCACGCGGCCTTCGAGAACGTACTCACCGCGGTGAATGTGATCTTGAGGAGGGTAGCAATTACCCTGAACTACGTTACCAACACCAACCCAAGCAGCATCATTAGCACCACCAGGGGTCGGCTCGCCATCGCTCAGCTTTACCCAATTTCCACTCGAATCGTAACCATAGGGGATGTCCCAATCAGAATCCTCACCCTCGTAACTGACCGTATTTATCTCGTTCATATTTCCGTCGAGAATACGGATTGTATCACCATCCCAGAAATCGAATTCAATCTGGGTCCAAGAACGGAAGAAGGTGATGTATTCGCCTGGGGCTAGAATCGTATCCCACTTGATACTACAAGCAGGGGAACCGCCATCGGCGATATCATCTAGCCACCAGCCGCCGATGTCGATGGCTGCGTTGGTCGGATTGTACAATTCGACATACTGGTCGTTGTAAGTCCCCATCTGCCCATCGCCATTCCAATCGGTACCATCGTAATTGGCATTATTTGGTGATACAAGAATCTCGTTGATGATAATCGAATCACCACTACCCTGCGCCGACGCCGTCATCATCGGTGTCAGCGCCATCATTAGCATGAGTAAAGTCAGTGTGAGTGCACGACGCATTGCAACGTAACGGCTCGCTTCTCCCCTTGAATCCAACCGTCAATGGTTTACTCCCTCAATCATAAGAATTCACAATGATTCCTGCCCAAAATCGAAACATCGTGATGACGAAGCAGCGAAATACTGACCGAGTGCGAAGCACTCGCGATGAACATGCAGCGCAGTGGCAGAGTGGCCTGTGCCGCCCTGATGGTTCTCACCATGTCATTCGCCGGCTGTTTAGGCGGAGGTTCCTCATCCGACAGCGGCGAAACAATCCCCGATTGGGACAAAGACATGTCTTACATCGATGACCCCGTTAGTCACTCAGACGCCCGATTCTTCGATGTCGCTGCTCCATTTAGTAACCAGACTTGGGGCAATGCCAGTTGGGCGGTCTTCGGTAATGAGGAGGGTGGAAATTGCTGCGAACATTACCTAGCCGCAACGAAGGAAGGATGGATCCTCAACTTCGGCGGTGAATACCCAACGTGGTCTGAAGACCGAGGCCACACATGGCAGGAATACCGTCCAAGCATATTCTCGCAGATTGGCTGCAGGGAACCGAAACCAACGGTGCCCGGGCAGGAGGGGCTTGGAGAGGGAAGCATCGTTCAAGCGACTAATGGTGACCTGATCTCAATGGGCTGGTTCCCATATCCAAGCACTAGCGGTGCCGACCAATTCTACGCATTCTTTTACGATGCTGAAGACAAAGAGTGGAGCTGGTGTTTCAACCGTACTCCTGAACCATTCTATGATCGCTCTTGGCAGGTTGAAGTGGTCGGTCCAATAAACGGTGGAATTTACGGAAATGGCGATTGGGCGAGCCTCGTAATCTCAAATTTCTGGCACCAAGTTGCGAACTTCGGTGGACAGATTTCGACTGATGGTTTGAACTACGATTACTTCGATTTCCCCGACCGAGATTCGAATCTCGACTTAATCGAGGTCGACCTTACAGCAGAATCTCTCGGCCCGGAGTGGGATTTCACCAAGCCTCACAAGGAGATGCGAGCATTCCCAGTCCCCTCGGGTGGGCTCTACTTCCCCAATTATTTCCTAGATGGCACGGACGCCTTCGTCGACACCTCTCTCAACTGGTGGGCTGCTACCTCGCTCAACGGCTCCTCACTACCTACTCAATACTGTGCAATCGATTCCTCTACTGCCTTGCATTGCTTTGGGGCGCTCGGCAGCGGTACCGGCATCATGCACCATATCTCATGGGATGGTGGAGAGACTTGGGATTTGCAGGAATACAATCTGTCTGGAACAGCGAGTGAACTTGAGGAGTGGGAGTGGCATTCCAATGGTGTCCATGACCTCCTTGTCGTCAATATCCGCTATCAGAGTGCAGATGGCCCTGATGTGGATATTGCATGGCATGTCCGAGATTATTCTGAGTCTCTAGAGCCGGACATGAAGACCTACCTAGGGCAAGGGGATCTCGATTCGACCTCTGGTGCTGGCAATGATATTCGCTTCGATTTCGCCAGCATGGCAATCCTGCCAGATGGTGGGTCATTCATTGCTTACATGGACTCGACTGACCCAGACCCTCTGTTTGGGGTGGAGCTGCTGCTGCCAGTCGAGTATGGACCACATATTCTAGAGATGTGAGTGCCTAGGCTGCACCGCGCCAATCTCAGGCTTCGACGGTGAAAGTCACGCTTACTCCGTCGACTTGGAAGGAATCTCCAGCGGCAGCCCCATCGTTGAGGCTTGCCGCGCCAGCACGCACCTCTGACTGAACATGGGCCCAATCCGCGTCTGCTAACTCGAGACCATCAACCCAAACAGCGAGTGTGATGCTCGCCTCGACATCGAGGTCGAGGTCCTTGCGCTTGGCCTGCACTCTGCGAATTATGTCCCGCGCGAGGCCCTTCGAAAGTAAATCATCGTCGAGACTCATATCGAGAACGAGAGAGACATCACCGACGTTTTCGTCAGAAATCGTCGAGGCGGCGAAGCCATCTTTCTCGACGCGACGGATCTCAATATCGTCCATTGTAATGTCATATCCTTCGAGGATGCAGATTCCTGCGTCAATCTCCAACAATAGGTTGTCAGGATCAGCCTCACCCAGCAAAGCAATCACTGCAGGCAAATCCTGCCGGCACTTCTTGCCCAGTGCCTTACGATTAGGCTCGACAACCATACGCTGGAAGCGCTCAAGGTCATCCTCAGTGGTCAGTGACTCGACATTCAGTTCGTCCGCCAGCAAATCATGGAAGCGACCGATATCTGGCTCGCCAACAATCCAGCCAGCCCGACAAGGTAGGCGCTGTCGGCGATCAGCATCAACACGAACGCGCCGCCCAGTCTCTGCCAACGCGCGCACTAGCTCCATCTCCTGTTCAAGCGCCCAATCTTGCGGCGGTAAGTTCGACTCAACAAGACTTGAGCCGACCGGCCAATCGGCTAAATGAACCGAAACGCCGGTCAAATCGCGGTGAATTTGGTCTGGCATGAACGGAGCCACTGGCGCCATTAATCGGCAAACCGTCAGCAACACTTCGTGCAAGGTGTGCTGACACGCTCTTTTGTCCAACGAATCAGCCTCATCCCAAAGGCGGCGACGGCTGCGGCGCACATACCAATTCGAGAGGTCATTCACAACGAATGCCTCGAGTTCACGCCCAGCCTTGTGGAAATCCCACTCAACAAAATGGTCGTGATATGAGTTGGCGACCGTGTGTAATCTGGAGAGAATCCAACGGTCGAGCGGACTGCGGTCCGCAACTGCCACAAAGCCGTCCGCATCATCCGCATCAAAGCCATCGAGTGCGGCGTAGTCAGCGTGGAAACGGTGGACATTCCATAGTGTGAGGAACATCTTGGCGTAGGACTCTCGAACTCCGTTAGAATCGAAATTTGTCGGCGACCATGGTGCGCTCTGCGTCATCATGTACCAGCGAATCGAATCCGAACCTTCCTTGTTGAAATGGTCCCAAGGATTCACCACATTTCCACGTGACTTCGACATCTTCTTGCCGTCCTTATCGAGGATATGGCCGAGTGAGAGGCAACGACGGTAGCAGATACTGTCGAACACCGTAGTTGAGACCGCCATTAGCGAGTAGAACCAACCACGTGTTTGGTCGACGGCCTCACAGATGTAATCGACTGGGAATGCTCCGTCGAATTTGTCTTGATTCTCAAATGGATAATGCCACTGAGCGAAGGAAGCGCACCCGGAATCAAACCAGCAATCCATGACGTAGGGCTCGCGCACCATCTCACCCGAACAATCGCTAGTTGGACAATTGAGCTTGACGTCGTCGACGTATGGTCGATGCAGCTCGGGCGGCATCGGCGAGCCAGCTGTCTTCATTTCCTCCATCTCAGCGATGCTGCCGATGCAGTGCTCTATTCCACAATCAGGGCAGATCCAAACAGGAATCGGTGTGCCCCAATATCGCTCGCGGCTGATTGCCCAATCCTTGATGTTGGACAGCCACTCTCCCATGCGCTTCTCACCAGTCCAATCCGGAGCCCATTCGACCTCCGAATTGTATTGCATGATTTGCTCCTTGACAGCAGTCATTCGCACGAACCAACTGTCCATGGCGTAGTACAACAATGGGTGATCCGTGCGCCAGCAATGTGGGTAATCGTGAGTGTAAATATGCTCTCGATACAGCGAATTCTCGTCTGCAAGTAAATTGATGATGTCTTCGTCGCAGTCTTTCACATACCGGCCATCAAGCTGCCCATGAGTGCCTGCAACGAAGCACCCATCCATTCCAACGGTATGCTGAGCTGGAAATCCTTCTTTCATACCCAAATTGTAGTCGTCCTCACCATACATCACGGCTGTATGGACGACTCCAGTACCGTCACTTGTCGTGACGAAGTCGGCGCCTACGATGGTCCAGGCTGCAGGATGCTCGGAGCCATCGATGGCGCCGGGGAAAAGAGGATTGTACGAGCGACCGACGAGGTCAGAGCCAGGGAATTCATCGATCACTTCGATATGATGGCGAAGAACTTCTCCCATCAGATCCTTGGCGAGAATTAACTCCTCACCAACTGGTGCGCCGCCGCGACCTTCCCAAGATTCTGAAGGCGGCGTACTGATCCGAACTCGAACATATGTCACATCGGGTCCAACGGCAAGCCCGACATTACCGGGCAGTGTCCAAGGAGTGGTTGTCCAAGCGAGCACGGAAGCATCTTCATCTGCGAGCTTGAATTTGATGAAAACGGCAGGCTCAGCGACCTCTTTGTAACCCTGAGCTACCTCATGAGTCGAGTAACTGGTTCCTGTCTGTGGGCAAAAGGGTAGAACTTTGTGACCACGAAATAGCAAGCCTTTGTCGAACATTTGCTTGAGTGACCACCAAGCGGATTCGATGTAATCGTCGTGCAGTGTGACGTAAGGATCGTCCATATCGACCCAGAATCCCATGCGTTCGGTCATTTCGCGCCATGCTTCTTCGTAGGTCCAGACGCTCTCCTTGCACTTTTGGTTGAAGGCCTCCATTCCGTATTCTTCGATGGCTTCATTGCTCATCAGGTCCAACTGCTTCTGCACCTCAATCTCTACTGGCAAACCATGGGTGTCCCACCCCGCCTTACGCTCAACAATGTGACCTTCCATCGTTTTCCAACGGCAGACCATGTCCTTGAATAGACGAGAAATCACGTGGTGAATTCCCGGTTTACCGTTCGCAGTAGGTGGCCCCTCGAGGAAAGTGAATGGGGATGCACCGCCGCGGCGCGCCTCAATGCTCTGGGCGAATGTCTTCTCATCGCTCCAAGCCTGCATCAGGGCTGTCTCGAGGGCGACCGGATCGAGTTCGCCGGCTGGCTTCGGTACTACCATCGGGCGGGCGACCTGCGGTCGCGTCTTGAAGTTGAGGGGGTCGCCCAAAGGGCGTTTAGGGAGATTCGGGGGTCTTTGGTTCTGTGACGGGCGTCTTCGAGGCGAGCGCTGTCACCGTTGCTTGGAAGGGTTCAAAGGCGGGCGATGCGGGGTTCTGACCATGTCTGAGACGGTCACGCTTGATGTTGGCGGGATGACTTGCGATGGCTGCGCAGGGCGTGTCCGTGATGCGCTTGAGGGTGTGGCTGGAGTTGCTTCCGCAGAGGTATCGCACGAGACCGGTTTTGCTATCGTTTCTCATTCAGGGGTTTCTCGTGATTTGATGACCGGAGCGGTTCGGACAATTGGCTACACGGTCGATGGTCAGGCCGAGGATTATCACTGGGGTGACCGAAGTGTCTGGAAACAGAGTGCACACAACACGAAATGGTGTCTCATCGGCTGTTCAATTGGCGACTTTGGTACAATTATTGCATTTGGAGGGTTCCAAGGATTTGGATACAATCTGCAACCAATCCCTTATCTTGATGCTCTTGGCTGGTCTGCAATGTCGATTATGATGCTTGCAATGTTCAATGGAATCATGACCTCAATCGCACTTGAGACCTTCATCTTAATCAAACAGATGGGGGGAATTAGAGAAGCATTCAGAGTAGCTATTGGAATGTCTCTTATTTCGATGATAGCAATGGAATCCTCGATGAATGCTACAGATTTTCTAATCATGGGAGAGCCTACATTGACATGGTGGGTAATCCCAATCATGCTTATTGTTGGATTTATTACTCCGTGGCCATACAATTACTGGCGCTTGAAGAAATATGGAATGGCTTGCCACTGAAGGAGGTTTGTCGTGGAAGATATGTTTGGTCTCGCTGACGAGATTACTGCATGGATTGGCGATTATGCTCGCAGCAACGGCATCGAAACGCTAGTAATCGGAGTTTCTGGCGGCATCGATTCTGCTGTAACATCGACACTTTCTGCTCGAACTGGACTTCCTACGATTGTACTCAATATGCCAATTCACCAAGACCCAGAACAATTTGCGTTGGCGAATCAACACATTTCTTGGCTTGAATCAAATTTTGAGAATATTGAATCACGATATTCACCCTTCGATCTCACAAAAGTATTCGATGCATTTTCCATTGAGCTCGGAGAATATTGTTCAAACCTTACCCTAGCAAATGCCAAGGCTAGACTTAGGATGACTACTTTGTACCATTTCGCAGGTCTGAGAAATGGTATTGTTGTAGGTACAGGAAATAAGGTCGAAGACTTCGGAGTGGGCTTTTTCACAAAATACGGAGATGGCGGTGTTGATATTTCTCCTATTGCAGATCTAATGAAATCCGAAGTTTACGCAATTGCAGAATCACTCGGCATCATTCAGGAAATTCAAGATGCTGCACCTACAGATGGCCTGTGGCCTGATGGTAGAACGGATGAGGATCAAATCGGTGCAACTTATGCAGAACTTGAATGGGCTATGGACCATGAAGAAAACCCTAGCGATGAGGAGTTAACAGAACGCCAAAGGCAAGTATTGGAAATTTACCGGGGCTTCAATAAAGCCAATTCACACAAGATGAATCCAATTCCCGTATTCAAGAATACACATCGTCAATGAGGGGTTCTCGTGACTATGCAACTATGTGGAACCGAAGAGGTTCGAGTTGCATTCGAGAGGGGAGATTCAATATCGCTGATTCTAGTCAAGAGAGATCACGGAAATCAGGCGGTGGAAAATATTATTTCAATGGCTGAAAAGTTGAATATTCCTGTGATTGAAGGCTCAGAGAACGATTTGTGGCGGATGGCAAAAAACAATTCTGATGGTGCCCCAGATGTTCTTGGATTGGTAGGAAGAAATCCCTCTGCGAGCTTTGAGGAAGTTCTAGAATCTGGTGGACTCATCTGGATGCTGGATGGTGCAAAATATCCAGTAAACATCGGATTTTGTATTCGAACCGCAGAAGTTTCGGGAGCAGATGCAGTAATTGTAGATGGGCCACTCAACAACGAGAAAAGAAGCGCTGCAAAACGCGCTTCGATGAAGTCATACAGATTCATTCCTGTTTTCTGGCGTGAGGCTATTGGCTCCATTAAATCTGCAAAAGAGGCAGGATTCCGAATAATCGCAGTTGAAGACGTTGGAGAAAATGCGCCTTGGGAGGTTGATTTGACTGGAAACATTGTCCTCATTGTTGGTGGTGAAAGAGAAGGTATCAGCGAGCAAGTCTTGTCTGAAGTCGATGAAATAATTAGAATCCCAATGACCGGATTCGTTCCTTCATTCAACTTACAGGCTCCGCTATCCGCGGTCGCTATTGAAGCACAAAGACAGCGCTCAGATCAGTGACCGTGGTCTAACCATCCCATTTGCGATGCTAAGAGCAGTAGAACGCCAACTAATGCAATTCCCATCAACATTGGAACAACTGTGGCACGACCTGTCTCTGGGTTGTGAATGTCAGGTAGAGTGTCTACTGTGGCAACATAGAGGAATGAACCTGCAGAGAATAGCATAACCAATCCAAGCGTTGCAGATTCGATATCTGCTAGCGCTAGGTAGGATAAGATAAGGGCTAGAGGTGTCGCTACTGAGAATAGTGCTACATCCTTAATCGCTTGACTCTCATTTTCTCTCTCATGCATTGAGAATACACCAAGACTGAATGCTGCTGGTGCTTTGTGAATCAATACAGCAGCTATTACAGCTGAAGTTAGTGCAGATTCGCCGGAAGCAATTGCAGCGCCGATAGCAAGACCATCTGCTGCTGCATGTAAGGATAATCCGGCTACTAGAGTCCATCCAACCTTGTGATGGTGAATATGTCCGTGTCCGTGTTCCTCAGCGTGGTCGTGATGTTCTTCGTGAACTGCGTGACCGGCACCGCTGGCCTCGAGTAACAACATTAGAAGGAATCCAAGGAGAATCGCAAGACCGTACACTGCAACTGGAGTTTCTTCATGTTCTTCTTCTTCATGCCCGTGTTCTAGAACCAAGGTTTCAATCTCAGCCAACCCCGTTGCTGCGTCGATATCTCCATCTTCGACTTCCTCAATTACATGCATGATTTCTTCAGAAAGGCTTTCTTCGCCCTCTTCAGATTCTGAATGCTCTTCTTCCTCACCATGTTCCTCATGATCTCCAAACAAGGCTTCGATTTCCTCGATTGCAGTTTCCTCATCGATTTCACCTGCGCCGTGTTCTAGGAGAACTATTGCTACCTCTCCACCGATAGCATCGTCTCCATGTTCGTCGTGACCTTCGCTGGATACCAACTCAAACCCCTCTGGGACGACGACGAGCAATGCGGAGGCGATGATGATTCCAGAAGCAATTGCTGTAATCGATTTCAAGCGTTTTTGGTCGTTAAAAGATGAGCCCTTTATTGGCATCAGCCCGAAAAATAGGGCGATTACTAGGGTGATTGCAGCCATGGTCAGTGCTGTTTGCATGGATCGCCCCGCTCGCTATTAGATATTTGAATAATGCTATTAACTAATCTATAGTGCGACGTTCATGGCTAGCACAATAGTCTCCTTCAGCTCAACCCGCGAGTTTGCAGGTGAATTGGACCAACTAATACGAGATAGCGGCTACTCAAACCGTAGCAGATTCCTCCGTGATGCAGCGATAAGGTATGCTGAATTGATGAAGTTGGGGGATATTTCAGATATGGACGATTTATTGGAAGTAGATGGTACAATGGTCGTGTATTATCAGCACGAAGCGGGAAAAGATCTCGAAAGATTCCGTCACATGGCTGGATTACATATCCACTCCTACCATCATTCTTGTCTCCGAGCGTCGCACACATGTGTGGATACTATCCAACTCAATGGCAGAGTGGGAGCAATTCGACAGATGACTTCTGAACTCAAACAAACAAAAGATGTTGACAGAGTAGAATTTCTTGTTTCACCGCAACGCGATAAAGGCTGTTGCTGAGGCTATCAACCACCCTAGGCTCAATTCACTTACCTGCTGACAATAATCCCAACGCTTTGAAGGCGTGTCGCTGCCGCGGCATCAGCGTGGAGATACCTCCTGAACTGCAATCGATGCTCAGCGGAGAGCAAGGCCCGACCAAACAAAAGGCCGCAAGATTGGTTGTTGACCTAGCCGCCTCAGCAGGAGCATCCGAATTTACCCGTTGTAAACACGCACATGTATCAGGCGTTAGCGTAATCACTGGCGGTCACGGTTTGAGGCGCTTTCTTTCAGACCTCTCCGGTGATTCCGAAGGAGTGGTTTCCATTCCTACTACATTGAATTCGGCCGGTTGTGATCGTGAACAAATAGAAGAAATGGGAATTGATTACGAAAACTTCCTTGAATACCAGTTTGAAATTATTCATGCATATTCCGAATTAGGAATTGAGGCTACATTGTCTTGCACTCCATACGATAGGGGGATCGAAATGGAGTCTGGAATAGGCTCTTGGGCGGAATCAAATGCAGTGTGTTACTCTAATTCCTATACTTCTTTGATGACTAACCGAGAATCCGGTCTATCGGCCCTTGCCACAGCTCTTACTGGATGGGCTCCACTATGGGGTCTTCACATCGAAGACAATCGTATTCCGAATATTCTTGTGAAAGTCGAGGCCTCTATGGAAAATCTCGCTGACTGGTCGGTATTAGGTGACTGGATTGGCATGCAATTGAAACCTGATTGGAATCTTCCTTGGGGGATGATGCCACGAATAGTTGGCTTACCTGCTGAAGAAAACTTCGAGGTGCGCAAGGCGCTTACCGCTGCTGCAGCGAATTACGGCTGTCCGATGCTGTGGGCTGATGGCCTGACAGCCGATGCCCCTGAGGTTGATTCGTTCGAGGGAGAACTTGTCTTTGGTGAAGCGGAGCTGGCAGAGCGTTATGCTGACCTGGCTCCGACAGGGACTGTTGATCTTGTTGTGATTGGTTGCCCGCAGGCAAGCGTTGGCGAGGTGCGAGCAACCGCAGCGGCGGCTAGGGCTCGAATGGAACTAGGCCAGCGGATTCCTGACCGTCGATTGTGGGTTTTCACAAGTGGTTACAACTACGATTTATTGGATGCTGATGGCACTGTGGCTCTACTTGAGGAGGCTGGTGCACTGGTTTTGCGAGATACTTGTCCGGAGGTGACTCCGTACAATCGCTCGAAGTACAATCATCTGTTGACTAATTCACTGAAGGCTGAGCATTATCTGAAGAGTGGTCTCAATCGTTTACCGACAAGCGTTGCACGAATCGAGGATTGTGTGGCGCATGCATTTGACCCTAATTTGGTGACCGGGGAACGACCTATTCTCGGTGCAAAGGGTGTCAAAGCGATGGCCACGAATAAGACGAGGCAGACAGGAGAGGCTGTGATGAAAGGGCATGGTATTCCTAGTCAGAGTGACTGGAAGGTTAGTGGAAAAGCGATGGTTAGCGATGTGCCGATTACCTACCTTGGCTACGTGAACCGTGATACCGGAGTTATCGAAGAACCTGGGCATCCGCTTGATGGAATTGCCATCGAGGATACTGTTCTGATTTACCCGAAGGGATCTGGTTCCACTGTTGCTCCCTTCGTCTTGATGGGTTTAATCTACACAGGAAAGGGTCCGCGGGCGATTGTGAATCGCGATGTATGTCCATTGACACTTCCCGCGGCGAGCCTGCTCGCCGTTCCTTACGCACACGGATTCGATGATGATCCAACCCTTGCCATCAATGATGGCGATGAAGTAGAGATGACGCTTGAGGATGGATCGGTGCAACTGAGAGTCATCTCTCGTGTGGCCTAGAAAGTGCACAAAATTTCCGCTTTTGCACGAGCGAGGATTGATGACTGCGCGGCTTTGCCCGTGGCCTGTGTCGAACCGACCTGACCCCGAACCCTGCAGACCGCAGGACTTGGGCAAGTTCGAGGTGACTGTACGTGACGGAGCGGCTCGTTTGGGGCGCCTTCACACTCGGCATGGTGTGCTGGATACGCCGATGTTACTGCCGGTGATCAACCCCAATATCCGCACGATTGAGCCACGAGAGATGTGGGAGAAATACCGTGTCAATGGTCTAATCACAAATTCCTACGTGACTTGGAAGCACGAGAAGTTACGTGAATCGGCTTTGGCAGATGGAATCCACGCACTGCTCGACTATCCAGGAGTTATCGTGACCGATTCTGGAACCTTTCAATCGTATGTTTATGGCGACGTCGAGGTTGGTGTTGAGGAGATAGTAGAATTCCAGCGCGATATCGGTGTAGATGTCGGGACGATGCTCGATGTATTCGGTCGGCCCGACATGAGTCGCGAGGAGATTGAGCATGCAGTCGAAGAGACCGCTGCCCGTGCCCCT
>Ga0114933_10000918_pt1 | contig 34357 bp, 14 predicted proteins | sample 4SBtaG_FD_89691 | JGI IMG/M metagenome (GOLD analysis project Ga0114933, IMG submission 89691) | Deep subsurface microbial communities from Kolumbo volcano to uncover new lineages of life (NeLLi) - 4SBTROV12_W25 metaG | ecosystem: Environmental > Aquatic > Marine > Volcanic | place: Kolumbo... | reverse complement strand
CATTTGCAACAAAGTAGTGATTTGCATTATTGGTAGTAGTGGAATTAAAGGTATAACTATACCAATATATGTGTGGATTTGCGCTATCATCTAAAGAGCTATCGTGAGTAGCATCAGCCTTATAAACATCTGTTCCTCCGTCTACCTTTTCATATAGTTTAACAGTAGGTATAGCTAGTAGAGGCCCATGCGGGGCTCCCCCGCTATAGGAACTTACTTTTATTAAAACTGTTTCTAAGTCCCGTACATACGGTATATTATCATTATCAGAGCTAAAAGACAACTCAAGAGATATTGCGGATAGGGATAACTCTACGATTCCTTCCGAGGTTATGTTAGGATTTAGAAGACGCAGGTAAAGGTAGTCGTCTCCTACAAAACTGTCGAGTAAAGTGAATTCTGACGTGTATGCTGGTCTAGCGTAAACATAATAATTCTGGGTATTGGCCTGAAACTGGGCATATCCGGAGATAGGTGTGGGGACGTGTATGAAGCTACTTGGATTCTCGCTCCCTACTGGGACGAGTCGAAAAGTATCTCTATGATTTCCTCTTAGATAATAATTCTGAATAGGCATTTAATAACATTACAGTGTAAGGTTTGCTGTTCTAATCAGACTATCTCTTAGGTTCTCAAGATCGACAGTTAGTTTAGATACAGTAGCCATACCGCTTTTTATAAAATCTATTTCTTCTTGTGATAAGTAATACTTAGAGTTCTCCGGAAGCCTAACGTTGAATAACTTTTCTTTAATAATTTCTATTTCAGCTAGTAAGGTTCCCATATCGTCACTAATAGAAGATACTTTTAAATCTACATAACTTTTGGTAGCCATGTTTTCTATGGATGTTTCTAGACTAGCTACTCTATCAAGTAAAGAGGCCATGTTTAACTTTCCTTATAATTAACTTTTAAGTAGGGAATTGCCGGGGTCTCGCCCTTAGCTTGTTTGAGTTTTATCTCATAGCGCAATATATTATCACCCAAATCAAAAGTCTCGGAGACGCCTGGGAAGGGAAAGGCATGTATGCCTGAATTGTATACTATTTCATCGTTATTATTTTTAATAAGAAATTCAATATCATCGGCATCGCTTATTCCTATATTTAATCCGGTCACGGTAGTTGGACCACTACTGTTACTTAAGGTATACTGTCCGGTAATTGTTCCCTCTTCAACAAAAGGGTCGTAATATGCTTCTAACCCGACTATACCAAAATGTATTGTGTCAGAATCTACAGGTCCACTAAGTTCTAGTTTAAATTGACCAGTAAATATATCTTTTCTCATATAAAAATAATGCGTACCGCCGGTCCATCCGTCTGTAATTTCATCGTAAACTTCTCCTGATGCTCGATATAGTTTATATTGAGTACCTGGAACAGGTATTACTTTTACTGTATTCATATAAGGGCTTAAGGTTGCCGGTAAGGTCAGATATATGTCCCCTTGTAGTCCTTGTATACCTCCAGAAGCTAGGGTACTTTCTCCTGTAACTGGGTCAGTGATTACTACACTTTCTCCCCAGATAATATCAGGACTTAATATATTTATAAGAGTACTATTATTAAAGTGCTCACTTTCTATTTCCACCCCTAAGCTAGGAACTCTTTCATTATAGTCATTAAGACTTAGCGGGACTCTGGATACTATGGACTTTCCTTCCGCTGTCCCTAAGAGAAGATTAAATCCATCTGTTTTAATGTTTGTTAAAGCACCATCAGTCACTAGTTTATTAGCGCCTACATACAATTCATATGATCCACTATTAACTGCTACATCGTAACTATCGTAGGAAGCAGGTACTGTGTAGTCTATTGAGCCGTCTCCGTCTTGGTCTGCTATCTTTGCCACCGCATAGAATGCAGTATTTATCATTTGTAAACGTTGCTTTAACTCATTATTATATGAATGGGCTTTTTTAAGTAACTTATAAACTTGTTCAAATTTTGAATTCAGTTTATCGGGGTTTAATTGTTCCCCATATGTGAAAGGTCTGTATCCCATTAGATATGTCTCCAATTTGGTGTATGCCCGGAAACTACTGTTTCAGTGGTCTTATTTTTACGGTTAGAAGAAAGTCCCTGCACCTCTGACAATTTATCTACAAGGCTTTTAAATACAGACCCCTCATTACTTAGATCTACCGTTTCTGTAGTCAACATAGCGATTAGATCATAAAGGGCTGCGTCAAATGCATCATTTATCTTTTCTGAAGATACAGGATATCCCTCCCTAAATACTATGGGAGTAAAATGTTGTGAATTTTTAATCGGTCCGTTCAAAGCGTAGTCTCCTTATAATAGGTGATTCTATCCCGTTACTGCTTAGTCTTGCTTTTAGATATAAATCATCTGATCCTGCTATATAATAAGATATGTCATAGAATTGGGACACCATGCTAGTATTACTATATAGTTCTAAGAGAGAAGCAGCCCTACTCATATTATAAGTATATTTGAATGTGTAAGGAGTTGCTTTATAGTAATTATATGAAACGTAGGCTTTAAATGAAGAAGTATGTTCATATGATTTATAGGAAACTGCTAATTCAATAGGTTGTTGTGGTCCATCTGCTGTCGCATATGAGGAAAGATCTATTTCTAATTTATTTCCAGTTAGTGTATGCGCTACACTTGAGATTCCGTTAACACTTAAAACTGTTGTTCCCTCTATTGCCGGATGCTCGAGTAATAGTTCTGACGTAGCTGAAGCCTCATAAGCTAGACCAGTCTCATTATATTCCTTTTTTATAGTACTTGCTACGGGGAGATTAGACAATTGTATATTATCACCTTGTTCTTCTATAATTATTTCAGTACTATAGGATACAAGAACTTCAGTTCCTGGGGCGAAAGTTGTCCCCGCATTTACTACATATACATCTAGGCCGGGATCCAGCGTAGGGGTAGCTGTCGTAGACGTGGAGTCCTCTGGATTAGTTATAGTAATTGTCTCGCTAGCCCCGTTCTCCGGTAGCCGATCTAATATAATATCATTAGTTGCGCTGGAATCGCCTGAGATAATTTCTGGTTTTGTATGTGTAAACGAAAAGTTACTACTCGTTGAGTCTACCTGTCCTTGAAGCTCGCTGTAACCATAAGTTACAATTATATTTTCAGCTGTACTGCTTAAATTAGTAGTATCTACATTTATAAGAGTAGGAGTATTATGACTAAAACTTACATTACTAATGGCATGTTCTGTGCCATCAGCTTCGCTGACTACTGTTATTTTACTAGTATCAACTGCTAAAGAGTTTTCTAAAAGTAATGGGATAAAATCAAGTGTTCCTACATTATTCGTAGTATCCATTGAAAAGGTTTGTGAATATGTTTCTTTATATCCCGAAAATGTATTATTCGATATATTAATTAATTCAAGTACAGGCGTGCCTGGGACATAGGTCTGTTCTGTTTCATACAATGCATTGCTATCTTCTCCCGCATACACAAGCAAATCTCTTTCGTAGGTTGTTGTATCTGCTAAGGCCGGTATCGTGATTATTCCTTCTGAATCAGGAGTATAGTCCGTACTGGTACTATTAAAGGTCACATCACCTACGGGAGTATGGTATAACGTGGGTGTCCATGCCCCTCCGGGTCCTGCATAGTATTGTATTTCTGCGGGAATAATTTGATTTGATTCAACATTATAATTATTTAGTAATATATCATAATTATCGTTTAAAGTGTACGGCTTTACAATTACATCCTTTTTATAATTTGTTGAAAAGTAGTTAATCTGGTTGTCGGGGTTGCGGTAAGACAATCTATGCAGGTCATCCTCCGTTAAACTGTGTCCCTGTATCCATGAGCTTACCTCTCTTTCGAGACGGTCCTTCCCTAAACTTAAATTAAAGTTTATTAAAAAGTTTTCATATAGAATATCTTTTATATTCTTATCTGGAGAAAGTTCTCGATAAGCAGATAAGGGTTGAAATATAATATTATTATTTATTTCTAGTACCACTTTAAATAATCCAGCAGGTAGCTCTACGCTAATTGTGTCACCGGCCTCCTCTGTGTGCGAGAAGTCATCTGAGGTCACTATTATATTTGTAATAAATAATCCATACTCACTCATTACGTTTCCTAGCTCTAAGTGGTAGCCCGTATCGTCTAATGTTTCTAAATAAAATATAAAACTACCCGTTCCATTTTCTTTTCGTTTAAACAGAATGCTATCTTTTCCTGTTTTAATTTTAATCCCTCTTGCTTTGTCATTGAGATTTGCTATTTTTACTAAATCAGTATAGGCTATACTTTCAACAGAAGCGCTCACAGAGCCCGGGGTACTGTTCCATTCTATATTTTTATAAGCACCTTTTCCGTCCTCTTCCATTAATTCCCAATCTAGCCTACTAGAAGAATATTCCCATATTATTGAAGTATCTTTTGGTATAAATTGGTCTGGAAAGAATTTCAAATTACCATATTTTGTTCCTACAGGAAGGGCAAGGGTTACGTATTCTCCATTTTTATAGGTACCACCTGCCTCCACAGTGCTCTCAAATAGGGCAATGTTACGTATATTAATGTGTACCTGTGTTTGCGGTGAATATACATTTAATGTTATATTCTCGCCTATAGTTTTGTTAATATTTAGCGTGCTCTTTCCGTCTAGGCTTTTTGTAAATAAAAGTCGTCCATCGATTATTACTGAAATAGTTACTGGATCTGTATCTATATCGATAGTTGAAATTCTTTTATCAACAAGAGGAATAGACAGGGTCAAGCCCTTATTGGCGCTAGTAGTACCACTTAGAATAGTGGAAATAGGATTAACTTTATTTAAAACTGTTTTATCTATGAACCCTTCTTCCGAGTAAGTAGAGATTTCTATATTACTATTTATAATAGTTTCATCAGTCTTGGTAAGGGATAGTCCTTCTTTTCCTGATCTAATGTTGAAAGAATCAACGTCTATATACTGCGCTAAATACGTAGGATCTGAGGGTACATCATCTTCGTTCACGTACAGATCATCTCCAAGGATGCTTAGGTAGAAATCGGACACATCCGCACTACTATATAAGATAGGCACATCATTATAAATAACATTAAAATTATTTCTATAATATTTATTTAATATCCCATTAGTTTTTTCTACTAAGGATGTGATCTCTAGAACAGAGGATGTGCTATTTCTGCTTATTTTTCTCTTTAGGTGATCGAGTAGATCTTCTATGTTGAATTTATCCTGAAGTAAGTCTAGTATAGCATTTCGGATATGTAGGGAGTTACTCTTTGTTCCTTTTAAAGGAACCCATGGAGCGCTAATAGGTGCGTACATATTTGGGGAAGCTTTATACTTGCTTATCTCCGCCTCTGTAGGCATTCTATTATTATCCTGTACATATCTATATATAAAGTTACTTAATTGTTGTTGTGCTCTATCCATTTAGATCTCCATTTACTGAAGTAGTATATAAATAATTTAAAGATGATACCGTAGGACTAAGTGCTCCGCTATCTCCTCGGATGAGAGCTACCTTAATTTTCCAGGATATCTGTTCCTCAGAAGTGTCAATAAATCCAATATTACTTTCATAATTACTTTTATTTTCAGCAGATAATCCTGAATTTATATAGTAAAGTCTTACTCCTTCAGTTTCCCTATTAGAGGGTATTATAGAGTATTCCTTATTATCTATTATTAGGTAGTATTTAATATGTGCACCTATTTCTGTTGTGTCTTTCATGGCTTCTATACTTGAGAAGTATATAGATTTTAGCATTCCCGTATTGGCTATGTATGGACCTAGTTCAAATTCGGTATTAGCTTTGTAACCTATACTAGATATTTTAATTGAATTTATAAGTAACCGTGTTCTTTGATATACTTTTTCATCTAATAATACTTGATCGTCTTGGGGATTTCCTAGTAAGTCTTCCGTTAGGTCTTCTGAGATATATGAGGAAAAAGGAATAGGGGCAGTGTATTCTACTTTTACATCTATTATAGAAGTAGTAACGGGCTCCATATTAGTCCAATCCCCAACTGGTTCATTTTCTCCAAACTTAACCGATACAACATGCCCATTAGTATTGAATTCAAACATGGTAAAGGTCTCCGGTTGCTCAAGTTCAAGTCTAAATACTCCCATTACTCCTATTTGATGGCTTTCCCCTATACTTAGTACATGGTTTAGAGTACTACCTAAGGGGGTGCCTGTTCTAGATACTATTTCAAATATTGTTTGAGAGTTTTTTGCGTCTAGGAGTTCTCCTTGCATTCCGGTTTCAATATCCCCTACATTTGTATAAATGGGGGCATCTGTGTCGGGAATAAATGTTATACTCTTAATTTTAGAATCAAAGCTTTTAATAGTTTCTATATCTAATTTTAAGTCAATCTCAGAATCAACTATATTTCCTGTTCCATTATTTTCAGATTGGATATGGTTGGATATTATAAACTGCTTTAACTTATCGATGCCGGAGTCCGTAATAGAACTTAGACTGTCTAGTAGTTTTTCATAATCTAATAGATCACTAAATATTTCTTCAGATCGTGCTTCGTATGAAGCAGAGCTGTTTTTTAGATAGTTAAATATTTTATTAAATATTTCTTCTTTTGCTACCTGCTTTTCGTATGGGTATTCTAATTCAGCAGATACTTCTAGCAGGTTTACACTGCTTACTTCTTCTGTGCTTCCTGTTCTCCACTGTTTATCTTCTAATTGATGTCTTTTTCCTTTCCACGCAGTACCATTGGGTAATAGGTATATGGGATCAATTATTGGTTTCTTACCCTGCATTAGTATTACCTCCTTCATTTGCTGGCGCACTTTCGCTGCTCAACGTACTAGTATAAACTTCATCTGCGTTTATTAATTCTAGAGAATATTCGTCTATAGTTGCGTCATTATACAGCTCAGCCGTTAGCGTTACTCCCGCGCTCATTATATTATATTCCACAGAAACATTCTCATAAGAGTTTAAGTCAAAGTTAGTAAACAATGTATTATTGAATAAGTAATATTGTAGTTCATTGGGATCAAAGGCTGTTATACTTCCGTTGATTACTGCTATCTCTTCTGCTTCTATTTCATTTTCTCCGCTTTTTAGTGTGAAAGTATCTACACCGTGAATTTTCCAAGGCTTATATGATAAAGCAAGGGCAAACCCGTCCATTTTATCATGTCTATCACTTGTTACAATGGGAGAAGTTAGCAGGGCTTCATTAAAATTAGTGATCATAGTAGCGCTGGTATCTCTGTCAACTTCGTATTCTATGAAAAACAAAACAGCATCTCCGGGGTATGTAATAGATAATATGTTGTTACTTTGAAAAGTTCCAGTAAATACCTCACCTCCTTCATCTTTTATTAATAAATAGCCATTTTCTTTTCCAGGAAAAGGTAAGGGTATAGACAGAGTATCAGCGGATGCCGCTGGGACTTTATATACATATTTATGTATTGTTGAGTCTTCTGGTAATAAACTAAACTTTAAGCCGGGCCGCTTAGCGTACTCAAGAGTAAAGTTTATGAATCCTTCATACTTTGCATCAAATATTGTTTTAAACACTGTTTCATCTAGTGTGTATTTATGAGAGGTAAATAGCCCTGATCTTATAATAGACGGATCGGCTTTGCTATAGAGTTTTAAATTATAAATAATATTATCAAATTCATACATATTATTTGTAGTTTTAAACTGGGGAAACAATATATAGATATTATATTTACTATACGGAGTTGTGTTATCTGGTAAGTATACTACAGAGTGCTGTGAAAGAGTAGCGTCTGCCTCATCAAAGCGTTCCCAGAGACCTGTTACCTCATTATATCCTTCTATAGTTTGAATTCTTCCCAAGTTTCCTAATTTTACAGAAACCTCATTCAACAAGATATTTGCTGTATCTATACTTAGTTTTACGGCTACGCCTCTTACTAAAGATTGTCCTATATATAAAGAAGGCAATATGCCGCTTTTTGTTTTGATTCGCAAAGAGTCTGAGCCTACGCCTGTTTTTAGTAAGTACTCAGCTTTCCCTGTTACAGTATTTACTGTATTATTAAATGTTGAGTCTGTTGGCAGTATTGTGTATTCAATTGTTTCAATAAATTCTTTATTTTCTTCATTATCCAGTCGAAGTTTACCATCTTTTATTATACAGTTTACAGTACTCCCAGAGTCCACTCCCTCTTCGAAAGTTTCTCTTATTTGGCTATTTACATTTAATAACTTAGACTCCAATAATAAAATATTATTAGTAGCAGTTTGTACAATTTGCCTAGATCTATTTTCTAGTTGATCTAATTTGTTAAAAAGATCTTTAGTATGCAGCAACTGTGCAATAATATCAATTAATGCGTTTCTAACATTAGTACGATAGGTAGCTGAGCTAGCAGAGGAATTATTTAGAACAGTAGTTACTGGGCCCGAAGGGTCTAGCTGAGAAAGAATATCTCTAGAAATTTCTAGCCTCTCTCCGGGGTCAGATATCTTGAATTGGGTAAATGCCTGCTCAATTAATTTATCTATTTCTTTTTGTCTATAGGTAGATGTACTCATATTTAATCCGAATAAATAATGTTATTATCGATGTCTTCTACTATGATCGGCATACCTGTCGCAGTGTGTTGCTTAATAGAGCTTAATAGTTCTGTAAGAGCCGCACTTGCCGTAGGAAATTCTTCTCCTAATTGTAGTAAAGAAATTCTATCCAATCTTGTAGCAGTATCCCATTGTTCTTCTCGGGGATCCTCAATTAGCTCAAAGCCATCTATTATATTAAACTGGTATAATAATTCAGCTAAAGCTTTGTCCGGTATAGTTACTATTATTATATTTAATTCAGTTGGGTCAACTCCAACGTATCCATATTTTGTATGAGATCTTATATCCAGATCTTGATTTTCTGTGTCCAGCACAGAGCCTCCTTTTTGTACCAAGTCAACTAGTGTTGGTTTAATATTTAAGATAGAGAGCTGGGCCACTGTAACGTAGTTATCGAATACTTCTAAAAGTTCAATTAACTCATCTTCTCCATTATGTGATAATACTCCCTTGTTATTTACTTCCAATAATAGCTCGCCGTTTGAGCCGCTTTTTACCTCTAATTCTTTTACCTCTGCACTTATCTTAGGGTTTAGTTCTAAGTCGAAAGTTCCCCATTTATCATTTGTTTGATAGGTTAACCTTATATCGCCAGGAGGCGGGTATTTGAAAAGAATTAGCCCTCGTTGTGCGTCTATTCCTTCAATTTCTGCATCATAATTTGCCATAATAGATACATCTAGATTTTCCCCTAAAAGAGTATAATTTTCTGTAGTATCTTCTACTACATCTGTTTCTACATCAAATGTAAATTGAGTTAACCCTTGTTCTGCTACCTTCACTAAGGTCGGTGTAAGGAATTCAGGTCTTTCGTTCCAGTACATTGTATCCCGCTCAGTTCCTCCATTCACGTTTACGATTCTCTTTTTAGTGATATTAAATCCTTTTTTAAATCTTAAGCGCCATGCTTTAGTTTCCTCTTTGTCTGACACGTATACTTTAAACCGATCAGCCGGGTGTATCTGTATTGATAAGGTGGCCGCATCTAGTGTTGGACAATAAAAGGATGTAGATTCTAGGATAGTGGGAAATCGAGGATGGGCCTTTAAAATGCTAATCCCGCTATAACTTTTTATTAAGAGTTTCCTAGTTGCGTAGTCTTCTGCTGATAGAAAGACTTTAGCATTACCTTTAACATACTTGTTAAATACCTTGTTAGTAACGGCATCGTATATAACATAGCCATCTTCCACTAGGGCAGTCATATTTTGATCCACAGGTCCTCCTACAAGCTCGGGGATAACAGGGTCATGTGTCCCGGAGGAATTATTGTAGTTTGGGTAATACGGTTGTATCTTATGTGTAATAGAAACTTGTGGATGACAGAAGTACGCATATCCTTTGGCAGTTGAACCGGGGCCACTTGGGTGTATTCTAGCTGTATAGCTTGTCGCACTAGTGGCATTGTATAACCAACTTACTCTATGCCATTTCCTTGTGCCTATCCTAAAGGATTCCTTGCTTACATTTCCTCCTCCCCCTGCGGCTATAAAAGATATATCTCCTTCATTTTCTGTATCCCAGTAAATATATAGAACACTGTTCCCCATATGTATAGTACTTACGGGACCGGCGCTACTAGAGTAGTCTTCTATTTCTTCGTAAGAAACATATACTGAATAAATAAATTTCGTATTTGCCTCTATTGAAAAGGTTTGCTCTATTCCCATGCTGCCATCTGCGGCATCGAGTTCTGTGCCTATTTTTAATGCACCTACTTCGTATAGCACAGATTCTACCTCAGTAGAGTTTTCTAGAATCTGCTCACCGCTAGAGGTGGTGCCTGTAATGCTCCAGCTTGTTAAATCTTCGCTACTATGTAATATATTTTCATGAACTCCTGCGGAAGACCCATCATACATAAGGTTGTGTGTAGCCCTACTTGAGGCAAACGGGTACTGCATAATATTATTATTATATTGATTTTGTATATATTTAATATTAAAATCATATACTCCGTCTCCGAGAGAGGCAGCTACTGGCACAAAATCTGTATTACTCAGAGTGCCCTCACTATTAATAAGCTTAAAGTCAAGCACTAAGCCGCTGCTCCCGAAGGATCAGCTAGTGGCTCAGAGGCTGTTACAATGGTTCCGTTTGAATAATGTAACTCTACTTCAATATCTATAGCTTGGCTTGTTACGCCCCCTTGTATAGCAATTACTATATCAGAACCAGCAGTAATAGGTATACTTAAGTCTTCAATAGTGTATTTTTTTCCACTTGCGAAGGCCGTCGCCGCTGCTGCAATATCGGTAGCAACTAGTGCGATAGTTTTTTCGTCATTCGCATCTGTTAGACTATCTGCTTGTAATACAAATGTACCATCAGCGCCTAGCGCGTATGCGTATATAATAATGCTTTCTATGTATACATCTCTTCCGAATGAGCTTTTATAAAGATTATACTGAAGAGTAGTATCATCTTTAATTGATTTATCGGGCAGGCTACTTGGTAGTGTTAAACTTACTCTACCAAGACCCTTACTCAAACCTGTCTCTAAATACGACCATGGAATGTTTACAGATAGTGGGGCAATGGTCATTGCGGTAGAAAGACTACCGTCTGCCATTACGGCGCGTACACTAGCTACAACTTTCTTTCCTATAGTTGCTGCTATTTTTATATATTTACCCACAGAATAGATACTCATAACCTCGCTAGACTGATTACCGAAGGGAACGGTATAGGTAGAGGGCCATGCAGTATTAATGGCCAATTCCTTATATGAAGTTAAGTAGCCTATAGGTTCGTCAGTAAGTCCCGCGATATTAGCTACATCTAATCGTACTCCGTACTGTGTAGGAGTCGCATCAACAGAATCTATTATACTTAATTCATTATTTTCAATACTCACAGTATCCTCAGTAGACATACCAGGTGCGTAGGCACTTCCGTTGGCGCTGACTACTTCTGCTTTAAAATACGCCCCCACAGGTACTCCGTTAAAGGATGCCTTTATCCCTGCTGCTCCTGCTCCCTGGCTTATAACTGTATATTGATCAAATTGTCCTTTATGGTAAAATAAACCAGTAGAACTATTAAGAGCATAATGCTTAAGCCATACATAATAACGTTCAGCCCCAGGTCCGACCGATATTTCGTTTTGAGAACCGTTACTGACCACTCCTTCTACTAAGTAGATAGAGTTACCAGTGCGGAAAGGTGATCCTGTTATACCACTAAATATTGGATCTGTTTCTGTTAATAAACTTTTATATAGGATCTTAGCATTGGAGGACATGTTCTTAGCCCAGAAGTACTGTCCAACTAAGTTTTCCCCATTGTCATTTATATTAATTATTGAATAATTTTGTATAGTGGCGTCTGCGGGTAATCCATAATTAGACATCATGCCGCTGACCGCATTTGAGTATGTAGTGTCGTCACTGAATCCTGGGACACAGAAAACGTCCTCAGTGGTACCCCCGTTAATTCTGGTTAACTCTTCTAGGTCGTATCCCCACTTAACCTCAACATTTCCCTCATTTGTTGGGAATAGTTGTTTTGACGAGGAGGCCGCTAGGCTAGAAGATGCGTTAATATTTACTTTTACGGGAGCCTGTACCGATGCTTCTGTGTTCCATGAAGAAAACAAGAAAGACCCATAGTCGTATGTATACAGTTTAACTGTAGTAGTGTTTGTGACTCCTGGATTCTGCGTAGTTGAGGTTACTAATTCTAATTCATATTCTTTTCCTATTTCAGGAATACTTATAATAGTGGTGTCGCTTGCTGTGTTATCTATGTACTGATCCTTAGATGCGCTATTTAAACTTAGAGACCACGAACTAGTTTTTGTCCCTCCAGAAGGACTTAGAGAGACATTACTTACTTTAAATTCTGCTACTCCCCCGGGGGTGGACAGAGGTTGGTGCGTGGATGGAGCGCTAATAATTGCTATAGGTGTTGTTATTGCATCTGCCCCGTCATTAACTTGTATAACAGGTATGCCGAAAGTAGAAGTAGTGGTTATAGTGTTTGTATTGTCTGCTGTTTCTGTGTACACTACTTGACATGTTACTAAGAAGGAGTTCAGCGCAGAGGGGTCTACTGTAGAGTCATAATTTATAATAATTTCAGTATCAGTTAGAGCGTCGCCACTATCTAGAGTAAATAAACCGTTAGCATCAAGTCCCCAAAGATGTGTAGCTGTCCATCCACTTGGAATAAAGTGGTGACCTACCTCTTTTAGAGTGATAGATTGCGGGGCTACTGTGGATGTTGTGCCGTCTGTTCTCCATTGTATTGAGTTACTACTTGTAGTAACTTGCACGGGTCTAGTAAACTTATTGTTATTCATTGAGTTTGCATTAATATTAGATAGAACCTTATTAAACCAAACAGGTGTTAGATAATTATTTCCATCTACATTTAAATACATTGTTTCTGGTACTATATCATAAGACATTTTATAGATCCCCTAAATTCTTAATAGTTATGGTATTTGTAATTGTTACATCGTTCATACTTGCGGTTACCGTTATATTTTTATCAGCTGTTCCATAATTAGATATGTCAATTATGGCTGTGACTCGTCCATCAATATTAGTTAAATAATCTTTATTATTTATATTCACTGTTGCTCCCGCAATGTATTCATTCTTGGAGCCCATCACCTCCGCAGAGATAGCTAATTTACTATCAGAGGATGTGTAAAATGGTTTATCGGAATAAAGTTTAAGTGTATTTATTGTTTCTTTAAATCCCGCAACTCCTAGAACTTTATTAGACAAGTTAATAGTATTATCTAGTAACATCCCCGTGTTATGTACTTTAGACTCTTCTACTCCGTATGTAACTAACACATTCCTAGTTGGAACACTTGAATGTAAAGTTGGGTTAGTATCATCGCTATTATCTATATAGTAATGATGGACATCTGTACTTACATCTGTATTATTTATTATATCTAAAATGTCACTATCTTCTCCTGCATATGTTGAGTAATTGTTTAGATTGTGTACTTGTCTTAAGTATCCATATTTAGTAGAAGTTGCTTCATATATTTGTTTTAAGTTAGGACCATCCATAGTCTCTAGTAGGTTAATTGAAGGAGTAACCCATTGATAAGGAATCCAGTCAGTTACTATACCTGTAGAATTTTCATATATAGTGCACTCCTCATCTGTTATTCCTTCAGCTATGACATCCGCAATACGTTGAAAGTGTATATTATCAACTTGTAGTGACATTTTATTCCCTGTGCTGTCAAATATCATTAAGTATATTATTCCGCTCTCGAGTGCTGTCACTTCTGAAGAAGTGCCTAACTGAACACCTCCCCCATCCGCTAATGTTTGTGTGATTGTGCCTGCTACAAGGGGGGAAAGAGTGTTGGTATTAAGAGTTCCCCACTTATAATACACAGAAGAGGTAGTGGCTGACACATCGATTTTATAATTAAAACTTAATTTATAAGTTTGTCCTTCTACTACTTCGACTCCTACGTTGTGCATTATTCCCCCTATATTTCCAGGAGCGTCTGTTGTTGTTATTAATAAATCGTTAGAACCGTCTAAAGGGACAGTAGAGCTTACTCGTAAAAAAGTCGAGGTTGTAATATAATTAATGGAAATAGTGCCTCCGCTTTGTGCTCTAACAAAATACACATCACCAGAACTATTTACAGTATAATCTCCTCCTTTAGATAAAGGATTACCGTCATATGACACAGAAGAAACACTTATGTACCAATTACCTGGTATGCTTGCATTGTAAGTAGCAGCTGCCAGAGTATCTCCTATTATAAAATCTGCTGTATTTGAGTATGTTCTGTTTATGTCTCCTAGTCTTATAAAATTATCAACAGTTTGCAGTTCTCCGTTTACCTCTATTGTTGTGCTATTTTCAAAGTCTTCGTCGATCAGGGCATTTTCAATATAGGTTGATCTACTTGTATCAATGCAGATGCCGTGCTCTGTACATTCCTCTGTAGTTGTATAAGTTATATAGTCTCCAATTGAGTACTTATAGGAGACAGTCACTGGTAAGGTGCCGCTTACAGCCACGCCCCCGCTATCGACTGCATTGGTTATTGCCAACACACCGGTGTTAGACAGAGTAGCATTACTTAGATCTTGTGCTACAGAGTCTACTGTTACCTCCAGCAGTTCGTGGCTATCCTCTATAAATAACAGATCAGCAGTGAACGCGGAAGAAGAAGTATTTCCCGTTCCTGCCGAAAATACAACAGAAGTATCTGTAAATTGACGCACCGGAGTTGCTGCTGTAAAGCCGTGTGTTCCTACTATACAGCCTCCTGCGATTGTATTTAGCTCATCAGAGCCGCCATGTCCAACTAGTACTGACGCCTCAAATAGTTTAGCAATAATGGGGTCAGTTCCTGCAGGATAATCCTTTAATACTTGACCATCGTCATCTGCGTCTAAAAGTATTTCTTGGTCAGGTGTAGTGGGGTATAGGTAGAATTCTTTATCTTCAATACAGAAATATCCTGAATTTACTTTTAAAGTATCTGTATTATCGTATATAGTTAACGCTTTTGAAAATGCTCCTGCTTTAAAACCAAATTGCTTCTCTCCTGAGGGGAGAGGGAAATCTGAGTAGTAGGGAGATATAGTGTAATCACTTGCTCCCTCTAACACCGCTGGCGAGCCGTTGAGCGGTTCAACTACTATATTTGAAATTGAAAAAGTTAAAGAAGTTTGGGAAGTATCATGTCTACTAAATTGTATAACATTTGAGTCAGAAGTGGTTTTCCACAATAGAGAATAGGGGGCCCACTCGGTACCCACAGTAACTTCTCCTTTACTATCTGTCCATCCTACTCCCCCGAGCTCGTTATTATGATCCGACACTCGGACTATATATCCATCTAAAGTGCTTTTAGCGTCAAATGTTACTTTATATACTGTGTCACTTATGTATGATACTCCTGAATTTATGTAAACAAAGTCACCATTTCCGTTAACCTGGAGTACCGCCGCCTCTCCTTCGATAATGACTTCGTTATTACCAGTCATTGACCAGGTAGAAGCATTGTTATCCTCAAAATCTTCTGTAAAAATTGCTGTTCCAAAAGAATCATCTGTAATATCAGTTACTACTGTGTTAGAATCAGAAGGTCCATCTCCCATTTTGTACCATGCTAGTAGGCTACTTGACGTAGATAGTAACATTTTATTACTTCCTACTTTCATAATATCATTTACTTCAGCTGTTGTAAGTTGCGTATTATAAAAAGAAACATCACTTATTTGCCCAACAAAGGGATATTTAGGATGTCCTGACGTAGCATCTAGAGTAGGACTAGCGCCTATATATATTGGCTGAGTATCAGAGGTTGTACAGTTATTACTGGTATCGTCTGATGATGTATAGTCTATACTTTGCTCGACCCCGTCTACCCACATCTTTACAAAATTCTGTCCAAGTATGGAAACATCGTTACCTAGAGAATTTGGAGTCCAGGCTATTGTGACGTGTCTCCAATTATTTTCCCATTCTGATTTAGGAGATTCTATTCCAAATATGTCTCCATTACCTGTGTTATATCCAATTTTATAGACAGCCCCGTTCACTGAAGTGTGTATTGCAGGATTCCCGTTCATATTGATAGGCATTCTTCCACCTGCGGGAGCTTCTCCTACTTTCTGCCACCATGCAACTGAGTTCCATTCCCCGTTATTAGTATTAAGGGGTAAAGATTTAATGATTAACCTGCTATGTAGCTCCGGGCTAAAGGCCATAGATTTAACATCATTTGTTTCTTGCTCTCCGCCGTCAAAGCTGATCCATGTTTCATTTGCCAGTATACAGTCGGATTGGTTTAATAAAGAAGTATCACTACATACTCCAGTTTTATATGTGACTCCATCGAATACTGTCGGTATGCCTGACTTTATTCTTGCTCCGTCTTCCCACTTATATCGATCCCACTGAAAGGAATCCCATTTATATTGTAAGTGTCTGCTGGCTTCATTAACAGCTGTTTTATACGTGGATGAGATATCGTATCTTTTATCCGTTAGCTCTATTACATCTTTAACAGTTTTAATTTTTACTTGTTTTTCTGTAGGAAGTTCTTTTTGTTCTATCTCTATATCTTCTTCAAAGTACATAAAATCATTGTAATAGATAGAGTCAATATTAGAATTTCTAGTCCAATAACCCACTGTTTGATTTTGTGTAGGTTCAGTAAGTTGCACTAGTCCGGGAGTTCCTGTGGTAAACATGACTGTAGAATCTGTTAATACTTCTTTAACTGAGACATCTGTAAATGTTATATCTACTCCATCAGGAGAAGAAGTATCTCTTATTATCCTAAAGTCACCTCCATCAACAGAGGTAAAATATGCTGTATGCACGCCTAAAGTAGAAATATTAGCCATAACGAAAGGGTCAGTAATATTATCATCTTGGATTCTTATGTCCATCCCAGCAACACTATTATTTTCAATTACATTTATTGAAACTTTATAAGTTTTCCCTGCTGTTAAAATATCTTGCCCTATGTCAATAAAACCTGTACTCGAAGCCGGGTCATTAGGGTCTGATAAAAGCCTGCAAGCATTTCCATTCTGCGTGATTTTTGTGGTTGTATATTCAGTAGAGACATCCCAACCATTAGGGTCATCATCAGTCCAAGCAGTAAAACCTCCATTAGTAACTAATTCTTCACCCAGTGCCTCAGCTTTAGGTAAGTACTTTAATGTGTATGTAGTCTCTTGAGTTCCTGAAGTTGTCCAAGTTAGTACATTTTCCGAGAGAGAAAGATCTATTATATCTTCTGGTAAAGCAGGATCGAAAGTTATTGAGTCTATAGACTCTACTAAGGCTTGTATCGTAATACTGCTACTAGTTGGGTCTGTCTCCGATATAGTTACTTCAAAGTCCCTATTTACCTCTTCTAACTTATGTGTTAATGAGTATACTGTTTTTTCATTTACATTATAGGGGTTTACGTTTAACATTGCAGATATGCCGTTAATAATACCTTGTTTACTTGCTCCACTGCCTGAAGCTGCTATGTTACTTAGTCTAAGAGAGTAATCTTTTAGGTTTTCAAGAGGCCACCTTTCTGCGCCCAATACTCTACCCCAATGGTCTAAAACATTTTCAGTCACATATTCTACGGTAGTATACTCATTTGGGTCTTCTCTAAACCATATTGTTTTAGATGATGCTAAATCCTCTACTACAGTGTAGTACCCATAATACGGTTTGTGCTCACGCACACTTAATCCGTTATACCTGTTGCTAAATAAATATAAATTACCTTCGTCATTAATACTGAAAGAATGTAGAGACGACCCATCGACTCCATTAGAGTCTAGAGTAATAACATCTTCTTGCTCCAATGTATTCACATTATAGTATAATAGAACATAGGCAGTGCCTTCGGGATTATGCCCCAATAAAACCAGGGAATCAGCATGCCTTCTTAGTGCTATGTACACGTAATCCGAATTTAGCGGGACCCTATTTTGTAGTTCACCGCTTAGGGAATATGTCTCTAACATGTTATCCTCTGTTAGAGAGAATATGGGATTATTTAAGAAATATTCTTCCTCTAAGTGTATAGGAAGGGACTGGGAGGATATTGAATTATGTATTGCCATCTCAGCCGTATTCAGTAGATTTGATGATAAGGATGTTTCATCAGCCCAGTACCAATCCTTTTCTGCTAAAATAGATGGGATTGTTAAATATTTATAAGTTGCGCCTTCTTGCTCGTATGTTAATCCCGTGTCTACACTGCTTTCATCAGTTATCACTAGGCCTTTAGAGAAATTAATTTTAATTCCAAAGTTAGTGTAGAGTGTATTGATACTAATAATTTTAATACTATAATTAGTAGTAGAGGGGGTTACAACGTAATAAACTAACGCTTGTGGGTTATCTTCATAGTTAGGTACATTTAAAGGAGGCACTACTCCGGCAGGATCGTATAAGGTAACTGTCTGCGTACTAAGGTTATCAACAGAAATGCCAGGAGTTACAGACTGTGAGTATACATCAGTATCATTGTGTGTACCTACATTCATACTATCATATGTGAATTGCATAGCCTTGTTGAAACTAATTGTCCCTGATAGCGAGGTTCCTTCCGCTATTTCTTGTCCCTTAATAACTGCAATCTCTGTCTCATGTCTTAGAAGTCTGGTATACGTTGTTGCCTTTTCGGGGGTAAGATAAAATATATCCAGGGCTCCTGCAGAGTTCCTAAGTACACTGTGGTATTCTTTAAGATAAGAAAAAGCTTTTAGTTTCGGGCAAGGAGCATACTCATATTCAACTACTAATTCATTTTGAGAGAATGGAGCATATACTACTATTTCAGTTTCCTCTACGTTAGTGAAAGCGTAGTGTATATCTTTTGTTAACGTAGTCTGTGAGTAGGCATCTATTATTTTAAGGTTAGTAAAAAATGCTTCCTTTGGGGAGAATTTATTTTCTAAATCTAAAGTAACCCATTCGTCTTCAGGAGAAGATTCTAAGGTTTGATATAGTACTGGTAAGTCCTGTGAGTGTACTAGGAAATGATGACCAATCTGCTCATCATTAACAATTTTTGTAGATATTACGTTTCTAACCCATGTACTAATAGTGTTGTTATCAGAGTAGGCATTCTCGTGTAATCCATGCGTAAACTCAATTACTAAGTACGGAGTAACACTTTGTTCTTCTGGAATAACGATATCAAATTCACATCTTGTCCAGTCGTCTCCTATTGTGAACTTAGTATCACTAATAGGGGCGTGATTAATCCATCCCCTAACGTTAAACCAGTTTCTATGTTCGAATGCTATACTTTTATCAGTCTTTATTTCACAAGAAAATCTATAGGTTTCGCCTGCTTTATAGTCTGCAAAGTCTAGATACTGCAAAAAACGTGACCCATAAGAAACAGCACTAGCTCCGTAAGATGTCACCTTCGCTTTGGGCGCTCTTTCCGCGGTAGAATGTGTCCACTCAATTACTGCATCTGGAGAGGTATCCGCTTGCCAGTTACTCCAAGTAGGAGAGGAAGTGCTTTCGCCATAATCTGAAAAGTTTCCATTCTTTATAATATTTCCGTTCAAAACTTTGTTAATATCTATTATGTCTATTTTCTGGTCAAACCACGAGTCCTCGTCTCGGAGGGCGACCAGTGCCTCATCCAGTTTTACAGTAGTTCCTTCACTATTTTCATAGTAAAAAGGAGATACAAAATGTGTATCAACATATTTATATTCTGTTATTTTATCTGCATAAATAGAGTTAGAAAAAGATGTCGGATTTGAATATGAGAAATCATATAATGATTTTTCTACAAAACCAGAAGCAACGATCTCCGTCTCTGATAGAACAGTAGTAGAATAGACAGAGGAGGGTAAGCTAGTATTAAACGTAGACGGTACAACATTTAGAGCAGAGGAAACTATATCTTTATTTAATTTATCCAGCTCAATGTTATACGTATTTATAAGACCAAAAAAAGAAGAATCTGTTTTTCGTGTTACAAATTGTGGTAACTTTGATAGTGTCTCAAAGGCTCTTTTACTTTTATAGTAATTATCCATTAGCAACACAGAAGCTTATTAAATCTTTAGAGGTAAACCACTTTTCATTCCATTCTAGAGACTTCGGCCCGGGGGCAACTGCCTCTTCATTTATAATTTTATTATCGATAACCGAATACTCTCCTATTTTTAATTCTTTAATTTGGGCAGTTATTACATTTTCTGCATCCAATACTATCCTTAGTAGTTCGTTAGTTATAAGAGTTCCTCCTCGCGTGATGTTGTTGACAGTATTTAATATACTATCCTGCGCGATGCCTTCTAGGGAACTTATCAGACCGGCACTGTCTACGTCACTTAAAGTGGATACTTCAAACTTTATTTTAACTGCTTTATAGGAGGGATACTCTACGTAGCCAGTTACCCCTAAGGCTTGCTCGCTGTCCACTATTTCTTGAACTTGTTGGAGCAGAGAAGGGCTTACTATAGGAGAGGTAGAATCAATAAATACATTAAAAGTACCTGTTCCTCTTCTTGCATTCAGTATCTCTGCAAAACTTACTCCCGCTAAATTATTTACCTGCTGTAATATTCCTTCTAAATTTGTTCCTATATTTTTACTAAAAGCATTTTGGATATCTAGTTGAAGAGCATTATCTAACTGAGGAAATGTTCCGGAAGTGATTGCAAACTTGTTTGAAACCTCTATCAGCTCTACTCCTGAGGTATCCGGTAATATGGATGTTAAATCATGTGTGTTTAATTCTTCGGGTTCTATGTTGTAAAAAGAGCCAGTGGCAGCCGACTTGACTGCAACAAAACCTACATAAGGAGGTGTTGTGCCTATTGTAGTTGAACTAGTAGTGGTGTACACCTTCGAGCCGTCGACAGTAAGGCTAATCCCCGCGGGTATAAATAATTCTTCTCCATTATTTACACTTGCTCTACTGCTTTCTGCTATGTAAAAATGTGCATTATGATTACTACTATCATAAGCATAGTTTGAAATACCTCTAGTAATTCCAAAGAACTCTGCCCACGAGTCAAGCAAGGCGCCCGTCGCGTTCATTGGAAGTACTTCATTATATTTACTCTGAACAGCAGTATACGCTTCTTGCAAATTATCTGCAAATATGTTCAACAAAGCATGTTCAGGTGTTCCGGGAATAATATTATCAAAGCCAGCAGCAGCAAAGTAATTCCTTAGCCTAGCCTCTAGCTCTTCTCTGTTAGGTATTGCATATGCCATTATTATCTCCTAAGAATATATGGATTGGTTTCGGTTACTATTGTTGCGGAATCTGTGGGCCAAATCTCCATTCTAATTATTTCTCCAGCTGGCACTGCATCCCTCAGAGCTATGGCTCCAGTGAAGACATTAAAAGAGGCAACACCGACTAACGTCCACTCGGCTCCTAAGTGTGTTGCTCTTTGTACTCTATATGAAATTGGTATATCTTCGTCTATATCATAATCATTGTCTGTCTTAACTTGTTCAATTAATTCTTTAATATTATAAGAATGATCACCCGTTGATGGGAATTCTCTTACGCCTATAATGTATTTACTAATGAATTCATCAGTTTGTATATCCTCTGTATTGGACAATCTTCCATTTTTAGTAGAGTAAAGCCAATTAAAAGAAGACCCTCCTCCTGCTAACGCTATATTGATTTTGTCAATAGCTATAAATTCTGCGTCTACCTCTATGGTAGAAGCGAAGTCAGATAAGACTAAGGAGTCTTTCAGGTCATCTGAGAAACTATCAAGCTCATCGGGCGTGACGTCCGTTAGACCTACAAGACTAGGTGCATTATTCCCAAAAAAAGAATCATATACGTAATGTCCTTGCGCCGTATCGAAGAAGAATGAGAATCGATGTAACTCAGCATCAGCATCAGTCATCTCTTTTATTTCGCCTGACTCATTAAGTTCTAAATCCCCTGTATTATAATTAAAGGCTAATCTCATAAGTTTATGCTACTGTTTCTCCTAGTTTTTTTATAGTAGATATTAAGTCCGCCTGGGAGCCAAGCTTTACGTACAAGGCAGCTATACCTGGTATATTTGGGAAAGGATCAAAAGTAACAGGAGCTAGAGGCAGGACATTTGGCATGCCGTTATCGTTTATTATGTTTTTTACCCAAATTGGGCTTGTGAAACCATCAGCTGTACTGGTGATTGATGTATCTCCTTTGTCTAAAGTCTTCCCAACTTTTACATTACTGCCACCACTTGCTACTATTTCGGTATCCCCTGACGAAGTGACGTATACGCCTCCTTCAGTGTTCCCTACATAAGTACTAGTTTCTTCATTTAATTCCGGATGCTCTGTGTTAAAGATATCCATACTCGCAGGCTTGGCTTTTATTGCTCTAGTTTCGGGAACTAACATTGCGAACCCTGCTATTTTACTAGGTATATTTGTTGGCATTTTAGGATTATCTGGTAGTAATTCTTCATTTATATTATTATATAAAAATTCTATGACTATGTGTTTAGAGGGATCTGGCACGTCGCTATCTGGTATTGTTCCAACAAGATAACAATGATGTACTTTGGACTCCTTCTCTCCTCGTACTGCTAGTATATTAGAATTATTAAAGTAATCTGATAAATTAGATTCCATGCCCGGGGGGACGGCAATAGTGGTCTGCCTAACTCGTAAGTTGGAGGTACTCATACTGTTTAAAAGTGTTAATTCTGCTCTAGTTGATTTATCCATAGATTCCTTTATATATGTATAGATATGTCATATTATACCGCCTGTCTGGCTAGCATATCGAGCACTAATAGTGATCTATTAGAATTAGTTATATCATCTGCCATTTCCCCATATAGAATAGTAGAGACTCCTCTAGGAGTGCCTACTATGCCCTCTAATCCGGCTACGTAATCTTTTCCCTTATACTCTAGCGGACTAAATACAAGTTGATTTTCTCCAGCAAGGAGGCCCGCCATGAAGATTTTACTTCTAGCATAGGTGCTGTAGCTATCCCACGCCCACGCGCCTATTTCATAGACAGTATACGCCCAACCTGCCCAATTTAGTAATTTAGTCGCACCTCCTAATAGAGTTGCCTTACTTCCCAGGGCCTTTGCTGCGTCGTCTAAAGAATTCTTTACTAGTTTTTCAGCGACTTCTTCTGTGCCTTCTACTATACTTTTGCTTGCCGCTTTTCCTACTTTTAATCCTTTTTTGATGTTATCCTTAACAGCTGTCTGTGCTGCCTCCCTTGCTGCTCTTGCTGCTTTCAAGTCTACTTCTAGAGCAAACCGCTTTGCTGATCCTTCTTTGTACTTTGTTACTTCTTTCACTAGATCTTCTATGATATCACTTTGTTTATTAACAGTGGCAAGGGACTCTGTTAGTGCGGTTTTAAGTTTATTAATTTTTTTAATATCTTTTTTAAGGGCTTTTTTATTCAGGTTTTTTACACTTTCATCGTCTATAAGGGCCTCTCCCTCCGCCCCTATGTCTGCGAAAAAGTTAATAGCATCATCGATATATTCATTGGGATTATCTATATATTTTTTAAGATTACTGGGCCCCATTTTAAACTTACGATTGAGTGCCGAAAACGTCTGCTTCCTTAGGTTCTTTTTGTCAGGTATGTCGGAAAGCCCTGTACTCAAACGCACATTTAGCATGTCCGGGTCTGTATATAGAAGTAAGTCATCCGCATATCTTAGGGCACTCTTAGCTCCTTTCCTTAGAGACCGGACCTTCTCCTTATCAGCTGCACCTAGCTTAATATATTTTCCATCTACTTTTTTTAAAATCTCATCAGCCTCTGTATTCATTGAACTCGCTCTTCTTATAAGGGATTTTCTCTCATCTGCAATTTCCTGGACCTCAGCTAGTCTATCTATCACCTCTCTGCCGTTTTCTAGTTTACGCGCGACTTCAGTTGATCTTGTTCCTGCTCTTTTTGCATGTTTAACTTTATCTTCTCCGATCTTAACAGCATCTTCTACTGCTTCAAAATCGGACTTAGCCATTAGCTTCTTAGCTAATTTTCTCTTTTTATCAAAGTTCTTTTGGTTGATCTTTTTTACACTTTTAACTGCTTTTTCTGCTTTATCGAGAGCACTGTTAAGTGTAGAGCCAAATAATCCCCCTGACCCTAATCCCGCTCCTTTGAGTATGGTAGGCGCTCCTAGAGTCATGAAGCCTGCTGTTATCATAGAACCATGCTCTAAAGCAGCGCTTAAATAGCCCGCCATTCTTATGGTTTCCTGTACATCCATTATTAGATTATCCAGTGCTTTACTGGCGTTTTTGTAATGTACTACTAAATTAGGCACAATAGTCGTCGTGTATCCTTCAGTAGCACTAATAGTAGTGACAACTTGTTCTACTTCAATTGGGCCATACATGCTGAGAGAGTCATCATGAATATGTAAAATATCCCATGGCCTAATATGCGGATTCCCTATCATACTTAGTGTCCCTTGGTACATAGGCTTGACTACGTTCATCAGCACTTGTTGGGCTACTGCATGTTGTCGTAACATATGTGCAGTAGACAATCTTTTATCCACAATTATGCCCCCGTCGTCTACTGCTGAATCGTGGTAGGCTTGTGCCGAGGAGACATCTAGAAATATACTAGGATCAATATTCTTTTGGAAAGTTTGATAACTTCTTAAATAATCAGGATCCTGATCATAGCTTATATAAGCTTGTGCTCTATTCTGTGCGGATGATGCGTCAATCGTAGGCTCAGAGCTATATAAAACTTCAACATGATTATACATTTGGTCAGCAGTAGCTACTATGCTATTATCTATTATATCCTCATAGCTGTTAACAGAGTGATGCTGTACCACTGGCTTATAGGCAAATAAATTAGTTACACCTCCATTATTTAAGAAGCCTTCTTCGAGTTTCATTATAAAGGGATTAGTATCTATATCATCTATATTTTTTGCCATACTTTCGCGAATTTCTTCGTACTTCTCTATGTAATATTTAGTATCCTCGTATATAGCATTATCTACTTCCTGCATAAAGGGCTTTAAGACTTCTTCAAAATATTTATCATCTGCTGCTCGGTTATCCTTTCCAGTAGGATTACATAACATATAGCCCAGTGCAGAGTTTTCACTCTTATTATGTTGCCTTTCAAATATGGAGGGGGAGTTGGAAGTATAGGAAAAAAAGGAACTATCTTTTCCTAGATAGTTAATTTTTCCTTTAGTGATACTATTCAAAGAACCTGTTCGTAGGAACCCAATGATGCCAAAATCATCGGCATTGTAAGCATATTCAGGTAACTTGTTCTCGTCATATGCATGTTCGAAATCATTTAATAAAATTTCATGAATTGCATTTTTAGTAATTTTAGGATCAAGTAATAAACGACCAATCTCCTGGATAGTTACTGTGCCGGCTCGTCCTCCGTCTACTGTAGTAGAACTAAATACTGTTACTTTACTTAATAGCTTAGAGTAGTTATAAAAACCATTTAAGTTGGCACTTTCTATTAATGCCTGTAATAAATCATCTGCAGGTACGACACTGTTTGTGGTACCGGTAGCATGTATATCGTCCTCAAGGCCGGCGTACACTTTATGCACGGTAGCGTGATAATTTACTATTTGTGATAGGAGGGTTTTTCCTAACGATATAATAGATTTTCTATCTTCTGATATTTCTGATATAGTGTCTACGTTAGATATAACATTTATTTTTGGTGTGTCTTCAGAAAACTCATCCTGTGTATATTGGTGAGATGAGTAACCCGCCGCTTGGCTTTGTTTTTGTAAGGCTTTAAGTGCTACATTTTTATTTTTCAATTTAGCTTCATCTTCAAGTATAGTTTTAATAAGCTTTTTATACTCTTGTAATTCTGAATCTATATTAATTTTAGGAACATAGGTTTGTGCCCTATATTGTCCTTCTCTTGGTCCCATATATAGAGTTTCACGGGGTGGATTATTAAATAAATCATTTCCTTCATTAAAGGGAAGAGTTGTTACAATATAGTCACCCATAAATAGTGAAATTTCATGCAACGAGTCCCAGGCCGATTGTCTGAAAACAATCCATTGAAATCCGAACTTCTGCTCACCTATATCACTCATGCTATTGAACAGACGAGTAAACCAATTAAAAACACCATAACCGTTTGGTTTAGTGTCATTAATAATAATATTATCGTATAATGAATTACCCACACTTTTCACAATACTATTATTGTCTCTAGCAGCTTGTTGTAATGATGTGTAGTCTGTGGGAAGTCCCTCTCCTTTAAATCCTCCTAATACTTCTCGAATATTATTCTTTATTGGAATAAACTCTGTAAAAGAGCCTGCCACACTATTCAGCATTCGTGCATAGTAAACATTTTCTAATGTTGTTTCTGAGACTTTATCTATTGAGTTTCTTGAAGGGTCTCGCATCTCCCAACGACCTAGGTGACGTAGCCCTGGAGTATTTGATAAAATATCAAGAACAGCAGCGCCCATCGAAGTTGCACCACTAAGGGCTGAGTATTCTGTCCCGCCCATAGCTCCTACGTTATTTAGTAGACCGGCGCCCCAGGATTGAGCGGTAATTTCGATTACCGGCCCTGGTTGCATCTCCGTTATAGCTCCTTTGAACTTCATACGCAACTGTCGGTAGTCCGCTCCATAGCCCACTAATATCATTAGCTGAGTACCTACTTTTAATTTTAGAACTTCTCCCGGCATAGAGGAGGACTGCTCATTTAGCATTCCTTCTAGTAGATCATTAGTAAGATTACTTGTAACATTTGATAGTTTAAGTACTGCAGTTTTACTGGCCGCATGCTTGCTTTCTATTATTGTTATCTCGGAAACAGCGTCATACGTGTAGAAGTCATCGAAAGCTTGCCATTGGTAATTGTCTTCTTCAATGAAGAATAATTTAAAAGCAGGGAAAGCACGCTCCATTGTACCTTTTCTTTTTAATTGTAGATATTGATTAAATGTATTTCTTAATTCATACGACTTCTTAATGCTGGTCACATCCCCTATGCCAAAGTAATTTGAAAATGCTTGCCAATTACCTGTTGCTGAAATAGTTGCTAAATCCGCAGCGGAGGTTCGCTTCTGTAATAACAGAGTAGATAAGGCGGCCGCAGCCTCCTTAGTTTTACTTTTATCGCTAACCTTTATTTCTTTTGAAAACTGAGTCATTAAAGCTGTCCCAAGTGTTTTATTCATCCACTTTTTATTAGCTTCTATTTCTTTTAATTGCTTAACTATGTCTGCGCCAAAGCTCTTTAGATCATCTTCTGTTAATGCTCCAACTTTTATGCTACCTTTTACAAAATTAGAGGCATATATTAGGAGAACCATGTAATCCAAGAAGGCCGTAGTAGCCATAAGGTTCATTATAGTTTCTTTACTTAATGCTAGAGTCTCCGACTTATTAGCTTTTTTAAACTCTTCGTTGTCTAGGTTTTCGGCTAAAGCATTAACACCCTCTCCGGCCTTATGATAAAATTTAAACATACTTTTTATGTCTAGTCCCCATGTTTTATCATGAGCGGTGCACTCATTTGCGGTTTCAAAAGTTGGATCAGAACAAGATCCCATATGCTTCGGCCAGTTCACAGATAGGCTACTATTGGGGAATTTAATAGAGTTAACCATAACTGCATTCATGCTTGTTATGCCACCCTCCCCTAGGGCTTCCTTAACATCATTGTAATATTTATCAAATTTACCTGTCATTATCCCGGCAAATTGGGCAAAGGTTGCTAGTTTTACTTGATCTGCCATTTTGCCCATTTCTGTGACCTCAAGGTCTAGCTCATTATCCACGAACGGGAAACCAGGGGAAAAGTATCTATGTCCGGTTTGGTCTAAACTTTCTTTTGGTAAACGTAGATCTGGGTAATTAGATTTAATTCCCTCATTTAATTCTTTTATAAATTCACGGTAAATATCTTCTATATCTGTATAGCTTACTGCCGTCATTATCGGATCAGTATTAATATCATTAATTATACTCTGTAATTTAGAAATTTCTTCTGCTAAGGACACATCATCTTGGGCCGCTTTTATTAGGCTGTCTAATTCCGTTATTTTCTCGCTTTTTGTTAACGTAACTCCTTTTGTGCCCGTAGGATATACGGTATCCTCCGGGGCTACTTTCACCTCTTCAAGCTTATCTATATGCTTCTGAGTTTGTTTACTATTTTCGTCTATCGTAACGTTTAGTTTAGTTATACTATCTGTGTGTTTTTTTATTTCTTCGGATAGTTGGTCCTTGCTGGTTTTATAAGTGTCGGCTGCTAAAAAGTCCCTAAAATCCCCTCTACGGAACATACCCATAAAATTAACTTTAACTTGGTTTAGGAGTATTAGTGATTGTATAAAAACAGTGGTTGAGCTTATGTTAAAAGTACTACTAGGCTGAGGAAATAATCCTCTTCTGTTCTCTGGGTCTAACAGCACTTTCGGCGAGGTTCGTGCCGTAGTGGATAAAGTGTATACAATAGCAGTGAGATAATCAACATAATAACCTCTAAGAGCTGCTGTCATGCTAAATTGTTCTATAAAAGTTTCATTATATTCATCATTTGTTCTTCTCTCTTTTTCGAACTTATCTAAATTTATTAAGTTAGTTTCTAGTTGTTCTATTATCTTCGAGAGAGCTTTTTGATAAAATTCATTCTTTTTACTGTTATTTACAGTTAAGCTGATTTTATTAGTTTCCGAATCTATATACACATTTAAAAAGTCTTTTCCACTCAGTGCTACGCTCTTTACAACTTCTTTAACCACTATATTGTGCATGTTTTTCTTAACTTTAGCTATATACGCCCTGCTGATAGCAGATGGAGTAATATATGCAGAGTACACTGTCAGTGGCATAGCCACAATTTCTTGTGCTCTCTTTTTTGAAAAGTCGATCCTCTTTTGTAGCTCATCTAATTTTTCTAGCACCTCTCCTGATTTAAGATAATCATCAATGTGGTCCCAGTAGAAGTCATGGGTGGGGAAATAGTTTAGTGTTAGGGATTGTGTATCCGGAAAATCCTTCTGCGTTGCTGGGGTTAAGTATTCTCTTAATCGAATATTTTGAGTATCTGAGATTAATTCCATATGTATATCCCACCAACCAGGAGAACCTTCTATGGATTTAGAGCTAACATTCTTAATAGCACACTGTGCAAATCCTACTGAATTTAATAAATGTCCGGATAGTTGGCCAGTGGCGCTATTAGGTCCTTGTGCAAATAAATTACCCGTAATATCTACCGTACCAAAACCTGCAAAATTAGTATCACCCGCTGCAAGATGTCTGCCTACTTCCTGTATAGATTCTTGCATATCTGTTACTACTTTTAGAAACCTTTCATCTCTAGTTTTAAATATTAAAGAGACAGTAGGAGCGGGGCTCCCCATATGCTGGTAGGTAGGTAAGGACGATGAGGTAGTAAATACAGGGACAACGTTATTAGAGTAGCTGTAGTTAATGGACTGCAGTACTGATTGAAATTGATACAGATAAGGAATATGAGCAGTAGTGTTACTTTTTAAACTATGCTCATTATCTGTGACAAAGCTGTCAAGGATACTGGACTCAGTATTAAGTCTTTCTTCGTCAGTTAGCCAAGAAAGTTCAACGCCTACATTGTCAAAGTTCCAAGTTGCATCTAAATCTTCTAGACCCAGTTCCTTGGCTGGATTATTCGCAAAAGCCTCAGTAAAGGGCTCAATAATTGCTGCAATAACTTCTGTTCTGTTTTTCATTTCTTCTTCGGTTAGAACTCTTTCTGTCCAAACATTGCCTGCACTCTCGCATGATTCTTTTGTAATATATGTTACATTAGTAGGACTGGAAACCTGAGCAGCAACCCAATTATTATAAGCTGCTTTGGTGTTCGGGCCCATGTTGCCATCTATGTTGCTACCAGCAGGATCATCGTTAAAGCTCGAAGTAGTGCCGGAAGCAACTAAATGAGTTTGCAGTGATCTGACTTCGTTCCTTGTCAATGTATCTAAATCCAAGCCTACGCTGAGCGCTCCGGTTCCTGCGCTAGTATTACTCCCCGCACATCCTCCGGGTTCTCCCATTAGTGCATTAAAGAATAGTAACAGATTTTCCAATGCATCCGTTACAACGTTGTCATCACTAACATACGTAAACGCTTTGCTATCGTCTACTAACGTGTTTAAATTAATAGTACGCTCTAGCCCGGTTACGGGATCTCGGTACGTGACGCTTTCAGCGTCTTTAGAAATATGTGTATTCATTATTTCAGAATTAACTACTTGTTCTACTATACTCTTTAATAAAAAGTTTAGATTTTTTGCAAATTCTTTTCCTATCTTGATGCTGCTAACTGTTCCCAAGTATGCGGATAAGATCGCATTAAAGTCTACCTTAGTCATAGGAGCATAATTAGCTTTAAATTCTTCAGGGGTCCAATTAGCCACTGTGCGGACCATTACCTGTACTTTATTATACTGTTTTACTAGATCATCTATTCTTTTTTTAAATACCAATTCTGGGGTTCTAAATCTCTTAGGCGCCTTATAGGTAAAATAAAGTTTACTATTATCTGCGTTCTTATAAGCAGGCCAATGAGTAAACGGGTCCTTATCGCTTCCATCATGGCGTAAGTTAAGTATATCATCCGCATCTTCGCGCATTAACCGCTCTCTATATAAGTACTGAAACGGTATTGATTCTTGCGGGTATGATGTTATTTTATCCTTTTGTGCATTAGGATTTTTAGCTAACCGATGGTAGGAGGAGATAGTATGTACTTGATGAGTAGAGTCTATTATTTTAAAGACATCCTTATCTTTACTAATAGGATCAGTCTTTGCACTAAGAATAGTATTATCCATACTGTGCCGTATAACCGCATTTATTGCTTGCTCCTTTGCGTCATCCCAGTATCTCCACATTTTAGCTTCAATGCCAAACGGAGCTCTGTTCATCCTACTCACAGATATATGCGCTTGCACTGAGTTAGGAAAACCAGGAATTGTACTAAATGATATATTTTCTAAATAACAAGGAATAGGATAGAATCCGTGCACTTTGTCGTCGCCATTAGAGTCTGGGTATCCACTTTTTCTACCAATCCATGAATTGAAGACTGTTGTATTCTGTATTGTAGTAAATGGACACGAACTAAACATAGCTAATAAGGGACGTAGTTGGGTATTAATGGCGTCCGCTCCGTTAAAGAAAAGAGTCAAGTCGACCCGTGGGATAGTATTATTATGTTTAAATAAGGGATCACCCTCTGTTCTCATAGTAGGAATTGCCATAACCTGATTATTAGTAGAGAACCGTACAGAAGAAGGGGGAATACTAAACAAGATGTCTCCTATATATAGAAGTCCATTTTCTTTTGCTAACTTATCGTCTCTATATACGGCCGCTGAGTGCGCATTACCGTGTTGCTCCTCAAAAGCTTTCATTGCTACCTCGGCCCTATTATCAGAGGATAGCTGGGGTATAGTAAAAGGGGACAAGGAAGAACCCACGCTAGGTGACGCCTGCGGAGTACCGGATGCAGAGGACAACACACTGATCGGGTTCGCGGAAGCCAGAGCCGGAGGAGTCGTACTTGTCCAATAAGGAGGAGAGTAACTAAGCTTCGTGTTCATACCCCTTATACTCGTTTTGCTTAGCCCCTTTACTAAAGCACTTTTTGCAGGGACTAGTTTTTGTATTTCGCTGCTCCGATCATACAGGTCTCCTACATATTCTTGTAGATCTTTGAATAATTCGTCATTTGTAAGAGTTGATATGAAAACCTTAGATAATTCTCCATTAGTGCTTACTGTGTTCAGTCTTTTAGTATCTATATTATTAGCAGGAAATTGCTCTGCGACTAGACTTCCGGATAGATATTCTAAAAAAGTGACACGACTTGCCACGTTATAACTCCATGTGTTATCTGTCGACGCTTCTTCGCATTTATCTTTATTTTTAAAGGCAGGCTTTCCATTAGTTTTTACTATAAGTTTTCTATTGATGTCTCTACACTCGCCGCTTGGGTATATCTCGTTATTTAGTTTATCGACGTTCCAGTTTCCGTATTTACCACTTACATTATATAGGATAATTTCTTCGTAGGTCAGGGTATTTTTATTTTTTAAAGAGTCTGCTAAGTAAATACAGTGGAATAATTCTTGAAGTTCTTTAGTAAATATTGTTGGAAATACTGTGCAATTATAATTTGCCTGTTTATTCTTACCTGTTGTTTCTTCCGATACTGCCGAGAATAGTTTATCGTAGAAATATTCCAAATCAGGAATTGAGGAGCCGTTTATCTTTTCTTTCAGATATTCCGTAAATAGAAAAATTGAACGACCTGATAATTGTTGATAACCAACATGCCAGTCTTTTATTTTATTGGCATCATTATGATTCAGGTCAACATTTCTCCCCTCTGCGGAGGCGACTAGATTCTTTATATTTGTAAAATGACCCATTAGTTATAAATTGACTTCTTTCGCATAGACTTAAATATACTAACTTTATCAGTATAATTAAAATCATTAATTGCAACAGTGGCGTGGCTATTTGTCATTTCTGATACTACCTGCTGGAGGTAACCGGCTAAGTCACTGATGTCTTGTTCATACGGTATAACTGGAAGTGTTATTTCTATAATTGTTTTCATATTATCTTAGTAATACTCCTTTTACTTGTCTCGCATATTCATTTAAAGTTAGAGCATTTTGACGTCGCTCTCTTTTATGATACCTAGTTTGGCCTTGCGGCATCGGAGGTAGATAGTTATTACGAACTCCGGCAGTTCCTATAGAAACAGGTAATCCCGCAGCAGCGGTCATTTTGTCTACTAGCGCCGCTGTCATTGTCTGTGCCTTTACCTCGTGTCTTCTGTATCCTCTGGTTATCTCGCTCAACGAAGGTATGTCATTTTTCTCACCATCAGCTTGCTGTTGTGGGAGTAATATGGAGTTAGTATTTGGATCCATAATAGCCAGAGCCGCTACCCCTATTGCGGCTCTTTTTGTCCATTTTCCGTGTGCCGCTTCTGTTACTACTTTTTTAAAGAAGGAACCTAATCCTTCTACTGCCGCTCTCTTTTTGTATATAGTTTCATTCATTAGAATATCCGCGCCTACTGCAGCCATATCATCTAAATTGGAAGCTCCCATTGTTCCTGCGCTGAGCATGTTGCTAATTTCATTACCTATCCACTTTCTGCTTCCGCCCAGGCTATCAGATAGTACTCCGTACATGAGATCTCTTGGCTTCTTTGAGGCTAGAAAATAGGAAGAGTTACCATACATGTAGCCTTGCGACTGCATTCTATTACTGACAAAGTTTAGATACTGTGCTTTTTCCGAAGCAAGCAAGAAAGCATTTCTGCCTTTTTCAATAAATTCCCTAGCTTCTGCGGGCTTTAGACCCATCTCTTCGAGTTTTTCTAAACTCCCAAACATGCTGTCAGCCTGTCCTGCTGTGACGCCTAATCTGTTATACATAGTCATAGACAGATCTTGTGACGTGCTACGTGACAGAGTTCCTGCGTGAAATTTGTGCTTTGCCTGCATAGTTGACATAAGCTCTGACATTGCCCCAAATCCCTTATCCTTTTCAATAGGAATCTCATGGGTGAATAACTTCATATACTCGTGAAGAATATCTCTATTTTTATATGTAGTTTGTCCTAATGTCCCCAGGTTTAGATCAGCTCTTTTATTTAAAACTTTCCATGCATCTTCAACCTCTCTTTTGATTTTATTAGATTGATAAGCTAGGTCACTATCTGCCATCTCTGCTGCGTCTATACCCAGCGCCATTAAGTGAGTACGTCTTTCCTCCGGAGTCCTTGCCTCCTCTAACATTTTCACTAGAGGATCTACTACATCTGTCTTCATGCTGGGATCTTTACCAAGATACAACATATCAAATACTTTCTGCTGTTCCCCCACCGGTCCTGTGAGTAGTTGCTGTACCATATAGGTGAGACCTTGCTTTTTCATAGTGCTTTGACTATTATCTTGCGCAATCCCATCTACTAGGTCTTTAGTTAGCCCTCTGACAATTGTACTTAGATCCTGGTCTCCTTCTTCTTTTAGTAACAAGCGGGGCAGTCCGTCTGCATCCTCCACTATTCTTTCATTTTTAAATATATCAGCCCCACTTCTGCCCCCATACTTTAATGAATCCTTTCCAGCTGCTACTCCCTGGAAGAACATTTTCTCTTGTACTCTTCTAATTTCCTTGCGTATACCTTCAGCGGCTCCGGGATCTCCGCTTACATTTAATTTATTTAACATTCTTGCAACAATATCACCATCATAGTCACCCCGCATTAGCATTAATTCAATACCATG